>Ga0187892_10002019_pt1 | contig 43104 bp, 40 predicted proteins | sample MA1701073metaG_FD_139345 | JGI IMG/M metagenome (GOLD analysis project Ga0187892, IMG submission 139345) | Bio-ooze microbial communities from a basaltic lava cave in the Kipuka Kanohina Cave System on the Island of Hawaii, USA - MA170107-3 metaG ... | reverse complement strand
GCTCACCGCACCGATCCGCCGTTCGGGGGCCAACGCCGCCCCCAAATGCCCCCGGCGCCCCAGGTCACTGGCTGATGCTGCGGAAGTGCGCGAATCTTCAAGTGGTGGAGGGTAAGGGATTCGTAACGCCAGACCCTCTAAGTGGCAGTGATTTATCGGCTCCTTCCCTGCCGCAAGCGGCACCAGGCGGCATCCCGCGTCCACCGGCGTCCACGACTCAGCATCCTACACCGTCGCCCGACAACACGCCTTCCGCGTCCGCGCCCCGTCCCGATGAACCCCGCGGGCAGAAGAAGGAAGAGGAGAGGCGCCCCGACCCAACCACCACGTCGGACCCGCCTGATGCGCCGTAAGCGGCGCACCGGGGGCGCCAGCACCCGAGTCTCCGCGAGCGTCGCTATCTTGCGGGATTTTCAGTTCTCATCGTCGATCGTCAGCATCGTCCGCATTCTCAACCACTTGCTCCCCCGCCGGGGCGTGGCGGCCGTTACCTGAAGTGGCGGCCAGTTGCGCCCTGTCGCGCGGCGTGAGTGACAGTCTCGGTGACAGGCGTCATCGATGGCGGAAGGGGCGGGCCACGCCAAGACGCTGGCCAGAATGAAGAGTCGCTGGTTGGTTGCGGGGGCCCGCTCAAGTGTTCCCGAGAACCGGCAAGCTCTCGTCTTCCGCCTCGAAGTTCAGGGATAGGATGCTTCACTCGGGATGCTTCGAATCGTAAGGTCGGCCTCGGCGGCTCGAGCTTGGCTGCGAGCCGGCGCCGAGGGCTCTGAATATCGGCCTTGGACTCACTCACTACCGACCAAGATCTTCACCGAGTTCCGCCTCTTGGTCCTCCCGGCGGGCCTCTGTCCGATACCCGTCCGCAATCCGCCGGAGCATCGCCGCAGTTCGTGGCCACCGGTCACTCATCGCCAGAGCGAAGCCCGCGTACCGGTCTGCGAGTTGACGCTCCTGCGTCCCACCTTCCCCCGGGTGCTTCGACACAACCCCACGGCTGTTGTAGGCGGCGATCTCGAATCCGCGCTCAATCTCCGTGCTTGCCATCTCCTCGATCACGTCTCGCACCGCCGGGTGCGGCCATGCTCCATCGGGGCCGGCGAGGGAGCCGCTCAAGGCCTCGCCGATCTTGTGGTCGCCGATAGCCGCACGTCCGCTCGCCGCCATCGTCTCCCGCGCCCGCCATACCCAGGCTCTAAGGGCATCGCCATCGATGCTTCTGTCGTCCGCGGTCCCCGGCACGACCCGAAACGTGTCCAATAGTTCGTACGCGTGTCGGGCGCGTGCCTTTTCCTCCTCAGAAATCTCGCGCGGTTCTTCACCCTCGGCGCGAAACACTAGCGCGACGACCTCGGCGAAGAACGCCGGGTTTCGCGCGAGCTCTCGGTGGAGGAGCTTCGGGGGTCGCTCGTGGCGCCCCACGAGTGGAAGGTAGGCCCACTCGAGGGCCGCGATGCGTGTTGCATCGACGTCGTTCGATGCCTCCAGCATCTCGAGAAGCCTGGCCACGTCGTGAGCGAAGTCACCGAGGGGTCGGGCGTCGTTCGCTGAGGTGCGGACCGCGCCTTCAAGGACATCGGCGATCAGCCGGGCCGGCAGTGCGTTCGTGGGCCGCGCGTGGAGCGCGAGAAGCTTGACCGCTGTGTACGGCCGGCCGTGCTCGAGAAGCTTCTCGGCCGCTCGAGCGACCTCGCTGGGATCGGGGATCCAATACGGGTTGACCGAGCACCAGTAGCGCCGCTCGGTCTCTGCATCCGAGCCAGCCGCAAGGTCCCACGTGCCTGGGTCGCACGGTAGGCAGGCGAGGAGCTCGGCACGCTGCGCCGGCGACCAGGCTCCTGCGACCTCGGCGAGCTTGGCTTCGGCCCACTCGCGCCCTCGACTCCAGACCCGTCCGGCGGCGAATCCGCGGGCGACCTGGGCGAGGACGTCGTCATCAGCGCTGAGCAACTCGCCGAGCACCTGGTTCTCCTGATCCTGTAGGAGTTCGCTGTGCCCGAGCGTGACGCCGACCTCGCCGGGGCGCTCGACGTGCTGCGCAAACTCGAGCAGCCCAGCCAGCCCCATCGCCGCATGAATGTTGCGCGCGGCGTCCAGTCGCGCGTTTGCGATGGCCTCCCGGTACGCCGTCACGTCCTGTTCACCGCCACCGGGAAGCTGCGGCCTATCGCCGAAGAGCCACGCGTACCGGCCGGTTGATTCGGTGGGCTCGAACCTCCTGTAGACCTCCTCAAGGCGGTCGACGCGCTCCGGCGGGAGGGCCCAGTCGGCATCGGAGAAGGACCGGTGCTGTGAGATGAGCTTACGCAGTGCGTTCCAGATGAGGGCGCCGTCGGGAGGTTGGAGATGGTCGACCTCCATGCTACTGAGGCGGCTCACGATCGCCTCGTGCTGGTCCACCGGCAGCGTGGCGAGGGCCTCGATCAGATCCTGCCAGCGCGGCCCGCTTTCGTCGGCGTCTGCTAGCATCCGCGTGGTGACCTCACGAACGGCCTTGATGTACTCGCCGCGCGTGACGCGCGGAGGCGGACCGGGCGCCCAGTCGCGCCAGTTGGGAGTCGGCGTGTTGAACCCGATGCCCTGATGCTCTGGAAGCAGCTGGCGAAGGAGTCGCCATGCGATCTCGGGCTCGCTTCGGCGCAGCATGTCCAGGACGCGCAAGCGCTGTGCGAGGCCGGCCATCGTTTGCGGATGCCAGAGGAGAAATATCCCGCGTAGGCTGTTCAGCGGTCGGTTCGTTAACCTACCGCCGGGATCGAGCCTCGCGAGCTTGGCCAAGAGAGCCGCGGCGTGCCCGAGGTGCTCCGGGCTCCACGCGACGGTTTCCAGTGCCCAAAGCAGCCCGGTATGCGGTGAGGAACTGAACACAGGGTCTTCCCGGTCAGCGAAGAGTTTGAGGAGGACGGGCTGCTCGCCAGTCAATCCCTCTCCCACCGCCGTGAGGAACACATCGGGTGCGGCTTCTGCCAGGAGCGAAAGCAAGGGTGAGAGTGACGCCCATACCCGCCAGTCAGCATTCGCGTGCTCAAGGAGCCGCCGGACCGTCCTCGCCGCATGTTGGCCAGCGGAAGTGTCAGTAGAGACCGCTGCCGTTTCACCACGGGCTCCCATGACAGCGAGCGTCTCAGCAAGGCCCCGGCGGACAAGGTCGGAGTGTCGAGGGGCCTGGCCGAGCGCCCCCGCCATCCACCGTTCGTTATCCGCCAGATCGAAGCGCGGATCCGGCGTGGAGAGCACGTCGAGCACGACTTCCTCGAGCCGCTGGAGATCGTCCCGCGTCATGTATCGCGCGAGGAGCAACCACGCGTCCTCCTTCGAGACGACGAACCATGCGTCGCCGATGCGGCGCACCGGAGGGTCAGACTCGTTAGACCAGCGCACGAGGGTCTCGCTGAGCTCTTCGTAGGGGGCCTGAGCGAGGGTGGCGAGCGCCTGGCGGTCGGCTTCCTTTCCATCGCTCCACGCGCCTGCAAGCATGGCTGGCAGCAACGGACGGGCTTCGCCCGGGCGCGCCCACTCTGGCTGTTGGACCTCCGGGCTCAAAGCCAGCTTGCGGCGAAACGACGTGAGGCTCCGTCGGGAGAGTGTTGCCAGGTCGCGTGCCCGCTCCTCGGAGATGCCCGCCGCGATGAGAACCTTCGCCGCATGGTCGCGGGACAATCGCGGGACAGTGAGCGTGGTGGTGGAGGCGCTGTCCGCGTGGCCGAGCGGAACAACAACGCGGTGGCCAGCGCGGGCCGCTCGCGCGAGCGCGTCTCGGCTCTCGAATACCGGGACGAGGATGAGGGGTTTTTCTGAAGCGGTCAGGCGGTGCCAAGCCGAGAGATCGTTGACGACGAGCGCCCGAGAGAGATTCACGATGCGATCGTCAGGCGGAAGCTGCTGTACTGCAGCGGTGAACACGGCCATCGCCTCGTCGCGGGACTCGGCCTGCAGAGCGAGCGGGGCCGACGGGTCGCGGAGCCATGCATGGATCCGCTCCACAACCTCTCCGCGTCCGGCGAGCACGAGCTCCGTCGTCATCGCCGGCCGCGTGGTCTCCGACCAGTCAGCCCAGACGTTCCCGAGGTCCATGGCATTCTCAGGATGCTTTCCGAGCAGGATCGACAGCCACACGTGGACGGCCGGGGCGAGTTCCAGCCAGGTCTCGAGGTCGTCGGCGTCGTAGGCGCGCACCTCGCGCCACACGCCCTCGCCCTGTCGGGCGGCAACCCAGTCGCCCTTACCGCCCCAGCGTCTGGCCGTGACGAACACGAACGTGCTCTGTGTGGGGTCGATTCCGCGAAGGTCGCCGCGACGCTTCTCGTAGTCGTCGTCCGCCTTGCGCTTGATGTCCTTGTTGGTGCCCACCTCCCAGGCTGATGTGCCGTTCGCAACAAAGGCGTTCCACTCGTCGACCACGACAATGCCGTCCCATCCGCCGAGCTGCACGCCTTCGCCGGCTGGGAAGCCCATGCGGATCACCCGCTCCACCGTCGCATGCACGAGTCGGCGAAGAAGCTGCGGCAGGACGTCCTGTGCGTCGCGCCGGTTTGCCCAGGAAGCGAGGTCAGTTGCATCGACGAGCGTTACGGATCGCACGCTGCTACCTCCGAGATTCGGTGGCCATCGTGGTCGCGGGCGTGATTGCCGCGGCTGAGCAGGGACCCGCCCGGCGCGTAGGGATGATCTGACGACTCGAAGCCGAACGCTTCGTCATCGCCCACCGGGCCCCCGGCCCCACCGACGCGCACGCGCGAGCTGAGTATCGATCCCGGTGACGTTCAGACGGTACTGGAGCATATCCAGGCTGACACCGTACCGTTTCGCGGCGATCTGCGGATCCAGACCCTGCCGGCGGATTAGCATCAACGCCTCGCGGGGAAGAAGGAGGCAGCCGCTCAGCCAGTTGGCCTCCTCCTCCTGCTCGCGCCCGTAGGTGTTCAGCATCAACAAGCCGTCCTCGGACACGTCGACGCGCGCCGGCGCATGGTCGAGGAGTACGTGGGCTAGCTCGTGTGTCAGGTTGCTCGCCGGGCGCCCTCCCGAGTGCGCAGAGTTCAGGATGATCACATGCCGGTCGCCTACGCGTAGGGTGACGGCCGACCAACTGTCAGGATCTTCACGGGTCAACACCCGAAGCGAGCGGGGGTCGAGGCCCGGCACCTCCTCTGCCCGCCAGACGGTGACCCTCAGGTGCCGCGCCAGGCCCCAGGGATCCAGGGGATCGACGGGCGACAGGCGAAGTTCGCGACGTTGCCGAATCGCGACGTTCTCGCACCAGGTCTTAAACCCTCGGGGGAACATGTCACCGACCTTCGCCTGCCCCTTCCGACGCCATCAGCGCCCGCTGAGCGGCCAAGATCATGTCGGCGAGCGCCTTGGCGGTCCCTGGCGCAAGGACCCGGTCCTTCTTGAAGTGCACTGCGGCGGTTGGTCTTGGCGCCACAGTCGGCTTGACCTTGAGGACCTCGCCTGGATCGACGCCCAACCACTTGCAGACCTTGCCGAACGTCTCCAAGTCCGGTAGGTGGCCCCGCTCGACGCGCGAGAGCGTGGCGGGACTCACGCCGATCTCGGCGGCGACCTCCCGAATTCCTCTACCGGCGCGCTTCTCGAGCAGTTTTCTTCCCAGGGTTTGGAGGGTCAGCGTCACCATTGCCTCCGTTTCTCCGCTGAAACAGCGGTTGACTCGTAAGGCAGGCGGCGGTACTGTCTTACTCGTGAGACATCCTCGCACGCCGGAGACGCCCCGGTCAAGGTTGCCGGACGGCTGATGGGCGGCGAGCGCCATGGAGGACAGGCCGATGGCCGAGAACCGTATCGAGGTAACCTTCAGCACCACCGCGGGCGACCTGACCGACTTCTTCCCGGTGAACCAGCCGCTCCACGCCCTCAAGCGGGAGGTCATGGCCCGGCTCAAGCTCGACCCGAGCCAGGCCGACCAATTCGTGGTCACGCTCGCCGGCAACCCCCTTGACGAGGGCAAGAGCCTCGGCGCGCTGGGCGTCGCCGAGAAGGCGGTCCTCGTCATCGAGCGGCGCGAGGTCGTGAAGATCTAGCTGGCCGCGATGGACGTGGAGACTGTCCGGGCCAAGATGCTGGCCCAGGTCGAAGCGGCGCGCGCGTCCGCCCTGGCGCGCGCTTTCGCCTGGAGCTTCGATATCGACGTCCTCTCGGTTTACGTCTCCCTCATCCCGCGGCGCCGCCCGGAGCCCGTCTATCTCCTGCGCGTGACGTTCGACGACTTCCCGCGCCGGGCGCCGTCCTACATTTTCGTCGACCGTACGACCAAGCGAGAGACCGAGAACGCTTGGCCGCCCGGTGTCCGTCACGGTGGGCCGCCGCCCGGCATCTGCACGCCCGGGACCCGGGAGTTCCACGAGCACCTTCACCGAGGCGACAGTCAGTACCAGTGGGACCCGGACCGTTACACGTTCGTCGCCACCCTGGCCGAGATCCACCGCCTGACTGAGCGGGCCATTGGAGCATAGCCAGTGAAGAGGCGGTCGGTTCCGCCGCCCGAAAGGTATCCCGACCGTCGGCCGTACGATTCCCCGCCGCCCGGCCGGCGGGGTCGACCGGTCCCGGACCGGATTAACCGCTACTACGTCCCGCTGGCCGTGCTCGAGGCCACCGACCGTGTGATGCGGCGGTTCGGGCGCGAGGAGCGCGAGTGCTACGTCTGGTGGGGTGGCTACTTCACGGCTGACAGGGACGCCCAGGTGTTGACGGCGATCTGGCCGGAGATCCCCACGACCTTCGGCCGCGTCCACCTCGACCTCGGTGAGCTCACCCTGCTCCATGCCGAGCTCCGCGCGCTCGACCAAGTGCTACTGGTGGAGCTCCACACACATCCGCCGGGCGCCGACGGGCAGAACGAGGTCGATGCAGCCCACCCGGCCGCCACCTACGCGGGCTTCATCTCCATCGTGGTGCCGGACTTCGCCGACCCGCGCTTCCACGATCTCCGCCGGACGTACGTCTACGAGTACCTGAGCGGCGGACGCTGGCGTCAGCTCAACGCGGAGCAGATCCAGGCGCGTTTCGTCGTGGAAGAGCAGGTCCGGAGCGTGATCGGATCATCATGGGCCAGGCCGACCGCACCGTAGCCCTACTCGAGCGGCTGGCCAAGTCCGCCGCCGACCCGCGGCCACTCCTCCAGGTGCTGACGCCCGGACGGGTCGCGGTCGTGCTCGACACTGTGATCGCCGGGGAGCCGCAGGCCCAGCTCCTGTTCTCGTTCGCCGTCAACCTCCTCGCGCGGCTCTATCCGATCGTCCAGTCCCTTGAGGTTGTGGCTCCCCCGACGGCAATCACGACGCGGCTCCCCCGGTGGGCGGGGGTAACGGTCGACGAGCACGCTCGGCGCTTGCTCACCGCCCTCAACCCGCCCGTTCGCTGGACCGTCGTCGGGAGTCTGCAGCGCGGTCCGGACTGTGCCCTCGTCGTCGGAACCGCCCCCGCTCCGGCGGCCGCGACCGTATTCGTCGGAAGCGAGGGCTGGCTGGCCAGCGCGTCCCCCGTGGGGCCCGTGTCTGTCGGGCCCGGCGTCAACCCCATCGGCGCCTACGCCGCCGGGTGCTTGGGCGTCGGCGAGGTCTGTAAACGCTTGCTCGAGCGGCACCGTGAGCTTTTCGAGGGCGTTCCCATCATCCCGATCGAGTGGCCGCTCGTGTTCTCGACCTTCACCTATCGAACCGACCGGGCCGGGCCGAACCCCGCCCTCCCCGATACCGTTGACCTCCGGCGGCTCACGCTCGTGGGAGTCGGCGCCGGCGGGGGAGCGCTCGCCTTCACGCTCGCCTCGCTCCCTGATCTCCGAGGCGTCCTGCGGCTGATCGAGCCCGACGAGGTCATCGACGCTAATCTGAACCGCTATGTCTGGGCGGACGCGGAGGATGTCGTCACCCAGCGAGAGAAGGCGAAGGTCGCTGCGGCACTGTTCGACGGCTTTCCGAACTTGGTGATTCTGGCGGATCCCAAACCCTACCACGACGTGGCCTCGTCCCTCGGCCCCGAGGACTACCGTTACGTCGTGGCGGCCGTGCACAGCCGGGAGGCGCGCCGCGAGTTGCAGTTGGAGACGCCGATGGTGCTGTGGGACGCGGGGGCGACCGAGCACGGCGAGTTCTTCATCTGGCGGATGATTCTCGGGAGCATGGAGTGCATGCACTGCAAGCACCCACCCGGTCAAGGTGATCCCGAGCGGGACAAGGCTGTCCAGCTGGCGCAGCTTCTCGGCCTCGACGTGGCCACCTGGCTCCGAAAGGTCCGCGACAACCAGGCCTTTCGCGAAGAGGAAGTCGTTGTCATCGCGGCCCGCGCTGCCGCCGGCGGCATCTCGATCGAGCTGCCGATGCCGGGACAGCGTTACGACGACTGGGAGCGGTTGCAGTGCGGCAAGCTCCGCCTCCCGGAAGTCGACGAGGAGATCCCGTTCGCCTGTGCGCCGGTGATGGCCGGGGTGCTCTTGGCCGGGGAGGTCGTAAAGGAGCACTACTTCCCGGACGCGGTTCTCGACTCGTACTACTGGAACACGCTGCTCGGCCGCTTCATGGTCCGCAACCGGCCCTATCGCCGGCGCCCCCGTCCGGACTGTTCATTCTGCTGGGATGACGTGTACCTGGCCCAGTACCGACGGCGCTGGACAGACGGCTGACGGTCAGGCACCTGGACGGCAGCGTGATGCCAGCCGAGACTCCGAGGCAGGCAGCGGAGCCGGCTGATCTTCCGGAGAACGCTTTATGGAATACCGCTACGGACGACGGAAGGAGCTCCAGGTCGGAGAGTTTCTCGAACGCCGAGGATGGGCGTGGGCGGTTTCGCGGGGAAGTCGGGGCCCGGTCGACCTACTGGCCGAGCGGGGCCGGACGCGGATCGCCATCCAGGTGAAGGCGACGAGCTCCGACGCCATCTCGTACAACCGTCTGAGCCTGGAGCCCGAGCGCAAGCTCCAGTGCCTCGCGTCCCGGGCGGGATTCGAACCTGTCGGCGTGCTCCAGGTCCGTGGGATCATGAGGGTCGCCTGATCCCCATGCGATGACAAGCCCGAACCAAACCGCCCGGCTCGAGCTGGATCGACACGCCGCCGTTACCGAGACTTATTGGTGCGCTGAGGCCATGTTGGGTTGCGGGGGCTGAATTTGGACCCCGGGTAAGACCGCCGGGCTGCGCACTCCGGCCGCCTGCCGGCGGCGCGCCACCGGCCGCCGTGGTCCGCCATCATACGACCGCTGTATCCTCGCCACCATGGCGGACGGCCAAGACGACCTCCGTCGACGGCTTTCGGGGCCCTGGGTAAAGCGCGGCGCGCTGTTCGTGCCGCCGACCCGAGCCGAGCCGCACGGCGAGATGGAGAACATCAAGGCGTACGTCAAGCTGTCAGAACTGACGGGGGTCGAGCCGACGCTTGACGACCTCGTCGCTCGGCTGCGCGACGTAGGGCTTCGAAGCCTCCTCTTCAGTCTCTCCCGCCTCCTCAACGTCCTCCATGTCGACGGCGTCTCACGCATGGAACTCCAGGCACTGCTCAGGGACCGCGCCTTCACGCCCGGGATGCTCCGCCGCCTCCGCGCCGTTCCGAACTGGCAGGCGCGTATCGTGTTCTTCCCACAGCAGGCCCTTTTCGCCGCCAAGATGGCGATTCTCCATGCCCCCGATCGCGATGACCCGCGCCAGGATGAGGAGTTCCGGGACGTCGTCGTCGAACTGCTCCTCACAGCGGCCGAGTTCCTCGACCGGATCGTGCTTCCGGATGATCCGGGAGAGCTTGAGCGCGTGCTGGTAGCCCACCAGGTCCGGAACTACCTGCACAACGCGACCGAGCAGGTGCGCTACATGATCCCGCGCGCCTCGCTCCTTTACCTGCAGCTGCCCTTCGATCCGGATCTCCGCGGCGATCCCGACTTCGTGGATCTTCCCGCGGTCTTCCGGGACGCGACTGGCTTCGACCTGAAGGACTACCTCGCCTTCGGTGTCGGCTTGTTCGTGTGGTTCAGCGACCAGAGCTACCTGCGGGGGAGCCACTCCGCGGAGCGCGAGAGCATCAACCCGGGGACGTTCTTCTCGAAGTCGACGATCGACCCCGACTACGCGCGCCGGCTCCTCGCGAGCTTCACCCACACCTATGACTCGGCTCGGGCCGCCTTCGCGGCTCGACCGGGAGACGCCGCCACGTCCTCTTACGATTTCCGGCCCTTCATGGAGCGGCCACTTTACGCCATCCGGGAGGACGTCATTGTCCCGATCCATCTCGGGTACCTCGAGGCGCGGTTCACGAACGCGCTCTACTGGACGATCTCCGACCACCTTCAGGCCGAGGAGCGTCGGAGGTTCCGCCGCTTCTTCGGACGGGTCTTTGAGCTCTACGTCCGGCGGTCACTCCAGCGCGCGATCCGCGACGAGTCCGGGCTGGCGCGCCGGGTCTTCCCTGAGTTCCCGTACCGGACGCGGCATGGCCAGCGCAAGACGAGCGATGTCGTGCTCGTCTACCCCCGCACGGCGATCTTCCTTGACGCGACGGCCATGAGGATCAGGTTCGAGGCCACCGCCGTCTCCAACGACGTCGCCGCCTTCGACACGGACGTGGACCAGATAATCGTGGCGAAGGCCCAGCAGCTGACCGACCGCATCCGTGATTTCCGCGACGGCCTGCACGACTTCGGCGGCGTGGCCACCGGCGACGTTGACCACATCTACCCAGTGATCGTGACCATCCAGTCCATCCCGGAATCGACGGTCATCTGGGGCCGCATCCGCGACCTCCTGGCGGGCCGCGGACTCCTCAACGGCCTCGGTATCGAGCCGCTCCAGCTCATCGATGTCGAGGAACTCGAAGTCTTGGAGACCATCTTGCCGCAGGGCGTGAGCCTGCTCGAGATTCTTCAGGCACGCGCCGCGGACCCGGAGCGCCGGAACATCGGCTTGAAGAACTTCTTGATCGCCCGGTATCGCGAAGGCACGAACGAGTTCCTTCGGTCGGAATACCGGGCGATCGGCGACCACGCGAAGCGGCTCTTCTTCGGCACAGGGTAGCGAGGCGCGACGCTACTACCTCACATAGCGTGCCGTCCGGACGGCGTGCCGTGCCAAGCGCCTCCGTTCGGGTCCGGAACGGGATTCGAACCCGTGTTTGAATCACGCCGCGCTTTCGCCAACGTTGTCGGCGCCTTGGGGCTCGTTTAGTACTCAAGAAAAACGCCGGTTCTTAAACGTGCAGCCACCTTCACTCGTAAATTCGCAGACTTGATGGCGAGGATGAAGAGTGGTTTGAGTCGCGACCGCGCCGCCTCGGGTTGTTCTGCTGATCTTCAGCCCTGAAGCGGTCGGATGACGTCGATGCAGCCCAGCAGCGAGAGCCCCACTGCGGTCACTATTGCTGTCAGCATCGCTTCCTTCTCGCGATGATCGCCTTCCTCGATTCGAGGCAGTCGGACCTAAATGCTGGATAGGTGTGGAGATGCACATCGCGAAAGAGCAACTCAAAAAGCGCCACGAGACAGTCGACATGTGGCGCGACCAGCCCCGCGTGACGCTTGCCGGAAGGCTCGTCGATCCAGTTCCATACGACGGCTGTGACTTCAAGCCTTCCATCACTGCTGTCTGCTGCCGGGCGGTACGGGATTCTTGTCTTGCAGAGGACGTCAGGGTCACAAACCGGTAGGAAGCAGACGCCGTCAGGCGCTGTCCACGCGGCCAGGTTGCGTACGACTGTCTCTATTTCTGAGACAGAACCCGCGTAGCAGTACGCGTACCACATGCATGAGACCAGATCCCAGCAATCATGCCACTCGGGCCTGTCGACTCGGTAGTCACCCTCGACGAAGGTAACTCCCGGGTTGGCTTGACGGACCTGCGCAAGCATCGCCGGGGAGAGGTCCAGCCCGCATCGCTCGACGCCGGCGAATCGGCTCAGGAAGTAGCCCGTCCCGCACGCTACGTCAAGCCAGCTTCTCGCAGACCGCAGGAACCCCTCGATCAGCGAGAGCTCGTACTCGGTGCACTCCCGGAAATTGTCTCCGAGGAGGTAGCTCGCGTCATACGCAGCTGCGTACTCTCGGTCGTAGAGCCTACGGATCGCGTCAGCGTCCATGCTTCGCGGAAGTCCTGTGAATTTAGTTCGCGTTCCGAGAACCGAGAAGCGGCCGCGCCACTATGCTCCGGTAAGCTTCCAGCGTACGCGCGGAGAGCTGGCGTTCGTCATCAGGAAGCTGTTCCGCACGACGCACTAGTTCCTCATCGACCTGTCGGCGAAGCTCCTCAACGAACGCACACCCCGCGTTAGGCTCAAGCCGGCTTGCCAGACAAAGGATGTTGAAGGTACGACGGCGTCGGTCCTCTTCCGCGGAGAGGATGTCATCTTCGATCTCCATAAGCATCTCGAACGCTCTGAACCAGTCGAACAGTGGCTCGCGATAGCCAATGCCTGACTGCTGTGCGAGGACTCGGTGCATGAGGCGGAAGTCGAACGACCGCAGCTGGGTGGTATGCACGAGGTCGTCAAGTGAGTAGTCGGTATCGAGGCGAGTAACGTCGTACTCGAAGCGGTAGTAACGGCGAGCATCATCAAGCAAGCTACTCACCGATTGATCGAGTGTTACGCGTTCTCCGAGGTACGCGGCCAGATCGTCGAGCCGCCAAAGTACGTCATCCGGAAGACGTCCACACTCGATTTCTTCGTCGACGTCGTAGACAAACGACGAGATCCAGGCGAAGGGGTCGAAGAGCCAGAACACGTCACGAGGGTCGTGGCCATAGAAAGGAAGATAGAAGTACGCAAATGCGCACAGGACGCGGCCGGACTTCGCGATTGCGGTCGCTGACACGGCGTTGCACCGCAGCTCAGCGGGAGAACCGGACGAGTGATCAGCCATCGGACTGCGTCCAGTCCAGAATGGAGACTCCTTGGGTCGGCACGGATCTCGGCCTAGCGTGTGGGAGTTGTTGGGCAAACGGCACAACGTGTCCGTTCGTAATCGCCTTGAGAGCGAGGCCGCGCAGGCGCTCAGCTGCCTCTCCTGCCGACAGCGTTCTCGTGAGCGCCGCCTGACAGAGCGACCTGATGCCCGTGGGCACACGGTTGCCAGCGTCCTCCAACTCGGCAAGCTTACGCCGCAGAAGGCGGGCTGCCGAATCGACGCCGATGGGAGCGGATCGCCCTGACATGAACAGATAGAGCCAAAAGTTGAAGTTCCAGTCCCTGCCGTCTTCGTCGAGATCCTCTAAGTCTTCGATCAGTTCCCAGCATTGGTCGTACAGGCTCCAGAAACGGCACTCGCTGACTCCTGGCACATGTCGGCCGTAGGACCAGATGAGGCCTCGGGCCATGCGGACGTCCGAGCACTTTAGTCGAAGGATCGTGTCGAATTCCCTGGGATCAATGGGATCGAGAACGTGCAGGCGGAGCTCCGCTTCTGCGTAGCACCGGAGATCGTGAAGAGCCGAGAAGACCAGAGCGCCTGGAACAGCAGCGCCGCTCGCGACGTGTCGGTCCACGTCCTTCCAAAGTGCCGCCTCAGTATCGTTCTCAATGAGAGCAGAGCGCTCGTAGTAGTGGTCAATCTCGTAAATCGCCTGCTGCACCGAGCAGGCATGGGCGAACCATTCATCGAAGGCGTTGGGGTCAAGTTGCGTGCGCGCCAGTGGCAGGACGAGCCGAGCCTGAAAAAGCGCGAGGGTTTTGTCCAGGGCGCTCGACAGGCCCCGGGACGCCACGACATCAGGCACCCACACGCGCGGAGTCCAGGAGTCTATCCACAGTGGCCACCTACTACCCTGGCACCCCGTGAGCTTCAGCAGCCGTTGAACGGTCATTGAGCGACTGCCGCTTTGCGCAGGCGGAAGACCAGGTGGAAGCCGACCAGCGCGATGAAGCCGATAGGAAGTGATAAAGCCGCGGTTTCTGGATCTAACGAACCACTCAGCGAAAGACCAGCGACGCTGAGGAGCACGACAACGAGGCTCCAGAACACCGCGCTCTTATTGAGCCCCCAGAAGATCGAAGCGAAGACCACGGGAAACAGGGCTAGGTTCAGGCTACCGAGCGATAGAGCGATATGGACGATCCGCTGGAAGAAGATGGCCAGCACAGCGGCCAGACAGACAAAGACCACCATGAATATACGCGTAAGGCGTGTCATCGACTCCTCTGAGAAACGAGCTGAATAGTTCTTCAGATCCCGCGTCAGAATCGAGGAAACGACGAACGTCACGGTGTCAGAGGACGATAACGAGACCGCGTACAACAGGACCATTCCGAACTCTCTGGCGCCGAACGGAAGGAGGCGGGAGAAAGCCTGTACCAGCGCATCTTCAGCGGGGATACCGGGGATCTGCCGCTTGGTAGCGAGGCCGGCTACTGTAATGACCAATGCAAGGACCGGCAGCACGATGGCCGTATAGCCGAAGCCAGTTTTCAGCGTGGCTTCGTCGCGGGCCGCGAAGAGTCTCTGCCAGATGTCTGGTGCGACCATGACGCCGAACCCGGCGATAACAAGAAAGCCGATGATGTTTCCCGCACCCATCTTGCCGACGTCGATATCCGCGGCCCCGACCTCGGCGCTTCCAGCGAGGAAACCGGCGACCATTAGAGTCATTAGGATCATGATTAGGAGCTGGTAGAAGTCCGTGCGGACGACGGCCTTGAAACCAGCGAGCAGCAAATAGCTGAGAATGATGGCACCGCCGACCATTACCGCATAGCCGTGTTGGAGGAATGGGAACAGCTGCGAAAGCACCTTGCCGCTGAGGATAAAGTTAATGGTCAAGTACCCGAAGAACTGAACAATCAGGAAAATGGAAAACATAATGCCGTTTCTCTTGCCGAGCACGTGATAAAAGTATTCCGGCATAGTGTAGGCCTTCTGTTTGTCGGCCAGCCGCTTGATGCGGGGAGCGAAGCGGCGGAAGAGCAAGAAGCCAAACGATATCCCGATGAAAAGCGACAATGCGGGTAGACCGAACTGGTAAATGTACGCCAGATAGATGGAAAGGGTGACGCCGTCGAACCATCCCGCCGCCATGGTGGCCAGTAGCACAATCCCATGGACGCGCCGACCTGCGATCATGAAGTCTTCTTCGGTCTCACGGCGGGAGGCAACCACTCCGATGAGGATCGAGACCGCGATGTAGAGGAGGAAGAAGGCCGAGCCCAACAGAAGAGACAGCGAATCAGTCGTCACGTTCAGGTTCGAAAACCAGATTGACGGACGAAGCGCGGAAGGACATCCGTCTCGAACACCTGGAACCATCCCGTGCGAAGGAAGTCGATGATGGCATCCTTGCTGTTGGCGCGAGCGAAGTCGATGATGCCCCGCCTGGCCAGCATGCCGTCGAAGAGCAGCGGCATGAGCGTCACTGGTTTGGCACTCAGGACCAACTTGAGCAGAGGTGTGTTAGGCATGATCTCCGAGTAGCCGGGGAATCTCTCCGCGATCTCCGCCAACGTATGGGATCGCCCGAAAAAATCGTAGGCCTCGCTATCTGCCTTGTTGACGATCCATAGCGGAGTGCTCTTCCACCCGAGCAGTTTGAGATCGCTCAGTTCCAAGGAGGTGCCGACAAGATCGGCGGCATGAGACGTGCTCACCACGACGGGACATCCGTCGCGCGTAGCGCTCGCAATCGACAAACTGATGAGTACGTGAGTATCAAATCCGGGCGAGTGATCGACGATGACCAACGGGTAGCGAGGCGCGAGACCCTGCACCACGGACATCAAGAACTTCGTAAAGGAGAGACGGTTGTTAGCAATTACCTGCATCAGATAACGGTTGGTGCGCGGTAGATCGGCAAACGTAACCAGGCCGATTTCGCGATCCGCGATTTCACCGGTGAGTCGGTCCTGAACAGGTAGACTCATCCGGCCAACGCAGCGTTGTACGTCCTGAGGAGTAGGAGTTCCGAAGTTGAATCGTGTTTCGGGTTGATCGAAATCGATCATAGCGTTCAGGTGAGGTAGCGAAGGCCGCCTATCGGGAGAAACAAGGTACTGCCAGACAGGCCCGGTGATGTCGAGATCCAGGATGCACAAATCCGTCGGGTTCGGTCGCGTCAGATGAGAAAGGGCGACGGCTAGCGCCAGTGTGGACTTGCCAACGCCCCCCTTCCTTGACGTGATGGCGACCACGGACGAGGGGAGCGTGGTGGAGTTTGGCAACGCAGGCATCTCAAGATCCCGCATCCCGGCAACGAAGCAGAGAGCTTCGCTAAAGAGGCCGACTTCAAGAAGTTGTGAGAGGCGATGACGGGTTGGGGAGGAAGGTTCGAACAGTGGCGGCGTCTGCGCCGCGATCCCCTCGAAGCGGCGTGTCAACGATCCCAGCAGCCCGAGCAGGCGATCGACGGCTTGTCGTGGCAACTCCTCGAGGGCCACAAGGAGACAGCCCACCAGCCGCCCGCCAGCTTCCCGAGCCTTCTTCGAATCGAGCCTGAGGACCTCTTGGAGCTCCTGCTCGATGCCGTCGAATATCTCCAGTCGGCGCTCCTCGGGAGCTACCACGAGCTGCGCGACGCGGAGCTCATAGTAGGACCGGATTTCATCGGCGCCCATTCGTTCCAGCAGTTTCGGCTGGGTGCTGAGCTGTGACGCCACCATGACGAGCGCCGCGCTCAGTGGACCGGCGATAGCTGACCGGACGGCGTCTGCCCTCGGGTCGGCGCAGAGAGCGCTATCGACTGCGGCGATAGTGTGTAGCGCGTCAGAGAATCTCGGCTCGATTTCGGTCATTGCGGCGCTATCCCGTCACGCCGCCCGTCGGACCGGACGCGACAGCGTGCCGACGCGCGAGCTCATTTCTTCCTCCCACACCGATTCGCCAGCGTTTGCCCTCTCCGTCGGCATGGAGGCAAGTATCACGGCGAGCCGATGAGACACGAGGCGGGAAGGCGCTCCGGCTGCTCGAAGTTCCAGGTCCAAGACTTCGGCATCAACGTGCTCGGCGTCACCCTCGCGCAGCCGCTCCACGCGCTGCACGACGATGTCGATCCAGGCTGGGGCGAGGGCGCGCCGCACGACCTCACGGCCGACCGGCCCAAGGTCAATCATCGCCTCGCGGCCCCGACGATCGCGCACGACGAGGTCAGCCTCGCTTAAGTCCCGGAGGAGATGTGAGAGGTGGGACTCACTGAGATTGAGGCGTTCACGAATCTCCGCTCTAGCCATCGGCGCGCCACGCTCTGCGAGAAACTCCAAGAGTCTGTAACCCAGCCCCTGACTGCCTTTCAGAATCGTGTCGGCTGCGGGCGGATCGCTTCGCCTTGCGGCCTCCGCGAGCAGGTCTGACAGGGCTGCCCAACCGCCGAATACATCCGGGTGGTTGTGCTTGATCTCGCCGACGACGTCGGAGGAGAGGAACCTGTCGAGATCGACACGTTCATCGATGATCTGCGAGCGCGCCGCCCCCCTGAGCAAGTCTAGGGTGCGATCGACGACGAGCGAGCCGACCCGCTCCAGATAGACGCGGTCAGTGCTCTCTCTCCCGGCCGCTTCCAGAACACGGACGATCTCCGCCATCGGGGCATCCAGGTAGCCAGTGAGGTCGCTATTGCCCTTCTTCATGAACTGTTGAATAGAGTTTCAAGTGTTCGCCGCGTTGTCAAGGAATGCTTGACAGATACCTGACTGTGGCACTATCACAGCCGTAAAATCAACTACTTAGAGATCGAAGAGCAGGTACGGGCCGTCCGCTAGTTCGTGGCAGACCTCGCCCTCCCTGCGGGGTACACGATAGAAGCTCGCCCCCCTTGCTCTCTCCTCCCGGGACCGGGCCGAGACGAGATGGCGGTTCGAGACGAATGTGCTGGCTAAGCGAACTGCGCCGAGGTCAGTCGCCCGGGTGCGATGAGCCGTGGTGGATCCGCTCAGAGAAGGCACGAGAAAAAGATTGGCGTGCGAAGCCCCGACGGCACCCCTCACACGTTCGTGGAACAGGTCCAAGCAGATCAGCAGGGTGATGTTTCCAATGGCCGACTCAAGGACGGTGATCATGTCTCCGGTACGGATCCGCTCGCCACAGGGGTACTCGCTGCGGACGCTGAACGGCGAGACCTTGCGGTGCCGGAACAAGTCTGTGCCTCCGGGCCCCAGCAGAACAGCCTCGTTGACGTCAAGCGGCTCATCGGAGAGCCGCGCGTGGCACAGGGGGAGGACCGTAAGGAGAGGATAGGCTTCACCGCCCGCGTTCGCCATGAAGCGCTTCACCGTGGCCTCGACTGACGGCGGAATGGCCAGTTCAGGAAAGATCAGCACGGTTACATGGCGACGCTGAGCCTCCGAGAGTGCGCTCACTACTTCCTCCTGAAGCGCCCCTTCGTTGCGTGGGTCGCGTAGACTGATGAACGGCGGCGGCGTTCCGGACAACTCATCGAGCGCGGGATAGTCGATGTGAACGGTGAGCGGCCAGAGCATGATCCGGAGCGAGCCCCTCGCGCGCTCCTGCCATAGCCGGCTGTCCAAGAAGCGATCGAGTTCTCTGAGCCGCCGTGACTCAACGCGAATCTCCCCAGCACGCTCCACTGGGAGGACAAGAACATGCGGCGCATAGGCGGCCATGAATCGTCCTTGATCCGCGACCCAGGTGACGCCGTCGCCGCGCAGCTCGTATGTATCGGCCACGAAGTTGTTTCGCCGCCAGAGTTGGCACATTCGGCCGTCGATACCGACGTACGCGTCGCCCTCGATCGCCCGCGAGGTACGGTGGAGTGCCCGGTCGAGGCTCATGACGAAGGCAAGGGCCGTGCGGTCAAATTGCACGGACTCGGCGACAACGCTCCGGAGATGCCCAAGAACCGCGGCAAACGCGGGGGGCCGAAGGCTCACCGTCGGCGGCGGATCCGGTTCAAGGCGTAGGGGGTGCACGCCGATAGAGCGAAGGCCATTCTCGACATCGCCCAGGCGTGGCTCATAGTACGTCCAGAGCAATGTCATGTATGCGCCCGGCGTCGGCGGCGCTAGAGCTCCGAGACGCACCAGTAGTTCTGCACGCGGCATGGGCTCACTCAACCGTTACCTCTGAGCCGGATTGCGGCAAACTCGCCAGGATCGTGTAGATTCCGGCACCCGGGCCGACACGGCGCGTCGGTAGCCCGCCAAGAACTGTGCGGCCGTGATTATGGTAGCTGAGGCGGCGAACAGCAAGAGGCGGCGTTATGCGATTCCGCCGGGCTGGAAGCGCGCGGGCGCGGTATCCCCGCTCAGAAGGGGAGTGCCTTGCTCGGACGAAGGACGAGAGCTGCGTCGAGAACTGACGACAGACTGGAGTGCTCCCCATTTAGACTGCTCACCGTGGGGACGTAAGATGCGACGGGAGGCCCCATGGGCGAGCATCGGCGGAAGGCGGATGGCAGGCGGGTCTTCACCACGGAGTTCAAGCGGGCGGCCGTTCAACGGATCGTGACGGGCGAGAAGACGGTGGCCGAGCTCAGTCGCGAGCTCGACATCTCGCCCAGCGTGATCCGCAACTGGAAGCGGTTTGCCGAGGCGGGTGCGACGACGGCCGTGCAGGCCAGTGAGGACGTCGTTCCCGCCAGTCAGCTGCGCGAGGCCTACGCCAAGATCCGGGAACTCGAGCGCGCCCTGGGTCGCAAGACCATGGAGGTCGAGATCCTGCGGGCGGCCCAGGAGGTCGTAAAAAAAACGCCGTCGTTGCGCAGAGCGTCCGGGCGGTGACCGCGCATCCCATGACCACGATCTGCGCCGTCCTCGGCTTGGCGCGGCGCTCGGCCTACTACCATGCCCGGGCCCGTCCCGGTGGTCGGTACCACCGGACCGACGACGACACGGTGCTCCAGCAGATCCATGCGGTAACCAAGAGCCGGGCGACGTATGGCTATCGCCGGGTGTGGGCGATGGTGAATCGGACCTTCCGGGCCGGGTACAACCGCAAGCGCATTCGGCGGGTGATGCAGCTGCACGGTTTGATGCTGGCGCGGCGGGTGCATCGCCGGCACGGGCGTCCGCACCTCGGCCAGATTCAGCAACCGGCCTCGAACCAGCGCTGGTGCTCGGATGTCTTCTTGATTCCCTGCTGGAGCGGCGAGGTGATCTCGGTGGCCTTCGCCATCGACTGCCACGATCGCGAGGTGCCGGCCTTCATCGCCTCGCCGCGGCCGCTGACGGGCGCGGACATCCGCACCCTGATGGACCGCACCCTGTGGGCGCGCTTCGGCGAGGCCGTGCTCAAAGTGCCGCACGCGATTCAGTGGCTCAGCGACAACGGCCCGCAGTACACGGCCACGGCGAGTGTGCTCTACGCGCACGAGCTCGGCCTCGTGCCGATCACCACGCCGGCGTACAGCCCGCAAAGCAACGGCTTGGCGGAGGCGTTCATCAAGACCTTCAAGCGCGACTACGTCGACGGCGCCGAGCTGCGGGATGCCGAGATGGTCCTCGCTCAGCTGGGCGCCTGGTTCGAGGACTACAACACTCGCGCGCCGCACTCGGCGCTCGGCATGCGGAGCCCGCGGGAGTATCGCGGGTGGACGCCGACGGCCGCCGTGGAGGCTTCGACACCGTCGATCGCGACGCCGCATTTGGCCCAGGACGCGCGATCGGACAGGGGGCCCCTATCTGGGTACCCCCCGAAAAGCGGATTTGAGAGCGCCGGGACGAGCCGTTAACCTAAGCTCCCCACCTGAGCAGAAGATTGGGGAGCACTCCAAGACCCAAACCAGCCCGCAGGGCCTCATACAAGCGGGATAGCCCATTCAGCCACGTGGTTCATCAGCGTGAGCCAGAATGACAACGGCACGTACCTGGCGCCACGACCGAACCCGATGCGGCGCAAGAGTCCGAGCCGCACCAGACCCACCAGTTCGCGCCGCGCAACCTCCCGGGAGATGCGGCACCGCGCGATGATGTCGCGGCGCCGGACTTCGCGACGCTCGGAAACGATCCGAAGCGCCTCGTGTTGGAGCCAGCTGAGGACCGCCTTCGCGGCGGGCACTCCTTGGCGCTCAACGCCAGGCGTGCCCTCTGCGATATCCGCGCCCCGAGGCATCGGCAGATCGAGGTCCTCCGGCGTGATCCGGTCGCCGCTCTTGAAGATCATCGCCTGCTCCAGAACCGCCTCGAGCTCCCGCACGTTGCCGCGCCATAGATATTGCTCCAGCAGCCTGAGCGCCGCTGGTGTGGCGCCACGCGCCGAGAGCCCGTGGCGCTCGTTGAGTTGGATGCGGAAGTGCTCGACCAAGAGGGGAATGTCGTCGCGCCGGGCTCGGAGCGACGGCACCTCCAGCACGACCCGCCGCAGGCGGTAGTAGAGGTCCTCTCGGAAGACCCCGCGCTCGACCGCCGCGTCGAGGTCGCGATGGGTCGCCGCGATCAGCCGCACGTTCACGCGCCTCGTCTCGGTAGATCCTACCGGCCGGATCTCGCCGCTCTGGAGGAAGCGGAGGAGCATCACCTGGGCGTCGAGCGGGAGGTCGCCCACCTCGTCGAGGAAGACGGTCCCCCTGTCGGCGGCGACGAGGAGGCCCGGCTTCCTGGCGACCGCGCCGGTGAACGCGCCGCGCTCGTGCCCGAACAGCTCGCTGAGGAGGAGCTCGCGCGTGAGCGCGCCGCAGTTCACCGTCTCGAATCGCCGCCCGCTCTGAGCGCTCAGCTGCTGGATCGCCCGGGCGACGAGCTCCTTGCCCGTGCCAGTCTCGCCGCAGATCAGCACGGGGACGTCGATCGGCGCGACGCGTTCGATCCGGCGGAAGAGCGCCAGCATCGCGGCGCTCCGTCCGATGATCCCGTGGAACGACTGAAGGTCCGTCTGCGCCATCCGCGCCCAGCTCCCATCACCCCGGTGTCTCTACCCGGGGACATGGAAACGCCCAGCCGCACGAGACGCAGCTCGCAGGGCTGGGCGCTGGGCACTACTTCGACGGCGACCGCGGGCCTCTGGCCTCTGCCACGATCCAAGTGGGATCGTTCATAGCGGCCAGCCCCCGTCCCGGTCAATGTCCATTCTTTCAGACGCTCTCGTTCATCTCCGTGGTCCTCCACCTGGTCGGCGTCCCTGACGTCGCCGTTGCTCCACGAACGCGATAGCCTCCTGGAGATCGGCGATCGGATACGGCACCGTCGTGGTCTCCTTGGAGAACCGGCAGTACAGCTCGAATCCCCGCGCAGTGAAGATCCCGAGCGGCTTGCCGCACTGACAGAGTAGCTTGCGGCGCTCCTCGCCTACCGCCATCCCCGATCTCCTCGGGGAAGAACACAAGAGCCCAGAGCCACGGCTGACGCCGTGGATACTGGGCCCTGGGTTCTCGAGTCCTGGACGACCGGGCTCGGGATCGGGTGATCCGACCGCTGGCCTCTACATCGGTGAGTCCTCCCGCCGGACAGTTGCTCCGCTACTCTGGGCTCGGCTCCCCCCTGTTAATGGTTGACGATTTCACGGCCGGGACTCGCCGACATCCTAAACCAGGAACGCGAGGTGCGGCTGAAGGGTTCGCGGTCAGGGAGGTAGCGGAAGTGCCCCATGACCCGACGACCGTAGGAACGGGTGGTTCTGCCGTCCGCACCGTCCCCTTCGGCGATGTACCATCATCCTGACCAACATGCGGCTGCCCTACGAGGTGCGCGAGGCAGTTGTCCAAGTGTGCGGGCGAGCGTTCTGGCTCAAGGACCCGCTCCGCGCGTTCTTCCTGTCGGCCGGCGTTCCGCCCCAGGTGTACGACCGCTACGCCGAGGAGCCGAAGTACAAAATCGCGCGCCACGTTCTCGGGGAGTTGGACGGCATGGGCGAGGAGGGCTCGACGATCCAGCGGAGGCTCATCACCGAGCTATGCAAGCTGCGGAACGTCCCCGACCCGACCGTACCGGATCGGGACGCCGCCCTCACCGCGCTCCGCTACCTCAAGGAGGTGGCGCAGGCTCAGAAGCTGGTCGTCGAGGAGGAGAAAAGTCACGCGGAACAGCGGAGCCTGGAGGTGCGGCGGCGCCAGGCGGCGTTGGCCGCCCGCGCACAGAAGATGGAGCAGCTTCGGGCGTCGTTCGCGGCGATGGTGGTGAGCCGCGACGACCCTCAGGAGCGCGGCTACGGACTTGAAGACCTACTCGCGGAGATGTTTGAGGTACACGAGATCGCGTACCGGCCCCCGTACCGCACGACGACGGAGCAGATCGACGGGCACTTCACGTTCAAAGGGTTCGATTACCTGGTCGAGGCGAGGTGGCGGGCAACTCCACCCACCGAGGGCCAAATCGGAGCCTTCAAGAACACCGTGGACAAGAAGCTCACCAGTACCCGCGGCCTGTTCGTCTCGGTCGTCGGCTTCCGGCCTGAGGTCGTCCTGGAGTTCACCCGGGGCACCAGCGCGAACATCATCCTGATGGACGGCCAGGACCTGACTCTGATCCTCGAGGGACAAGTCTCGCTCGGAGACGCGCTCGACCTGAAAGTGCAGAAGGCTGCCCAGGAAGGAATCATCTTCTTCCCTCTCGCTCAGCGGTTCATGGACAGGTAGCGGAACGGGGCGGCGCGCACGCCCGTCCTATCCGCTGGCCGCCTGCGTGGGGTCAGCGCCCCCCCCGCCGCCCGCTGCACTGCCCCCCACGGCGTCCCCTCCCACGCCGAGCCCGTCGCCGTCTCGCAGAGTGCCTCGATGCCGGAAACGTATAACGTCGCCCGCCATCCGCGCCCGGAGGTCGAAGGCCTGTCGGGCCATGCCGGCCGCAATGAGGCCGTGATCGCGTACAGGACCTCGGTCGCCGGCCGGAACGGCCGCACGTTCGCCGCCCGATTCGGCGTCATCCAGCGCTTCCCGCCGACAACCCGCCGTGTGGCCCGTCGTCCGTTCAGGCCGCACACCGACTCGCCAGCCGCCTCGCCTTCTCTGGGCGTCAGCAAGGAGGACCTGGCCGCTCGCACATCGGCCCGGCCCGCCTTCGCCGACGGCGCACAGCGCCGCGGACCCCAGGACAATTTTGTCCGGGGCCCATGTATCCTGTTCGTTTGCGGTTGGCTGAGTCCTGGTTTCCGGGTGTGTCCTTCTTCGGGGGACACCAGCGACCAGGGGACCCGCGGACACCGGCCCCCTCTCCCCCAGACACGAAAGTCCTGGGGTTCCGGTTGTCCGGCCGGGTTGGAGAGCGTAATTTGCGGGTGCTGACGCGGGGCGCCTTCCCGGGCCCGGCGAAACGAATCGACCAGAAGGAGGGTGCCCTGTGAGGGAGAAGGCTGCGAGGCCGGCGAAGGTGATTCCGATCGAGGCGGCGAAGGGGAAGAAGCCCCTCACCGCCGGCAAGGCAAAGAAGGAGTCAGAGAAGAAGTGGGGCAAGGTGGTCATCGCGCGCGGATTCTGCATCATCCCGTCCATGCTCCTGCGGGCGCAGGCGCGGCTGGGCTTGGACTCGCGGCAACTGACCGTGATCCTGCATCTGGCCGACCACTGGTGGGAGGCGGACCGCGACCCCTTCCCGAGCAAGAAGACCCTCGCCGAGCGGATGCGCCTGACGCCGCGACAGGTGCAGCGCTGTATCGCCGCCCTTGAGGATCACGGGCTCGTCGAGCGGATCAAGCGGCGCTCCGCGCAGGGCGGCCAGATGAACAACGGCTACGACCTCTCGGGCCTGGTGGCGAAGCTCAAGGCGTTCGAGCCGGAGTTCCGCAAGGAGGCCGAAGAGGCGAAGGCGCGGCGCCGGGCCCTTGAGAAGCCCGGCCGTCGGGCCGCGGCGGCAGCAGCGGAGTAGCGGTGGACGGCGCGGCGTAGCTCCAACCGGAGAGAGCGCCCCGCTTTCGGCATACGGGGGGAGGTGGCACTTTCACTGTATGGGCGGGGAGGCTGCGGGTTCAAGTCCCGCCGCCGCGTCCACTTCCGTCGCCGGGGCTGGCCCGCTGCGACGGTGCTGCTAGCATCCTCCCGTCAGCTCGAGGGTGAGCTTCACCTTGCCCTGCAGCTCGGCATCACTGATCTGCTCGGTCGCGGCGTTCGGGTTCTCGCCGTGGTGATAACGCCGTGTGTACTCGTTGAGGTCCTCAAGGTCGTCGCACAGCGGAAAGAGTTGGTGGCCGGCGCCGGCGTTGCGGATCTTGCCCACCATAACGCCGAGGGTATCGTTGTCGGCGAACAGCGAGCCCCCAAGAATCTTGCAGTAGGTTTCCAGAACGGGCCGGATCTTCTGCACCACGTCGCGCGGATCCCCTTTGCCATCGTGGTAGTAGTCCAGGAGCACCTTGCGCTGCGCCTTGTAGAGGGCCTGCGTCGCTTCCTCGATATCCAGTTCGATAATCGCGGTGTCGCGCTGCCCGACCCTTGCCAGCTTCAGGCACTTGCGCTCGGCCGGCTGGAGACGGTCCCAGATCTTCTTGAGGAAATCCTGATCGTGCGAGAGGACGATGACCTGAGTGCAGGACGCCCCGCAGCGCTTGATCTTCTGGATGGTGCAGTCCTTGCGGAAGCTGTCCTGGCTGCTGAAGGGATCGTCGAAGACGACGATCTTGCCGGCCTTGTCCGGGTCGTGTTCGAGCTGCGCGAGGAAGAACGCCAGGGCGAGCGTGCTCTTGTCACCGGAACTGAGCGTGTTTCGGAAGCTCGGCTTGTCGAGGGTTGTGTCGGCGTCGCCAAGGTCGACCGCCGTGTCGTTTATGAGGATCTTGTAGCTTGAGCTGACGACGCCGCCCGCATAGCCATGCGTCGTGCCGGTGATGCGGAAGCCCGCCTGAAACTCCTCAAGCAGGCGGTTGATGGTCTTCTCGTACTGCCCGACCACCTGGTCCGTGTATTCGTCCAGCTTCTCCTTGATGGCCGCCTTCTGCCTCTCGATCGCCTCCTTCTGCGCGAGGGCGGTCTCGTAGTCGTGGCATGCCGCCGCGCCGGCCGGGTCGTGCCGCGCCCTCGTCGCCTGCAGACCGGTCAGCATGCTCTGGACGGTTGTGATGTCGGCCGCACCGGTGGCGGCCTTCTTGGCCGCGATCACCGCGTTCGCCCCGGCAACGGCCGCGTTATAGGCGGCGGCCCTGTCCTGCGCGCCGACGAAAGCGGCCTCGGCTGCCGTAGAGGCAGCATCCGGGACCAAGGGCTCAAGAGGCGCCGTCGCCTTGCGGTCCAGGAGCGCAAGGGTGGTTTCACGGAGTGTCCGGATGATATCCCCTATTCCCTCGCCGGTGATAACTGGGCCAGTGAACGCGCAGTAGCCGGACCAGAATTCAACGGCAGCGGCGTTTTGGTCGATGGTTCTTTCGAGGGCGGCGATCGCTCGGTCGCCAAGGCCGATGTCGATCTGCTGGCGGAGTGTCGCGATCTCGCCGCGCAGCGCGTTGTAGGCCTCGCTGAAATAGCCTCTATACGCGGCGATCAAGGCGATGCCCTCAAGACGCTGCCCGCAGAACGGACAGGCGTCGCGCCGGACATAGCCGAGGCCGTCCGATAGCCACGCCTCGCCGCGGTCGTGCATCGCGTGGGCTTCGATCTGCGCCGCCACCCGGCGCTCGGCGTCCTCGGCGACGCCTTCGATCGTCTTGGCCAGCAAGGGCGCGATGCCAGCAGGCAGCGCCGGCAGGGTCAGGGTCGCCAGGGCGGCGCGGGTCTTGATCTGTTCGGCCTGCCTGACGGCCGCGAGCTCTCTTTCCTGGGCGGCGATCTTCTCATCGATCGCCGGGTCGGCCGGCAGGGCGAGAAAGGCTTCCGGCGTCATCCCGTGCGCGAAGGCCTGGACGGCCGCGCGTTTTTCGCGGATCTCGGCGCTCTTCTCGCGGCTCGCGGTATCCAGCCGGTCGATCTCGCGGGCTATGTCCGCGCCCTGCTTCCCGACGATGACCCCGTAGAGCTTTCGCTTGTGGTCGAGCTCCACGGCATCCCCGGAATAGACGTTCTCAGAGACGAACGTGGAGTCGAAGATGGCGAGATTCGGGACCGTGCTTGTCCATGCCCCCTTGCTGAAAGTGACGGTCGAGCCGTCGCTCAGGAGGATCTTGATCTCGGCCGGATCGGCCACGCCGAGCGTGGTGCGTCCCTTTACGAACGCGGGATCGCCGGTCTGCAGGGAGCGGAGGATCGCGCAGAGGGTGGTCTTCCCGCGACCGTTCTCAGCAAAGATCACGTTGTAGCGTTTGAGATCCACATCCCCGGACGCGCCGTAGTTCAGGAATCGGCCGACGTTCTTGAGCGAGATGAGTTTCCGAAGCATGCCTCGTCGCCCCCCGGCGGTCGTCTTGGACCTGCTCCCCTACCCTTCCCGCCGGAATACCGGCACCGCGCGATCGATCGTCAGAAAAATAGCACGCTGGGCGGGTGCGGGCACGCCAGTCCCTGAACGGGTTGCCTCGACCGGGGACACCGCCTCGTAGAACGAACGAAGGAACTCCAAGGCACCTTCTCGCGCCCGATGGTGAGGGGCGGACGAGTTCTGGCCAGGGGCGCGCGAACACCGTTCGACGGGGCTGAGAACGATGACAATTCCGGCTTCAGGCTCCGGGAGATACGTGCCGCGCTGACGCCGCGACTGCCACCCTGATGACTACTCATCGTCGCGGTCCTCGAGAAACAGTACGCCGAGCTCGAAGTCGCCGTCGATCTCTAACCGGCCACGATCTCATCCACCAAGGCTCGGATCGCCGCGTCGCGCCGCTCGACGAATTCATGGACCGGTCGCCCGCCCATGCGGGGGCCAATGAACACCTCCACTTCCTTGAACGTCCCGAACCCATCCACGCTGAACAGGACCTTCACCATCGCGGTAGTCGCCGCAAGCCTGACGTAGAAGTCAGGGTCAGGGCCGAATTCAGGATCGGCGATCGACGCGATCAGGAATTCGGCGAGAAGCTTGTTCAGGTCCTTGACGACGTCGAGCTGAAGCTCCCGCCGGCGTTGCTTGACCCACTGCTGGCTTGAGATCTGCGCTTTGATTTCCTCGGTCGCGCGCGTGATCTTGTCGACGTCCTCTTTCGTCGCGAGGTTCCTACCCTTTTCTCGCAGATAAGTGCCGAGATATGCGCTCAACCCGGCAACCACAGCAATCGCGACGAGCTCGAAGACCGCCATCGCCACCAAGCGTAGCCGGTCACTCCACGTTTGGATACTCCTCTTTGCCGCAGTCCTGTCATCGCGACGGCAAGCCGGCTCGACCTTCTCCGTATGGCTCCAGACTCGCGCCCCATCACGACTTCATCGCGCCGTCCTGCGTTGACCCGACTCCGGCGACCGCGGCCAGGATGCGCTGGGCCTCGGCGTATTGTCCCCCACTGAGCGCCTTCGCGCGCTCCGAGACCTGGGCGGCCAGCTCGTCGCGCTTCCTGTCGAGCGGCCGAACGAACCGGTCGTAGCGATCCTCACGCTTCTGTCGCACAGCTTCGAGGGCCAGCAGGGCTTTCACGTAGCCGTTGACCTTCCGACTTCTAGACTTCGGAACCACCTGCGTCACCGCGTTCACCTCCTCCCCGACGATGGCGGTGGGGGCGTCAAGAACCGATGCCGCCGGAGCTCAGCTCGCCTACTTCCACGCCCAGCACCTGCTCCGGTACGAGCACTCCTTACACTGCCACCCGACGATCGGGTGGAACACGCCGGCCTCGATCGCGCGCAGCACCTCCGCCACCAGCCGGAACAGCCGCACGTTCGCCGCGCGGTCGCGCGTCGTCGGGTACCGGTGGAGCTCCGGCTGCTTCGTCTTCGTGAGCACGTCGAAGCGGAGCCGGACGTCATCGCCGTTCGCGAACTGGCTGAGGCCGACCGCGTAGCTATAGACCGACAATTGAAGCGCCGTTTCGACCTGGAGATCCGTGTACTTCCGCGCCGAGGTTTTGAGGTCCACGACCACGAGGCCCTCGGCGTCGCGCTCGAGGAGGTCGAGCGTGCCGACGAGATCCCGATCGAGCACCTCGCCGGTCTCCTGGTCGATGAGCGGCGCCGCGAACGGCTGCTCGACGGCGACCACCTCCGTGCCCGGCTCGAACTTCTCGCACAGGACGGCGAGCATCCGCCGGGCGAGGTCCAGCAGGCCCTCCTTCGACTCCTTCTCGCCGTACCTGATCGGCTGATGGTCGGTCTCGAGGTTCCAGAACGTCTCGAAATACCCCTGGACGTCCTCCACCCTCGGCCGCTCGCCCTGGCCCACACCGCGGAAGAACACCGCCGCGGCCGCGTGGATCCCTGACCCGAACGCCAGCGCCGCCGGCACGAAGTCGGGCTCGAGTCGGTCGATATAAAGAAAGCGGTAGCGCAGCGGGCAGCGAAGGTACTGATCGATCTGGGTGAAACTCACGTGCGGCTGCTGGCGGACCTCGACTGGCACCATGACGATCTCTCCTCCTAGCGAGCGCGCGGCGGGCGCGCGATCGCCGAAAACGCGACAGGGGAGAGAGCGGACGCTCCCTCCCCTGTGCGCGGCTGGCGCCGGTGGTCACGAGGCCACCGTGCGCTTCATGTTCGACAGCTCCTTGATGAGCCCGGACGCCTCCTCGCGGTTGAGCGCCTCGGGCTTCCGGTTGAAGACGCGGACCGCCATCGACTCCACCGCCGCGGGCTCGAGCCCCTTCGCCCGAGCGACCTTGGCGATCGCGTCGAGCTGGCGCGGCGTCGCGCCGAGCCTGGCGCCGGCGCCGTTCGCCGGCGGGCCGCCGTTGCCGTTGGGCGACGGCCGCGGCGGCGGAAGCGGATTCGCCGGCCGCACGGGCGGCGTGCCGGGCGGCCCCGGAGGCCTCGGAGGCCCGCCCGCGCGCATGGCCGCCGCGCGACCGGCGAGCGGCTTGTCGGCGTAGAGGTGGAGCCCCACGCCGAGCAGCGTCGCGCACTTCTTCAGGCAGTCCGTCCCGGCGGCCTTCAGATCGTCGCCGAGCGAGACGAGCTGGCCGCTCCCCTTCTCGCGCGTCACCTGGCTCGTGCCGAACGCCATCTTCGTGACGCTCTCGGCGCTGAGCCGCCCGATGACGAGCACCTCGTCCTCGCGGATCTCGTGGTGGACGATCTCGAAGGACCAGGCGCCCTCGAGCGCCTCGTTGAGACGGTGGATAACGCTGTGGCCCTCCACGTAATCGAGCACGCCGTTCCGCCCCTTGCGCTGGCGGATCTGGGCGGGCGCGAACGGCTTCTCCAGGAGTGCGCGGTTCATCGGCTGCCTCCGTTTCTGGCGTCGAGGACGCGGACCGCGACGCCCGCGAGCCTCGTGAGCTCGTGGAGGCCTCCCTCCGCGAGCTCGCTGGTGAGCGACTCGACGCGGTCCGCCAGGAGCTGGACCGCGGCCCGGAGCTCCGTGGCCTCCCGGAGGAGGACACGGACGGCCGGGATCACGTCATGCATCAGGAGATCGGCGGTGGAGCGCTCCATGGCTCACGCCTCCTCGGCGACCCAGTCGGGCACGGCGTCCTCGCCCGCGGCGCCCGCCGCCGCCGGCGCGCCGTTCCGCGGCAGGAACGTCACCCGCTGGGCAACCACCTTGAGCCGCGAACGCCGCTCGCCGGCCTCCGTCTCCCAGGTGTCCTGCTGGAGCCGGCCCTCGACGAAGACGGGGCGGCCCTTCGCCATGTGGGCGGCGACGACCTCCGCCTGCTTGCCCCACACGACGACCTCGACGAAGCTCGTCTCCTCCTGGAGCTCGCCGGTGGCCGTGCGGTAGCGGCGGTTCAGCGCGAGCCCGAACTGGCAGACCGCGCTCCCGTTCGGGGTGTAGCGGAGCTCGGGATCCCGCGTGAGATTCCCGAGCAATGCGACCAGGTTGACGCTCATGATGTTGGTCCTCCTTGTGGGTGACGTTGCTCGTGGACCAGACCCGATCAGATGTCGTCGGTCCGTGGCTCGCGCTCGCTGACCGGCGGACCGAGCGCCTCGATCTCCGTCTCCAGCGCCGCGACGGCGCGCTCCATCTCCTTCGTCTCCGGGAGCCGCGAGACTTCCTCGTAGGCCTGACGCAGCCCGAGGGCGTCGAGCATGAAGTCGAGCGCCTTGCGCTGGTGCTCGATGACGCGACTGATGGGCGTCTCCATGGGGCTCACCTCCTTCCTCGGGTGGGTTGCCCATGGACCAGACCGGATCAGATCGGCGAGCGGAGCGAGCCGAGAGGGAGCGCGCGCGTGATCAGAGTTCCTCGTCGCCCTCGATCGCCCGCTGGTAGCGGAATTCGAGCTCCTGCATCCACGCCTCGAGCTCGGCGTCGGTCGGCGGGTCGGCGCGCTCCGCCAGCGGGTACCCCTCGAAGCGCCACGGGAACGCGAACCGCGGGTACGCCTGGTCGCGCACGCGCTCCGTCATACGTCGGACTCCTTCGATCGCGTCGTCCATGCGACGGACCTCCTTTCGCTGGGGTTCGTCGCCGGACCAGACCCGATCAGATCGGCGAGCGAAGCGAGCCGAGGCGGAGCGTCGGCATGTGGATCGCCGGTGTTACAGTGCCGGCGTGGCCTTCGACGCGCCGCGATGTTCACCCGGCCACCACGCCGGCGAGGCCCTCCCGATCCCGGACCTCGATCCCGACGAGCCGCGCACCCACGCCTGCTTCGAGTGCTGCGAGCTCTACGACCCGGAGTCGGTCGAGATGTGGCGAGATCTGGAGCGGCTGATCGCGGACACCGGGCAAGCGCCCGCGATCGCAAGCTGATGCGCGCGACGGTCGCAGGGCGTTCGCACCGTCCGCGCCGGCTCCCGTCGCGCGTGACCGGGGCCGAGCCATGCCGCGCAGCGTGCATGGCGAAGGCCCCGCCGCCGCGCGTGATCCCGGCGCTCCACCGCGCGTGATCGCGGCCGAGTCGTGCCGCGCAGCGTGCACGACGAAGGCCGCGCCGCCGACCGCGAGCGCGGCGGTGCGCGCCTACGCGGCGCGCGGGCGCCGGCGGGCGGCGTAGGCCTGCCAGATCCGCCGCCACTCGGCGGTGGCGATTGCCGTGGTTCCGTGACGCTGCAGCCGGTAGAGCTTCGCGCCGACGCGCGGCAGCTCGCGATCGCGCGCGCGCTCGACCTCGGCCAGGAGGCTTCGCGCCTCGGCGCTCAGCCTGAGCGCCGCCTCGAGCGCCGCCCGGCGGAGACGGTAGTGCGACCACGCGACGCCGGCCTGGTCGTGCGAGAGCCCGAGCGCGTAGAGCCGCTTGCCCAGCGCCGCCAGCTCGGCGAGCGACGGACAGCCGTCGATCTCGGTGACGAGCGCGCGGAACGCCGGACCCTGCCGGCTCTCCCACGTGTCGGGCGCGCCGCACTCGGGGCACGCCGGCACCTCCGCCGCCTCGTCGTCGGCCGCGTAGCGCTCGCCGCACAGCGCGCACGCGATCGTCTCGGGGAAGACCGAGCCGAGCGGGTGCCACGCGAGGAACGCGCCGGCGGCGTCGGGCTCCGCCGGCGTGTCGGTAACGCGCCCCTCCGCCGTGACCCTCTCGGCCGCGTCGCCGAGCGGCTCCGCGTCCTCGAGCGCATCGGCGTCCTCGACCTGCTCGGCGAGGGCGAGGCGCGCGACCAGGTGGACGAGGTCCTCGACGATCGCCGCCACCGGGCGGTGCTGCGCCTCCGCCTCGTAGTGCGCGACGACGTCCGGGCCGGCCTCCAGCGCCAGGAACAGCTCGGCGAGCCCCGCCGCCTCGCGCGCCGTGCACCGGAACCGCCGCCGTAGCCTCGGCAGCGCGAGGTGGGCCGGCGTGTCCGAGAGCGCCTCGTGCGGCGCCATCACGGTGTCGCCGGCGAGCACGCCCTGCTCGAACCAGAGCCGCTCGCCCAGGCTGAGCGAGGAGATGTGCGCCATCAGCGCGTTGACCGGCTCGCCGTCGGGGACGACGAAGATCCGGTGCAGCGCCGTGCGCTTCGGCTCGGCGCCATCCGTCTCCGGCGCGTCTACCGCCGGCACCCACCGGAACGCCGCGACCCTGCCGAACGAGCACGGCGCCCAGCGCCCACCCGCGAACGACGGGAGCGCCGCCCCGCCACCGGCGAGCACCACCGCCGCCGGCTTGCCGGAGCGGATGGCCTCGCGCACCGTGAACACGGACCCGCGCGACGGCCCCCAGAGGAACGCGACCACGCCCGCCGACGCCTGCGCGAGCCGGCGCGACCGCGCGAGCAGCGCCGCGCGCCCCCCGCCCGCGCCGGCGACCACGCGCCCGCCGCGCGCGCCGAAGGCCCCCAGCGCGCCCCCGGGCGCGGCGGAGGGCGCGCCCGGCAGGAACACGACCGAGCCCCGGCACGCCCCGGCGCCCGCCGCCACCACCGCCTCCAGCGCGAACTGATCCGCGCCCCGCGCGCCGCCGGAGCCGATGCCCCACCCGCGCGCGAGGAAGAACCCGACGACCTCCGCGACCTGGAGCGCCCACGCCTGCGGCAACTCCCGCGACCCGACCACTGCGACGAACCGATGCGCTGCCATGACCGGCACCTCCTGAGGGGATTTGCCGCGGGTCGGAACGGTTGACTGCCCGCCCCGCAGCTGACTTCCAGGAACCGCCCCAGGTGGACGGTGGGCCTCTCCACCAGAGAGGGCCCTCGGCGGTCATCGAAGGCGCGCCCGATCGCGGAACGTCGTTCGGCGTGGTGAGGCCGCCGACCGAGATGAACCCAGTCAGGCCCACCGTCCACCGGTTCCGCGCCAGTCACCCGAAGGGCCGGAGCGAAGCGGAGGACCCCGGAGGCGAAGCCGCAGGGGTTGACGGGCGCGGAAGGGGCGGTACGCTTGGAATGCTGCGGACGGACGGACGGTTGACTGGACGCGGGCTCGCTGGCCCGTCGCCTCGCGGGTCAGGGACGGGAGCGCGGGTTACCGCGGCCGAGTCATGCCGCGCAGCGTGCATGACGAAGGCCGCGGCGCCGAGCGAGGGGATCACCCCCCGCGCGCCGATTCAGCTCACGCGTCATCGCGGCCCAGCCGTGCCGCCTCGTGCACGGCGCCGGCCGCGCCGCCGACCGTCGAGTCGCCGCCCGCGCGTCGATCAGCCGCGCGCGTTTACGCGGACGAGCCGTGCGGCCTCATGCACGGCGAAGGCCGCGGCGGCGTGGGTGTGGATCATCGCGCGCGCCGATAGGACGGACCGTCATCATGACCGCGCCGGGCCGCCTGGTGCACGGTAGGAGGCGTCAGACCCACGGGTAGCCTAGGATCTGGCGACATCTCCCGCGCATGTTGCCTCCACTTCAATTCATCAGCCGTTCGTATTCATGGAGGATCGGGATGATCCAAGTCGCGTTCTGCACACCCAGGTCGTGGACGATGTAGCTCCTGCCGGCGCGCCGCGCCCGGTAGTCTGGCCAGGCCTCGTATACCTTTCGAAACTCAGCCGCGCTTATGCCTGTGCGCACGTTGTTCGTCGTAGCCGTCTCACAGGTGATCACATTGCCGCCCCGGTAGACCAGAGCGAACTCGCCGTCGAAGTATCCTTGATGCTGGCTCCACTTCCGGACCGTCCGAACGTGCGCATCACCCTGCGGACCTGGAAGTTTGGAAAACTCGTTCTTCAGCCGCTTCCAAAACGTTTCGAAGGAAACCGTAGGGACCACCTCCTCCAGCTCTACGCGTCCTTTCGAGAACCGCCGGCGCTCGCGACCCCCTCGACTCGCGCCTCGGCCCCGGATGCACGGGGCACCGCGGCCGAGCCACGCGTCTGCTGCATTTCGAAGGCCGCGGCGCCGAGCGTTGAGTCGCCGCCCGCGCGTCGATCAGGCGGCGCCGAGGGTGAGGATCACCGCGCGCGCATCGATCAGGCGCACGCGATCATCGCGGCGGAGCCGTGCCGGCCGCGTGCACGGCGAAGGCCGCGGCACCGAGGGGCAGAGTCGAGTCAGCGCCGCGTGCAACCCCCGCGGAAGCATTCGCGGAGGTCCGCCGACAATTAACCCATCGGAACGACGCATAGCGCGCGCAGCGGCGCGACTGCTCACGCGGTACCCGGCTCAACTCGGCGGAGCTCCTCCAGCATTTCAAGAACCTCCCAAGCTTCCAAACCCTCGCATGCCTTGACTGCAACCTGTAGCGCCGGCAGCGCCTCCTCGCTACGCGCCAAAAGTTCTTCTCGTGCTAAGTGCACCGCCGCTAATGCCAGCGTGCGCCTCGACGACGCCCCTGTTGCGAGCTCCATGGCCTTTCGATAGAAATCTCGGCCTTGAACCACCGCTCCCCGCCGGAAATGCAAGAGACCTTCGGTCGCGACGAGGGTTGCCCGCAGCAGGGCCTCGGCGGTACCGGTTTGAATTCTCCGGAACTCCCCTTCCGCCTCTTCGACTCTCCCCTGATTGGCCAGGGCAACCACGAGATTGTTGATGAGCAACGGGTCATCCGGGTTGGCGGTCAGTCCCCGCCGGGCAAGTTGCTCCGCGAGACGATAGTCATGAGCTGCAACGCTGGCCAAATATGAGCCGAGCGCGGCAGGGCGGCTGGAGAAGGGCTCGTCAAGCAGCCAAGCCTCGCAGCTCTTGATGGCTTCACTCCAGCGGCCCTCGCGATAGTCCCTCAGCGCCTCCGCTTCGTGCGATCGAGCCTTCTCGATCAGGTCTCGGCCGACCTCGACGCCCGAGACCCTTTGAGACGCCCAGCCTGCCTGTGCAACAGCGTTCTCCGTTGGATCAGCGAGGCTCTGACGAAACCAGCGCCGCGCCTTCCTTGCATCCCCTGCACTGAGATCGAGGGTCGCTATGGCGCTCGCCAGTTCAGCAAGATGGTGCGGCGACAACGACGCCGCCTCGAGTAGCCGCCTGCCGCGCTTGGCGGACAATGCGCCACGCTCCGCGACCGACGCTGCGGCGATCTCGGCCGCCATCAGCCAGGGATCGGACCGCGTCCTGTCGCTCTTTTGCAACAGTTCATGTGCCCGATCCGGCTCGTCGATATGAACGAATAGTCGACACGCGGAGCGAAGCACGAAACGATTTGTCGGAGCGGCTCTCAGAGCGATCTCCATCGCCCTCACCGCTTGACGCTGCTGGCCAAGGATCGCGTATATCCGCGCGAGATCAACCCGCACGATTGCGTTGCGGGGACTCTCCACGAGCTCTTGTCTCAACAGCCGAATCCGTTGATGCAACACGTGCCGCTCGACTGCGGTGACATCCAGCACCTCACGCGGCCGCTGCAACCGGTCCGGGTTCACCACCAGCTCCGCCAGCGCTCTGGCTGCGGGTGTTGCCGGTGCGTCAGTCTCAAGCATCGCACTGGCGGCCTCTCGTGCCTCTTCAGCACGCCCGAGCACGAGTGCCGCGGCAACAAGTTCGGTCGCTGCCTCGACCGACCGCTCGGTCCGCCATTTATGGAGCTTCCGCGCCAATTCCCGTATTGCACCAGGCGTCGCACGCCGGCCAACGACGCTGGACAGCTCGCCCGTCGACACGGTCGTCTGCGAGTCCCGCCAACGCGGGATTACTCGACGTTCACTCTCATGCGGAAGCAGCCCCAACTCAGAGCCCTAACAGGCCAAGCTCTGCCCGCTTAGCCAGCATGTCAAACTGCGAGATGTAGCGTTCGAGGGAGTACTGACTTCCGGCCCTTCCTCTATTGAACGGGTGTCCCCGGAGCCGCGGGTCGGGCTCGCAGAGTTCTCGAACGGTGGTGACTATGACATCGCGCACTTCGCCGGGGATGTCCGTCTGGAACGACCCCATCACGCGATCGAATGCGTCTCGAACGTACGGGAGTACCTCCTCGTAGGTGCCTCCCCAGTTGTGCCAATTGTGCGATTCGTGGAGCTGCGTAAATAGGAAGGCCGTCATGCCGATCCCGCTGAAGAAGAACACCACCATGCTCCCGAGTAGATAGGCGTCACATCCGAAGCGGCGGCGGTTCCAATCAGGGTCAATGTGGTGATAGTGAAGCTCCAGCGGCGCATACGTTCGATCGCCGGCAATCTCCAACTCTTCGTGCGGCGTGACATACCCCTTGTATCCAGCACGTCCCAAGTCAGCGACCTTTGACACCTTGCCGTCGAAGAGGAGAACGTTGGACGGCTTGAGGTCCTGATGCGCGATATCACGACTGTGTAACTGGGAAAGCCCGGTCGCTACATGGTGGAGCGCGCGCAGAGCGAAAGCTAGATTGAACCTCTTGCTCACGTTCGCCTGTGAGCGAACATCGCCGTTGGCGAGCTCGAAAATCAAGTACTGTACCGTCTGCCCTGCCACCACAACCTTGCCGTCGGCGAGAACGCGAACGACCCGGTCCGCTCCACGACATTTCAGGAGCACATCTCGCTCAAAGTTGAAAGCCTGGGTCATCGCGTACAGCGCCCTCGCCGGGTCGTCAGCTTGCAGGGCCTTCGTGAAATCGAGGGCTTTGAGGAATCCTTGATCGCCCCCTGAGGACTCGACGATATATCCCTGCGAGAAATGCCCGCCGGTGTGGTCCCCGGAGACAGCTATCGGCTCGATAACGCGCCAGCCTCCATCAAGTTCCAAGCCCCCGAGCTGCTTTGCGGGTGTTGTCATCGCTCTTTAAGCCACCCCATGGCGGTCCTTCCCGCGCACAAGGATGTCTGTCATCCCACGACCTCCACGAGCTCCGCGATCACCCGCACCTCTCCTTCGTCAGCCGGTGTCAACACGATCGGCTCGTACTTCGGGTTGAGCGGCTTGAGGACGATGCGCGTGTGGCGCCAGTCCTCCGCGCCGGCCGGCGCCTTCTCGCTCGTGTAAACCTTGAGCGTGTACTGGCCTCCGGTGTGAGGGTCGGCGATGCCGGAGTGCCAGACGAGGAGCTTCCGACCCTGCCGCGAGCCGCCGCGTGCCTGGCGGAAGAGGCAGTAGGCGCCGTCAGGAATCTCGGGCGCCATCGAGTCACCCTGGGCCCTGGCCACGAACATCCCAGGCTCGAAGCGGGTACGCGTCTCGTAGGTGACCCAGTCCTCCGCCCACTCGCCGGGCTGCTCGAGACCTTGCTGCTCTTGGCTCCACCTGCCCGCGGCGGCGCGCAGGCTTGTAAGGGGCACGCACGTCCGGAACCTGTCGTGCGGGCCCGGCTGGACGGACCGGAACGGCAAGATGACGGTTCGCTCCACGTGACGCTGAAGGACCGCGCGCAGCCGGGGGACCTCCCGGCAGATCTCGAAGACCCATTGCCCGTACCGGCCGGCGTTGTTCACGGCCGCGACCCACTTCTTTGCGGCGGCGTTCTTGGCCAGCACGCGATCCCTGTCGTGGATCTCCCCCGCTCGCCCCTTGATCTCGAGCATGACAAGCCGGGCGCCGCGCAGGCAGACGATGAAGTCCGGTTCGTAGAGCGCCGGCGTGTCGTTGTACGTGTACGGGACGAAGAACCCGATGCCCCGGTCGTTCGGCGCGAAGGCCTCGACGAAGTCGAGGTCCTCCAGCACGGCAATGGCGTCTCGCTCCCAGTCGCTGCGGACGGCGGCCAGGTTGAGATGGCTCCTGGTGAGCGCGACCACCGGGCGTGTCGTCCGATAGTCCACCTCGGCGGTCGAGGTGACGGGGTGGTAGGAGTTCACGATCGGCAGGAGCCGCGTGCCGGCGACCCGCGGGAGAATACCGTCCCGGACACGGTCTCGAAGGAGCTTCGCGTAGCGCTCGAGCGCCAGCTCACGCCGGTCCACCCCCGGCGCGAACGTTACCTTGTGGTCCACGTACTCTCGGACGATCCGGACCACCTCAGGGAAGAGCTGGTGCTTGGCAAGGGCTGCCTTCCGGAGCTCGCTCGCGCCGGCGCCCGCGGCCCCCTGGAGCAGGTCGTCGACGATGAGCTGGGCGAGCCGGAAGACGACCTGCTGGAACCTCACGGTGCGGTAGAACTCCTGGCGCGTCTGCCGCACGAACTCGCCCGGGGCGGGCGCCACCGCCTCATCCTGGTAGCCTCGCGTCGGCGCCAGGTAGACCTCCGTGGGCTCGTCCTGGACGACAAACCCCTCCAGGGACTCGACGTCGCAGGTGATGCCGCATCCCTGGACGTCGTACGTGTAGCTGTCGACCACGGGCACGCGGATCTCCCGCGCAGCCCGCTCGGGCATGGCGAAGATGTGGTGGTAGACGGGGTCGGTGCCGTCAGTGTCCTTCGGGCGGCCCTTGAACGGGATGAGCGAGAAGGGGATACCGTACACGTCGACGTGCTCTGGCGAGAGAAGCCCGGACTCGGGGTCGGGCGTGTAGCTCATCCGGCGGAGACCCCGGCCCACCACCTGCTCGCATAGGAGCTGGCTCGCAAACGCCCGCACCCCGAGGATGTGCGTCACGTTGGTGGCATCCCAGCCCTCGGTGAGCATGGACACCGACACGACGCAGCGGACGTGCTCACCTGGATAACCGCGCTTCCCGACGGTATTGATAATCTCGCGCAGCGCCTTGCCCGCCTCGTCCCTGGTCTCGCCCTCCTCGGTCTCGATCTTCTTGAGCAGATCGGAGTCGATCCTGACCGTGTGCTGGGCTTCCTCAGAGTTGGCCAGCTCCGGCTGGACGGCGCTACCCTCGTAGACGAACTTCTTGATGGTGCCGTTTCCGTCCTCCGACGGGACCTCGACCACCCTTTCCCCGCTGATCTTCTGGTAGAAGACCTCCGCGATCTCCGTGTTGTCGCAGACCAGGATCAGGACGGGCGGGACGGGCGCCTCCCCTGGACTCTTCGCGCGGATTTCGTCGAATCGCGTCTTCCACTGGGCCGCGAGAGTCTGGAGCGCGCCCTCGGCTTCCCGGTAGACCGCTTCCGGCTTTGGGCGCCGGTTCGCCACGCGGTCGGTGGGCGCCAGGCTGTCGTTGATGTGCCGCCACAGGCGGTAGTACTTGGGATCGGGCCGGCCGACCTCGTCCTTCGCCGCAGTGTCGTCGCGCACCGGGAGCCGCGGGATCTTCACGATCCCGCACTCGATCGCGTCGACCAGACCGAAGTCGCTGACGACCCAGGGGAACGGGCTTCCCTCCGGGTACCCGCTGTTAGTGAGGTAGAACGGCGTGGCCGAGAGATCGACGCACGCGAGGACGCAGGGCTGGCGCGGACCGAGGAGGCCCGAGCTGTTGATCCTATCCAGGCCGGTGAGCCAGACCCTGGCCTCCTCCTTTTCCTCCTCGAGCGCCTTCCGCTCCTCGGCTGAGAGGTCCCCGTTCGGCGCGGCGGTGGCCGGCGCCCCTGGTTTGGGGCGCCAGCAGTGGTGCCCCTCGTCGTTCAGGACGAGGATCGGCAGGCGCACGGCCAGATCGCCCAGCCGGTCCTTCGTGAATGCCTCCGGCGTCTCGTCCCCCTTATCGACCACGCGGTAGCTCGCGTCTCCCTCGCGATGGGGGCTCTTCGGGGCGAAGGCGTGCCAGTTGGTAATCAGCACCTTGCCCGCGCCCATCAGTTCCCGGTGCTTCGCCGGGACGAGGTCGAACGCGTCGTAGAAGTTCTCGGGGCTCTCCGGCCGGAGCACCTGAAGGCGCTTCCTCACCGTCAGGTTCGGTGCGCACACGAGCACGGCGCTCGGGAAGGTCGTGGTCGCAGGATTCCGGCCCCGGTTGCAGAACCCCCACGCGATGAGCATCGCCATCACCAGGGTCTTGCCACTCCCCGTGGCCATCTTGCAGCCCAGTCGCCGGAGCGGTAGGGAGCCGGCCTCGTCAGGGACGTCAACGAGGCGGGGGTAGAAGTCCTGCTGCCGCTCTGGCAGGTCGAAGCCAGGCTTCTCGCCGCGGAGCAGGCGGTCCAGTTCCGCCGCGTCCACCTCGAACTGCTGGAAGCCCGTACTGCGGAGCCGGCCCGTGATCGCCAGCTCGAGCAGATAGATGACCGTCTCGACGGCCTCGCGCTGGCAGAAGAACAGGCGCCGCGGACGGTCGGGCCTGGTCCAGTGGAGCAAGAGATCCTTCGTCACCGGAGAGGCGCCGCGATATTCGGCCTTCCGCCAGCGTGCCACGTCGGCCCGGAGGCGGTTCACGAGCGGGAGGTCGTCGCGCTCCTCCTCTGCCCAGAGCTGCTGCTGGGCGGCCCCCGTCTTCCTCGTCTTGAACCAGTAGCCGGCCGGCCGGCGCCCCGGCACCTTCTGCGGCACCCCACCCTGGTAGACCCAGTGCTGCGCCGGCTCGTCGTACGGTTTGTTGATGACCGGCTCGTCGACAGCCTGGGTCGGCGTCCAGTCAGCCGGGGGCTCCAGCTCCTGCGGCGGTCGGGGGTTCCTCGCCATCGCTCGGCCGCCGCGGCTCAGGCCTTCAGGCTCCGGACCACCATGACCTCGTTCCCGCGCGGGTCGATCACCTTGACGGCGACTCGCCGGTGCTTTCCAGGTCGGAAGGGGAGCGACGTTGTACCTGCGAACGCCGCGAACGCCTCGGTGTCCGCGGTATCCCCGAGCGCCTTCGCGATCTTCTCCCAGGCGTCCTGGCGCGGGAAGAAGGCCTGCGTGATGCAGAAGCACCGCCCATCGTAGTCGCTGTCGAGGAACCACGCCGCTACCTTGTCAGCGCCCGTGGAGCGCACGGCGTTCTCGAGCGGGTCGTAGACGTCCACGCCCTCGAGCGTCACCACGAACTCCCCATCGCGCGTCGGTCGGACGTCGATCTCCGGCTGGCCGAACACGGTAAAGAGCTGGCTGTGCCCGGTGACCTTGAGCAGGCCCTCCATGCCGGGATTGATGTCGGGCCGGACGTACGCCTGGTGAATCCGCAGCTTCGGATGCGAAGCCTCCTGGATGGCCGCGGACGCCGCCGCATCGAAGCTGAACCCGGCGATCACCAGCTCGTCATATCGCTTGCTCGCGCGGACCAGGTCCTCAACCTGCTCTGCGGTCACCGGGCCGTATTGCGGGCCGAATCCGATCGCTACCGTGTTCGGGCCCGACTCGTCCTCGCCTTCCCAGAGGCCCTCAGCGTGGACAACGCTGCCGGTCGCGCTCTCGAACAGCGGCTCCACCCGGGCAAACTTCCGGCGCTGGTTCCCGATGAAGGTTACCCCGTCAGCTCGTAGATGCTGGACTATCTGGGTTAGGTAGGCGTTCACGTTCTGCCGCTCGACAAGCACCTCCTTGTCCGCGCCGCGGATCGTCTCTGGCGCTCCGCCGAACAACCCTTCCGCGTCCAGACTCAGCTCCGCCGGCCGCACGCCCTCGACGGTGAACGGGCCTGATACTCGGACGACGCCGATGACAGGATCGGGCTTGTCGACGAGTTCCTCGTGTTCCGCATTCGCCTGAATGCAGGCGTTGAGCTCGTCCATCTTCACCCGCCAGCCCTGTCGAAACGCGGTCACTGAATCTTGAAGCTCCCTCGGCCAGTCCGGGTCGGTGTCGAAGGGCAGTTCCCAATGCTCCCACTTCCCACCTTTCTTCGGGAGCACCCACCTGCGGCGATCGGCATCATTCACCGCGCGTTTGCCCTCTGCGCGCTCCTTCGCAGCAAGCTTTCCCGCCAGCCGGCCTCGAACCTCATCCGTCACGCGGGCCAGCGCCCGGTTCACCGCTATGAGCTTCTCCTCGAGGATAGGCTCGTGCTTCGCAATGATCGGGTCCAGATTCGTGTTCTGAGCGACGCTCTTCAGGGTGATATGGGGGACAGTCTTGTAGACAAAGCCCGTCCCGGGGTTCTCCGAGCCGTCGTCCGCTCCACCCCTCGTCCGGTAATGCTCGAATCTGGCCGTCAGCAGCCGCTGTCGCGCGATCGCGATCGCCACACGGCTCGTGTCAATGGTGATCCATCGGCGCCCCCACTGCTCGGCAACGTAGGCGGTCGTTCCGCCCCCGCAAGTCGGATCGAGCACGAGGTCACCGGGACCTGTCGCCATCAACATGCAGCGCTGCACGATCTTCTCGTGGGTTTGGACGACGAACCGCTTCCGGTCGCTGAAGCCAGCAGCCGTGTCATGCCAGCTGTTCTCGAGATTCTGATACCCGAAGTCTCCGTGGTACTGCCGGAAGTATGGCTTTTCCCCCAGCATGAAGAGCCGTTCGGCCCTGATCAGTCTCTGCATCCCCGTCGGATTCGTGCGCCAACTTTTGGAGCTACTGGGCTGGCATGGCTCACCCTGAAACTCGAACTCAAATACGCACGATGGGGTATAGCCTGAGGAGTTGAGGTCCGACCGCTTGAATATCACCCGTCGGTCCTCGATCTTTCGGCGCTCGTCCTCCTGCAGTTTCACTGCGCTACAGCCAGGCCCGGCGATATAAGAATATTCAGTATCCTCGCTGATCTCCGTGGGCTCCCAGAGTGGGACAAACTTCATCTCGCTCTTCACCAGAATCTGTAGCGCGCCCTGTGTTCATGCGGTGTGACGGAGACGACGCGTCGCGGTGGCCTTCTGGACTTTGAGCAGGAGGTACTCGTGATCGCGGTAGCCTCGACCTC
>Ga0187892_10002018_pt1 | contig 43115 bp, 18 predicted proteins | sample MA1701073metaG_FD_139345 | JGI IMG/M metagenome (GOLD analysis project Ga0187892, IMG submission 139345) | Bio-ooze microbial communities from a basaltic lava cave in the Kipuka Kanohina Cave System on the Island of Hawaii, USA - MA170107-3 metaG ... | reverse complement strand
GGGACCGTGGCCGGCGTCGGCCGCCGGTCACGAGCCGTACGTTACAGCGATGGCGCTCGGCGGCCGTTGCACGCCGTCCATCCAACGTGAAGTACCCCGCTCTCGCCCGAATCTCCCCCGAGCTTATCAGAAAAGCGGCCGTAGGCTCAAGTGCTGGTGCGAGAATCCTTTCTCGCACCCACCGCCGCGGGAATCCCTTCCCGCGAGGGTCGCCGGCCGATACGCCGAAGGCGTTCCGCCCTCCAGCCCAGGGTTGTCGCGCAGCGGCTACCCTGGGATCACGGGCCGTACGATTCCAACCCCAACGAGGCTGCGTCGTCTTGCGTGCCAGCGAACGATGCGGTCGCAAGCAAACGGCGACGCAACCCGTTGGGGTTGGTGCCGGCGGGGCACCGTTGACCCAGGGTAGCGCCTGTCGGCGCAACCCTGGGCTGGAGGACACAGCCCCGTTGGGGCAGAGCGGTCGCGGTTGGCGTGCCGCAATTGGCCGACGTCGAGGACTCAGCGTCCGCGAGTGCACATCGAGGCCCCGGCGTCCGCGAATGCACGTCGACGCCCCGGCGTCCGCGATGCCCGGAGGGGCGAATCCCCATACGCCGAAGGCGTTCCGCCCTCCAGCCCAGGGTTGTCGCGCAGCGGCTACCCTGGGACAATGACGGCGTTCAAGCCCGCCAACCCCAACGGGGTTGTGGCGTTTGGGAGTCGCCCATGCCTCAATCTCTTTCGGCCGTCTACATCCATTTGGTCTTCTCGACCAAGGAGCGCCGTCCACTCCTGCGCGACAAGCCGGCCCGCGAGGCGTTGCACGCCTACCTGGGCGGCGTCAGCAAGCAACTTGAATGCCCGCCGATCCGTGTCGGCGGCGTCGAGGACCATGTCCACATCCTGGCGCGCTTCGGACGTACGATTACGCAGGCCGAATGGGTCAAGGAACTCAAACGCGTCTCGAGCCTGTGGCTCAAGGAGCGGGCGCGGGATTACGCCGACTTCCAATGGCAGGGCGGCTATGCGGATTTCTCGGTGAGCCAGTCCAATCTGGAGCAGGTGGTCGAGTACATTGCGAACCAAGAAACCCACCACCAGAGGATGACATTCCAGGATGAGCTGCGGACGCTGCTGCGCAAGCACGGGATCGAGTTTGACGAACGTCACCTGTGGGATTGAGCCACACGCACTAGACTCCTTGGGTCAAGGAACTTGTTGCAAACGAGTCAAGTTTGATCGGGTTGAATTACGACCGGGAGCGCACTCGCCGACAGGATGTCGGCGTGACAGCCGGCTGGAAGCCGGCGGTACGTACCGCCGACATCCCTGTCGGCTGTCACGCCGGCTTCGCAGCCGGCGAGTGAGCCTCGGTGCTGCGGTGCACGAGCGTGAATAGTCGGTCCGAGGCGCAGCCTGACTAGCAAACGGCGACGCAACCCCGTTGGGGTTGGTCGTGGCCGGGCTTGCGTGGACCCAGGGTAGCGCCTGCGGCGCAACCCTGGGCTGGAGGTCGAAACGCCTTCGGCGTACCACGCAACCCGCCTGGTTACGGTTTGACCGATTCCACGGCTTGCGCGGCTTCGTCGCGGAGCTCGTGCAACTCGGCCGCTCGCTCGATCCAGAGCACGCCTTCCGGCGCATCCACCTGGATGGCGTCCGGCGATTTCAATGTGGCGGGCCACGTGTCGTCAGCCAGCTGCAGCGCGGCGCGGGCGGCTTGGGCACTGCCCTGTGCCGCATAGGCCAGGGCTTCGATCAAGTGATTTGGAGTCTTCAGATCGCCCAGGGCCATCGCGGCCTGCGCGTGCTCGATGGCCCGTTTCGGCTCGCCGTTGCGCAGATGGGCCCAGGCGCGAATACGCTTGATCCGACCGTTCCTGGATTCGGCCCGATGGTCAGCGACCACGGCATCGTCTAACGCCGCGGGCACGTGCTGAGGCTCGTTCGTGCTCAAGCGGAACGCCGCTCGTGCGATTTGTGCGAGTGCGGAAGCCGGAGCCGCGGCCACTGCCTCGTCGAATAGCTCCTGCGCCTGGGAATGGCCTGTGTGCCGGCGGATCGTCGCCAGATTGAGCGTGTTCAGGCTGTCGGGCCGGCCGGCGGCGCGGGCCAGCTCGACTGCTCGCGTCAGATCCGACTCGCCAGCCGCGAAGTCCTTTTGCAGCGCTCGAATGGCGCCCCGGTTGCCCCAGGCCCAGGAGTCGTCGGGCTGCCGGTCGATCACGCGGTCGTAGCAGGCGATCGCGTCGTCGTAGCGGCCCATGATCTTGAGCAGGACGCCGTGCAAGTTCAGGGCGCGCGAGTCGTCGGCTGCCCGATCTAGCGCCCGCCTGCAATACGCCTCGGCCTCGGTCAGCGCAGCCCGCGCGGCATCCGCATCGCTGCCCTTCGCGGCGTTGTAAAAGCTCCATCGCAGCACAGCCCAGGCATACAGCACGTCGAGGCTGGCCGGGTCGAGCTTGGTGGCGTCGCTCAGGGCGTGCTCGGCCTCGCTCCATTTGCGGTCGCGGCTGGCGTCGTCGGCGGCCTTGAGAAGTGTGCGTAGCTGCTGAGCTCGCGTCTGTTGTAGCAGCCGATCGCGCTGAACGAGCAGGCCGGCTGTCACCACCAACAACGCCACAGCGATCGCACCGCCGACCAGCGCCTTTCGGCGGCGAACGAACTTCACGCTCCGGCCGACCAGTCCCGGCGGCCGGGCCGCGATCGGCAGGTCATTGACGAACCGCCGCAGGTCCTCGGCCATGGCACGGGCCGTGGCGTAGCGCGACTCGGGGGCCTTCTCCAGCGCCTTCAGGCAGATCGTCTGCAGCTCGCGCGGCACGCCCGGCACGAGCTTGTGCGGCGCGGTCGGCTCGCGGGCGATTATGTTGCTGAGCACCTGCTTTTCGTCACGGCCGGCGAAGGCGGGCTGGAACGTGATCAGCTCGTACATGACTGCACCCAGCGACCACAGGTCGGTGCGGTGGTCGAGCGGGACGCGCTTGGCCATGGCCTGCTCGGGACTCATGTAGCGCAGCGTGCCCATGAGCGATCCGGTCAGGGTCATCGACTCGTCGTGACCACTGCGGGCCAGGCCGAAGTCGGCGATCATGATGCGGCCATCGGTCGAGAGGATCAGGTTGGCCGGCTTGATGTCGCGATGGACGATGGCCTGCTCATGGGCGTAGTGCAGCGCGTCGGCGGCGTCGGCTATCCAGCGGGCGACCTGGTCGTAATACGCCCGGCCGCGGCGGGTCGAGGAGCCGGTGGCTGGGCTCTCGGGCGGTGCGGGGGTGCTGTTGGGCGGCAACGTGATCGGCGCCTGGGCTCCCGGGGTGGCCGCGTCGGTCAGCGCCTGGCTGCCAGGCAAGAGGCCGCGGAGGAAGGCCGCGACGCCGGCCGGCGTGGCGTCGGTCAGATCGTGCTCTGCCAGTCGATCGATGACGAGGTTGAGCGGCAGGCCCTCGACCAGCTCCATGGCGTAGTAGTATGCCTGCGGTGACTCGCCGAAGTCGTAGATCGGGATGATATGGGTATGGTGCAGTCGGGCCGCAGCCGTGGCCTCGCGCCGGAATCGGGCTACCGTCTGCGGATTGGCGGCGCCCACGATGCCCGGCAGCACCTTCAGGGCCACCAGACGATTGAGCTTGACCTGCTGAGCGCGGTAGACGATCCCCATGCCGCCCTGGCCGAGCACGCCGAGGACGCGATAGCCCTTGATCTGCGGGTATCGATGGCCGGTCGAGTCGCGGTCGCACACCGCTCCGACGGCGGCGGTTTCGCGGTCGGAGCCCCCATTGCGGTCAGAGACCGCTCCTGCGTCGAAGCCGGCGTCGCGCTGCACGGCGCTGATCTGCCGGGCCTCGCGCTCGAAGTCGTCATGGGCGGCCCGGCACGACGCGCATGTTTTTAGATGGGTGCGATACCGCTCGGCAGCCAGCGCATCCGCCAGGCCAAGCCGCCAACGGTCGAAATCCGCACGTGAGAGGCAGTCCGACATGACCACGCTCCTTGCCGGCGCAGTCTAACTTCGCACGGCATCGCTACGCCACTGGCACGGCGCACCCATCGCCCGCGTATTCAGGATGTATTTGTCTCGTCCGCCCTCATGGCAGGCAGCCTGACGCAACAGCCGGCAACGCGCGCTCGAGCTTCGTCTCGCCGAGCATCGACCACACAACGTCACCGTAACCGTCGGCCGCCGTCGACCGTCAGGACCTCGCCGGTGACGTAGTGTGCCTGTTCGACGAGGTAGCGCACAGCGCCGGCGATGTCCTGCGGCGTGCCGGCCCGCTTGAGCGGGACCATGCCGATCAGCTTCTGTCTCGTCGCTTCGTCATAGTCGTCAGGAAACTCGGCGATGCCGGGCGAGACGCCGTTGACCCGGACGGCCGGCGCAAGCTCTTTGGCCAGCGACTTCGTCAGGCAGACGAGCGCGGCCTTCGACGCGCAATACGCGGCATAGTCGCGCCACGGGCGCTCGGCCGAGATGTCGCACAAATTGACAACCGCTCCGGCGCCCGATTGCGACAGATGGGCCCGCGCTGCCGCTGCCAGCGCCGCAGGCGCAATCAAGTTGATGCGGAAGACGCGCTCCCATTCGGCAGCGTCGAAGGCCGGCAGCGGCGTGCGATCGAACACGGACGCATTGTTGACCAATATGTCGAGCCGCCCGAGCTCGCCGACCGCCTGCTCCACGATGGCGGGAATGGCGGCCAGGTCGGCCAGATCGCCGCAGATGCAGCAGGCCCGGCAGCCGCGGTCGCGGATGCGCTCCGCGACTTCCTCAGCCTCATTGGCGGATGTGCGGTAATGCACGGCCACGTCGCAGCCGGCCGCCGCCAGCTCGACGGCGATCGCCCGGCCGACGCGTTTGGCGCCGCCGGTGACCAGCGCGACTCTTCCAAGCATGCTCATCGTCCGGCTCCGAATGCCGCACTGAATGTACGAGCATTGACTCGACCGGTAAACCCGCAGCGGCGACGGCCAGGCAAACGTCGGTGTCTTCGACGCGTTATCCGAACTGTGTCGCTCGCCCCGGCTGGGAAGCGGTCGTGCGGGTGCAGGTCCGGTCTCGCGGATCGAGACGCTTGGCAGGATGCGCATCGCCGCGACCACGTCGATCTTGCGCGGCGGGTCGGAATCTAGCCCGATCGTCCGGGCGATCTCGCCGCAGCGAGTCGCCGTGGCGCCTTGGCCGTCTCCTCGCAGTCCTTGACCGGTGTAACGACCTGCTGGTGAGTGCTACTCTGGCGAAAGCAGGCACACGCCCGACGGGAGGTTCGCGCTGGGCAACCCGTACTCGTGGACGATGTCCCGCGTTGGCACTGTCGAGCTTGCGGGTATCCTCGGGCAACTCGACGTGTTCAGTCAGACGAGACCCGAAGAGGCTGTTCTACAGCATGCCCGCGCGGCCGATGCTTCGGACCGCGGCCGGGCGGCGACTATGGCAACGTTGCCAGCCAGGCGTCGACGTCGACGATGTCCTGCGCTGAGAGCGTGCGGCCGTTGTGAACGAGTCCGCCGGCGAAGCGGGCTTCCAGTGCCGCCAGTCGTTCGCCCTGGATGTTGGGAAACGGCGCGACGCCTTCCGCGGCTGGGCCGTGACAGACGGCGCAGGTATTGGCCGCATACGCCGCTTCTCCCCGTGTCGCATCGGGCGGCTCGAGCGACGCGGCGTCGGTCACCGTGATGGTGACATCGTCGAAATCGGACGCACTGCCGTTCGATACAGTCAAGCGGAATACGAGATCACCGGGCTGGGACGGCGCGGTGAAACTCGGGCGTGCGGTATTGGCATCCGAGAGAGTCACGCCCGCGGCGCCCACGGGCGCCCACGAAAACGTCAGCGTGTCGCCTTCGATGAAGCTGGCCGAGCCGCTGCCATCGAGCGTGACCAGCGAGCTGGCCGGCGCGGTTATGTCGCGGCCCGCCCGGGCGATGACGTCGCCGACGTTTGGCAGGCCGGCGGCATCGGCGGCGTCGCTCAGTACGAGCAGGCCGTGGGCAGCCATGGCGGGCTCGCCGGTGAGCAGATCGAAAAGCGGACCGATTGGATGAGTTCCGCCCGGAATGACCACGTTGCTGCCGGTCTCCCAAGTGACTGCAGCGTGCAACGGGGTCACACCACCGGCCTCGATGAAGCCCGTGACGACACGGGCGTGGTCGAACGTGAACGGCGCCACGGCCAGATCGCTGTCCAGCAGTCCGTCGCCGTTCCGGTCGAGCCGTGCCCGCAGGCGGGCCACGTCGACGTCGGTTGATTGGCGCACGGGGGCTTGTCGGACTACCGATGTTGCCGGGGCCGCGCAGCCGGCGCCCATCGCCATTCCGAGCGCGCCGCCCGCCAGCAGGATGCCCGTCATCACTGAGAGAAAGCCTAGTGTTCGATTCATGGTAACCGTCCGAATGCGACAGTTGGCAAATACAACAAACGTTGCTACTTCTTCTTCTTGGCGGCCGTTTTCTTCACGGTCTTTGCGCTGGTCTTCGGCGCGGTGGCCGGCGACTTGGCGGGTGAGCGCTTGGCGGGCGCGGGTTTCGTCGGAGGGGCAGCGGTCTTGCCCGGCTTGGGTTCGGCCGCCGGCTTGTCCGCTTTGGTCGCGGCCGGCGCAGGGCGCGGCGCGGCCGAGGGGTCAATCGGGACGATGTTCAGCTCGCGGTAGTACCCCTCCTCCAGAAGGCGCACCAGTTGCGCTTCGACTTCCTCGCGCTCGATGCACTTGATCAAGGTGACCGCGACGCCAGCCGATTGGCCGACCAGTTTCCACCGGAACGGCGGAGGCTCGGCCGGCGCACCGGGCCTGCCCGGGCCGCGCTTGCGGGCCGCCGCGTCGCCACCTTCGGCTGGGGGTGCTGCTTCGGAATCAGCCGGCTCTTCTTGCTGGGACACGCCCGGGTTCTACCACGAGACTGCCGCGACTGCAACGGGTGCTGGTCAGTGCCGCGTCTGCCTGTACGATGGCGCGCACGATGCGCTGGGTTGCGGACTGCCTCTACCTCATGGCGGCGGTGATCTACCTGCCTGTCCTGGCCTACCAGATGGTCGTGCAGCGAAAGAACCGCTCCGGTTGGCGCGAGCGGCTCGGCCTCGTCGCTCTCACGCCACCTGTTGTGGGGCAGCGCCGAATCTGGCTGCACGCGGTATCGCTGGGCGAAGTCAACGCCACGCCGTTACTCGTTCGAAGGCTCCGCGAACGGGTGCCAGGCGCCGACATCGTCGTCTCGACGACCACCGACACTGGCTACGCCCGTGCCTGCCAGCTGTATGGGAGGGAGCGCGTTTTCCGCTTTCCGCTCGATTTCAGCATCGTGATCGCGCGCACGCTCGACCGCGTGGCCCCGTCGCTCATCGTGCTCACCGAGCTGGAAGTCTGGTACAACTTGGTGCGCATGGCGTCGCAGCGCGGCATTGCGGTGGCAGTCGTCAACGGCAGGCTCACCGAGCGTAGCCGGCGGCGGTTCAGATGGGTCGCGCCGCTGGTGCGCAGCATGTTCGAACGCCTAGCCTGGGTCGGTGCGCAGGACGAGCCGATTGGTCATCGATTCAAGGAGCTCGGCGTGCCGGCCGATCGGGTGGCCGTGACCGGGTCGATCAAATGGGACAGCGCGCAGCTCGCCAAGCGCGTCGATGGGGATGAGGAGCTGGCAACGAGTCTGGGGCTGGATGGTGCGCGTCCCATCTGGGTGTGCGGCAGCACTGGCCCGGGCGAAGAGGCCATCATTCTGGATGCCTACCGGCGCCTCGCGCCAGACTCGGTGCAACTCGTCATCGCGCCGCGCAAGCCCGAACGCTTCGACGAGGTGGCCCGGCTGATCGAGGCCCGCGGCTACACCTGCGTACGACGCAGCCATAGCGTTCAGGATTGCGGGCATGGAGTGCCGCGTCTGCAAGCCGTCGCAGCCGCTCGCCATCGAGGAGCAGAGCAAACCGCTAGCTCAGGACTCAGGACTCAGGACTCAGGACTCGTCTTCCTGGGCGATACCATCGGGGAGCTGCGAAAGTTCTATTCACTGGCGACGGTGGTGTTCGTCGGGCGATCGCTGGTGCCGATGGGCGGATCGGACCCGATGGAGGTCGCCGCGCTGGGCAAACCCATCGTGACGGGTCCATTCACCGAAAACTTCCGGCAGCCGATCGACTCGCTGGCGGCCGCCGGCGTCGTTCAGCGCGTCGTCAACGCCGAGGAGCTTTCCGCGGCAGTGAACCGACTCATCCGCGATCCGGGCGCGGCGCGGGAGCTCGGCGTACGCGCACGCGAGGTCGTCCGTGCCGCCCAGGGTGCAACGCAAAGCTCGGTCGATGCGCTATGTCGGCTGATTCAGTGGCCTGCGGTTTGAAGCGTCGGGACGCAGCCCATGAACAAGAAACGGGGAGCGCGAGCGGTGCTCGCGCTCCCCGTCAGCAACGATCAGTCGTCGTGTTCGCGGCCTAGTTGCGCGCCAGCAACTCCAACTGGTAGGTGCCGATCGCGGGCACCCCAGGCCCGAGAATCAAAGACGTTGACAGTGCGTAATCGCTGGCGTCGACGTCGCCGTCGAGGTCTGCGTCGAAGCGGTCGCAATTCGGACCGGTCGCATCGACACCGTCGCCCGAATAGCAGTTGAACCAGAGCGCGCCGTCGGCCAAGTCGAAGTCCTGGTCGAGATCGCCATCGCCAAACGCTTGGAGCAGCGTCACGCGGGCCTTCCGCACGCTGGTGCTCGAGACCTGCACTTGGACGGCTTCTTCAACCTGGAGGCCGCCACGGTTGATGTTGCCGCCAGTCACGACGGCGTCGTTCACGTCAAGAATCTCCAGGCGATAGTCGCCCAGCCCATTCAGGACGACCGACAGGAACGAGTTCGAACCGCCGGTCAGGCTCGGGCTTTCATAGACGTCGGGCAAGCTCGCGTTGACCGAGCCGGTAATGGCCAGCGGCGCCTGGTTGAAGAACACGGGCAACGCCTTCTCTCCTGCCCCGCCGCCGTCCGGCAGGGTGATCTCGCTCAGCTCGTTCGAGTCGGTGTTGTCGAATAGATGGTCTTGGTTCGTGAACGCCCCGACGAACAGATCGTCGTAGCCGTCCGTTCCGCGGTCGAAGGCCGCGGCGTGCCAGCCGGTCAGGGTGGTGCCGGTTGCGAACGTGTTGCCTGGCGTCCAGTCGATGAAGCTGATCTGGCCGACCGCGTGCGTCGTGTTCCGCAGGACGGCCGGGCGGGCCACATCGCTCATCACGAACACGTCAAGGCGGCCGTCCTTGTTGAAGTCGTTCACCGTGGCCTTGAGCGTGTGCACGCCGGTCACGTGCGGCGGCAGGCTGGCAACGTCGACGAAGATCGCCCGGCCGAAGGCGTCGTTTCCGGTGTTGCGACGAATCCTGTCTTGTGTCGAAATGCCGGCCACGCGGTTCGACCAGTAATAGTCCATCAGCCCATCGTTGTCGAAATCGCCCGGCTCGGTGGCGTGCTCATCGTTGCCGGCGTCGCCCAACGTCACCGTGCTGTTCGTTGTGCTGAAGTCGCCGGGTCCGTTGTTGGGCGTGCTGAGCGTGTTGTAATAGATCTTGTTGGCGCTGCCCTGGCTCGAGAGGATCAGGTCGAGCGTGTCATCGCCGTTCAGGTCGGCGGCCGCCGCGTCGACCGTGTAGTCGCCGTCGGTCGGAACGTGGGTCGAAGTGACAGCGGTGAAGAATCCGCTGCCGTTGTTGAAGAACATCCGGTCCTGACTGCTGTTCGGATAGTTGGCCGAGTACACGTCATAGTCGCCGTCGTTGTCGAAGTCCTGCGATTGGCCGCTGCAGGCTGGACCGCCGATGTTCGCTGGGAACCGATCGACGTTGCCAGCGCCCTCCTCACGGAAGCCGGTGAACTCGGTCTCCGTGTGGATGTTCATGTAAATCTTGGTGCGGCCCGGGTCGCCGCCGGTGTTGCTATCGTTGATGATGACGAAGTCGAGCCAGCCGTCGTTGTCGTAGTCGCGGAAGAAGGCGTTGCGCGAGACGTCAGCCGCGGTGAAGCCGGGCCCGAAGCCGGCGCCGGTAATGAACGCCGTCGTGCTGATCTCGTTGAACTCGCCGTCGTCGTTGCGATACAGCTTGTTGCGCTTCGTGCCGAAGTCGCTGAACGCGCAGGCGATCACGACGTCGAGATCGCCATCGTTGTCGAAATCGCCATACTCGACTTCTTTCTCGATTGGCGCGGTCTCAACAACCGTCTGATTAACATTCCCGGTGGTGACGTTGGTGAAATTGAGCGTGCCGGGCAGCCGCGCCTCGACTGCCGGTACAGACAACCACGCGACGAAGGATGCGACCGCGATCCCGAGAGAAAGGCGTTTCATCGAGTTTTCCTCCTGCAAAGAGACTAGTTCAGCAAGCCGGGCCGGGCACGCAATCGCCCGGTCGACTCAGTGGTCTGACGATTCCACCCCGTCTTGAAGTCGCGGCACCCACTTACCGCGCTACATCGCCTTGGAGCAGAGATTATAACGCTCCTCCATGCCAGCCCGCAAGTCGGAATTCTCCATTTGTAAATTTGAAGGTTTTTCCGTTGCGCCGCATCCGTGCTAATGCGGGCTGGAGTAATGTAAACCAGCCCACGACATTCGCCAGCGTCGAATACACATCACTGTCAATTACATTCCTGTCGCGAGCGCGCACCCAGCGCGGTGCTCGTTTCTCTTGCTGGCCGAGCCCTACGACGAAAGTCAACGGGTTTCAGTGCCGCACCTCCGAGTCCAGCTTCAATTTCGCGCCAGGATTTCGAGCTGGTAGGTTCCGACCGCTTGCACGCCCGGACCCTGAATGAACGGGGCCGACGCCGCCACATCATCCAGGTCGACATCCCCGTCCAAGTCGGCATCAAACCGATCACAGTTCGAACCGCCAGGCGGTGCGTTGTCGCCAGCGAAGCAATTGAGGCCCAATGCCGCGTCGAACAGATCGATATCCTGGTCGACATCTCCATCTCCGAACGCCTGTAACAGAGTCACTCGGGCCTTCCTGACGCCGGTTGAGCTGATGCCCAACTGGACAGCCTCTTCAACTTGCAAGCCGCCGCGGTTGATGTTCCCGCCCGAGACCACGTTGTTGTTGACGTCGAGGATCTCGAGGCGGTAGTCGCCAAGGCCGGTGAGAATGACGGCGATGAAGGAGTTCGTTCCTCCGGTGAGGCTCGCGCTCTGGTAGACGTCCGCCGCGGTCGCATCGACCGAGCCGCTGATCGCCAGCGGCGACTGGTTAAAGAACGCCGGCAGCATCTTGACCCCGCCCGCCCCGTCCGGAAGGCTGATCTCCGTCAGCTCGCTTGAATCCGCGTTATCGAACAGGTGGTCCTGATTCGTGAAGGCGCCCACGAATAGATCGGGGTAGCCGTCCACGCCGCGATCGAACGCGGCGCCGTGCCATCCGCTCAAGCCGGTGCCCGTGGGAAACGCGCTTCCGGGCGTCCAGTCGACGAAGCTGATCTGGCCGGGCGCGATGGTGGTGTTCCGGAGCACCGTCGGCCGGGCGAGATCGCTCATCACGAACACGTCGAGCCTGCCGTCCAGGTTCAGATCGGTGACGGTGGCCTTGACGCTGCGGTTGTTGGTGACGTTGGTGGGCAGGTTCACGTCGACAAACTGAGGCTGGCCCTGAGCGTTGTTGCCGGTGTTCCGCCGGACTTTGTCGGCGTTGCCGGTTCGATTGGACCAATAGAAATCGCGCAACCCGTCATTGTCGAAATCGCCGGGCTCCATCGCGTTCTCGAGGGTCCCCGGCCCGCCCAGGCCGACGTTGCTGTTGGTCGTGCTGAAATCGCCTGGCCCGTTGTTGGGGGTGCTCAGCGTGTTCAGGTACATCTTGTTGGCCGAGTGGTTGCTGATGAGCAGGTCGAGCTTGAGGTCGCCGTTCAGGTCGGCGGTCGAGACATCGACCGTGTAGTCCCCATCGGTGGGCACGTGCGTGCTGGTGACGGATGTGAAAAAGCCGTTCCCGTTGTTGAAGTACATCGTGTCCTGCGATGGGCCGGGATAGTTGCCGACGTACAGGTCGACGTCGGCATCACCATCGAAATCCTCGGCAGTCCCGCCGCAGGCGGCCCCGCCCGTGTTCGGGCCGAGGCGATTGACGGAGCCCGCGCCCTCCTCGCGAAAGCCGGTGAAGACGTCGCCGGGGTGCTGATTCATATAGATTTTGGTGCGGCCGGCGTCGCCGGCGCTGTTCGCATCGTTGACGATGATGAAGTCCAGCCAGCCGTCCAGGTCGTAGTCGAACAGGAGTGCGTTGCGCGAGACGTCGGCTACATTGAATCCCGGACCGTATCCAGCCCCCGTGATAAACGCGGTCGTGCTGATCTCGTTGAACGTGCCCGCGTCGTTGCGGTAGATCTTGTTTCGCCGCGCACCAAAGTCGGCCAGGGCGCACGCCACGACGACGTCCAGATCGCCGTCGTTATCGAAGTCGCCGTAACCGACCTCCTTTTCGAGCGGGGCCGCTTCCACGACGGTCTGGTTAACGTTGCCCGCCGTCACGTTGTTGAAGTTCAGCGTCTCCGGCAGGCGAGCCTCAACCGCCGACGCGGCGAACAACCCCGCCACCCCGGCCACGCACCCAATCGTTCTCGCGCGATTCATCGCCCATTCCTCCTGCAAGCAAAAAGTCCACGGTCCCCCAGACACGCAGGCCGCCCCCATGCGGGGCAGCCGAAACATCAGATTCAGGTCCTGACCAACGGAGGAGCATTCGCCGGCCGGCACAAACGTAATTCCCCTGAGTTTGGGGCGTGAGTATAGGCGAGATACGCCGGGTCCGCAAGCCCGATTCTCACTTCTTTCCGGCGCCACGCTGCTGGGCAAAGAACTCTCGCAGCAGCCGTGCGGCTTCGGCTTCAAGGACACCCCCGGTTGTGATCACGCGATGGTTGAGCCGCGGATCTTCCGTCAGGCTGTACAGAGTGCCACATGCACCTGCCTTCGGATCAACCGCGCCGAACACCAGCCGCTCGATCCGGGCAAGCACGATCGCCCCCGCGCACATCGGGCACGGCTCGAGGGTCACGTACAACGTGCAGCGCTCCAGCCGCCAGTCCCTTAGCTCCGCCGCGGCGGCCGTAATGGCCAACATCTCGGCGTGGGCGGTCGGATCGGCGAGTCGCTCACGCTGGTTATGTCCACGCGCGATGATCCGGCCGTCGCGCACGATGACCGCGCCGATCGGGACCTCGCCGTCGTCAGCGGCCGCTTGGGCCTCGCGGAGCGCAGCGTACATGAATCGGTCGTCGTCGGCCACCTGAGAGAACAGGCTACTGCCCGGCACATTTTTCGGCCACAGCGTCGTGGGCACTGGTTCGCTGGGCTTACCGCGGCTACTGTTCGTGTGCCGCTGTTGCCGCGCCCCCGTCGGCGGGACAGCTCGAGCATCGATTCCATGCGGCGAACCTGCGTAAGCTGCGGTGCACCGGCCAACGTACGGCGGACCCGTGAGGTAAACGGGGTCGCGACGATCCGCGACCTGTGCCGTGCCTGCGCGGAGGCAGAGCTGGCGGGGGCGCCGGAAGGGCCTGGTCGGCCCAAGTTCGTCTTCACCCGCGCGGAGTACGGGCTCATCCTGTGGGTAGTGGGCGCGTTTTCGGCCTGCCTGGCGGCGTTGGCCGACTGGTTGCGGATCGGCCGGTCTGAAGGATTAGGTTGGCGCCAGTTGAGCGTGTTCGGGATGGCGGTGGTGGTCGTGTTGTTGGCGGCGCTCAGCCGTTCACTGGTTTTGATCGCGATAGGATTGGCAATCGGCGCGGTGGCACTTCTCGCGGATCAGCTCAGGATCGGCGGCTCGCCGGGGTTTGGGCCGCGCCAGTGGGTCGGGCTCACGCTCGGGTTGGCGATGATTGCACTTGGATACCGGCTCCTAAAAAGGCCGTGAGGCGCCGGTCGCTGCCTCGCCGGCCGCCGCAATTTCGTCTGAATGACTCGAAAATTGTTCGCTTGGGTCTTGACAGCAGCCGTACTGAGCGAGTAGTTTAGGCGTCGCTGTAGCACGGCGTCGATAGGCGCGCTGTGCGGCGTGCTGGAGCGGAAAGGTGCCTGTCACGTCGCAACAGTTGCAGCAGACTCCGGCAGTCGGTTCGCGGTCGGGCCGCGAGAGTCTCAGAATGCTCCCCAGGACGCGCGGTCGTCCTTTCGTTGAAGTGTTACTGCATTCTGGCTCGCTGTAAGGCGTCGCCCTCACCCCTACGAACGGACGCCGGCCAGCGCCGGTCAGTGGCTGACGTTGCCGACGCCCGTCCCTGAAACATCCGGGGTGTAAACCCGGAAGGAGGCTTGGCGAGCGCAAAAGAGCGGCGAGCCGGTCGTCCAAGGGCCAACGAGGTTGACCGGCCCGCCCTATCAGTGCGCCAGACGCGGCACACGTGATTGCCCTATCGTTCAGCCGCGTTGGCTTCCAGTCAACTGCGGCGAGCGTGCGTGCGGAGAATTCCCCACGCGAGACGACCACGTCTGCCCCCCATGTTCCACCAAGCTGACGAACCACTCGCTCGGTGCTCGCGCCAGGTCGGATACCCGCCCGGCCGGTACCGAGCGTTCTGGCTCTGAGAGATTGAAAAAAAGAAAGCTTAAAACCAGAGGCAACGGAGGTTGGAGCTATGTTCGAGCGTTCAGGCGTGCGACGATGGGGCGCGTTCGTGGGCATCTGTGGAGCCGTACTTCTCGCGCCTGCGAGGACATCGGGGCAAGCGAACTGTCCTGCTGCGGGTGACTGCTGCGCCGCGCACGGCACGCCCGGCTGCATGAACATGGCATGTTGCCAGTGCGTCTGCATGGCCGATCCGTTCTGCTGCAACACTCAGTGGGACAACCTGTGTGCTGGGGCTGCACAGACGGGTGGCGGGTGTGCCGCGCCGTGCGCGTGTGCAGGTGGTGGGAACCCAGCCTGTACGCCGACGGCCGGTCCGTGCTGCATGGCCGACGGCACGCCGGGCTGCGACGATCCAACCTGCTGCAACATGATCTGCGCAGCCGATCCGTTCTGCTGTTCGACTTCGTGGGACAGCATCTGCGCGAACGCCGCGCTGGCGCAGTGCGCTGTGTGTGCGCTGCCTCCAGTGTGCGGCAACGGCGTCCCGGAAGCGGGCGAGCAATGTGACGACGGCAACATGGTCAGCGGCGACGGCTGCAGCGCGACGTGCGAGATCGAGGCGCGGCTCTACACGGAATCGACTCCAGCGACCCCGGTTCCGATTCCCGATCAAGGTGCAGCCGGTGACCCGCTGGTCGTGACCGTTGATGTGCCGGATTGTGGAACGATTCTCGACGTAAACCTCGGCCTCAACCTGACTCATACCTGGATGGGCGATCTCAATATCAGTGTGCTGTCGCCCGCAGGAACGCTGGTGGTGTTGACCGACGGCACCCCCGACGATAGTTCCAACCTCGGTGGGCTGTATACGTTCGACGACGAGGCCGCGACCACGTTCGACTCCGCGGCGCTTGCGGCACCGAACTCTGCTTCGCTGATCACGCCGGGTAGCTATCGCGGCGACCAGATGCTCGCGGCGTTCGACGGCCAGGACAAGCAGGGAATCTGGACAATTACGATCGACGATACGTTCACCGCCGATACGGGCACGCTCAACAGCCTTTCGCTAGCGATTCAAAACGCCGCTGCTGCCTGCGGCGATGGCTGCGTCGACCCCGGTGAGGAGTGCGACGACGGCAACCTGATCAACGGCGACGGCTGCAGCGACCTGTGCGAGATCGAAGTCGATCCGTGCGGGCCGGGGGCCGGCGACTGCTGCTCGGCGAACGGGACGCCCGGGTGCGACGACGCGGATTGCTGCAACACGGTCTGCGCGGTTGACCCGTTCTGCTGTAACGTGTCGTGGGACAGCATCTGCGCCGAGGAGGCCGAGGATCTGTGCGGCGGCCTGTGCGCGGTTTGCCCCGGTGCGGGCGACTGCTGTTCGGCCAACGGCGGGCTGGGCTGCAACGATGCAGCGTGCTGCAACACGGTCTGCGCGGCCGACCCCTTCTGCTGCGAGGTGTCGTGGGACAGCGTCTGTGCGGACGAAGCTGCGGCCCTGTGCGGATCGCTGTGCGTGGTGTGCGGCAACGGGATGACCGAGGCGGGCGAGACGTGCGACGACGGCAACACGATCGACTGCGATGGCTGCAGTGCGACGTGTCAGACCGAGGCATGCGGCAACGGCGTGACGGAGTGCGCCGAGCGCTGCGACGACGGCAACCTGGCCAACGGCGACGGCTGCGACAGCACGTGCCACGCGGAAGGTGCCGATTCGGCCTCGTTGACGCTCGAGATCGACCTGAAGGGCTCGTGCACGAACGCCGCCAACGGGCAGATTTCGGTCGAGTTGTGGATGCGCGACCTGGTGAACGGCAATGCCAGCGGCTTCCAGGCGTTCCTTGAGTTCGATGACGCGCTGCTGAACTACCTGCCGGGTAGCAGCAGCTATACCAACTCACCGTTCCCGCTCCATATCACGCCGATCGCGGCTGCCCAGACGGGCGTCGGGATGCTGCGGCTGGATGGATCGGCCAACTTCAACGACAACGGCAGCGACCAGGATTCGCTGCTGGCCACGCTGGTGTTCCAGATCAATCAGCAGTGCGGTCCGCCGGCCGGCGTCGCGTTCGACACCGGTGGAGCGTTCCCGTCGGAGCTCAGCTATCAGGGCAACCCGATCGCGACCGGGCTGGTCGACTCGCCGGCGTTTGTGCTCGACAACATGGCTCCGACGCTGAGCGAACCGGCCGACATCACGGTGGACTGCACGATCGACACGGACGATCCGGCCAACACCGGAGGTTCCGCAACCGGCATGGACAACTGCGGCCCGCCGGCCATCACGTTTGCGGACACGGTCACGCCCGGCGCCTGCCCACAGGAGCGGACGATCACGCGCACCTGGACGGCCACGGACGGCTGCGGGAATTCGACGTCGGCCGACCAGATCATCGTGGTCGACGACAGCACGGCCCCGGTCATCGACGGCCCGAGCGGCATCACCGTGAACGCCGACGCCGGCGGCTGCACGGCGGTGGTCGCGTACTCGGTGAGCGCCGAGGATGATTGTGATGAGAGTGTCACGGCCGTGTGCTCGCCAGCTTCCGGAACCGCGTTCATTTCGGGCATGACGACGGTGAACTGCTCCGCGACTGACGATTGCGGCAACACGTCGATGCACAGCTTCGACGTGACGGTCAACGCGCTGAACAGCGTCCTGGCCGACGTGGTGCTCGACGGTGTTAATGCCGGAGCGGGACTGACGCGGTGTATCAAGTTCGTGGCCAAGGGCGCTCCGCCCGCACCGTCGAACTGCTGTGTCGCCAACGGCGGCCTCGGCTGCGACAACGACGCCTGCGAAGCGACGGTGTGTGCCGTCGATTCGTTCTGCTGCAACGTGCAGTGGGACGGCATTTGCGCGGGCGAGGCGTCTGACTTGTGCGGCATCTGCCCAAGCGACTGCTGCATCGCCAACGGCGGGCTCGGGTGTGACGACGCAGCCTGCGAAACCGCGGTCTGCGCGATCGACGGCTTCTGCTGCGACGTCGCGTGGGATTCGATCTGCGCCGGCGAAGCCCAGGACCTGTGCGCTGTGTGCGAGCCGCCAGCCAGCAGCTGCTCGACGAACGTCCATGTCAACGTGATGTTCACCGGGAATCCCGCGAGCGGAACGGCCAACTTCAAGCTGCCGTGCGGGACCTATGCGACACTGTGTGGCAAGGACGAGCAGCACACGCTTTATGATTCGGTCCCGCTGACCGTTGCCGGCAACAGCTACAGCACCATGATGCCGCTGGTCCTGGAGCCGGGCGACAACGACAACGACAGCGACGTCGACATCAATGACGTCACATTGCTGATCGCGCAGTTCGGCGGGCCCGAGCCGGCGGGCGGCTGCCCCTGGAACCCGCTCGCCCGCGGGGCCGACTTCTCCAACAACGGCAACGTCGGCAGCGAGGACTATTCGCTGCTGTCGCCGAACTGGCTGACGTTTACGTCGTGCGACTGCGTGGCGGCGGCCAGCGGCGGCGGGGCGCCGCCGGCCCAGCGTGGCCGGACGCGCATCGCAACCAGCGAGCTCTTGCCCAGCACGGCCTCGCGAGCCGACCTCAACGGCGACGGCTGGGTGGACGTGAAGGACGTGGAGGAGTTCGAGCGCCGCAACGGGCTGGCACCCGAGCTGTCCGCCGTCATCAAGGATCTTGAGCAGTTGCAGGACACGGGCCGGTAGTCAGCCCGGCTGGCGCCCGCCGCGCGAGATTGGCGCGGCGGGCGGCGTTTGGCGGTCTCGATAACGGAACAACGATCACGACTCGAATGAGACGATTCTCCGGATTTCAAATCTACGCAACGGAGGTAGTGAACATGTGTCGGAAGCCAATGACCCCGACTTCGGTTGCCTTGATCGGCGCTTGCTTCACGCTGTTCGGTACGCCGGTGTCCGGCCAAGCTCCCTCGGGCGACGTCGTCATCAGCCAGGTGTACGGCGGCGGAGGCAACACGGGCGCGCCCTTCAAGTATGACTACATCGAGCTGTTCAACCGCGGCTGCGCGCCGGCGGACATCTCGGGTTGGTCCATCCAGCAGGCCTCGGCAGCCGGCACCGCGTGGAGCCGCACGAACCTGCCGCAGGGGGCCGTGATTCCTCCAGGCGGTTACTACCTCGTGTCGTTTACTGCGGCTGCCACGGCGGCTGCCCCGGCGCCGATCTTGCCGGATGCGACTGCGGGCACGGGCACAACGGGCACCGGTCCGGGGGCGCCGTCCGCTACGGTGATTGACTTCAGCGCCACCGCCCCCAAGGTGGCGCTCGTTCGGAATCAGAACACGCTGCCAGCCGTTGCGTGTCCGAACACGCTCTTCGCCAATGGCGTGGTTGACCTGGTTGCAGCGGGAGCCGGCGCCAGCGCCTGCGAAACGGCAGCGGGGCCCGCGCCCAGCAATACGACCGCGCTGTTCCGTGCCGGTGGTGGGTGCGTCGACACGAACAACAACGCCGCCGACTTTGCAGTTGCCGCTCCGGCTCCTCGAAACAGCGCCTCGCCACTGAACGTTTGCGCACCGGTAGTTCCGGTGAGCGGCGCCTGCGAGTTTGCCAACGGAACGTGCCAGCTTCTGTCTGCCGCCGATTGCGCGACGGCGGGGGGGACGTATGCGGGCGACTGCGAGGAATGTGCCCCGCGGGGCGCGTGCTGCTTGCCGAGCGGCGCCTGCGTATCCGCGCTCTCGACTGAGTGCATGGTGCTTGGCGGCGCGTTCCAGGGCCCGGGCACACGCTGCTACGCCGAGACGCTCACCGGCCTGCCGCTTGAGGACATCTCGGTAACCGGTACGCTCGTTCCGGGCGCCACGGGCGATGACGTGAGCACGGCCCAACTTCCGCTACCGTTCGCGTTCTCGTTCTACGGTCAGACCAAGACCCAATACTTCCTCAACACCAACGGCTGGATCACACTCGGCCCCGCCGGCGCTACCGGCGCCGTGAGCCGAGCTCACCACATCCTGCCGAACGGTTTTGCGCCGAGCGACATGCTGGCGCCCTATTGGGATGACTTGAACGTGACTTTGACGGGCTCGGTGCGGTCGCAGGTGATGGGCACCGCGCCGAACCGCCGGTTCATCATCCAGTGGACGACGGTCGTAACGTTCGGGACGACCAACCCGAACACGTTCCAGATCATCCTGCACGAGGGGAGCAACTGCTTCGAGTTCCGATACGGCACGATCCAGCCGCACCTCCCGCCGGGAGTGACCGCAACGACTACCTTCAATGCCGGGTTCGAGAATTCGACCGGTACGACCGGTGAGCACATCAGTTCGTATAGCCTTGGTACCGGGGGCGCTTCCGTTTCGCGAATGTACTGTCCGATTTGCCCGTTGCCGACCGGGGCGTGCTGCGTCGGAACGATGTGCACAGACGAAAACTCGCCGGATTGCGCCAACATGGGCGGGACGTACCAGGGCGACGGTGTCGCCTGCACACCGACCACGTGCGCACCGCCAGCCAACGATGAGTGCGCGATGGCAACTGACATTCCGTCACTGCCCGCCGTGCTGACCGGGCAGAACACAGCCAACGCTACGCCCGATCCTGAGGTGTTTGCTTGCGGACTCGCCGTTTCGACCGGCCCCACCGGGCTCAGTCAGGAAAAGGGCGTTTGGTACACGGTGACCGGCACCGGCAACACGCTCACGGCCAGTACGTGTAACTCGCCCACCGGCCTCGATTCGCGCATTCGCGTGTACTGCGGTCCATGTGACCAGCTCTCGTGCGTGAATGGCAACGACACGGCTGTGCCGGCGTGCATGCCGGCCAACGCCGCGTCGGTCAGTTGGTGCTCCGTTGCCGGAACCGTCTATCGGGTTTACGTGGCCGGCGCCACCAACACGGGCGGCCTGTTCACGCTGAACGTGACGGACAGCGGCATGGCGTGCGATCCCATGACGGCGGCGCCGTGCTCGACGTGCAGCCTGAGTCCGCCGATGGGCGCCATCGTGGAAACAGAGCCGTGTGTCAACGGAGCCAACAATACGAACGACGGTTGCAACCTGGTGCCGAACCAGTTCGTCGATATCGGCTGCGGCAACACGGTCTTCGGCAGCGTCAATACCTACGGGACAACTGCTGGCAACCGCGATACCGACTGGTATCGCTTCTCGATCAGTGGCGGCCTGACGCGCGTGACACTCACCGCGACGGCGGAGTTTCCGATCAATGCCTTCCTGCAGAGCCTTGGTGCCGGGGGCACTTGTCCGGCAACGGCGATCGGATCGGTGGCGGCTGCGCCGTGCCAGACGATCTCGGTTACGGCCGATCTGCCTCCCGGTTTCTACACGGCGATCATCGTGCCTGGAACCAGCAACCTGGGCATCTTCACGGGTCTGGGATGTACGCCACCGAACGGCGAGTACACCGGCACGATCACGTGCCAGCCGCTCGGTGCATGCTGTACCGGCACGTCGTGCCAGCTCACTGCCGGCAGCGGCGGGTGTGGAATGCTCGGGGGGAGTTACGCTGGTGACTTCACTGCCTGCCCAGCCGTCACGTATCCGCCGGCCAGCGTGTGTGCCGATGCATTCGAGGATATTGGCAATCCCGGACCGAATCAGGGTACGTTGATCACGCTCTCGCCGACGGGGACGTTTGACGCGAACGATGAGGGCTCGGCCGAAGTCACCCTGCCGTTCACGTTCCATTTCTTCGGCGCGCCGCGAACGATGGCTCGGGTGAGCTCCAACGGGTTCTTGACGTTCAGTACGTTCGCCGGAAACGCGTTTACGATCCCAGCGACCGTTCCGTCGACGACCTTACCGAACGCACTGGTCGCACCGCTCTGGCGCGACCTCGACGACACGTCCGCCATGATTCCCGAGCCGCCGATGAACCTGCGGTTCAACACGCTCGGCATGGCGCCGAACCGCCGCTACATTGTGCAGTGGACGAACGTCGAGAACTTCGCGGCCGGCGATGGCCTGCAGCTCAGCACGTTCCAACTCGTCTTGTACGAAGGCACGAATTGCATCCAGTTCCGTTATGCCCAGATCAGCGGGACGAACACGACGGCCATCGGCGTCGAGAACGACACGGGCACGGTCGGCACGCAGATAACCCTGGCCAGCCTGGGGACGGTGCCACCGGCGACCTGTCGCATGCTATGCCCGGCCGTGTCTGGCGATACGGACGGGGATGGCGTGGGCGGTCTGTGTGACAACTGCCCGATGGCGCCGAACACCGACCAGGCCAACGCCGACGGGGACGACTTCGGCGATGCCTGCGACAACTGCCCCATGGATGCCAACAACGACCAAGCCGACGCCGACATGGACGGCTTGGGCGACGCCTGTGATCCGTGTCCGAACGATGCCACCAACGACGCTGATGGTGACGGCGCCTGTGAAGATGTCGACAACTGTCCGGGTGTGCCTAATCCCGGACAAGCCGATTCGGACAACGACGGAGCAGGCGACGCCTGCGATCCGTGCCCGTTCGATCCCGACGATGACATCGACGGCGACGGGGTGTGCGGCGATGTCGACAACTGCCCGATGGTTCCCAACCCTGGCCAGGAGGACAACGAGGGCGACGGGCTGGGCGATATCTGCGATCCAGACGATGACAACGACGGCGTTCTGGACGGCGCTGACAACTGCCCGACCGTTCCCAACCCCGGCCAGGAAGACACAGACATGGACAACATGGGTGACGCGTGCGACGTCGTGCTCGCCCAGCTCTCGCTCGAAGTGCCGCCGGGCTGTCTGCCGGATGGCCCGGACGACATTCTCGAGGTCGAGGTGTGGATGCGCAACGTCGCGCCGGGTACGGCGACAGGCTTCCAGGCGTTCCTCGAGTACGACGAGACCAAGCTGACGTACATCGGCACCGGCCCGGATGCCAGCGAATACACGATGTCGCCATTCCCGTTGCATATCCAGTCGATTGCGACGGCCGAAGTCGCGCCGGGCGACATCAACCTCGACGGCTCGGCCAACTTTGGCAGCGGCGGCACCGGGGCAGACTCGCTGCTCGCAGTGCTGCGGTTCTCGCTCGATCCGGGGGCGCGCTGCATGATGACGTCGGTCGACTTCCGGCCGCCGCCCGGCCCGTTCCAGTCGGAGCTGAGCTTCAACGGGAACCCGCTGCAGACCGCGCTGGTCCCCACCCCCAACTTCACCATCGACAACGAGCCGCCGGCTCTGGTCGTGCCGCCCGATGTGACGATCGAGTGCGATATGCCCACTTCGCCGGCCGCTGCCGGCATGGCCACGGCCACCGACAACTGCCCGGTGGCTGGCACGCCAGTTCCTGTGACGCACATGGACGCGGTCACGCCGGGCCTTTGCCCGCAGGAGATGACGATCGAGCGAACCTGGTCGGCCGTCGATGACTGCGGCAACGTTGCCAGCCAGGTCCAGACCATCACCGTCGATGACAGCATGGCGCCGCTCATCGTCGGCCCGGTGCCCAACGGCGGAACGCTGTCGGTCAACGCCGACGCCGGCGAATGCGACGCTCAGGTGTTCTTCCCGGTCACGGCCATCGACAACTGCGATCGCGACACGCCCGTTACGTGTGACCCGCCCACCGGTTCGATCTTCCCCAGCGCCGGCAGCGGCAACACGCTGGTCATGTGCAGTGCCACCGACGACTGCGGCAACACGGCCAACTACAGCTTCACCGTGCATGTCGATCCAGTGAACTCGGTGCAGGCGACCGTGCGGCTGTTGGGCGTCAACGCGCCGATGGGCGGCCTGGTCCGCTGCATCAAGTTTATCGCCCGCAACTCCGGGACGGGTTCGTGCGCGACGGAGAAGTTCGTTTCGGTCCTGTTCACCGGTTCGCCGGCGACGGGGACGGCCAACTTCACGGTGCCGTGCGGCGAATACGACGAGCTGTGCGCCAAGGATGAGCAGCACACGATCTACGACACGCAGGCCCTCAACATCGTCGGGCCGAACCCGATCTACCAGACGGCCGCGTCGCTCGACCTGCTGGGCGGCGACACCGACAACGACAGCGACGTCGATATTGATGACGTCACCTTCCTATTGTTCCAGTTTGGCGGTTTCGAGCCCGTGCTGCCGTGCGGTCCGTTCGGCGTGCCGGGCCCGGGCAACCGCGGGGCCAACTTTGACAATTCCGGCGCAGTGGGGACGGCCGACTACTCGATCCTGGCGCCGAATTTCAACCTGATCACCAACTGCCTGTGCACCGTAGGTGCGCAGGGCCGGCGGGTCAGGACGGAACTCGATGCCCGGACGCTGGCGCCAGACGTGGCCAAACGGGCCGATCTGAACGGCGACGGCAAGGTCGACTATCGCGATGTGGCCGAGTTCGAGCGTCACCATGGCTTCGGCTCGACGCTTTCGGCGAAAATGCAAGCCGCGGCCACGCAGGCGTCTGCCGGCCACGGTGACACGAATCCATAGCCGTTTCACTCTGACGAGCCGCCGCCCGCCGCGGGTGACCCTCGCGGCGGGCCGGCGGATGTGCTGCGGCCCGCGCACTTAGCAGTTCGCGGCCTTGGGCGGGACAGGAAGCGTGAAGGGCGCAGGTCGGGAGGCCTGCAATACACCCGCGCCTGCGGGTTCGACAGCAAGAATCGGTGAAGACCTGAAGCTGATCCACACGCAACGGAGGTAGGAGTCATGTTCGATTGTCGAGTCTCGAGTTTCCGGTTTCCGGTGTCTAGACTGCTGCTCTGTTGCGGCGCCTTGCTGCTTGTCAGCCGCGCAGCGGTCGCCCAGGACTGCTGCGCACCGCATGCCGGCACCGGCTGCGGCGACGCAACCTGCGAGGCGTGCGTTTGCAGTCAAGATCCGTTCTGCTGCGTCACCCTGTGGGACGGCATCTGCGCCGGCGAAGCGGGCGATTGGTGCGTGGTCTGCGGCGGCATGCCGCCGGAAGCCTGCGCCAGCGGCGGCGACCCGGCCTGCCCGTCGCCCGGCGGCTGCTGCGAGGAGCACGGCCCGGGCTGCGAAGATGCGGATTGCTGTAACGCCGTCTGCGCGCTTGACCCGTTCTGCTGCGACGTGGAGTGGGACGGCATCTGCGTGGGCGAAGCCCAGGCTATATGCGGCTGCACGCCGCCTTCCGCCTGCCCGGGGGCCGGCGACTGCTGCGTTGAGAACGGGACGCCGGGCTGCGAGGATGAAGACTGTTGCAACACGGTCTGCGCGGTTGACCCGTTTTGCTGCGACCTGAGTTGGGACAGCATCTGCGCTGGCGAAGCGCAGGCCCTCTGTGGCGACGTCTGCGCGGTGTGCGGCAACGGAATGGTCGAGGGCAACGAAGAATGCGACGACGGCAATCTCGACAACGGCGACGCCTGCACCGATACGTGTCAGAACGCCGAGTGCGGTGACGGCCGCGTGTGGACCGGAATCGAGCAATGCGACGACGGCAACGCCAGCAACAACGATGCTTGCCTCAACGATTGCACGAACAACGTGTGTGGTGACGGGTTCCTCAACCCCGCCGCCGAAGACTGCGACGACGGCAACAACACTTCGGGCGACGGCTGCAGCGCCACCTGTGAGCATGAGGCGGCCCTGTCGCTGGACCTGATCGATCCGCAGCCGTGCTATGCGGAGGGGACCCAGTTCTGCGTGCAGCTCAATATGGACCTGCAGCAGCGCGATCCGCCCGGCATGGACCAGATCGCCACCGGCTTCACGGCGTTCATCGAATACGACGAGACCGTGCTGACGTATCTGCCCGGGGCCAGCAGCTACAACGACGCCAATCCGCCGTGCGGCGACCCGGCCCATCCGTTCCCGCTGCACATCCAGCCGATCGCGACGTCCGAAGTCGCGCCGGGCGAGATCAATCTCGACGGCTCTTCGCAGTTCCCGGGCATCTGCCCGCCGGAGGACGACTCGACTTCGGACGACGCCACGCTGGCGACCGTGTGTTTCAGCGTCAACGCCGGCAACAGCGGCGTCATGACCAACATCGGCTTCCGCCTGGTGAATCAGATTCCGCCGTTCAGCCGGGTCAGCTTCCAGGGCGTGCCCGAGCCGACCAATCTGTTCGAGTCGGACAGCATCACGATCGACAACGAGCCCCCAACGATCATGTGTCCGCCGAACTTGTCGGGTTCGGAGTTCCAGTGCGACGACGACGTGCCCGCCGCGGCCATGAACGCGGCCCAGTTCACGATGCAGGGCGGCACGGTCAGCGACAACTGCGGCCCGCCGCGCACCGTGATGCACGTGGGCGACTCGTCGATGGGCGAATGCCCGAAGGTCGTCACGCGCACGTACAAGGCCACCGATTCGGCCGGCAACATGGCCACCTGCGAGCAGACCATCACGCTGCAGGACCTGGTTGCGCCGGTCGTCACCGAGGTGCCGCCGACTCAGACCGTGCAGTGTGGGTCGGTGCCGCCGCCGTTCGCCAACCACGGCCAGTTCACCGCCGCAGGCGGCGAGTTGACCGAAAACTGCGACCCGAACCTGCTCACCTTCAATCTGAACCAGGAGTTGATGAGCGGCAATTCGTGCCCGTCCGATCCGAAGCTGATCGTCCGGTTCTATACGGTGTGCGATTCGTGCGACAACTGCGACCCGTTCAAACACGTGATCGTGGTGAGCGACACGATGCCACCCGACATCGACTGCCCGGACGACAGCGACCTGCAGTGCGTCGACGACGTTCCGCCGGCCGCCACCAACCTGGCCGAGTTCCAGGCAGCCGGGGGAACGGCCAGCGACAACTGTAGTGCGGTGACCGTCGTGCTCGACAGCGAGTCCGACAACGGCGGCACCGGCTGCCCGGCCAGCCCGCTCATCATCACGCGCGTCTACAAGGCCACCGACGCGTGCGGCAACATGAGCACGTGCGAGCACGTCATCATTGTCTCCGACACGATGGCCCCGACCGTGACCGTCCCGGCCGACATCACCGTCAACGCCGATGCCGGCGGCTGCACCGCGGTGGTGACGTTCAGCGCCTCGGCCACCGACAATTGCGACGACAGCGTCTCGACGACGTGCACGCCGGCTTCCGGGTCAACGTTCGATGCCGGCACGACCACGGTCACATGCATGGCCACGGACGACTGCGGCAACACCGGCAGCTCGATGTTCGACGTCACCGTCGAGGATCAGAACACGGTGACCGCAACCGTCGTGCTCGAGGGCGTCGATGCGTCGATGGGCGCGATCACACGCTGCATCAAGTTCCGCGGCAAGTTCGCACTGCCGGGGCCGAGCAACTGCTGCGAGGCCCATGGCGGGCTCGGTTGCGACGATGCCGCCTGCGAGGCCGCGGTGTGCGGGCTCGATCCGTTCTGCTGCGACGTCGCGTGGGACTCGATTTGCGCTGGCGAGGCGGAGGACTTCTGCGGCGGGCTGTGCGCCGGTGGCGGCGGCGACAGCGACTGCTGCTTCTCGCATCCGAGCGCCGGCTGCGACGATGACGCCTGCGAGGCGTGCGTCTGTGCGCTCGATCCGTTCTGTTGCAACGTGGCGTGGGACAGCATCTGTGCCGGCGAGGCTGACGTCGAATGCGACGCCTCGTGCCCGATGCCATGCGGCAGCGTCGCGCCGCCTCCGCCTCGGCCGGGCGAATGTGCCTCAGACGTGAGCGTGCTGGTCACGTTCATGGGCAACCCGGCCACCGGCACGGCGACGTTTGACGTGCCGTGCGGCAACTACGGCTCCATGTGCGCGAAGGACGAGCAGCACACGCTGTGGGACAGCCAGGGCATGACCGACCTGGGCGCGACCTGGCAGGTGGCCGCGCCGCTGTTCCTGCGGGCCGGCGACAACGACAACGACGGCGACGTCGACATCAACGACGTCACCCTGCTGATCTTCCAGTTCGGCGGGCCGGAGCCGGCCGGTGGCTGCCCGTTCAACCCGCTGAACCGCGGCAGCGACTATTCGAACAACGGCAACGTCGGCAGCGAGGATTACTCGCTCCTGTCGCTCAACTGGCTGACCCAGTCGAGCTGCCTGTGTTCGGCGCCGGCTTCCGGCGCGCCCGAACTGCCCACGCGCGTCGAGACGCGGTTCCTGCTGCCCGGCGTGGCGGCCCAGGCCGACCTCGACCGCAATGGCGTGGTCGACGTCAAGGACGTCGAGCTGTTCGAGCAGGCCCATGGCCTGCCGCCGCACGTGTCGACGCGGCTACGCGAGATCGAGTCGTCCGCGAACGTCGGCGAGTTGCCGATCGGTTCAGGCGGCGGTCGATAATCGCTAACCTCGTGTCTGGCCCGCCCCCGCCGCGCATTCCTGCGCGGCGGGGGCGGTGTGTTGCGCGGATAGGGTTTAGGGTTCAGAACGGTGAGGGTTCAGGGTTCAGCGTTCAGACTTGCTGACCCTCGGCGGCGCGCGTCGGCTGTAGTGACGACTCGCCGCGCAAACGCCTGGACCGGTGGTCGAGGAAAAAGTTGAAGGGCGCGACCCACGCCCAGGGAGCCGATGATGGCGCGGATCTGTTGGATTCTGACGTGCTCGTTGGTCATTGCCTCCATGACACAAGCAGCGCCGGTGAACCTGGCGCTGCAGCCGCCGGTCACGGTGACGTCAGTGGGGAACACGGTCGGCATTCAGATCGTGGCGACCAATGCCGGGCCGCCGGAGCCCGAGTCGGTCTCGGTCATCGACGTGATCGTCCATTGGAACCCGGCGGTGCTGCAGCTTACCGGCTTCAGCAATGCCGGCGCGCCGCCCTGGTTCATCAGCGGATTCCTGAATGACGCCGACGGGATCAATGCGCCAATCGGCCCAGGGCTGGCGAACGATGGAGACGCTCTTTTCTCCGCCTTGGCCACGCCAGGCGGTGGCGTCAACATCCCCAGCACGGGGCAGTTGGTCACGACATTGAACTTCCTGGTCCTGGCCCCGACCGCCGGCACGCCCATCGACATCGTGCTCATGCAGGGTATGTTCGGCCAGACGCGCGTCATCGCTCAAGGGCAACCCAACGTCAACATTCTCGGCACGGTCTCCGGAGCGGTTGTGACAACGATGGCCCCGCCGGTCTGCGGCAACGGCATGGTCGAGGCCGGCGAGCAGTGCGACGACGGAGCCAACGGCAACTTGTGCGACGGCTGCAACGACGCCTGCCAGACCATCCCCATCCCGACCTGCGATGACGACAACACCTGTACCACCGACGGCTGCGTGCCGGCCACGGGCATGTGCGGTTTCACGCCGGTCGCCAATGGCACGGCCTGCGACGACGGCAACGCCTGCAGCCAGACCGACTCGTGCCAGATGGGCACGTGTACGGGCAGCAACCCGGTCGTGTGCACCGCTTCGGACCAATGTCACGTCGCGGGTGTGTGCGATCCGGGCACGGGCGTGTGCAGCAATCCCGCCGCGCCCGATGGCACCGCGTGCTCGGATGGAAACGCCTGCACTCAGACCGACTCGTGCCAGATGGGCACGTGCACGGGCAGCAATCCGGTCGTTTGCACGCCTTCGGACCAATGTCACGTCGCCGGTGTCTGCGATCCGGGCACGGGCATGTGCAGCGACCCGCTCGCGCCCAACGGCACGGCGTGCGACGACGGCAACGCCTGCACACAGACCGATTCATGCCTGGTGGGTCTGTGCGTGGGCGCAAACCCGGTCGTGTGCACCGCTTCGGACCAATGTCACGTCGCCGGCGTGTGCGACCCCGGCACGGGCGTGTGCAGCAATCCCGCCGCGCCCAACGGAACGCCATGTACCGACGGCAACGCCTGCACGCAGACTGATTCGTGCCAGATGGGGATGTGCACCGGCAGCAACCCGGTCGTGTGCACCGCTTCAGATCAATGTCACGTCGCGGGCGTATGTGATCGTGGCTCAGGGCTGTGCAGCAACCCGGCGGCTCCCGACGGCACCGCCTGCACCGACGGCAACGCCTGCACGCAGACCGACACGTGTCAGGCCGGCTCGTGCACGGGCGCTAACCCGGTGATCTGCACCGCCTCCGATCAGTGCCACGTGGCCGGCGTATGCCATCCGGGCACCGGCATGTGCAGCAATCCTGCCGCGCCCGACGGGACGGTTTGCACCGACGGCAACGCCTGCACACAGACCGATTCATGCCAGGCCGGCATGTGCACGGGCATGAATCCGGTCGTCTGTACTCCTTCCGATCAGTGTCACGCGGTCGGCATGTGCGACCCCGGCACGGGCGCGTGCAGCGATCCGGCGCTGCCTGACGGGACGGCCTGCAGTGACAGCAATGCCTGCACGCAGACCGATTCATGCCAGGCGGGAACGTGCACCGGCAGCAACCCGGTCGTGTGCACGCCGTCCGATCAATGCCACGTGGCCGGCGTGTGCGACCCCGGCTCAGGGCTGTGCAGTAACCCCGCAGCAGCCGACGGCACGGCGTGCAGTGACGATGACGCCTGTACCGTGGGCGATCAGTGCACCAGCGGCGCGTGCGCCTCCGGCGGGCCGCTGGTGTGCGATGATATGAATCCGTGTACGGACGACTCGTGCGATCCGGGCAGCGGCTGCGTGTTCGACATCGACGACACCAACGACTGCAGCGACGGCGCCTTCTGCAACGGCCTCGAGATCTGCGACGGCGGCGCCTGCCTGCCGGGCAGTCCGCCGTGCACGGTCAACCAGTTCTGCGACGAGGCGGCCGACGTTTGCCTCGCGTCGGTGGCCATGCTCGATATCGAGCTGGCCAGCGTGCACGTGCCGGTGATGCGCTGCCTGCGCCTCACGCCGCTGCCCGGCCCGTGCACGAGCTTCTTCGACGTGCCCGTGGCGTTTGCCGACCACGACGGCGACGACGCCGACGAAGACGGCTACGCCGACGGAATGCCCGGCCAGCTCGCCACCCCCGTCCGCGGCAGCGCCAGCGTCAACCTCGGCCCCAATCGCGCATCCGTGTGCATCAAGGACGAGCAGCACACGCTGACCAGCTCCGTGGGGCTGATGGTCGTCGGCGATCACTACGAAGCGGCCCTGCTGAGCCTGGATGGCGGCGACGACAACGACGACGACATGATCGACATGACCGACGTGGCTTTCCTGATGGCCGAGTTCGGCACGCTGGCCGACCCCGGAAGCTGCCCGTGGGACGGAACGCCAGACGCCGACTTCGCCAACAACGGCGCCGTCGGCAGCGACGACTTCTCGATCCTCTCGGCCAACTGGATGCAGACCGGCCAGTGCCTCTGCACCTTGGCGGCCGATGGCAGGGGTCAGGGGTCAGGGGTCAGGGGTCAGGGGTCAGAACGGCCAGGGGTCGGGGGTCAGGGTTCGGGCGTCCACTCGGAACCCCGAACGCCGAGTGAGGGGCCCGACCCCCGCCCGCGCATCTCCACGCGGCAGCTCCCGCCGCACGTGGCCGCCCGCGCCGACCTGAACCGCGATGACTTTGTGGATGTGAACGACGTGGAAGAGTTTGAGCGCCAGCACGGCCTGACGCCGCTGCTGTCGACGAAGCTCAGAACCCCGAACGCCAAGTGAGGGGAGATTTGAGTGCTGAGTACTGAGTGCTGAGTTCAGGCTCAGCACTACTCGCCGGCTGGGAAGCCGGCGATACAGCCGACAGGGATGTCGGCGGTACGTACCGCCGGCTTCCGAGCCGGCCGTCACGCCGACATCCGTGTCGGCGAGTTGGGACTCAGTACTCAGTAGTCAGTGCTCGGTACTCAGTACTCAGTACTGGCCTTTGTGACTCAGTGCTGCCTTGAGGAGGCCGTTCGTTTTGCGCAGAAGTCGTGCGGAACGTGTTGTACAGGGGAGGCAACGCCAGGCGAGCGTGTTCAAGCTCAGGTCGGCCATCTTGTCAGGCGTCAAGTGTAAGCGAGCGGGCCCCTTGCCGGTCGTTCGTGGCCGCTTCGGGTTCGGCGGTCTCGCCCGACAGTCCCGGCCCCAGCGCCTTTTGCGTGTTGTCTGGCGAGACCGCAGGCGGGCAGGCTGCGCGCCAGCCGGCCTGTCCCGTAGCGCCGGCATCCTTGCCGGCTGTCACACCGGCTTTTGAGCCGGCGAACGGTAACCGGGCGCGATCAAGCGCCGCGAGGAGGTAGTAAATGCACGTGTCGAACCGGTCCCTGGCTTTCGGAGCATCCATCTGTGGCGGCGTGGTGCTCACCTTGGCATCACAAGTCCTGCCCTACTCGAACGAGTGCTGCGACACCGGCGGCGGCCCCAACGCCAACTGCAACGACTTCGATTGCGTGCAGGCGGTCCAGGCGTGCAACAGCGATTGCATGGGGGTAGAAGGCGGTTGGGGTCAGCATTGCGCAGAACTCGCGCTCCAGCTATGTGACGTGTGCACCTTTCCGACGGCCTTCTGCGGCGATGGGATGGTCAACGGCTGCGAGGCGTGCGACGACGGCAACACCGTTTCCAGTGACGGCTGCTTGGCTATCTGTGCGGTCGAGCCGGGCTACACGTGCATGGGCAGCGCGCCGAGCGTGTGCAGCCCGACCTGCGGCGACAACCTCCAGGTCGGCGGCGAGCAGTGCGACGACGGCAATACGACGCCCGGCGACGGCTGCAGCGCCACCTGCCAGCTCGAAGCGGTGGTGACGGGCAACGATGCGTGCGCCGACCGCGTCGATATCTTCAACGGGCAGACGCTGTTCAACAGTTCCGGCGCCACGGCTGACGGTCCGATGGCAGACTGCGGATCGCCCACCGGCGATGTCTGGTTCAACTACGACGCGACCTGCACCGGTCCCGTTACCATTTCTGCGTCCGGCTACGTGATGGTCCTGATCGTCTACGACGGCTGCGTCTGCCCTCAAGACTTCGAGAATCAGCTGGCGTGCGATGAGGCGGATAATGCTGCGGCTGGCGCGTCGGTCACGTTCGATGCCTTGGCCGGGTGCTGCTACAAGGTCCGCGTTGCAGAGAGCGTCGTCAATGAAGACGGATTCAACGGCGTCCTGACCGTCACGCCCGGTCCGGCCTGCATGGCTGGCTCGTGCGGCAACGACATCGTCGAATGCGGCGAGCAGTGCGACGACGGGGCCAACGGCAACCTGTGCGACGGCTGCAACGATTCCTGCCAGATCATCGCAGTCCCCACCTGCAACGACAACAACGCCTGCACGACCGATTCGTGCAATCCGGCGACCGGCGGCTGCGTGAACACGCCGATCTCGTGCGACGACCTCAACTTCTGCACCAACGACACGTGCGACCCAGTGAGCGGCTGCGTGAACACGGTGCTCAACTGCAACGATGGCAACGACTGCACCAATGACGCCTGCAATCCGCAGACCGGCTGCTTCCACTCGCCGGTCGCCTTCTGCGGCGACGAGATCGTCGGCTGCGGCGAGCAGTGCGACGACGGCAACACGACGCCCGGCGACGGCTGCAGCGCCACCTGCCAGTTCGAATCCAATTGCTGCGTCGAGCATGACGGGAATGGCTGCGATGATCCCGCCTGTGAGGCCGACGTCTGTGCCGTCGATCCGCAGTGCTGCAGCATTGGTAACTGGGGTCCCAACTGCGAGATAGGCGCGAACGACTTGTGCGAGGTCTGCGGCAACCCGCCCCATTGCGGCGATGGAAGCCTCGACGATTACGGTCTGGAGGGCTGCGACGACGGCGATTCGCTGCCCGGCGACGGCTGCAGCCCCACCTGCACCGTCGAACCCGGCTGGACCTGCCAAGGCCAGCCGTCCAACTGTTCGGAAGTCTGCGGCGATATGATGGTGGTCGGCGACGAGCAGTGCGACGACGGCAACACCAATCTGTGCGACGCGTGCGTCAACTGCCTGACGGTCACGCCGGTGATCTGCGTGCCGTCGGATCAGTGCCTCACGTCCGTGTGCGACCCGGTCAGCGGGATGTGCAGCGAGTCGCCGGTTGCCGACGGCACGAGCTGCAATGACGAGAATGCCTGCACCTTGAGCGATTCATGCCAGTCCGGAACATGCGTCGGTCGCAACAGCGTGGTCTGCACGCCGTCGGATCAGTGTCACGAGGCTGGCACCTGCGACCCGTCGACCGGCCTGTGCAGCCATCCCGAAGCACCCGACGGCACGATCTGCGCTGACGGCAATAGTTGCACCTACAACGACGCGTGCAGCGAGGGCGCGTGCATGGGCGCGCCGCCGATGTGCGGCAACTTCATCTTGGAATGCGGCGAAGACTGCGACGATGGCGGCTCCGGATTGGTCGGCTGCGACGAATGCGATGACAACTGCATGACGATCCCGCCGGCCGTATGCGGCAATGGAATCCTCGAGTGCCCCGAGGAGTGCGACGACGGCAACGCGTCCAACTGCGACGATTGCACAACGGACTGTCTCTCCCAAGTGCCGCCCGTCTGCGACAACGGCAACTTCTGCGACGGTGTCGAGACCTGCGACCCCGTGACCGGCATGTGCCAGCTCGGCACGTCCCCGTGCACGAATCCGAAGCTGCCGCGTTGCGACGAGGATGTGGACGCCTGCGTCGAGTGCCTGACCGACGATCAGTGCGACGATGGCGTGTTCTGCAACGGCGTCGAGACCTGCGTTGGCAATGCCTGCACGGGCGGCACATCGCCGTGCACGACCAACCAGGTCTGCGACGAAGATGCCGACACCTGCAACGCGGCCGTGGCCATGCTCGACATCGAGCTGAACGGCGTGTACACGCCGCGGCTGCGCTGCCTGACGCTCACGCCGCGGCAGGGCATGTGCGGCGACCCGATGGATGTGGAGGTCGAGTTCGAGGACCACGATGGCGACGACGTCGACCACAACGGCGTGCTCGACGGCACCGAGATGGCCCCGGTCGTCGCCACGCCGGTGCGCGGCAGCGTCAGCGTCAACCTCGGACCCGGCTGGCACCACGTGTGCGTCAAGGACCCGCAGCACACGCTGACGACGACGGCCGACCTGACCGTGGTCATGGGCGATCACTACACGGCCGCGCTGATCACGCTCTTCGGCGGTGACAACGACGACGACGACGACGTGGACATCCACGACCTGACGTACCTGATGTTCCACTTCGGCGAGCTGGCGCCGGGGGATAGCGCCTGCCCGGCCGACCCTCCGCCGCGCGACACCGATTTCTCGTGCAGCGGCGACGTCGGCACGGACGATTTCTCGATCTTGTCCGACCAGTGGCTGCAGTTCAGCGGCTGTCCGTGCCCGCTGCCGGCCGGCCAGGGTTCAGGGTTCAGGGGTCAGGGTTCAGGATTCGACCGTCGCACGCGGCTGCCCGCCCGCGAACTGCCCGCGCACGTGGCCGCCCGCGCCGACCTCGATCGTAATGGTTTTGTGGATGCAAAGGACGTGGAGATCTTCGAGTTCCGGCACGGCCTGGATGGCCGCCTGTCGGCTCGAATGAAGTAGCGCGTGGCCTCACGCCCGGTGGGCGACTTCGGCCTGAAGATTGCGCTCCGAAGCCGCCGACCGTGTTTGTCTTGGTGAGGTTTCGCGTTCTTCTAAGGAATCGGGCTGAGCCGCAGGAGGTGATCACGTGTCAGTAACCATCGGTTGTCGCGTATGTGAGGGAACGTGTGTGTGTGTCAGCGTGTTCAGGCAGGCTCGAACAAAGCCGGCTTGCCTGACTGCAACCCTGGCGCTGCTTTTGGCCGCCGGGCCGGCCTCAGCGCAAACCTGCGGTCCGCGCGAATTCCTGATGACCACCGATGGCGTCACCCATGTCAACAATCTTCGGGCCGCTGACCTCGGCCACAGTGTGACGCAGCGCTCGCTGGCCGACATTCTCACCAGCTCCGACTTGGACGATTTCGACGTGATCTGGATCAATCCCGGCGACCCGGATTACGACGCGCTGCGCACCGCCGTCGCCGATGGCGGTCCGCTGGAGAGCTGGCTGGGCAGCACCAGCCGCGTGCTGGTGATCCATGTGGCCGGCAACGACGGCGATCAGGCTAACATCGCCCCCGGAGGCGTCGACTATGACCGCAGCGTAACCCACGAGAGCGAGAGCTTCACGACGCCCGCTCACGCGTACCTGACCGGCGCAGGCATCGGCGGAGTGGCGCTGGCCACCAGCGACTTTGACACCTGGGATAGTACCGACCACGGCACGCTCCTGAGCCTGCCGCCGAGCACCACCGTGGTCCTGTCCAACGGCAACGGGCCGGCCTGGATCGAGTATACGCACGTTGGCGGATTGGTGATTGTCACCACACTCACCTACGGCTGGGGGTGTTGTGGCGCCACCGGCAGCCCGCTCGACAATCTCATTCATTACGCCGCCTCTTTCTGTCTGTGCGGCAACGGAATGCTCGATCTCGGCGAGCAGTGCGACGACGGCAACGAAGACAACTGCGACGCCTGCCAGAACAACTGCCAGCCGCACGTGCTCGAGTGCGGCAATGGCTGCCTGGACAGTGGTGAGGAGTGCGACGACGACAACACCGTTAGCGAGGACGGCTGCAGTGCGGCCTGCGCGCTCGAGTTCTGTGGCGACGGCGTGACCCAGCCGGGCCTGGGCGAGAGCTGCGACGACGCGAACCTGGTCGACGACGACGGCTGCGACAGCAACTGCACGCCCACCGGCTGCGGCAACGGCATCGTCACCAGCGGCGAGCTATGCGACCAGGGCGCCAGCAACGACGCCTGCGGTCCGGACTGCACCCCTGACTGCACACCCTACGTGGTTGGTTGCGGCAACGGGTGTCTCGAGCCCGCCAACGGCGAACAGTGCGACGACGGCAATCTGAACGACGGCGACAACTGCGACAGCGCTTGCCAGGGCGAATGCGGTAATGACGACGCGACGCCGTGCTTTTCGGGCGTCGATCCGATCGATGGCACAAGTCAGTGGGTGGTCTGCCGGGCCGACGGCGTCAGCGCCTGGGTCTGGGGCTTCGGCGGCAACTACCACGCCGAGCTGATCTGCCAATCGCTCGGCTATCCGACGTTCGGCGCCTCCGGCAGCCACTGCGGCGTGGTGTGCAACGACAATTGCAACCCGGGCAGCGAGTGCTTCAGCCCCGGCAACGAATCCTACGGTGGGTCCTCCACCTGCGGTTTCGACGAGTTCGGCGAAGTGCTGTGCTTCAACGTGCACTGGCAGTGCATCTGCCCGCCGCCGCCCGACACCGACGGCGACGGCCAGTTCGACGAGGACGACGCCGACGATGACAACGACGGCGTGCCGGACGGCGACGACCCGGCCCCGCTCGATCCCTTCCGCTGCGGCAACTCCGATGGCGACGTGTGCGACGACTGCAGCATCGGCGTCGACGGCTTCGGCGACATGCCCGACGCGACGCCGCTCAACGACGGCCCCGACGAAAACATGGATGGCCAGTGCGAATGCGAACACAACGAGCTGTACATCTCGGCCCTCACGGCTGACAACGCCGTCATCGTCGATCACGATGATCTGACCGGCGACGACCGGGGCGGCATCGCCGTCTCCAGCACGTCGGTCTTCATCTCCGGCGACGACGACCTGGGGCGCTTCGACCTCGATTTGGGCTCGCCGACCGCGACTGGCTTCGAATACGACGGCCTGGTCAGCAACATCCGCACCAGCCAGGTCTACGTGCTGGCCGTTGGTCCAACGACCCCGATCGCCGACGGCGAGTCGCCGCAGACCATCACGCACCTGCTGCCCATCGACGGCGCCACCGGCGCTCTGGCCGGCGGCGCGATCAGCCTCTCCAGCCCCATCACCACCGTCGACTTTGATCAGGTGGGCATCTTCTCCGGCAGCGACCAGATCCTGATCCACGACGGCGGCAGCACGGTCTATCGCATCAGCCTCCCGACCGGCACGGTGACGGTGGTCGGCTCCATCTCGCCGCCCGACGCCCGCACGTGCGAGACCTGGGCCTACTGGGGTGTGGCCGAGTATTTCGGCGGTGTGCACTACCTGACCTATGTCAACGACGACGATTCCATTGTGCGCACCAGCGTGCCCGGCAACGTGACCACCGTCGTGGCGATGTTCGACGACCTGGGCGACATGTGCTCGTTCACCATCTCGCTCGATCTGAACCGCTGGTACTTCCACCACGAAAACGACAGCCAGTTCGGCGGCGACGACGAGACGCTGGGGTACGCCGACGCTTCGTTCGCCTGCACTTGCGCACCGTTGGTGTGCGGGAACGGCTGCGTGCAGGGCGGCGAAGAGTGCGACGACGGCAACCTGGACAACACCGACGCCTGCACCGACGTCTGCCTGCTGAACGTGTGCGGCGATGGCTTTCTCCACTTGGGCGTCGAACAGTGCGACGACGGCAACCTGGTCGACGGCGACGGCTGCGACAGCAACTGCACGCCCACCGGCTGCGGCAACGGGATCGTCACGGCGCCCGAACAGTGCGATGACGGCAACGACGACAGTTGCGATGCCTGCCAGAACAACTGCCTGAACTACGCGCCCGGCTGCGGCAACGAGTGCGTCGAAATCGGCGAGGAGTGCGACGACGGAAATCTGGCGGCTGGCGACGGCTGCGACGGCGCCTGCCTGGGCGAGTGCGGCAGCGATCCGCTTGCCATGCCGTGCGACACCGGCGACGACCCGATCTTCGGCCCCGGAAACCCGTGGGTGGTCTGCCGGGCCGACGGCGCCACCGCCTGGGTATCCGGCTCGGGCGGCAGCTATCACGCCGAGCTGATCTGCCAATCGCTGGGCTACCCAACCTTCGGGCTGTTCGGCGGCACGTGCGGTGAGCAGTGCGACTACAACTGCCACAGTGGCACGAGTTGCTCGAGTCCCGGCCATGAAATCTACGACGGAAACAATAACTGCGGCGTCGACGAGTTCGGCCGCATCCTGTGCGGCTCGGTGCACTGGCAGTGCATCTGCCCGCCGCCGCCCGACTTGGACGGCGATGGCACCCCCGACGCCGACGACGCCGACGACGACAACGATGGCGTGCCCGACGGCGACGACCCCTCGCCGCTCGACCCCTTCGTTTGCGGCAACAGCGACGGCGACGTGTGCGACGACTGCAGCATCGGCGTCGACGGCTTCGGTCTCATGCCCGACGCAACGCCGCTCAACGACGGTCTCGACGAAAACATGGATGGCCAGTGCGAGTGCGAGGTGCGCGAGCTGCACATCGCCCTGACGGCCAACAACTCCGACGTCGTCGACCACGACAGCGTTACCGGTGACGACCGAGGCGGCATCGCCGTCTCGACCACGCGCGTGTTCTACCGAGGCGACGAGGAGGTCGGCCGCTTCGACCTGAACCTGGGCAGCGGCACGGGCATCAACTTCGAGTACGACGGTCTGGCCAGCAACATCCGAACCGGCCAGGTCTACGTCCTGGCCGACGGACCCGGCAGTCCCATCACCGACCTAACTACGTCCAAGACCCTTACGCACCTGTTGGCCATCAACGGCGCCACTGGCGGCCTGACCGGCGCCAGCATCACGCTGTCCAACCCGATCGAGGCCTTCGACGATACGGGCATCTTTTCCGGCAACGACCAGGTCGTCATCCACGACGGCTTCAATCAGGTTTACCGCATCGCGCTGCCTTCGGGCACCGTTTCTGTGCTGGGCACGCTGCCGGCGCCGGATGCCTCCACTTGCGAGAACTGGGCCTACTGGGGCGTGGCCGAGCATTTCGGCGGCGTCGATTACCTGACCTACGTTCACGATGACGGTGACGCCATCGTGCGCACCAGCGTGCCCGGCGATGTCACCTCGACCGTGGCCGTATTCGATGACCTGGCCGACATGTGCTCGTTCACGGTCTCGCCGTTCAACAATCGGTGGTACTTCCACCACGAAGACGACAGCCAGTTCGGCGGCGACGAAGAGACGCTGGGCTACGCCGACGCCGTGACCTCGTTCTGCCTCGACACCGACGGCGACGGCGAGCCCGACACGCTCGACGGCGACGACGACAACGACGGCGTGCGCGACGGGGCTGATCCGGCCCCGACCGATCCGCGCGTGTGCGGCAACGTCGATTGCGACTCCTGCGACGACTGCCGCATCGGCACCGACGGCTTCGGCCCGCTCTCCGACCAGACGCCGGCCAACGACGGCTACGACGCCGACGCCGATGGCCGTTGCGAAGGACTCTTCGCGCCGGCCAGCGAGTTCCGCATCGTTTCGTTGACGGCCGACAACGCCTTCGCCACCGAGCACAGTTCCGTCACCGGCGATGACCGCGGCGGCATCGCCGCTTCAGCCATGTCGGTCTTCTACCGCGGCGATAGTGCCGTCGGGCGGTTCGACCTGGACCTCGGGAGCCCGACCGACACCGGCTTCTCCTACGACGGCCTGACCAGCAACCTGCGCACGGGCGAGGCTTATGTCCTGGCCGATGGGTCGGCCAGCCCCGTTATCGGCTCCTTCGACCCGACCATCACGCACCTGCTGGCCATCGATGACGTCACGGGCGGGCTGACCGGCACCGAGATCGAGCTGTCCAGTCCGATTCCAACGATCGGCGAAGGAGACACCGGCATCTTCGCCGGCTACGACCAGATCCTGATCCACGATGGCGACAACACGCTCTACCGCATCGAGCTGCCGTCGGGTCTGGTCACGGCGCTGGCCGCGATGCCGCCGCCCAATCACTTCTTCTGCGAAAGCTGGGCTTATTGGGGCGTGGCCGAGTTCTTCGACGGCGATTATCACCTCGTCTACGTTGGCAGCTTCACGGACTCAATCCTGCGGACCAGCGTGGGCGCCGGCGCCACCACAACTTTGGCGGCGTTCACCTCACTGAGCGACATGTGTTCGTTCACCGTCTCGCTGACGAGCGACCGCTGGTACTTCCACCACGAAAGCGACTCGCAGTTCATCCCGTGCTGCCCCGACGAGGTGATCGGCTACGCCGACGCGCAGTTCGAAGTCGGCGGCGATGCCGACGGCGACGGCACGCTTGACGACGTCGACGCCGACGACGACAACGACACGATCCTCGACGGCGATGACAACTGTCCGCTGGTCGCCAACCTCGACCAGGCCGATCGCGACGACGATGGCGACGGCGACGCCTGCGACGTGCCCGAGGTGAACCCGCTGGACGGCTGCAACGTGCTCTACCTGGCCACCGACGCCGAAAGCTGCGCCGGCGGCTTCGGCGACGTCATCCAGGTCAAGGTGTGGATGCTCAACCTGTCCGGCCCGGCCAGCGGCTTCCAGGCCTTCCTCGAGTTCGACGACGATCTGCTCGACTATCTGCCGGCCGAGAGCGGCTACACGCCGGTCCCGTTCACGCTGCACGCCAGCTCGCCCGATCCGATCTACACGGCGCCCGGCCAGCTCGACCTCAACGGCGTGGCCGCGCCCAACGATCCGGGCACCGGTCACGATTCGCTGCTGGCCACGCTGAAGTTCGAGATCGTGGCCGACTGCGACGTCACCGCCGTCGATTTCCGGCTCAATCCGCCGTTCCTCAACGAGCTGAGCGTGCAGGGCGCGCCGGTTCCGACCGGCCTGGTCGGCACGCCGGAGTTCACCATTGACGACACCGTGCCCACGGTCACCGCGCCGGACGACATCATGGCCGGCTGCGCCAGCGAGGTCAGCTTCGCCGCCACCGTCATGGACGCGTGCGATCCGGACCCGCTCGTGACCTACACAGCCGACTTCGGCATGGGCCCGGTCGAGATCACCAGCCCGTATGCGTTCCCGCCGGGCATGTGGACGGTGACGGTCACGGCCGTCGACGCCTGCGGCAACGCCGCTGCGCCCGACAGCTTCAACGTCACCGTTGCCGCGGTGCAGACCGTCACGGCCACCGTCGTGCTCGACGGCGTCAACGCGCTGCCGCCGGGTCCGCCCCATTTCGGCGCCGGCCCGTTCAGCCGCTGCATCAAGTTCGTGCCGCGCGACGGCTCGGGCGCTTGCCACCCGGCCGTGTACGACACGGTCGACTTCAGCGGCGACCCGGCCACCGGCCTGGCCAGCTTCCCGATCGACTGCGTCGACGGAACCTGGACCGAGCTGTGCGCCAAGGACGAGCACCACACGCTCCACGACGTGCAGACGCTGTCGCCGTCTGGCGACGGGCTCATGGCCGACGAGCCGCTGGTGCTGCTGGGTGGCGACTCCGACAACGATTCCGACGTGGACATCCACGACCTGACGTTCCTGATGTTCACGTTCGGCAGCCTGGCCGTTCCGCAGGACTGCCCGTGGACGCCGGCCAACCGCGACGCCGACTTCTCCAACAGCGGCGACGCCGGCTCCGACGACTTCTCGATCCTGTCGGACAACTGGCTCATGTTCAGCACCTGCCTGTGCACCGCGCCGGCCACCGATGGCGGCGGCGTAGGAGGCGTCCTTGACCCCGAACACGTACGAGGCGTCTCTGACGCCGAGCATGTAGGAGGCGTCTCTGACGCCGATGGCAGGGTTCACGGTTCAGGCGTCCACTCGGAACCCCCCACGCCAAGTGGGGGGCCCGACCGGCGGACGCGCATCCCGGCCAGCGAGCTGGCCCCGCACGTGGCAGACCGGGCCGACCTGGATCGTAATGGTTTTGTGGATGTGAAGGACGTGGAGATCTTCGAGCAGGAGCACGGCCTGCCGCCGCTGCTGTCGGCGAGGATGAAATAGCTGCCCCTAAGGCGCACGACATGCGTTGCGCCCGGAGGGCGGACGAGCGGTTCGAATGATGCGTGACGTTCGTCCGCCCGCCGGGCGGGAAATGAGAAATGGGAACCGCCGACCAGGGGCTGGAAGCCCCTGGCTACGGACGTGCGCCCTCCGGGCGTGGATGCACGTACGCCCGGCCGGGCGAATCCTCTCACCCGGAGGGCGCGCGATCGGGCATGCGTGTTCGCCCGGAGGGCGCGCGACCGTTGATACGTGTTCGCCGGGAGGGCGCGCGATCGTGGATGCGTGTTCGCCCGGAGGGCGCGCGACCGTTGATACGTGTTCGCCCGGAGGGCGCGCGATCGTGGATGCGTTTTCGCCCGGAGGGCGCGCGACCGTAGCCAGGGTTTTCAAACCCTGGTTGCCGTTGGGCCGAATGACATCCCGCCCGGAGGGCGGACGAGCGGTTCGAATGATGCGTGACGTTCGTCCGCCCGCCGGGCGGGAAATGAGAAATGGGAACCGCCGACCAGGGGCTGCAAGCCCCTGGCTACGGTCGTGCGCCCTCCGGGCGTGGATGCACGTACGCCCGGCCGGGCGAACTTCCCGACCGGTGCGTAACGCCGAATGATCGGAGATCGTCGATGCCCAGCACCTACACCCAGAACTTCTACCATACCGTGTTCAGCACCAAGGACCGCGCCGGCCTGATCACGCCCGAGCTCGAAGAGCGTCTCTATCCGTTCATGGGCGGCATCGTCCGCGACCTCGGCTGCACGCTCCTGAAGGTGAATGGCATCTCCGACCACGTGCACCTGCTGGTGCGCTACCGGGCCGACCTTTCGCATTCGGATCTGCTGCGGCACATCAAGGGCCGCTCGTCGAAATGGGTCAACGAGGAGTACCCACTCCGAGGCCACTTCTCGTGGCAGGAAGGCTACGGCGGGTTCACCGTCAGTAAGTCGCTCGTGCCGGCGGTCGAGGCCTATATCGCCGGTCAGAAGGAGCACCACCGCCGTCAGGACTTCAAGACGGAATTCCTGGAGCTGCTTCGCAAACACGAGATCGAGTTCGACCCCGAGGAGGTCTTCAAGTGAATCGGAGCCGCGATTCCGTGCAGGCGCACGATCGTGCAGGCGCTCGTCCGCCCTCCGGGCGGGGAAAAAACACGGCGAACCGTCAACCAGGGGCTCCAAGCCCCTGGCTACGGTCGTGCGCCCTCCGGGCGAAGGTGACGCCCGCAGGGCGCGCGACCGCATGCGT
>Ga0187892_10002017_pt1 | contig 43125 bp, 47 predicted proteins | sample MA1701073metaG_FD_139345 | JGI IMG/M metagenome (GOLD analysis project Ga0187892, IMG submission 139345) | Bio-ooze microbial communities from a basaltic lava cave in the Kipuka Kanohina Cave System on the Island of Hawaii, USA - MA170107-3 metaG ... | reverse complement strand
CCACCGATGTCGGCCACCACACCCACGACTTCCATTACATTCCTCGGCGAGATCGTTCACTCCGCAACTAAAACTCACTCCGCGACTAATTAAAACGTGCTGCCGAGACGCGGCGGGCTCCAATGACGATCTGCATCGCCCGTGCACTTCGGCAGCTACGCGATGCTCGGCGCCGAGACGAGCAAGGCTCGAAGCAATCATGGTTCGACGAGCAGGCAATAAGGTTATTAGGATGGATTGGCATCATCACCAGGGCTGGGTAGACGTAATTGCTCAATGCCGTGAGTCAGGACACGGATGTCGGGCGGATCGTGAATGAGGAACGAGCGGGCTGGATGGAAGAACCAGCGGCCGAGGTCGAAGAGTGGATTGCTCAAAGCGAATGGTTTTTCACCTATGCACTCTTGACGGGAACGCACTGAAGGTCCGTATTGGACTCATCCATCCTCATGTGGACATCGCCATACCGGACGTGAGGGAGACGCTAGTGCGCTGGTGCTAGGAGGCTTTCCCGTCGCGCGATGGTAGTGGATCGAGGATGGCGGCCCCTCGCGGCGAAACGCGAGCTGGAGACGGGCAACAGCGACGCTGAGTTGCGGCCCAGCGGCCCTCTGGTACACGCGTTGCACCTCTCGTCAGCCGGTGAACCAGGCGGCGGCAGACGACCACTTGTCCGACTTCTCCGAAGATCTCACGGCGAGCGTGACCCAAGCGTTGGCAGCGCTCGAGCGGGAACTCGGCGATGCCGGCGCGACACCCGTGGGAACGCCAGGAGTCGTCGGGGACCTCCAGCGCCTGCTCACCGAGGCTCGCAGGCTTGTCGGCGCCGACGCCGGGACGATATTCCTCCGCGCTGGTGAGACCCTCCGGTTCGCGCTCGTCCAGAACGACACCCTCTCGCGGCATATGAGCGCGGAAGAGCTTCGCCGCTGCTTCCAGCGCCTCCCTCTTCTCTTGAACGAGAACAGCATCGTCGGCTACGTGGCGGTCACCGGCGAAGTCCTCAACATTGCCGACGTCTACCGGGTCCCGCCCGACCGGCCCTATGTCTTCAACCGAACCTACGACGAGCGCTATCGGTACCGAACGTGCTCGGTTCTGGCCGCACCTATCCACGACACGCAGGGCGACGTCGCCGGCGTGATCGAGCTGATCAACGCCCTCGACGCGAGCGGCCGCGTGATCGCCTTCGACTCTCGACACGTCCCTGTCGTCCAGCGGCTGGCCGCCCGGGCTGCGCTGATCCTCGAGGCCCGCCGGCGCGGCGAGAAACTGGCGGCCCACGGCACGGCCGAAGCGGACGCACCCGTGCCACCGGAGGCTCCCGATCCAGCAACCGAGGTGGCTCCCGTCGTCGCCCGCCGGGAGCCCAAAGCATGGGGCGTGCCTACGTCCTTCCTCTCGCCCTGGCGCCTCGGAGAGTTGCTGGTCGTCAAAGGCGCGATCCACAAGGATCAGCTGACGGCGGCGCTGGCCGAGCAGAAACGTAGTAACGACAAGCTCGGCACCATCCTGGTTCGCCTGGGCTTCATCACCGAGCGCCAACTTGTCGACGCGCTCTCCGAGCAGTACGGGATCCCCACGCTCGATCTGTCAGCCCTGACCCCCGACGCCGAAGTCCTGAAGCTGATGCCGCCAGACTTCGCCCGGAGGTACTCGGTCTTCCCAGTCCAGCGCGACGGTCACTCGGTCTCGATTGCCCTGGCCGACCCCACCGACGTCTCGGTACTCGATAACGTTCGCTTCATCACGGGCCTCAACGTCGTCCCCCTGTTGGCCCCGTTGGCCGACGTCCGCTCGGCCATCGAGCGGTCGTACGATGGCACAGCCTCGGCGGCCGTGCTCGACGCGCTGCAGAGCGATGTCGGCGGCATCGAGCTCGCCGTCGCCAGCGACGAGAAGACGGTCCTTGACCTCTCCGAGTCCCCGGCCGCGGCCGACGATGTGCCGGCGGTGCGGCTGGTCAACGCCATCCTTTCCGAGGCGATCCGGCGCGGCGTGTCCGACGTCCATCTGGAATCCTTCGCCAAGACGCTTCGCGTCCGGTTGCGGGTCGACGGCCGCCTGCGCCACGCCATATCCCCGCCTAAGCGGATGGAGGCGGCCATCGTCTCCCGGATCAAGATCATGGCCGACCTCGATATTGCGCAGCGGCGCCTCCCCCAGGATGGCCGGTTCAAGCTCGCCTACAATGGCCGCCAGATCGACGTGCGCGTGTCCATCGTCCCCACCTTGTTCGGCGAGTCCGTCAACCTCCGTATCCTGGATGGCGCCGCGCTCCAGCCCAACCTCGCCCAGCTGGGCTTCGACCCCGCCGGGCTCAACGAGTTCCTCAAGGCCCTCGAGAACCCCCACGGGGTGGTGCTGATCACCGGCCCCACCGGCTCCGGCAAGACCACCACGCTCTACTCGGCCATCCATACCCTGAGCAAGCAGGACCTCAAGATCCTGACCCTCGAGGACCCGGTGGAGTACGCCCTCGAGGGCGTGAACCAGGTGAACGTCCAGGAAGACATCGGGCGCAGCTTCGCCAGCACCCTGCGGTCCTTTCTCCGCCACGATCCCGACGTCATCCTGGTGGGCGAAATGCGCGACCTGGAGACGGCCCAGACCGCCATTCGGGCTGGGCTCACCGGGCACCTCGTGCTGTCGACCCTTCACACCAACGACTGCGCCTCGACGATCGCGCGGCTGCTCGACATGACGATCCCTCCGGTCTTGGTCGCAGCGGCGCTACGGTTGCTGGTGGCCCAGCGGCTCGTCCGCCGGGTTTGCCCGGACTGCCGGCAGCCCTACGAGGTCGACGAAGAGAGTTTGGTCCAGCACGGCCATACGCCGCAGGGGCGCGGCGCCTGCACGCTCTATCGGGCCATCGGCTGCGCCGCCTGCAGCTTCACGGGGATGCGGGGCCGCGCGGGCGTCTATGAGGTGATGCCCATCACGCCGGCGATCACCGACCTGATCCTCAAGAACGGCTCCACCACGTCCATCCGCGAGGCTGCCCGCCATGCGGGCATGAAAACCCTCCGGGAGACAGGTCTGCTGCGCATGCTGGACGGAATCACAACGCTGGAGGAGGTCGTACGGACGATCTCGGCCTGAGCATTTTCGGCGGCCGATCAGCGAGCCAGACTCGGTTACTACGCGAGAAGGGCGCGGGCCTCTCGAAACCACTGGAGGTGCCGTCTTGGAGAATGCCTTACCGAGACCGGGCGATCGCCATCGAGGCGGCGCCAGAGCGCGCAGCCCGCAGCTGCTCGGCCTCGGAGTCGTTCTTCTAACGATCATGCCGGCGTATGCGGCGTCTCGGTTGACGGCCGCGCCCGACATGCCTCATACCGTCTCCGGCGTCTCCGATCTTCGTGAAGAGAGCGGTCCGGACATCGACTCCCATATCAGGGAAGTGGCCGCTCGGTACAACGTGCCGGGAAATTTGGTCGTGGCGATGATCGAGGTCGAGTCCCAATTCGATCCACAGGCAGTCTCGCGCCGAGGCGCCCGCGGTCTCATGCAACTGATGCCTGTGACGGCTGAGATTCTCGGCGTGAGCGATCCGTTCGACCCGCGGGAAAACATCGAGGCCGGGGTCCGACATCTTCGCGGTCTGCTGAATCGATTTGATAATAATGTCCCGCTCGCGCTCGCCGCCTATAACGCCGGCCACCGGGCTGTGATCAACTACGGTGGGATTCCCCCGTATCGGGAAACGCGCCAGTACGTAAGCCGTATCCTCCGCCGGCTCGACCGCGATCGCGTGAATACGTTCCGACAAGGATTGACGTAGGCGCGTGTTATCGGGGCCAACGTCCAGCGCTGCGAACCCAGCATGTGCCCGTTGCCCCCTCGGGGAGTTTCTCCCCGGCTTAGGGGGATTCGCCGTGTCACTCTGTAGCCCTCAGTAGAGAGCATCGCCTCGCAAGGCCCTGATCTCCCGGCAGTCTGGCCGTGGCACCTCCCTTGCCCCAGCACCCAGCGGAGGAGACGGCCAATGAAACATGCTCCCGAGGACAACAGCCCCGAGGTCGACGTTCAAGCGCTGGTCTCCCGCTGGGCCGATGAGACAAACCGCCTTTTCCTGGTACTTCCGAGATTCCTTGCCGAATCCGAAGAGCGAAAGCTGGAACTGCAGCAGCTTCAGAAGCAGGTTGCTGAGCTCAAACAGGAGAACGAGAGACTGCGGCACGACCGGGCTGAGCTGGCTGACCTGCTCGCGAGGTTCAAACAGATCATCGAAGGCCATGCGAGCAACGATGGAGCCCGGGAGATGCGGGCCCAAGGGCAAGCAGAATCCCCGGTCACTGCGGCCTCAACCACGGAGGGCGGAGCGCGACCCACATCCATCTTTTCCCGTGTCGGACACAAGAGCTGAGCTGAAGAGCGGGGCAGTCCCACGCCGTGGGCTGCGTGAGGACGGAAGTGACAGATAGAGTCCTCGCCGGATTTCTTAGCGGGCACGAGGGCAAGGCGTTTTGCTCCAGGTGTCTGGCCGAGATGCTGACGATCTCGCGCAGAGACGTCATCGCCGGCACCAGTGCTCTCCGCTCCTCCGGCGAGGTCGAGATCCTCGACGCAGTGTGTGCGAACTGCTTGACGTGGGACGTGGTCATTCGATGCGCCGTGGCCGGCTAAAAGCCGGCATCGGAGGGACACGCCGGCAGCGGCTGATCAATGTCCTTACGGGGTACTACTGGGGCATACTGGCCGCGGCTCTTGCTTGAGGACGACACGTTGGGCACAACGAATGTATACGTCTACGAGTACCCGTCGCCTCTGATCGATAAGACATACTCGATCGATGAGCTGGCCGAGAATCTGCCGCTGGTCCTCACTAACGACGGCGTGATCGCAGATCACAAGGAGGCCGTGGGCGGGCTGGTTGTGAGCCTTCTTGTGAAGTACGAACGACTGGCCGAAGTTGTCGATCTCACCCAGCAGGTGGCGGCGGCCGTCGTGCGCGCCCGCATCGAGGAAGGCGTCTGCACGGTCTACGTCCGTCACGCCCCCGCGGCCATCGTCATCAACGAGAACGCCGACCCGGGGTTCAGGCTGGACATCGTGGCCGCGCTCGACAAGCTCTTTCCCGAAGGCATCTGGGCGCACGACAAAGTGGACGACAACGGCGCCGCCCCTCTCAATGCCGCCGTGCTCGGCCCCTCGGAGGCCATCCCGGTGCGGGCGGGGCGGCTGCTGCTCGGCACCTGGCAGGGGGTGGCCCTGGTCGAGTGCGACGGACCGCGGGAGCGAGAGATCGTGATCGACATCCGCGGCTGACGCTGTCGGGCGTCCCGCCGGGGGCGGCAGGGCATACCCGCGGGCGGTCCCGCCGGGCCCGATTCGGTGGTAGATTCCCCCCGATGACGCGCGAGCTCCGGACCTCGCACGCTCCCGATTCGGCGCGGGGCCTGCGCCCAGTCATCCTGGTCGTGGACGACGACCCCGGCCTGCGCGAGTCGTTCCGGCTGATCCTCGAGGACGACTACGCCGTCGTCGACGCGGCGGACGGCCCCACCGCTCTCGAGATCCTCCGGTCGCGCCAGGTCGACCTCGTGCTGCTCGATATTCGCCTCCCCGAGATGGATGGCATCGAGGTGCTGGAGCGCATCAAGGGGACTGACGAGGGCGTCGAAGTCATCCTCGTCACGGCCGTCAAGACGCTGCGCACCGCGGTGGCGGCCATGAAGCTCGGCGCCTTCGATTACCTCACCAAGCCCTTCGACGAAGACGAGCTGCTGTCGGTCATCCGGCGGGCCCTGGAGCGCCGGGCCCTGGAGCGAGAGGTGACGTTTCTGCGCTCGGAGCTGGCGCGCCGGCACGACTTCGACGAGCTGGTGGGCCAGCATTCCGAGATGCAGAGGCTCTACCGGCTGATCGCCCAGGTGGCCCGCACCACCACCACCGTCCTGATCGCCGGCGAGAGCGGGACGGGGAAGGAGCTCATCGCCCGGGCCATCCACCGCCAGGGGCCGCGCCGGGACAAACCCTTCGTGCCGGTCAACCCGGCCGCGCTGTCGGAGAGCCTGGTCGAGTCGGAGCTCTTCGGACACGAGCGCGGGGCCTTCACCGGCGCCTATCAGCGGAAGCTCGGGCGGTTCGAGCTGGCTCAAGGCGGCACGCTATTCCTGGACGAGATCGGCTCGCTCAAGCCCGAATTGCAGATCAAGCTGCTGCGCGTGCTCCAGGAACGTGAGTTCGAACGCGTAGGCGGCACCCGTCCCATCACGCTCGACGCCCGGGTGATCGTCGCCACCAATCTCGACCTCAAGCAGGCGGTGGCCGAGGGGAGGTTCCGCGAGGATCTCTACTATCGGCTGAGCGTGGTCCCCATCGGGGTGCCGCCCCTGCGCGACCGCCGTACCGACATCCCGCTCCTGGTCCGCCATTTCATCCGGCGCTTCGGCCAGCAGTTGAACCGGCCCGTAGAGGGGCTTTCGCCCCAAGCCTTGTCCGCCCTGATGGAGTACTCCTGGCCCGGCAACGTCCGCGAGCTGCAGAATGTCGTCGAGCGGCTCGTCGGGCTCGTCGACGGGCCCATCATCCAGCTGGCCGATCTCCCTCTGGACCTTCTCCTCCCTGCCCCGTCGCCCCAGCGGCAGCAGCCCGGGCAGTCTCTCAACGAGGCGACGGACGAGTTCGAGCGGCAGATCGCGCTGCGCGTCCTGGAGCGTGTGCGCTGGAACGTGAGCGAGGCGGCAAGGATCCTGGGGGTTCATCGGAACTCGCTCAAGGCCAAGATCGCCCGCTGGGGAGTCAGGCGCCCGGAGAGCCCCGACTAGGTGCCCTGTGGACGGCCAACGTTGGCCCGTGGCAAGGCACGAGGCTCAGACACTCGACCCAGCGGGCACTTGACTCGGCTCCCCACCACGCTTTCCGCCGCCGCTTGGCCAGCTTCAGTGCATCGGGTGCCTAGCCCGACCTTGCCCACCGCAGGCCAAGAGGGCGGAACGACGGCGATTCCCCCGAATCGAGATTGCTCGTATTTGGCCGGTATGTTGCTCTACGCTCTTCGCCTGAAGGCCGGAGCTCTCATGGGGAGAGTTCTGATTTCCGACAGGAGGAGAGCGCATGTCGAAAGTATGGACGGTTCTCGCGATCCTGGCCGCGTTTCTGCTGGCGGCTCCCGTCATCGAGTCCGCCACGTCCGACTCCACACAGGTATTCGTCGCCGTCGGGAACGCCGATGGCGGAGGCGGCGGCTACTAGGCCGCTACCGGATTGTTGACGAGCATTGGCGGGGTGTAGCCGCGCCATGATGATGGGAAGGGGGGGCGGCGGCCCTCCCTCCCTCATCGCTGTCGTCCTCGTGATGGTGGCCTCATGTCTGCCCGCCGTCGCGCAGGAGACTTCCGCGCGGCCTCGGGATGGCGGAATTTACCGCCGACCGCTCGCCAACGACCCTGCGGTTCTCGATCCTGCTCTCATTAGCGATATCTACAGTCGATCCGTCGCGCACCAGATCTTCGATGGCCTAGTTCAGTTCGATCAGACGCTCACGATCACGCCTGCGCTCGCCGAATTCTGGAAGAGTTCGCGGGATGGACTGGTATGGACATTCAAGCTTCGACGGGGTGTCCAGTTCCACCACGGTCGCGAGGTGACAGCTGCCGACGTCGTCTACACTTTGACTCGCATCCTCGATCCGAAGACCAGATCCGGTGCCGCCGACCTCTTCAGCAATATCCGGGGTGCCCAGGCCTTCCGGGCCGGCAGCGCCGAGAGTGTCTCGGGCCTCGTCGTTCTCGACCGCTACACCGTGCAGGTGACGCTCGAGGAAGCCCAGATCCCGTTCGTGTCGGTCCTGGCCGTGGGTCACGCGAAGATCGTTCCCCGAGACGTCGTGGAGAGAATGGGGGACGCCTTTGGGACGAGGCCGGTCGGGAGCGGCCCCTTTAAGCTCGTGGAGTGGGAGCGGGGCAAGGAAATCGTGCTGAGCGCGAATCCCAATTACTTCGATGGGGCTCCACACCTGTCGCAGATTGTCTACCGAATCTTCCCTGGAGACCCCGTTGAAGCCATGTTCGAAGAGTTTCGGAGAGGGAACCTCGAGGACGCTCCGATTCCGATGGAGCAATACCAACGTGCCATCGGCACTCGAAGCTACGTCCACGTCAAGCGACCGATGATCAACGTGAGGTTCTACGGCTTCAACACCCGAATCAGGCCCCTCGACGATCGCAGAGTGCGCCAGGCCTTCGTCCTCGCGGTCGACCGCGAGGCGCTCACCGAGGAGCTCACGCTGGGGCGTTTTGTTTTCGCGCGAGGCATCCTGCCGCCCGGGAGCTACGGCTTTAATCCGATGCTTCGCGGCTACCCCTATAACCCCGACCGAGCACGGGCTCTGCTGGCAGAGGCAGGATACCCGGGCGGCCGGGGCCTGACGCCGATCTCGATCTGGTCTACTGCCAAACTCGAGAAGGAGCACGACCGGCTCCGTAAGCAGCTGGAGGCGGTCGGTATCCCGGTCGAGTTCAAGTACGTGACCGACTGGCCCGCGTTCTCGACGATGCTGGCCGAGGGTCGCGCCCCGGTCTTCCTCTACGCGTGGTTCGCCGATGTCCCGGATCCTGACAACTTCCTGTTCAAGCTGTTCCACTCACGTGGCTCTCGGAACTTCTTTGGATACGCCAATCAGAGTGTCGATGCGCTCCTCGCGGCGGCGAGGAACACCAGTGACGCCCGGCAGCGGGTGGATCTCTATCGACGCGCCGAACAACAAATCGTCGATGATGCGCCGATCATGCCCTTCTTCCACTACACCTACGAGCGCGTCTTTCAGCCCTACGTCAGGAGCGTCGAGGTGAACGGGCTAGGCGACCCCTACATTCCGCTGCGCAAGATCTGGCTGGACCGGCGGTGACGGCGCGATGAGCCTGGGCCTCCGCTCCCTGCGCAGCAAGCTCCTCTGGGGAACGGTCCTGGTCATCGTCCTCGTCATGGGCGCGGTGATGGTGGTCGTCGAGGATCGGCAGCGCGACGGCATCGTCGCCGAGTTCGAGCGCCGGGGGGAAGTCCTGGCCCGGAGTCTGGCCGCCGTCTCCTACGCGCCCCTGCTGCTCTACAACTTCACCGCGCTGGAGCAGAACGTGGCGCGGGTCGCCGGCGAGACGGACGTCGAGTACGCGATCGTGCTCGACGCCGAGGGGCGGGTGGCCGCGCACAGCCGCCACCCCGAGCACGTGGGCCTGGCCCTGGCCGGCCCCGTCCACGAGCGGGCGGCCCAGACCCGCGCGCCGCTGACCCAAATGACCGTGGGCGTCGATGGGCGCCAGCCGGTCGATGACTTCGCCGTGCCCGTGATGGTCGGCAGCCAGAAGTGGGGCACCGTGCGGGTTGGGCTGTCCAAGAGCCGCACGGAGGCCGAGGTCCTCAAAACGCGCCTGGAGCTGGCCGCGCTCGCTCTCGTCACGCTCTTGCTCGGCGGTGGAGCCGCCGCCCTGGTGGCTCGCCACATCGCCCGTCCGATGCAGCGGCTCGAAGAGGGCGCCGCGGCCATCGCCCGGGGGCACCTGAACCAGCGGATCGAGCCGACCACGGCGGACGAAATCGGTCGACTGGCCCTCGCCTTCAACCACATGGCTGCCCAGCTCGTTCAACAACGGGCGGCGGTGGAGGAGATTCATGGCCAGCTCAAGCAGCGCTTCGAGGAGCTGGCCGATCTCAAAAGCTACACCGACAGCATCCTGAGCTCGGTGACTAGCGGCATCGTCACCGTCGATCTCGAGGGCCGGGTGGTCACCCTCAACCCGGCGGCTGAGTTGCTGACCGGCTACTTCGCGGGTGAGGCGGCCGGGCGGTACAGCACGGAGGTATTCGCCCGTACCCCCGAGATGGGCGAGATCCTCATGGAGACGCTGGCCAGTCGGGCTCCCATCGTCAACGTGACGTTGACTCTCACGCGGCGCTCGGGGGCCTCGCTGCCGATCGAGCTGAGCACGGCACCACTCAAGGGCGGCGATGGCAAAGACTTGGGCGCCGTCGGCGTTTTCCGGGATCTCACGGCGGTCCGGCAGCTCGAGCGCCAGCTGCGTCGCTCGGACCAGCTGGCCGCTCTAGGGACGCTGGCCGCCGGGCTCGCTCACGAGATCCGCACACCCCTGACGTCGGTGATCACGTTCACCCGGCATCTGGCCAAGCGGTTCAACGATAGCCATTTTCAGGCGCGGTTCGAGGGCGTCGTGCCTCACGAGCTGGGGCGCATCGAGAGCATCCTGGAGCGGCTGCTCCAGCTGGCCCAGCCGGCGCGCCTCAAGTTCGGGCTCGTCCGTTTGCCAATCGTGCTCGACCGGGTGATCGCGCTCCACGCCAACCAGCTCGAGGGGCGACGCATCGCCGTCGTCCGCGAGTATGCGCGCGATGTCCCGCCCATTCAGGCCGACGAAGAGGCCCTCTACCAGGCTTTCGTCAACCTGGTGGCCAACGCCATCGACGCCCTGGGGCCCGATGGGCGGCTGACCTTGCGGCTGGGCTGGCACGAAGGCGGCGAGCGCCGCCCCGGCCGGCCCCGGGCGTTCAACCGGCGGGTGCAGATCGAGATCGCCGACACCGGCATCGGGATCTCACCGGTCAACGCCGAGCGGGTCTTCAATCCCTTCTTCACGACGAAGAAGCGCGGGACCGGCCTCGGTCTGGCCCTCACTCACAAGATCGTGGAGGACCACGGCGGCGCGATCGACTTCCAGAGCGAGCCCGGCGTCGGCACGACGTTCCGTATCCTGCTGCCCATCGTTCCGGACCCACCGGCCGACGCGACACGCGTCGACTGATGGGGGGTAAATGGCCTGGTCGGCCGGCGGGCCAGCCGGTCCGGACGAATGGTCAGGGCCGTGAGCAATTCGGGGCGGACCTCGCCGCGGGAGGCCTACCCGCCGGAGCGACGGGCGCCGCGGGAGGCGGCCCTCATGTCAGATATGGGTTCGCTGAGCGGGACCGAGACTCTGCTCGTCGTCGACGACGAGCGACCGGTCCTCGAGCTGATCCGCGACGTCATGCGGCTTCAGGGGTACACCGTGCTCGTCGCGCTCGAAGGTGACGAAGCCCTCCGTGCCGCGGAAGGCCATCAGGGGCCCATCGATCTGATCATCCTGGACGCCGTCATACCGGGTATGACGGCGGCCGACTTCCTCGATCGGGTGCGGGCCGCGCGTCCGGGCATCAAGGTCCTGTACATCTCGGGGTACACGGGTGATCTCGTCAGCCAGCTGCTGCAGGTCGGACACAACTTTCTCCAGAAGCCGTTCACGGTCGACGGGCTCATTCGCAAGGTGCGCGAGGTCCTGGACGCCGACGAGGTCGACGACCGCGGGAGGGTTCAGAGGGGCGGGGGCTGAATGATCTCGCCGCGTTCGATCCCGTAGACCCGCTGCGCGAAGCCGATCCGCCTCTGATCGGACTCGGCCATCAGGACCGAGAGGCCGTCCTGTTGGAGGTTGGTGATCGTCCGGGCCAGCTTCTCGCCCATAGCCGGGGACAGCCCTTCGAACGGCTCGTCCAGCAGCAAGAGCTTCGTTCCGGTCATCAGGGCCCGGGCCAAGGCGACCATCTTCTGCTGCCCGCCGCTCAGCTGCGAGGCTCGGCGTTGGGCGAGCGGCTTCACATCGGGCATGTGTCGGTAGATGTAGGCCAGCCGGGCCTCCAGGCCGTCCAGCCGCCCCGCCCACGCCGGGAGCGAGAGGTTGTCCTCGACGGTCAGCGTCCCGATGAGCCTCCGGTCCTCGGGCATGTATCCGATGCCCAACCGAGCGCGCCCGTGACCGGGAACCCGGAGGAGGTCGGCGCCGTCGAACAAGATTCGCCCCGCGGTCGCCGGCAGGATCCCCGTGATGCTCTTGAGCGTCGTGGTCTTGCCCGCCCCATTGCGGCCGACGAGCCCGATCAGGCCTCCGGCCGGAACGTCCAGTGTGATGCCCCTGAGGATGACGAACCCCTTGATCCTGACGTGGACGTCGCTCAGCGTGAGCACGTCAGGCTCGACCGAGGACGGCCTTTCGGACGTCGGGGTCCGTGAGAACACGGCCGGGCTCGCCGTCGGCAACCACCCGGCCGTTGTCGAAGGCGATGACGCGTCGGCTGTAGCGCTGGACCACGTCCATGTCGTGTTCCACGAAGACCGTCGTGAGACGGGTCTCCGCCACGACCTTCATGAGCGTGTCCATGACCTGGAACTTGTCCTCGATGCTGACGCCGCTCGTGGGCTCGTCCATCAGGAGGAGCCTGGGCTTGAGGGCGAACGACAGCGCGATGTCCAGGAGCTTCCGGCCACCCTCGGGCAACTCGCTCACCGGGCGGTGGGCATAGGCCTTGAGGCCGAAGCGTCCCAGCATGTCCAGCCCGGTCTCGATCCACTGGCGTCGATACATCGGCCGCCAGAACGCCGTGCCCTGGCCAGCCTCGGCCGCCAGCGAGAGGAGCAGGGATTCCAAGACGCTGAGATTCGTGTAGAGCTGGGGGATCTGGAACGAACGGGCAATCCCGCGCTTCGTCATGGTTCGGGGCTGGAGCCCAGTACAGTCCGACCCCAAGAAGAGGATGCGCCCGCGATCGGGCTTCAGGTAGCCGGTGACGATGTTCAAGAACGTCGTTTTGCCGGAGCCGTTCGCGCCGACGATCCCGACGAGCTCTCCGGCCCCGATCTCCACGGTAATGGCATCGGCAGCCCGGACTGCCCCGAAAGACTTGCAGAGGTCGACGGTGCGGAGAACCGGCCCTTCAGGCACGCTCGACCTCGTGCTCGCGCCGCCCGAACCGGGCCGCGATCCCTTCGTAGATGGTCCACAACCCTCCGGGCCGGAAGAGGATGATGGCGAGCATGATGATTCCGAGCACCATCTGCCATTCGTTGGGGAAGTACTTCGAGGCATAGGTCCGGATGAACTCGAAGGCGATGGATCCCACGAGCGGCCCCACCACGCTGCCATAGCCGCCCAGCAGGGCGACGAAGACGAAGTCCCCCGACTGGATCCAGAAGGAATACTCAGGCACGATGTGACCGACGGTGAACGCCGCCAGGACGCCGCCCACACCGGCGAGCGCGCCGGAGAGCACGTAGGTGACGTACATGACGTGTCGCACGGATTCGCCCGAGTACTCGATGCGGATCTCGTTGTCCGCGATGGCCTTCAGGTAGAAGCCCAGGGGTGAGGCCAGGAACCGAAAGACCGCGTAGACGACGATGCCCGTGACCCCGAGCGTGGCGTAGTAGAGGGCATCCCGCAGGTACTCCCGGGACGGGGCGTATCCGAGGAACGTAGGGGTCCCGGCGCTCAGGCCGTCGGTGCCGCCCGTCACCCAGTACAGCTTGAGGAGGACTCCGTACAGCATCATCGAGAAGGCCAGGTTGAGCATGGCGAAAAAGACTTCCCGATATCGCGCCATCACCAGGCCCACCAGGGCGGCCACCCCCGCTCCCAGGAGCGCGCCCAGCGGAACCAGGAGGACGAAGTCCCGCAGGCCGAACCACTTGGCCCCGAAGCCCACGGTGTACGCGCCCACCGCATAGAACATGGCGTGCCCGAAGCTCACCTGGTTGGCGCGGAGGAACAGAGCCACGGCCAGGACCGCCGCGAACTTGGCCATAGCCAGGGTGACGAGGAATTTCATCCAATCGGGGAGCACGAACGGCACGGCCGCGAGCAGCGCCCCGCCGACCACGGGCGCCAGGGGGAGCCGCTTGGCGTCCACAGGTCAGATCCTCCGCACTTCGACCTGACCGAAGAGCCCCTGGGGCCGGACCACGAGCACCAGGATCATCGCCATGTAGATGACGACGAGATCGGCCTCGGGAAGCAAATGCACGGCGAGCGCCCGGAGCAACCCGACGACGAGCGCGCCCAGGGCCGCCCCTTCCAGGCTTCCCATGCCGCCGATGGCGATCACGGCGAAGGCCAGCACGGTGGCGTCGACGGCGAACCCGGGCACCACGGCGATGGTGGGGGCGATGAGAGCGCCACCCAGGGCGGCGCAGAAAGCCCCCAGGGTGAAGGAGACCATGTACACGCGGTTCACGTTGATGCCGATGGCTTGGCTGATCTCCCGATCGTTGATCACCGAGACGACAATCTTGCCGATACGGGTTCCCCGCACGGCCCAGACCAGGATTCCACCGAAGAGGATGGCCACCACGATCAGGAGCACCTGGTACCAGGAGTAGCGGATACCGGACAGCGAGAATTCCCCGAGGAGCGTATACGGCTCGCTGACGAACATGGGCTGGGTGCCCCAGATGAGCTTCATCAGGTCGTCCAGGATCAGGAAGATGGAGAACGTGAGCAAGAGCTGGATGGCCCCCGCCCGGCCGTAGACCCGCTGCAGGAACGCGCGCTCGATGAGCGGGCCGGCGGCCAGGCCCACGATCACGGGGGCCAGCAGCAGCATCAGATACGTGAGGTATGGAGTCCCGCCCAGGCCGAGAAGCCACAGGGCCAGAGATGTTGCGGTGAACGCCCCGAAGGCGTACAGGCCACCATGGGCCACGTTCAGGATCCGGAGCACTCCGAAGACCAGGGTCAACCCGACCGAAATGAGGAAGAGGACGGCGGCGAACACGCTACCGTCCATGACGATGGTGGTGAAGAGGCGCATATCCGCCTTCCGTCGCCCTACGGAAGCTTCACCCGCGACACCGGCTGCGGGCACGGCGCGGGAAGCAAGCGAGAGCTTCCCGCGCCCCCATGTCTCCCGAGGGACCCGGCGCTACTTCGGCAGCGTGGCGATCCACTCGGGGCTCTTGGCCCCGACCGGTGGCATGATCTCCTCCGCCCGGAAGCTGGCCATGCGCTCGATCGTGGGGAACCCGTGCTTGGGATTGAACTTGGTCAGCCCCACGATCCCCCCGTGGACCGCCTGGTGATCGGCGCGCATGGTGATCGGGCCATACGGCGTTTGCCAGGTCAGTCCTTCGAAGGCCTTGATGAGGGCGTCGCTGTTCGGCCAGCGGCCGCCGCCCTGATCAACGGCCTTCTCATAGGCGGCCTTGAGTCCCGCGAGCGCCTGGTACGTCCGGTGATAGGCGTAGTCGGGGTAGCGCCCGTAACGCGCTTTGATCCCCTCGACGAATTCCTTCTGGAGCGGGTTCTTGTCCGGATCCGGATGGAGGAAATACCCTGGCGTCGCCCGGGGAGCGACGATCACGCCGTCAGGCATCTCCCGCTTGAGCTCCTGCAAGGACTGCTCGGCCACGCTCAAGGCCACCAGGCTGTCCTTGAACAGTCCCCGGGGCGCGGCCTGCTTCACGAACGTGATCAGTCCGGCGGACCAGAACGTGCTGTGGACCACGTCCGGCTTGGCGACCAGGAGCTTCGAGATCTCGGCCGAGTACTCGCCGGCCTGGATCTTCGTCCAGAGCTCCGCCGCCACCTTGACGTCGGGTTTCAGCCTGAGCATGGCCGCCTTGAAGTCGTCCCAGGAATCTCGGCCCCAGGCGTAATCCTCGTTGGCGCCGGCGATGGTCTTCACATCGGGCTTCACGGAGAGGACGTAGCGAGCCAGCATCACGCTGTCCGCGGCCTGGTGGTTCGAGGTCCGGAACACGTACTTCAGTTGCCGCTCCTCGGAGAGCCGCCGGGTCCCACAGATGTGGACGACCGTCGGCTTTCTCAGCTCCTCCGCCACGGGCGCGATGGCCAGACAGTTAGCGCTGGAGGTGTAGCCGACGATGGCGTCCACCTTCTCGTCGAGGACGAGGCGCCGGAACTCGGTGACCTGCTTGTCAGGTCCGCCCGCCTCGTCTACGACCACGAGCTTCACCTTCACGCCCTTGATGCCGCCGTCCTTGTTCCACTTCTCGACCAGCCAATCGGCGAGATTCTTTCCCGACGCCCCGAACAGCGCCGCCGGACCGGACAAGAAGTCGACGAACCCGATCTTCAGCTCGGCCGGCGCGCCGGCGGGCGGGGCTGCGGCCCCGGGCAGGGACGCCGCGAGAACGACGAGCGCGACGCTGAGCAGGCTCAGCCATCGCGCTCCTGGCCTGGACGTTGTACGCATGGGACGCCTCCTTTATCTGCGAGGGTTCCGATCGCTCGGGTGGCTGCGTCAGCCGGCGCCACCCGTCGGTCAACCGGGACCCCCAAAGCCGGGGGTGGCCACTCGAACCCTGAAGTTGCTCCTGTCTACACTAACTGGTCGGACCGCGCAAGACGTCCCGGCCGCGGCGGGATGCCCCCCTACGCGGTGAAGGCGGCCGCCGCCAGCGCCCGGCGGATGGCGTCGCGCTCGGCCGCGCTCACCGGCGTCAGCGGCGGACGCACGTGGGCGGCCGGAATGCGGCCGAGGAGGACCAGCGCCTCCTTCATGCGGTTGTGCATGTCGACGAAGGGCGGCGCGTAGAAGACCGCGACCAGCGGCGCCAGGCGGTCGTGGATGCGGCGCGCCCCGTCCAGGTCGCCCTTCTGGCAGGCCTCGAACAGCTCGGCCTGCACATCGGCGGTCACGCTGCCCATGCCCGAGATGGCGCCGTCGGCCCCCAGGAGGAACGTGGCCATCAAGGACATCGTGAAGGCCGACAGCATCGCCACCGGTCGCCCCGTTCGGCGGAGCGTCCGGAGGTTCAGCTCGAAGGCCACGATGTCGTTCGACCAGTCCTTCACGGCGGCCACCTGGGGGATCTCGGCCAGGCGGGCCAGCGTCTCCGGGGCGTAGCCGATGCCCGAGGCCGGCGGATACTCGAACACGATGATGGGCAGGTCCGCGCGCTCGGCGATCTCCGCGAAGTGCCGCAGGACCATCTCCGGCTTGCCCTGGGCCCCCCACATGAACAGCGTGGGGGGGAACACCAGGACGCCGGAGGCGCCCAGGCCCCGGGCGTCGCGGGCCAGCTCCACCGCTTCCGCGGTACCGTCGGCGTAGACGCCGGCCACCACGAGGCACTGCCCGCCCACCTCGTCGAGGGCGATGGCCAGGGCGCGCTTGCGCTCCTCGCGCGAGAGCGACGAGATCTCGGCGGCGTGGCCGTTGGCCACGATGCCGGTGACGCCCCGCGTGTCGGCCAGCCAGCGCAGGTGCCGCCGGTACGCGGGCTCGTCGATGGAAAGGTCGGCGCGGAACGGCAGGATGTTGGCCGGCAGGATTCCCGAGAAGCGGAGGGCATGACGCATGGTGGTGTCCCTCACCAGGTAGCGAGCCGGTCAATGATCACCTTCGAGGATACGACGCGCCCGTAGGCCCGACCAATGATGTCGAGGGTGGCCCGCTGGATCTCCGGCCACAGCGTGGCCACGCCGTCCTCGACGACCCAGATCTTGTACTCCCGGTTGAAGGCGCCGACGGCCGTGGCCAGCACGCAGATGTCGGTGAGCGTACCGGTCAGCACCAGCGAGGTGACGCCCCGGGCGCGCAGCGCGCCGTCGAGCGGGGTGCCGGCGAAGGCATCATACCAGCGTTTGCTGATCACCAGCTCGCCCGGGCCGGGCGCGAGCTCGGGAACAGTGTGCGCACTCGGGTGGCCCTCGAGGCAGTTCGACGACGCCCGGCCGAAGCCGGTCGGCGCCCCCGGCGGGGCCGGCTGGTGCTCGGGGTGAAGCTGGCCGACCAGCAGAGGCACGCAGGGCGAGTAGACGAACTCCGAGAAGACCACGGGCAGGCGCTGGGCCCGGAAGGCCTCCAGCAGCCGCTGCAGCGCCGGTACGATCGCCCGCGCCGCTGGCACCTCCAGCGCTTCGCCGGGGTCGAGGAACCCGCGCTGCATGTCCACAACCACCAGGGCCGTGCGCCCCGGATCGAGCGTCAGCACCCGCTCGAACGTGTCGCGCCGCTCGCTCATAGGCGCGGGATGATCTCCTTGGCGATGATCTCGACCTGCTCCGGCTGGTAGCGGTACGGGATGAGGATGATGCGGTCCACGCCGGTGGCCACGTGGGCGCGGAGCTGCTCGATGCATTCGGTCGCGCTGCCGCGGATCGCGTGCTCGATGGTCGACTCGCTCCAGGCCGCCACGTCCCACTCGGTCTGGAGCCAGTGGCGCATGGCCGCCTCGGTCTCCGCCCGCGAGCGGCCCACGTGGATGGCGAGCTGATTGGTGCCGCTGAGCGTCTTCGGGTCACGGCCGGCCTGACGGGCGAAACCCACGATCTTCTCCCACGCACGCCGGTAACTGTCCGGCGTGTAGAAGTACGTGAGCCAGCCGTCCCCCAGCGTGGCCACACGGCGGAGCACGGCGTCGACGTAGCCGCCGATCAGGATCGGCGGCCGCGGCCGCTGCACCGGCTTCGGGCGCATCACCGCCTCGCGCAGGTTGAGTTCGTCCACCGCGAGCGTCACCCGATCCTCGGTCCACAGCCGCGTGAGAACGTGAAGGTTGCGCTCGAACAGGCGGCCCCGCTGCCGGAAGGGCACGCCCACGGCGTCGAACTCGCGGGCGTACCAGCCGGCGGCCACCCCGAGGATCAAGCGGCCGCGGGAGATCACGTCGAGCGTCGAGAGCGACTTGGCGGCGATGGTGGGGTTGCGGAGGGGCAGAACGAGGATCCCGGTGCCCAACCCAATGCGACGGGTCCGCGCCGCGATGGCCGTGAGCGTGCCCACCGCGTCGAGGATGGGGAACGCCGGTTCCACCCCCAGGATGATGTGGTCCCAGGCCCAGAGCGACTCGAACCCCAGGGCTTCGGCGCGCTCCGCGTAGGCGAAGAGGGCGTCGACGTCGGGAGTCTCGGTCGGCCCCCCGAAGTTCTTGATGGCGAGCCCCCACTGCATTCGTGGCTCAGCCGAGGAAGCGCCGCTCGGGGTCGAGGGTACGGAGAATTTCGAGCTCGTCGGGGCCGGGGGGCGCGGTGGCGGCCACCGGCTCGGCCCGGAGGAGCTCGAAGCCGGTGCTGTCCCGGACCTGATCCAACGTCACGCCGGGGTGCAGCGCCTCCACCCGCATCCGCCGGCTCTCGGGATCGAACCCGAAGAGGCCCAGCGTCGTCACCACCCGGGAGACGCCGCCGAAGAGCAGACCGGATCGCCGGCGACCGCCGTCGCCGTCCAGCCAGCCCGGGCTCGTCACGAAGTCCACCCGGGGGACGAAGCGCCGCCGCTCATGGGGGGTGACGATGATCACCTGCCGGCAGAGCGACGCGATGTCGTTGGCGCCTCCGGAGCCAGGCAGCCGGACCTTCGGCCGCCGGTAGTCAGCGCCGAGCAGCGTCGTGTTGACGTTGCCGTACTGGTCGATCTGGGCGCCGCCAATGAATCCAACGTCGAGGAAACCCCGCTGGGCGAAGAGAAACGTGTCGGTGATGCCGGGCAACATCTGGGCGCGGGGCGCGGCCCGCATCTCGTTGGTGCCGATGGGCAGGCGGCCGGGCTTGATCTGGGGCCCGATGATGCCGCCCTCCATGACGATCGTGACGGCCGGCGCGTGGTGCTGCTGGGCCAGCACCGACGCCAGCAGCGGAATACCGACGCCGGCGAAGACCGTCGTGCCGTCCTGCAGTTGCCGGGCGGCCATCACGGCCAGAAGCTCGGAGGGCGTGAACTCGGGATGCCCGGTCATTGGGTCAGCTCGCGTGCGAAGCGGCGCTGGCGGGCCAGCCGTTCGCCCCCGAAGAGATCGAGGTAGTCGACCCAGGCCACCGGCGCGTAGACGAAGCGGTCGAGGTAGTCGCTGACGGCCGGCGCACCGCGAGCGGCGATGGCCGCCGTGTACTCCTCGAAGTGGTCGAAGTCCGCCTCGTAGAGCGCATAGCACTCGTGCGGGAAGGCGCCGTACGGCACGTGCACCAACGCGTCCACCACGAACCCCGGGATGGCCGTGCGGTCGGGATGACGACGCGTGTAATCCTCGGGGACGATCTCCTCGGCGGTCACCAGCACGGTGGCCGCGGCGCGGGCGATGTCGGCGTCCATGTGCGGGTAGCCGTCGATCTGGCAGTTGCCGAGGCGATCCGCCCGGTGGACGTGGAGGATCGCCACGTCGGGGAAGAGCGCGGGCACCGCCGCCAGGGTGGCCCCCGAGTAGGGGTCCTGGACCGTCTTGAGACCGGTGGTCACGGCCAGGTCCGAGCCCAGCATCGTGAGCGCGGGCAGGAACGGCACGCCCATCGCCGCCGCCCGAAAGCGGAGGCCGAGGGCGAGATTGCTCCACTCCTCGAACGCCACCTTCCCGCCCTCGACGTACTCTCGCATGATCCTCGAGACGCCCCAGGGCAGGCCGATCGACATCCAGGCGGTGACCACCCGCTCCACGGCGCCGGCCACCATCATGAATTCTCCCTCGGTGCACATGAGGTTGCGCACCAGTGTCAGGCCGCGGCGACGCTGGCGGAGGATCTCGCGGACGAGGGCCATCGGCGTGCGGGAGAACAGGCAACCTCCGACGGCGACGACATCGCCGTCCCCGATCCGCGAGGCGGCGTCCTCGATGCTGGTGAGCTTCTCGCCCGCCGACTTGGTCTTGGCCTCGAGCCGCCGCCGGGCCGCTACGAAGTCGGAGAGGCCGGGCGCTATGCCAGGATCTCCCACTTGGCTTGGTAGCGGTCGAGCTCGCGCAGCGTCCGCTCGTCCATCGCGTGCTCGCGCTCGGGCACCTGCACCCGCTTGGGCTCGCCGCAGAGCGCGGTGGTGAAGTAGCGCTGGCCGGTGTCGTTGGCCATGGTCACGATCGCGGCCAGCTCGGGGTGGCGACGGGCCAGCTTCAGCGCGGCGGCGACGTTGCATCCGGTGGAGATGCCGCAGAAGATGCCTTCCTCGGCGGCCAGCCGCCGGGCCATGGTCAGGGCCTCCTCGGTCGTGGTGGTGATCACCCCGTCGAGGAGCGACACGTCGAGGTTCTCGGGGATGAACCCGTCGCCGATGCCTTCGATGCCGTGGGGCCCCCAGGTCCGCCGCACCAGCAGCGCGCACTCCGCCGGCTCCACGGCGTAGAGGCGGATGCGATCGTCGCGCTCCCGCAGATACCGCCCCACGCCGGTCAGCGTGCCCCCGCTGCCCTGGGCGTCCACGAAGGCGTTGAGCAGGCCGCCGCACTGCTCCCAGATCTCGGGCCCGGTCGTCCGGTAGTGGGCCTCCACGTTGTCGGCGTTGGAGAACTGGCCCGGCACCCAGTACCCGGGCGCATCGCCCCCGCGGATCTCTTGAAGCCGCTGCAGGGCCAGGTCCACGTCGCTCTCGCCGCCGGGCGTGAACACCAGGTCCGCCCCGTAGGCCCGCATGATCTTCTTGCGCTCGTCGCTCATGCCTTCGGGCATGACGATGATGCAGGGGTAGCCCTTGACGGCGGCGACGAACGCACAGGCGATGCCGGCGTTGCCGGTCGAGCACTCCAGCACGCGCATACCCGGTCGCAGCTCGCCCCGAGCTTCGGCGCGGTCGAACATGTGCAGGTAGATGCGGTCCTTCACGCTTCCGGTAGGCCCGTACCACTCGAGCTTCAGATACAGGGACGGCGCGACACCGACGGTGACCCGGCCGAGCGTGACGAGCGGTGTGCGCCCGACGGCCTGGGCGATCGAGCCGAGCGCGCTTCGGTAGGCGTCCCAGAGCATGGGCACGGGAGCGAATTGTACCTCAGACCGCCCGCCTCGACGCGCGAGCCCCTGCCGGGCGGCCGTGCTCCGGCCTCCTTTCAGGGCAAGCGGAGGCGTCCCTCCAGCACGGGCACCACGCCGCCGCCCACGCGGATGTCGGTGGCGGTCCCGGCGGCGGCGCGGAGGCGGATGTGCACGAAGCTCTGCCGCCCCATCCGGGTCCCCTGCTCGCTCACGATGCTGAGCTCGCCCTCCCCGCGGGCGAGGCCGTGGCGCACCAGGTACGCGCCGAGCGGGCCGCTGGCCGAGCCGGTGGCCGGATCCTCGGGAACGCCCGAGGTGTGCGGCGCGAACATCCGCGAGTACACGCGTGCGCCCGATGGGTGGGGATCCGGCCCGAACACGAAGACGCCCAGGGCCGCGGCGGCGCCCAGCCCCGTCGTCAGAGCGTGGACGTCCAGCGCGGCCCGGTCCACGGTGGCGCGGTCGCGCAGCGGAACGAACAGGAAGCTGTTACCGGTCGACGCGGATTGAACGGGCGCTCTCGGCAGGAGATCGTCCTCGGTGACCGTCAGCGCGCGGGCGGCAGCGCCGCGGTCCGCGATCTCGGGGCCGAACGTCGCGTCGCCCTGGCGCATCCACACGAAGCTCGGGTGGCCGGGCTCGCCCTCGAACTCCACGGGCACCGGGCCGATCCCTTCCTCGAGGGCCAGGGTCTTGGCCCCCGGTGGCAGCCGCCCCTCGCTGGCCAGCACCCACGCCGTGCCGAGCGTGGGGTGACCGGCGAAGGGCAGCTCGCGCCCCGGGGTGAAGATCCTCACCCGGGCGGCGCAATCGCGCCGGGTGGGAGGGAACAGGAACGTCGTCTCCGAGAGGTTCATCTCACCGGCGATCGCCTGCATCTCGGCGTCGGCGAGCCCGCCACCGTCCAGCACCACGGCGAGCGGGTTTCCCCCGAAGAGCCGGTCGGTGAAGACGTCGACCTGCACGAAGCGGTGCTCCCGGCTCACGGCCGAAGGATGGCCTCTCGCCCGGTCGGGGTCAAGCGAACGCCGAACCGTCGAAGGCGGCCGGGAGGTGGCGGATCTCGGTGCGCCCTTCGCCATCCAGCGTCACCGCGACGACGTCGAAGCGGCAGCGCGCCTCGCCGCGCCCCTTCCATTTCAGGTAGTGCTGGGCCAGGCGGATCAAACGGCGTTGCTTCCGCCAGGACACCGCCGCGCCCGGCGCGTCGCCCCACCGCGCGTGGCGGCACTTGACCTCGACGAACACCCAGCAATCCCGCTGGCGGCAGACGAGGTCGATCTCGCCCTCGGGGAAGCGCACGTTCCGGGCGACGACGGTGAGACCAGCGTGCTCGAGAAACCGGACGGCGGCCTCTTCGGCGGCCTGACCGAGCGGGCGGCGGGCATCCATGGCAGCCGTGTACACCTGCGGGGCGGCGGACGAAAGTGTCGAAGATTCCTGACGCGGCCCGGTCCGATCAATCCTGGTCTTCCAGCGGGAAGAGCTGGCCCTGGCGCCAGGACGAGACGAAGCTCCGGCGGTGGAACGGGCAGAGACCGTGTCGATCGAGGGCGGCCAGGTGCTCCGGCGTGCCGTACCCCTTGTGGCGGGCGAATCCGTAGTCGGGGTACTGACCGTCAAGGTCCACCATCAGGCGGTCACGCGTCACTTTGGCGACGATGGAGGCGGCGGCCACGCTGGCGCAGCGGGCATCGCCGTCGACGAGGTTGCGCTGTGGGCAGCCCACATCCGGCAAGGCGACGAAGTCCGTGATGATCAGATCGGGCACGATGGCCAGCCGGTGGACGGCTTCCAGCATGGCCAGCCGGGTGGCCCGCAGGATGTTGACGCGGTCAATGGTCTCATGGTCGACGACGCCGATCCCGACGGCCAGGGCGTGCTCGCGGATCAGGTGGAACAGCTCCTCCCTCCGCTCGGCGGTGAGGAGCTTGGAGTCGGCCAGGCGCCGGATACGGCGGTCGGGGGCGATGATGACGGCCGCGGCCACCACGGGCCCGGCCAACGGCCCACGGCCGGCCTCGTCGATGCCGGCCACGCGGATGACGCCTGTCCGCCAGGCCTGCGCTTCGTAGCGGTAGGGCGCCGACGGGGGCGGCGTCACGCCGGCGTGGGACTACGGCTCGGGCAGGGTGGTGGGTACCTGGACGACCCGTTTCTCCCTGACGCGAGCCGCCTTGCCGGCCAGCTGCCGCAGGTAATACAGCTTGGAGCGGCGCACGCGGCCGTGGCGGGCCAGCTCCACCCGCTCGATGCGGGGCGAGTGCAGCGGAAACGTCCGCTCCACCCCCACCCCGTAGGAGATGCGCCGCACGGTGAACGAGGCCTTGGCGCCCTCGCCGCGCTTGCGGATCACCACGCCCTCGAAGACCTGCGTGCGCTCCTTCTCGCCCTCGACGACCGTGACGTGCACCCGGACGGTGTCGCCCGGCGTGAAGCCGTCGCGGTCCTTCTTGAGCTGCCCTGCCTCCACCAGCCGGATCGCATCCATGACCGTGGTCCCCTTCTCGCCGCTACTCGGGCTTTTCGCCGCGTTTGAACCCGTCCACCAACCGGCGCTCTTCGTCACTCAGGGCTGCGCGCTCCAGCAGCTCGGGGCGCCACCGCCACGTGCGGTAGAGCGCCTGATGGCGCCGCCACCGCGCGATCTTTGCATGGTCGCCGCTGAGCAGCACCGCCGGCACGCGGGCCCCGCGGAACGCCTCCGGCCGCGTGTATTGCGGAGGCTCCAGGACCCCCTCGGCGAAGGAATCGCGCTCGGCGGCGCCCTCGGCGCCGAGGACGCCCGGGAGCAGCCGCACGATCGCGTCCGTCACCACCAGGGCCGGAAGCTCTCCGCCCGTCAGCACGTAGTCGCCGATGGACACCGCGTCGTCGGCGAGCAACTCGCTCACCCGCTCGTCCACGCCCTCGTAGCGACCGGCCAGGAAGATCAGGTGTCGGGCGCCGGCCAGCTCCCACGCCGTCTGCTGCGTGAACAGGCGACCGCGCGGATCCATCAGGATCACCCGCGTGGTCGGCGTTCGGAGCGCCTCGACGGCGGCGAAGAGCGGCTCGGCCTTCAGCACCATGCCGCCACCGCCGCCGTACGGGGTATCGTCGGTAACCCGGTGCCTGCCCTCCGCGTAGTCTCGGAGATTGACCACCCGGATGTCAACGAGTCCGCGCGCCCGGGCGCGCCCCAGGACCGATGCGGTCAGGGTCGGCTCTACCATCGCCGGAAAGAGCGTGACGATGTCGATGCGCACGGTCTTCAGAGCTCCAGCAGTCCCTCGGGAGGGCGGACAACCACCCGCCGGGCCGCCAGGTCGAGGTCGAGGACGATCTCCGGCACGGCGGGGATGAGGTGCTCGCGCTCGCCGTCCCGCACCACCCACAGGTCGTGGGCGGGGCCGCGCTCGACCCCGGCCACGCGTCCCACCTCGCGGCCGTCCTCCGTCATCACTCGACACCCCTCCAGCTGCCACGGGTAGAAGCGCCCGGGGCCGGGCGGCAGCGCCTCGGCCGCCGGCAATGCGATCAGGCGCCCGGCCAGCGCCCGGGCGGCGTCCACGGAGTCGGAACGGTCGAGAGCCAGGATGACGGCCGGCCCCTGACGGCGGACGCCGGTCACGCGACGGGTCTCGTGCTCGTCCCGGGCCACATCCCACAGAACGCACGTGGTCAGGTGCCGAAACCGCTCGGGATCGTCGGTCAGGGGCGTCACCCGCACCTCGCCCCTGAGGCCGTGCGGCCGCACGATCTCCCCGATCACGACGAGCCGATCCATCTCACCTCGGGCGGGTCCCCGGCGATACCGGGGCCCGGGGGCGGGCTACTCGATGATTTCCAGGGCGGCGCGCTTGCGCAACTTCGTCGCGTTGGCGTTGAGGATCGTCCGAATCGCCCGCGCCGTTCGCCCCTGCTTGCCGATGACCTTGCCCAGGTCGCTCTGGGCCACCCGCAGCTCGATCACCGTGATGTTCTCGCCCTCCACTTCGTTCACGTTCACGCTCTCCGGATCGTCCACCAGCGCCTTCGCGATGTGTTCCACCAGCTCCCGCATAACGGCTGCACTCCACCCTTCCCGATCTGCCTGCACCATCACCCCCCGCGTGGGGCCGGGGGGCTACGCCTCCTTCACGTTCGCCATGAGCCGCCTGACCGTATTCGACGGCTGGGCGCCCCGGGCGATCCACGCCTGGGCCTTGGCCCGATCGATCTTCACCGTCGGCGGGTCGGTGAGCGGGTTGTAGTGCCCGATGATCTCGATGAACCGCCCGTCACGCGGCGAGCGCGAGTCGGCCACGACCACCCGGTACGTCGGTCGCTTCGTCGTTCCCGTCCGCCTCAATCTGATGGATACCGACACGTCGTCACCCCCTCGGTGTGGGAAAGCCCGGGAGTCTCAGGCGGGGCAGCTTGCCCTCGAGCCCCTTGAGCTGCTTCATCATCTTTCGGAGCTGCCCGTACTGCTTGAGCAGCCGGTTGACGTCCTGCACGCTCGTCCCGCTGCCCCGGGCGATGCGCTGCCGGCGACTGCCGTTGACGATCTCGGGATGGCTGCGCTCGGCCGGCGTCATCGAGCCGATGATGGCGTCGAAGCGGGCCAGGTCCGCCTGCTCGGCGTGGAGCTCGGCGGGCGCGCCGCGCAGCATCTTGCCGAACGGCAGCATGCCGAGCACCTGGTCGAGCGGCCCCATCCGTTGGAGCTGCCGGAGCTGCTCGCGGAAGTCCTCCAGCGTAAACGCGTCCTCGCGGAGCTTGCGGACGAGGGTCTCGGCGGTCTGCTGGTCCACCGTCTGCTGGGCCTTCTCCACGAGCGACAGCACGTCGCCCATCCCCAGGATGCGCGAGGCCACCCGATCCGGGTGGAAGGGCTCCAGGGCCTCCGTCTTTTCGCCGACGCCCACGAAGGCGATGGGTCGACCGGTCGCGTGCCGCACGCTCAGCGCGGCGCCGCCGCGGGAGTCGCCGTCCAGCTTGGTGAGGATCACGGCGTCGATGCCCACCGCCTGGTTGAAGCGGTCGGCCACCGTCACCGCGTCCTGCCCGGTCATCGCGTCCACGACCAGCAGCACGTGGTGAGGCTTCACGGCGGCGCGGATGGCCCGGAGCTCCTCGAGCATCGCCTCGTCGATGTGCAGGCGCCCGGCCGTGTCGAGGATCAGCGGCGTGAGGCCCCGGGTGGCGGCCTCGTCGCGCGCCTGACGACAAATGTCCAGCGGCGTCGGGCCGGGGCTGGCCACGACGGGCACCCCGATCTGCTCGCCCAGCGCGCGCAGCTGGTCCATGGCCGCCGGGCGGTAGGTGTCGGCCGCGGCGAGTATCGGATGCTGGCCTTGCCTGGCGTAGAGCCGGGCCAGCTTGGCCGCCGTCGTGGTCTTCCCCGAGCCCTGCAGCCCCACCAGCATGACGATCGTCGGCGGGTGCGGGGCGAAGGCCAGACGGTGACCGCTGCCGCCCAGCAGCTCGACCAGCTCGTCATAAACCACTTTCACGACCTGCTGGGCGGGAGTGAGTGATGTCAGAATTTCCTGACCGGCCGCGCGCTCCCGCACCCGCTCGACGAAGGCGCGGACGACCTTGAAGTTGACGTCGGCCTCGAGGAGGGCCACCCGGACCTCGCGGAGCGCCTCCTGGATGTTGTCCGCGGTGAGCCGGCCCCGGCCACCCAGGCGGTCGAAGACGTCCTGAAGTCTGGCGCTCAGTGATTCGAACATGGAAAGTCAGACTCTACGCAACGATCCAAAGAATTTCAACCAGATGGAACCCGGGGTGGTGTCTGGGATGAACCTACCCAGAGAATCATCCCGTAAATGGCGGCTCCGGCGAGGAGGAGCCAGACCAAGACGATGATTCCAGCAGCGACCCAATTCCGAGGGTTGCGGCTCAGGTGATTGGCTTGCTCTCGGCACTCGGCCAACACGACCGCCGGAATCATGGCCCGGACAGCGAGCACGCCGAGAGGAATCAGCACCAGATCATCGAGATAGCCGAGGATCGGTATCGGGTCAGGGATCAGATCGATAGGGCTGAACGCGTACCCGACAACGCACGCCGCGAGAGCCTTTGCGTACCAGGGCACTCGGGGATCGCGAACGGCGAAGTAGAGCGCGTACACCTCACGCTTCAGGTGCCCCGCTTCTTGGCGCCATCGATCAGACCACCGCATTCTCTGACTCAGGCTGCCCGCCCAGTGTCCTGCTTCGACGTGGGCTCAGGGCACCCCCGTTCGTTACCCCCTCAGAAGCCCCCGTTTCTTCAGAGTCAGCACCGCCGTGAAGAACAAGGTACTGGCGAGAAAGATGGCCGTCCACACCGGGTCAAGCACGAGCCGCCCGTGCACGACGAAATCCTGGGTCAGTTCCAGTACAAAGAAGCCAGCACCGATCACAAATACGCCGTAGCATTCTTGCCGCACGGCCTTCTGCCAGTTGAACTGAAGGGAGGGGGCCACGTAGTTCGTAAACCTCGGGATCATCGCGGGTACCTTGGCCGCCCAGGCGCGAAACGCCTCGCCAAATTTGTCTTCTAAGTACTCTTCCTCCCGCGCGGCGATCCGCTCATGGTAGAGAAACGCCGTCAGCGAGACGATGATAGGCAGGAACCATGTTCGAGAAAAACAGGCCAGACCGAGCGCAATCAGGGAGTTCGCCACGTAGAGAGGGTGGCGGAGCACAGAATACGGCCCCGTCGTATTCAAAACCTCGGCCCGCTGATGCCGGGTGTTTCGGCCGGAGGTTCCGTGGGGCGCAGTACCAACCGTAAACGCTCGGATCGCCAAGCCCGTCATGGACAAAAACAAGCACGCGATCTCCCAGACCAGGTCGAGGGTGTGTGAGTTGAGGAGGTATGTCGCACCAACGAAGCTCGCAAGAAACGACGGGATCAAAAGAAGCGGCAGATAGCTCCGCCAGCGAAAGAGCACGTCACCCGTGCGAATGAATTCATCGACGACTCGCATCGTCCTCTCCGAGGAGGCGCCCCTCTCTCGAGGAGACGTTCACATAAGCATGCCCGTAAGGGGAAGGACAAATCAAGGCGCTTTCTATTCGGACCCGGAAATCAGAGCGCCATCGACCCCGGCGCCTCCGCGCCTGGAGTCCGCCCCGCGGCCGCCGCCTGCCGCATGGCTTTGATAGCCCCAGCCGGGTCTGGGGCCCCGAAGATCGCGGAGCCAGCCACCAGGACGCTGGCGCCGTGCTCGGCCAGGGGGCCGGCGTGCTCGACCTTCACGCCGCCGTCCACCGAGACTTCAACCGGACGGGCGGCCAGAAGGATGCGGACGTGCCGGACTTTCGAGTAGGCCGAGGCGATGAACTGCTGGCCGCCGAAGCCGGGATTGACCGACATCACCAGCACGAGGTCGAGATCGTCCAGGACGTACTGCAGGGCGTCGGGAGACGTCGCGGGATTCAGCGCCACGCCCGCCCGGGCCCCCAGCTCCCGGATCTGGGTGAGCGTTCGCTGCAGGTGCGGACAGGCCTCGGCGTGCACGGTCACCATGTCGGCCCCGGCCCGGACGAAGTCGGCGAGGTAGCGCTCCGGCTCGACGATCATCAGGTGCACGTCGAGCGGCAGGCGCGTGCGCTTGCGGATGGCCTCGACGACGGGCGGGCCGATCGTGATGTTGGGCACGAACCGTCCGTCCATGACGTCGACATGGAGCTGATCGGCGCCGCCCGCCTCGACGCGCGCGACGTCGTGGGCGAGCGCGCCGAAGTCGGCGGAGAGGATCGAGGGGGCGATCTTCATGCTTTCACACTATACGGCGGAACCTCACCGCGGTGAACCCATCGGTGCCGTGGCGGTGGGGCAGGCACCGGAGCACGCCCTGCTCGAGAGGCAGGGGAAAGGTCGCCGGCGGAGAGGGACGAAAGTCGGCGCGGGCCTCGATCAGTGCCCGCGTGACGGCCTCGTTTTCCTCCGGCTCGAGCGAGCAGGTGGCGTACACGAGGCGGCCGCCCGGCCGCACCATGGTGGCGGCGGCGGCCAGGATCGCCTGCTGACGGATCGCGGCCGCGGCAAGGTCGTGTGGCGCCCGCCGCCACTTCACCTCGGGATTGCGCCGGAGAACGCCGAGGTTCGAGCACGGGGCGTCGACCAGGACGGCGTCGCACGTGTCCCGAAAGGTCGGGGCCAGGACTTCCACCGTGCCCTCGAGGGTCTCCACCACGGCCACGCCCAGCCGGCTGGCTGCCTCTCTGACCAGACCGAGACGGGCCGGCTGTGGATCGAACGCGAGCAGGCGCCCCCGGTTGGCCATGAGCTGAGCCAGGTGGGTCGTCTTCGTTCCCGGGGCCGCGCAGACGTCCCCCACCGTCTCGCCGGGTTGCGGCTCCAGCAGGTGGGCGACGAGCATCGACGCCTCGTCCTGCACCGCGCAGGCCCCGTCCGCGAACGCCCGCCACGCCGCCGGCCGGCCTGCGGGCTCCACGGTGAGCCCCTCGGGCGCGTAGGCGGTGGGACGCGGACTCAGGCCTTCCTCCCGGGCCAGACGCTCGCCGAGCGCCTCGCGCGAGAGCCGAAGCGTGTTGGTTCGCAGCGTGAGGGCCGGGCGTTCGTTGAGTGCCCGCATGAGCGCCTCGGCTTCGACGGCGCCATAACGCTCCACCCACCGTGCCGCCAGCCAGGTGGGGAACGAGCAGCGGATGGCGAGCGCCTCCACCGGATCGGCGGGCGGCCGGGGCTCGCGCTCGCGCACGCCGCGGCGGGCGAACGATCTGAGGGCCGCGTTGACGAAGCCGGCGACTCCGGGCTTCCCGCGGCCGGCCAACGTCACGGCGTCGTTGACGGCGGCGAAGGACGGCACGCGGTCGAGGATCGCGATCTGGTACGCCGCCATGCGCAGGAGCACGAGGGGCCGCGGATCGAGCGTGCTCAGGGGCCGCTTCGAATGCGGGGCGAGGATCCAGTCGAGGTACCGCTGCCAGCGCAGCGTGCCGTAGACCAGCTCCGTGGCCAGCGCACTGTCGCGGGCCGCGAGCCGGCGGCGCTCCAGCTCCGCGTCCAGCGCCAGGTCGGCGAACGCCCCCTCGGTCACCACCCGCTCGAGCACTCGGGCGGCCACCGCGCGAGCCGGCGAAGGGGCGATCACGGCCCAGGAAACGGGGGCCGGAGAAAGCGGGCGCCTGCGGCCAGGCGTGTCCCGCGCAGGTACGCGGCCCAGGACATGAGACGCTTGCTCTCCGGTTGCACCTCGACCGGGAGCAGCGCGCCGTCGGAGGTGGAAATCACGAATTGACCGTCGTGGTGACAGAGGAGACCTGGCGGATTCAGGGGTCCGGAGCCTACCGCTCGGGCGCGCCAGATCACCAGCCGCTCCGCCCGGCTCGTCGTCAGTGCCCCCGGCCACGGATTGCATCCGCGGACGACGTTGACAAGCTCGTGCGCCGGGCGATCCCAGTCCAGGTAGCCATCGCTCTTCGTGAGTCGAGGCGCCATCGACGCGTCTTCGTTGCGCTGGGGTGTCGGCGTCAACGCGTCCAGACGCGCCAGGGTGTCGATCAGCAGCTCAGCCCCGCGGACGGCGAGCCGCGCCGCCAGCTCCCCCGCGGTCTCCTCGGGCCCGATGGGCACGGGCGGGGATTGGAGCAGGATGGGCCCGGTGTCCATGCCCTCGTCCATCTGAAAGGTGGTGACGCCGGTTGCCGTCTCGCCCCGCATGATGCCCCAGGCGATCGGCGCGGCCCCGCGGCAACGGGGAAGCAGCGAGGCGTGGACGTTGATCGACCCGCGCGGCGGCACGTCCAGCACGGCTTTGGGAAGGATCTGACCGTACGCGACGACGACCGCGACCTCTGGCGCGAAGTCCCTCAAGCGCTCGGGCCAGCCCGGTTCACGCAGACGGGGAGGCTGCAGGACCGGCACCCCGGCCGGCTCGGCCCGGACCTTGACGGGTGGCGGGGTCAGGCGCCGGCCGCGATGAGCGGGCCGGTCTGGCTGCGTGACGACGGCGACGACCTGATGGTGCAGTAGCAGCGCATCGAGGGAGGGAAGCGCGAACTCGGGCGTGCCGTAGAAGAGGACTCTCATCGGCGCCGGCGGCCGACGAGGCTCAGAGCGCGAAGGCGTGGGGGCGGGCGTCCTCGGACAGGCCCTCTTTCTTGATCTTCCGCTTGATGCGGTCCCGCGTGAGCGCGTCCAGGTGGTCGATGAAGAGGACCCCATCCAGGTGGTCGATCTCGTGCTGGAATACCCGGGCGAGCAGACCCTGTCCGGCGATCCGCAGCGGCTGGCCCTCGAGGTCGCTGGCTTCGACCGTCACCCAGGCGGCGCGCGTGACCGGCGCGAAGATGCCCGGAAGCGAGAGGCACCCTTCCTCCGCCGTCACCTGCCCGCCCCGCTCCGTGATGACCGGATTCACCAGCGCGCGCGCCTGGCGCGTCTGGTCGTCGCCCATCACCACGAGCCGGAGGGGAACGCCCACTTGAGGCGCGGCCAGCCCGATCCCGACCTCGTCGTACATGGTGTCGATCATGTCCGCGACGATCGCCCGGATCTCGGGCGTGATCGCGCCGACGGCGTCGGCGCGGCGGCGCAGGGCCGACTCCCCGTACTTTCGGACTCTCAAGACGGCCATTCGACCGGGTCCACCTCCACCTCTATGATACCGCGACTGCGCGAGGCCCCATCACTGAGCAGGCCGCGCAGGCTCTCACCCAGGACGCGCGGCAGGTCGGGTCCGCCTTTGACCACAATCCGGTGTACGCGGTGGCGCCGATCCGGGGTCGGGGGGTAGACCGTGAGCCCGGGCGCGCCGGCCAGCGCGCTGGCCACCGCGTCGGCGGTCGGCCCCGTCGCCGGGCCGGTGGCCACGGTGATCAACGCCAGCCGCCGGAACGGGGGATAGCCGGCGTCGGCGCGGAACCTCATCTCGGGCGTGTAGAACGCCGACAGATCCTGCTTGCCGAGGGCCGCCAGCGCGTGATGGGTCGGATTCTGGGACTGCACGATCACGGCGCCGTCGCCGCGCACGCGCTCGGCGGCGGCCCACAGCAGGGCGAAGGTCCGTTCGGCCGCGCGGAAGTCGGGGATGCCGAGCATCTGGTCGGGCGACACGAAGCCGGCCAGCCCGAGCGACGCCGGACCGAAGAGCTTGAGCACGCCTCGCGTCCCGATCACGACCTCGGCGGCCAGGGCGGCGTCCCGCTGGGCTTCACCGCGACGTCCGCGGGCGATGTCCGGATCGTACCGGGCGATGCGGGCCCGGGCGAAGCGCCGGCGGACGGCGTGCTCCACCCGCTCGGCGCCCCAGCCGAACGGCATGAGGCGCCGGCCGCGGCAGGCCGGACACGTCTCGGGCAGGCCGGCGGTCGTCCCGCACAGGCGGCATTCCAGCCCGCGCGCCGCCGGAGAATAGGCCATGGCGATGGCGCAGTCGGCGCACTTGAGGATCGCCCCGCACTCGTCGCAGCCCAGGGCGGAGGTGAGACGGCTGACGCCGAGGAACACACGCCGTCCCGCGGCCAGCGTCTCCCGGATCGCCCGCGCCAGCGTGGGCGTGAGTGCCTCGCGGCGCGCGATGCCCCGCGTATCGGCGACGGCCACCGTGGGCCAGGCAGCCTTGGGCGCCGCCGTGAGACGTGCGCTGCCGTGTTCAGCCCGCCACCACATCTCGACGCTGGGAGTCCCGGCGGTCAGCAGCGTGCGCAGGCCCTGACGCGCGGCGCGCTCGAGGGCCACCTCCCTCGCGTGCAAGCGGGGGTGGCCCGGCGGCTTGTGAGCCGCTTCCTGCTCGTCGATCAGCGCGAGCCTGCCGCCCGGGGGCAGCGGCGCCAGCAGCGCCGAGCGTGTGCCCACCGCGTAGGGGGCTGCTCCTCGCGCCAGCGCCTGCCACGCCGCGGTCCGCTCGGCGTCGGGCACGCCGGAGTCGAGACGAACGACCGGCGCCGCCTTGCCCAGCCGCTGCGCCCAGCGTGCCGCCGACTCGACATCGGGGGTGAGCACCAGGGCAGGCGCCTGGTCGCCGGTGAGCAGAGCGATCAGCCGGGCCTCGCGCCCGGCGCCGGTCAGTAGCTCGGGCAATCCGGACGCGTCTTCGAGCTCGCGACTGCGGGTAGGTTTTTTCGCCGGCGTGCCTGTGTCAGATCCCCTCCTCGCTCCGCCCACGCCCCGCTCGGTCGGAGGCGGCAGCAGGGCCAGGCACGTGGACCCGAAGCTGGCGAGAGTCTCGGCGGCGACCCAGCGGGCCAGGTCGAGCTGCTCGGGGGTCAACAGGGGCTCGGGATCGATGATGCGGGCGAGGGGCTTTAATCCCTCACCGGCCCCGTCGCGGACCGCCACGACCAGGCCGACGCGCGGCGGCCCTTTGAGCGGCGCGAGCACGCGCTGGCCGGGGCTCAGTATCCAGCCGTCGGGGACTCGGTAGCTGAAGGGGCTGGCCAGGGGCGCGTCGAAGGCGACATCCGCGATCATGCGCTACCGGGTCCGGCGGCGGTCGTACTCCCGTTTGGCGAGCTTGAGATCCTCCCAGGCCATTCGCTTGTACTCCTGACCCGGGTTACGCAGCAGGAACGCGGGATGGAACGTGGGAATCAGCACCGCGGAGCCGAACAGATGCAGCCGGCCCCGCAGCTTGCCGATGGCCTCGCGCGTCTGCAGCAGCGTCTGAGCGGCGACGCTGCCGAGCGCGAGGACGACCTTGGGCTGCAACACCCCGAGCTGGGCGGCCAGGAACGGCGCGCAGGCGGCCAGCTCGTCGGCCTCCGGGTTGCGATTGCCGGGTGGGCGGCACTTCACGGCATTCGTAATAAAGACTTCGTCGCGCGAGAGGTGAACGGAGTCGAGCATCCGCGTGAGGAGCTGGCCGGCGCGGCCGACGAACGGCTTGCCCTGAGCGTCTTCCTCGGCGCCGGGTCCTTCGCCGATCACCACCAGCTCGGCGCGAGGGTTGCCGGATCCGAACACGATGGTCGTACGTCCCTCGCAGAGGGCACACCGCCGGCAGCCCTGCAGCGCCCCCTCCTGGGCGGCGAGCGCTTCCTCCGGACCGAGGAGGTAGTCGCCGGCCAGCGGGAGATGCGTGACGCCGAGATCGCGGTGATGGCGCAGCGTCGCGCCCAGCGCGCCGAGGGCGTCGGCCAGCGCCGTCCGGGGATCATCGGCCATCGTGGGCCTACCGTCGCGCGTGGTCGGGGGACCGGGCCGCCGAGACCCGCAGGGTACCGATGTGGCTCAGGATGGCGTCGGCGACGGCTGGCTTCGGCATCCGGGGCAGCGTGCGCTCGCCACCCCAGCGGTCGATGAGGAGCACCTGGTTGTCATCGGCGTCGAAGCCGATGTCCGGCTGGCTCACGTCGTTGGCCACGAGGAGGTCGATTCCTTTGCCCGTCAGCTTGGCCTGAGCATTGGCCCGCACGTCCTGGGTCTCGGCGGCGAAGCCGACGATGAAGGCGCCGGTGCGCCGCGCCGCCACCTCGGCCAGGATGTCCGGGTTCGGGGTGAGCTCCACCGTCAGGTCCTGCTTCCCCTTGATCTTTTCCGCTACCGGGCGCTTGGCCCGGTAATCGGCGACCGCCGCCGCCTTGACGACGATGGTCGTGCCCGGCAAGTGCTGGAGCACGGCCTCCCGCATCTCCTCGGCGGTCTGCACGGGAACGAACACGACGCCGGCCGGCGGCATCAACGCGGTGGGGCCGGACACGAGTGTGACCTGAGCGCCGCGCCTGAGCGCCGCCACGGCCAGGGCATAGCCCATCTTGCCCGACGAGCGGTTCGACAGATAGCGCACGGGATCGATCGGCTCCCGGGTGGGCCCGGCGGTGACGAGGACCCGCTCGCCGTTGAGATCCCGGGTGGGGTGGAGCAGCATGACCAGCGCCTCGACGATGTGATCGACCTCGGGCAGCCGCCCCTTGCCGCTCAGGCCGGAGGCGAGGGCGCCGGCGTCGGGCTCCAGCACCGTTACCCCGCGCTCGCGCAGTCGGGCGACGTTGGCGACGACCGCCGGGTGCTGCCACATCCCGCCGTCCATGGCGGGAGCGATGAGAACCGGGGAGCGCGTGGCCAGCAGCAGCGTCGTCAGAAAGTCGTCGGCGATGCCGTGGGCGGCCTTGGCGATCACGTTTGCGGTCGCGGGCGCCACGACGACGGCGTGGGCTCGCTCGGCCAGGGCCACGTGCTCGACGGCCTCCCCGCTCTGCGGGTCGAAGAGGTCGCTGAGCACCGGCCGACCCGACAGCGTGCGGAAGGTGAGGGCCCCCACGAAGTGACGGGCGTGTTCGGTGAGGCACACGGTGACCCGCGCGCCGAGCCGGGTCAGCTCGCGCAGCAGGTAGACCGCCTTGTAGGCGGCGATGGAGCCGGTGACCCCGAGAATCAGCTCCTTGCCGTCGAGGGCCATCAGCTCTTCGTCTCGCCCTCGTCCTTCACCCGATACTCGACCTTCGCCTGGGAGATCTCCTCGAGCGCGGTGCTGGTCGGCTTCTTGTACCGGGTGTCCACGCGGGGCGGCGCGCCGCGATTAATCTGGCGCGCCCGCTTGGCGGAGAGCACCACCAGCAGGTAGCGGTTGGAGACCTTGTTGAGCGCGTTCTCGAGCGAGGGGAATGCCATCAGTCATCGACCTCCGTTTGGGGTAGGGCCAGGTCCGGCAGCCCGAGCACCAGCCGGCGGGTGCGTAGACGCTCGGCCACGATGATCGCCGTGAGGTGCTCGATGGCGTCCTTCACGTCCCGGTTCACGATGAGGTAATCGTACTCCCGCCACAGCGCGATCTCCTCGCGAGCCCGGGCCAGCCGGCGGTCGATCTCACCGGCGGCGTCGGAGCGCCGCTCGCGGAGCCGCTGCTCCAGCTCGGCCAGGGACGGCGCCACGATGAACACCAGCACCGCCTCCGGATATCGCCGGCGCAGCTGGGCCGCGCCCTGGGTGTCGATGTCGAGGAGGATGTCCCGGCCCTCCCGCAGTGTCGCCTCCAGCACGCTGGCGCGGGTGCCGTAGAGATTGCCGTGCACGCTGGCCCACTCGGCGAATTCCCCGCGGTCGCGGAGCTCGCGGAACGCCCGCTCGCTGACGAAGTGAAAGTCGCTGCCGTCGATCTCTCCGGAGCGGGGGGGCCGCGTGGTGTACGACACCGAGTAGGCCAGATCGGGCAGAAGCAGCCGCGCTTCCCGGCACAGCGTCGTCTTGCCGGCGCCGGAGGGCGCGGAGACGACGAAAAGCGCGCCGCGGCGTCGGATCACTCGGTGTGGTCCCGCCCGCCGGCGGGCCGCTGCCGCCTACTCAATGTTCTGAACCTGCTCGCGTATCTTCTCGAGGATGCCCTTGGCGGCGAGCGCGGCCTGACTCAGCTCGAGGTCGTCGGCCTTGGCGGCAACGGTGTTGACCTCCCGGCCAAGCTCCTGGATCAGGAAGTCGAGCGGCCGCCCCACCGGTCCGCCTTTGTCCAGCATGAGCGCGGCTTCGTCCAGATGGATCCGCAGCCGCGTGAGCTCCTCGGTGACATCGGTCTTCTGCGCCCACACGGCGACTTCCAGGAGCACGCGGGCCTCGTCGACGGTCGTATCATCCAGCAGCGCGGTCAGGCGCTCGCGCAGCCGCTGGCCGCGGCGGGCTGCCGCTACCGGCGCCCGGACCGCCATCACCGTCACCGTGCTCCCGATGTCGGCCACCAGGGCGCGCAGCCCGGTGGCGAGCGCGGCGCCCTCGGCCGCGCGCCGGGTGACCAGCGCGTCGAGGGCGCCGGCCATCGCCCGGGCCAGCTGGGGCCACAGCGCCGATGGATCGGGCGGGACTGACTCTTCCAGCCGGACGACGCCGGGGCGTTCGAGCAGCCAGGTCAGCAGCCCCTCACCGCCTACACGAAGCCGGCGGGCCAGGGTCCGCGCTTCATCGAGGTAGCGCCGGGCCAGCGCCGCGTCGACGCGAACCTCCGGCGCCCCCTGGCCGCCCACCGGGGTCGCCTGCACCGCGACGTCCACCCGTCCACGCTCCACGCGGCTCTGGATCAAGCGCCGTGCCTCGAGTTCCAGGCTGGCCAGTGGTGAGGGCAGGCGGATGGCAATTTCGAGGTGACGGTGGTTGACCGAGCGCGCTTCGACCGTGAGCGCGAACGCCTCGCCGGGGGCTTCGGCACGACCGAACCCCGTCATGCTGCGGATCATCGGCCGGCCTCGCTCGTCAAGCGTCGCCCGACGCTCATCAACGGATGATAGACGGAATTTGCTTGAAGTGTCAATGTGTTGCGAATTGACACGCCGCGTGGCGGCGACCTACACTGCTCCCACCGTCGAGGAGGAACCCATCACGTGACCCGCCTCGGCTTGGCCGCGCTCGGCGTCCTGGTGCTGGCGGGGGTTGCCGCCGTCCTGGTGGCGCGCCTGCGCGGCCGATCGGACTCCCGTGGCTCGATTCTACTCTCGGTGGTCGCCCACTGGCTCGCCGCCTACGCCCTCTGGACCTTCACCGGCGGTCTCGCCCTTCGGTACGGGGTGCTGGACGCCTACGACGGCACGCTGTTCGCCGTCCTGGCGCTGGGCCTGGGCGTGTGGCAGTACCGGACGCGCGTGAGCGCGGGGCGCGAGCCGGCGCTGGCCATCTTCGTCGGCGGCCAATTGGTGTGGCTCGTGATCGTCGGCGTGCAGAATGGCCTGTTCACGGACTAACACCGGGGTGCGCGGAAACGCCCCCGGCGAGGAGCGGCGATGGAAGATCGTGGACGTGTTCGCCCACCGGAGACCTTCTTCGAAGTGCTGCAGGAGACCGAGCGCAGCCAGACCGCCGTCATGACCATCGCCCCGGGCGCCGACGCCGGCCCCGAGGAGGAGCACGGCGGCGACCAGGTCATCGACGCGATGGAGGGCAAGGCCGGCGGGCGCCTCGGCGACACCGAGCACAAGGCCGGCCGCAGCGCGCCGGGCCCCCGTTGTTGAACTATTGTGGCCGGCGGACGCCTGTGTATTAGATGGTTAGATGAGCGATTCGCGCGATCGCGTGCGGCGCCTGGAGGCCAGCCTCAAGCGGTGCATCCTGGGCAAGCCCGACGTGGTGCGGCTGGCCGTGGCCGGCCTGCTCGCCCGCGGCCACGTGCTGATCGAGGACGCGCCTGGCGTCGGCAAGACGACGCTGGCCGCGGCGCTGGCCCGCTCCATCGGCGGCCGCTTCCAGCGCATTCAGTTCACCTCCGACATGCTGCCCTCCGACATCCTGGGGGTCAGCGTGTGGCAGCCCGACCGCGGCGAGTTCGTCTTCAAGCAGGGTCCGCTCTTCGCTAACATCGTGCTGGCCGACGAGATCAACCGAACCACGCCCAAGACGCAGTCGAGCCTGCTAGAGGCGATGAACGAGGCCCAGGTCTCCATCGACCACGCGACGTACCCGCTGCCCCGGCCGTTCATGGTGCTCGCCACCCAGAACCCGCGCGAGTACGAGGGCACCTACTCGCTGCCGGAATCGCAGCTCGACCGGTTCCTCCTGCGCATCCGCATCGGCTACCCCGAGGCCGCCGACGAGAAGGCCATCCTCCGCGGCGTGGCGGCGCCACCGGAATCGGTGGAGCCGGTGCTGACAGCCGCCGATATCCTCCGTCTTCAGGAAGAAACGGAGCGCGTGCGCGTGGACGAGTCGGTCCTGGACTACCTGATGGCGCTCGTCGCGGCCACCCGCAGCTCGCCGCTCCTGGGCCTGGGCGTGAGTCCGCGGGGCTCCCGTGCGCTGCTGCGGGCGGCGCAAGCCGCTGCGCTGGCCGACAACCGCGACTACGTCGTGCCGGACGACGTCAAGCAGCTCGCCGTCCCCGTGCTCGCCCATCGGGTCGTGCCCCGGGCTGGAGCGCTCGACGGCGACGGGGCGATCCGGGCCATCGCGCAGGAGATCGCGATCCCGCGGTGAGCCGGCGCCTCCTCGGGCTGCTGCGCGCGCGACGGCCGCGCCGCACCATCTATCCGACCCGCGAGGGCTGGTGGTGCCTGCTGGCGGCGGTCGGCCTCGGCTTCACCGCGATCAACAGCGGCAACAATCTCCTCTACCTCCTGGAGTCCATGCTGCTGGGGCTGGTGATCGTGTCCGGCGTCCTGTCCGAGCAGTCCTTGCGTCGGCTCCAGCTCTCGGCCCTGGCCCCCGATGAGATCTACGCGGGGCGTCCGGCCGTGCTGGGCGTCCGGATCCTGAACGCCAAGCGCCGCATCCCCGCCCGCTGGATCGTCCTGGAGATCGTCGAGACGGGGCGCGTGATTACGCTGCCGTGGGTGGGGCCGGGTGCCGAGCGCATGGTGACCTGGGAGCACACGTTCCCGGCGCGGGGTCGCCGCAGCTTGCGCGGCGTCCGGCTACGTACCCGCTTTCCCTTTGGCCTGTTCATCAAGTCGGGGCCGGTCCAGCTCCAGGACGAGGTCCTGGTCTTTCCGGCGACCGAGCCGCTCGGCGCCGAGCGACCGGGCGTGGCGCCAGGCGAGGACGCGACCCCCATCCGCCGGCGCGGCCGCGGCGATGACCTGCACAACCTGAGAGAGTATCGGGACGGCGACGATCCACGCCTGATCCATTGGCGGGTCAGCGCGAAGACGGGAACCACGATGGTGCGCGAGCTGCAGGCGGAAGCCGCGACCGACGTGCGCATCGTTTTGCGGGGAACGGGCGCGCGCGATTCGGTCACGCTGGAGCGGGGGCTCAGCCGGGCGGCCTCCCTGGCCGTGCACTTTCTCCGGGCCGGTGTCGCCGTCTCGCTCAGGGGCCCCGCCGTCAACGTGGTCCGGGGTCGGGGCCGCGAGCAGGCCCGACGGATCCTGACCGCCCTGGCGCTCTACACGCCGCCGATCGGGTCGGCGGCGCCCGGCCGGACCGAGAGCGACGACGCACCCGCACGTGAGCTGGCTGTGGAGCTGGACTGAGATGACAGCCACGCGGGCGCTCCGGCTCACCGCGCAGACGCTGGTTGCCGTCGGCATGGTGGCGCTGTGGGCGGCGGAGTTGGTCGGCGCCGGCGCGGTCATCCTGGTCATCGCCATCATCGTGGTGGGAGGCTGGTGGCATGAGCGGGCCCGCCCGGCACCGGTGGTCGACCGCGTGCTGACCGTCGCCGTCGCCGCGTTCGCCCTCTTCGACGTGCTGTACCTGGCCGAGCGGGTGTTCGACGGTCTGGTCCGGCTCCTGATCCTGCTCGTGCTGCTCCGCTTCCTCACCGCCCGGCGCCCCCGCGACATCCGCGACGCTGGGCTGCTCACGTTCTTCATGCTGGTCGCCTCGGCCGCGGTCTCGCTCGGCGTCGGCTTCTCCTTCGTCCTGGTCGCCTTCCTGGTGGCCGGCACCGGGCTGCTCGTGCTCGCTCACGAGGTGACCGAGGCCGAGCGAGCGAGCCCGACCACGGGTGGGCTGGGCGTGGGCCGCGGCGTCGTCGCCCTGAGCCTGGGTGGGGCGGCGGCCACGCTGGTGGTGACCCTTGCGCTCTTCTTCGTGATCCCCCGGATCGGCGAGTCTACACTGGCGCTCGGCAGCCCCACCCGGCGCCAGGTGGTGGGCTTCAGCGACCGGGTGGAGCTGGGCATGATCGGCGAGCTGGAACTGGACGCCACCGTGGCCATGCGCGTGCGCGTCGACGAGGAATCGCTGGCGGCCGATGTGATCAATGGCCTGCGCTGGCGCGGGGTGGCGCTCGACCACTTCGATGGCCGCGCCTGGACGGCGGGACGCCGCCGTCGCGTGCCGGTCGGGCGAGGGCCCAGCGGGGCGCTCGAGATCGGGGGGACCCCCAGCCCGGGACGCACCGTGAGCCAGGAGTTCTTCCTGGAACCGATCGGGACCGACGCCCTCTTCGCCGCGCCCCGCGCGGTGCGCCTGACCTTGCGCGGCGGGTTCGCGGTGGTCGATGACATGGGAGCCATCTCCGTGCCGGTGCCGGTGGCCCGCTTGCAGTACACCGTGGAATCGGTGGTGGCGGGCAAGTTCCCCGAGCGCCTCGGCGCCGTGGTGCTCCGACGGCACCTGCAGCTCCCACCGCTCGGCCCGCGCATCCCGGCCCTGGCTCGTGAGGTCACCGCGGGCACCCGGGGGCCGACCGCCGCCGCGATCGCGCTCACGAGCTACTTGCAGCGACAGTACCGCTACACCCTCGACCTCAGACGCACGACGGACCTCGAGCCGCTGGAGGAGTTCCTGTTCGTGCGCCGGAGCGGCAACTGCGAGTATTTCGCGTCAGCGCTCGCGGTCATGCTGCGATCCCTGGGCATCCCGGCCCGCGTGGTGACCGGATTCCAGCTCGGTGAGTGGAACCCGTACGGCGAGTACTTCCTGGTGCGCATGGCCGATGCCCATGCCTGGGTAGAGGCGTTCATCGAGGGCGCCGGCTGGATCACGCTCGACCCGTCTCCCCGAGGCAGCGGCGCCGCCCGCTCGAGCTGGAGCGGGGCCAGCCTCTATCTGGACGCGCTCCGCCTGCGCTGGCACCGCTACATCGTGAGCTGGAGCCGTCAGGACCAGATGCGCGCGGCGGCGTCCTTGCGTCAAGCCGCCGTCGGCTGGACGCCGTGGCGCCGACCGGGGCGGGACTGGGAGGTGCGCTGGGCGCTCCCGCTGGCTGCCGTCGTCGCCGGCGGGAGCGCGTGGCTGTTGTGGCGGAGCCGGGTCCCCCGCGTCGCCGTCCGTTCGGCGCCCGTGCCCGAGTTCTATCGGCGCGCGCTGCGGGTGCTCGCTCGCCGCGGCCTCCGCCCGCGCCAGGACGAGACCGCTCGCGAATTCGCCGGCCGCGTGGGCGCGACGGCCCCCACCGACGCCGTGGGGTTCGCCCGCGTCACCGCCGCCTACGAGGCGGTCCGGTTCGGCGCCACGACGCTGGGGCTTGACGAGCGCGCCGCCGTCGACGCCTGCGTCGGAGCGTTGGTGCGCCGCCGACGCCGGCTCTCGACGGCCTGAGGCACACGCTCCAGGTCGCACCTACTCAAGTTTGGTCGGCGCGCAGGTCATGGGCTATAACCGAAAGTAAGGATCCTGACGCCATGCCCCGCCTCGTCCAATGCTGAGGCAACCGCTCTCCCGCATCCAGGCGGTGGTCGGTATCACCGCCGGGGTGATCTCGATCGTCGGGGCGTTCTACTCCGTGAAGTACGGCGTCGCGCCGCGGGTCCGCGAGGGGCAAATCGTCGCCATCGTGCAGGACGCGCGCTCGCATCGGCCGGTGACCGACGCCACGGTCGAGATCTACACGGCCAAGGATGCGATCGTCACCACCCTCACGCCGAAACAGCAAGGGCGGATCCGCCACACGGTACGGGAGGGGAACTACAAGCTCCGGGTGTCGCATCCCCGGTTCCTGGCCGAGATCCGACCGGTTCAGGTGCAGGCCGGGCAGGTCTCCGAGGTGCGTCTCGCCCTCGCGCCGCGGCCGGTCCCGGTGACCAACAGCAAGCCGGCGGCGAAGTCGGAGTCCAGCGGGAGCACCATCAAGAAGTTCTTCCGCAAGCTCGGCTTCGATTGACATGGGGGGCCCCGACATGGCCCCCCATACCCCCCAACGCTCCGAGCGCCCCGGCCAAGCCGTGGCGCTCCTCGACATGGCCCCCCCGACCCCCCGACGCTCGGAGCGCCCCGGCGGAGCCGTGGCACTCCTCGATATGCCGACAGCGCTCTAGCCCAACCTCCGCAGTTCGGCCAGGCCGCCGGCGAGATTTCGGGGCGGACTGACGCGTAACCCTGCGTGGGGTCGTGGGGCGATCGGCAAACTGCGCATGTAGTGCCGACCAAGTTCATT
>Ga0187892_10002016_pt1 | contig 43125 bp, 38 predicted proteins | sample MA1701073metaG_FD_139345 | JGI IMG/M metagenome (GOLD analysis project Ga0187892, IMG submission 139345) | Bio-ooze microbial communities from a basaltic lava cave in the Kipuka Kanohina Cave System on the Island of Hawaii, USA - MA170107-3 metaG ... | reverse complement strand
GACCGTCGGCGCGCTCTTCGGCGCCCCGGTCGAGTTCTATCACCTGGATGTGCTCGGGTCCGTGCGGATGATCACGAACAGCGCCGGCGCCGTCGTCACGCGGCGCGACTATCTGGCCTTCGGGGAAGAGAACGAGCTGGTCACGCAGGATCACCGCGGCTTCACCGGCAAGGAACTCGACGCCGAGACGGCGCTGCAGTACTTCGGGGCGCGGTACTACCGGAGTGAGACGGGGAGGTTCACGACAATTGACCCCGGACAGGCGAGCGGGAGCCCAGAGGATCCCCAAGGTTGGAATGCGTACGCGTATGCGCGGAATAACCCCCTGCGGTTCATCGATCCCACTGGCTTGGCCTACATCTTCACCTTCGACGGTGGTGAGATCCCTATCGCAATCTACGACAACGAGCTTGCCACGTTCCTGAGACAACACCGACTCAGACTCAACAGAGGGGTCGTCGAATACCTCACCACTACCGCGGGTTGGGTCAGGGTCGGAGATTACCGGTGGATCAGCGACTTTGACCTGATGATTGGCAACGCCGGCAAGATGGCGAAACCGATGGCTGACATCGGTACGGCATTCTTGGAAGCCGTCGAAATGGGAATTAGCGTTACGTTTCCTTGGACAAGCTTCGCCGCACGGGCGCTCGTTGGGGGTGCGGCCTCTACTGGCAACCAGGTTAGCCTTGCTGCTGCGCTGTCACCCAAGGCAGCCAGAAAACTTGGGGCACTGGCGCCAATGGCCAGCCGGGTGCTAGGAGAGGTGATCAAGATCAGGGGAGGTGGAGGACAGCAGGTACAGGCCGTTGCTACGCACCTGCAAGGAAAGACGCTTGGTGAAGTGGCCGAACTTGCAGTGGGAGGTAACGCGGAAGCGGTAAAGGCGATAAAGATCGCGAAGGACGCGGCCAGACTCGCACAGAAGGGAGGTGGCTGACCATGGAGTTTGATCAGTTCGACGGCGCGGACACCGTGCCCATCCTTTCAGCCGTGAGGATGATGGGAGATGAGGTGGCTCCTGACGAAGTGGGGCTTGTTGAGCTCGCTTTCAGCGAGTTCACCGTGTTCGTGCGGATCGACCCGGAGTATGACAGTCTGTTGTGTTCGAGAACGCCACCTGAGTCCTGGCGTTCGCAGTACTGCCGGCAGATCACCTCATCCTTCTGGGACGCGCTGATTGGAAGAGCGCTCACGGATGCATGGCAGATGACGAACTACCGCGGGTATTTCGACGCCCTGGAGCTTCAATTCCGGGAACAGCCCAACTCGGGTGCACACAATCTCGTGCGGTTGTACGGAGAGGGATCGCAAATCACGCTCTCCGAACTCAGCGTCGTCAGGCGGTTCTCCGCGGTTGGGCCGAATGCGTGATCGAGCCCCTGGCATCTTCAGCATGGCGACCGACTCGGAGCTTCGACATAACGTTGACGGCAGAGGGCAGACCTGTTCGCGGTTGCTTAAGGGCGGCATCGCCTTCACTGACGCCAATGACGCAGCCGTTAAGGCCGAGAACGCTGCTCTGGCGAGGGGTGGGCCGCATCGCGGAATCAAGACGAGACACGGGGGCTAGACCACCTTCATGGCCCGCCCGGAACTGCCGTAGAATGCCGTCACCATCCCATGCGCGCGTCGGCGTTCTGGAAGGCGGTGACCGTGGACGAGGCGAACCTGCTCGAGGAGTTCGTGCGTCTGCTGGAGGCGCACGCGATCCGCTATTGTGTGATTGGCGGCCAGGCCGTCAATGCCTACGTCGAACCGCTCGTCAGCCTCGATCTGGACATCGTCATCGCGGCCGACCAGGCCGCCCAGCTCCCATCCGTCCTGCCGGCGACGTACCGGCAAGAGCGGTTTCCGCACAGTCTGAACCTGTCGAAAGCGGGATCCGATCTTCGCATCCAGGTGCAGATGGACCCTCGATACGCCGCGTTTGTGGACCGCGCCGCCGCCCGCGACGTGCTTGGCGTGAGGCTGCCCGTAGCCGCCGTCGAAGACGTGCTGCAGAGCAAGATCTGGGCCGCCCTGGATCCCTCACGGCGGGGCAGCAAGCGACAGAAGGATCTGGCGGACATCGCGCGCCTCCTCGAGAGCTTCCCGCATCTTGCCGAACGCGTGCCGGTCGAGATCCTCACCAGACTGGCCTGACTGACGGCTTGCCGGCACGGCACTCGACGCCGGGACGCGGCGGAACGCTGCGTCGCGAATCGAGCCGCTCAGGTAGATTCGGCGTCTGTCGGCGGATCGATCGCGGCCTCGCTCACTCGTCCAAGGGATCGCGCAACGGGAGGCCCGGGATCGTCGCAAACGCGGCGTCGTGCGTCCAGATCTCCGTGGCGCCACCTTCGAAGGCGGCGAGCGCAATCTGGAGATCGAACATGCGCGGCCCGCTGACGCCGAGGGCGGCCGCCGTCTGGAGCAGCCGATCGCCGAATCCCGGACCGGGCAGCCACACGGCCGCCCCGGCATCGGTGAGCGCTCGGACGAACGCGGCCGCTTGCGCGGGCGTCGAGGGACGGATCTCAGCCGCGGAGTGCGTGACGACCGACCAGAATTCGGGCAGCACGCTCACGGCGAACCCCCAGCCGCGTGGATAGGCCGCGGCGCGCTCGATGGCCCGTCGCGCGCGCGCGTGCTGCGGCGTTCGCGCGCGGTGGGCGTACACCAGCAGGTTGGTGTCGAGGGCAATCACGAACGCCTGCGCAGGCGCTCGATCATCGCGTTCCGGTCGGCGACATCGAGGCCGGGAGGCAGCCCGCCGTCCACCGTGACCCAGTTGAGGCGGGCGCGCTTCCGGCGGGGCCCCGCGCCCGCATCGAGCTCCGCGCGCAGGCCGCGTTCGATGAGCGCGCGAAGCGTGGTGCGCCCTTCAGCGGCCCGCCGTTTGGCCGCGACAAGGAGCTCCTCCGGGAGCTCGAGGGTCGTCTTCGCGTTCATATGGGTCTACAGGTTACCATATTTATGGGTCACCCGGCCGCCCGGTGGTGCGTCCGGACGCGCGCGCGACGGAGGTTTCCAATCGCCCGGTTGCAGATCGCCCGGGGTCGCGCCTAAAATGGACCAGTTCGGTCGGATATAGGACAGCCCATGCTAAGGCTCTCGAAAAAGGCGGATTACGCGCTCCTGGCCGTCCGGCACCTCGCGGCGGCCCAGGGCCGGGACGCCGTGCCGGCCCGTGAGGTGGCCGAGGCCCACGACATCCCGCTCGAGCTTCTGGCCAAGGTCCTCCAGCAGCTCGTCCGCGTCCGGCTCCTCGAGTCGCACCAGGGCATCCGGGGCGGCTACGCCCTCGCGCGTCCGGCACGCGCCATTTCCGTCGTCGACGTGATCCAGGCGATCGACGGGCCACTCACGGTGACGGCCTGCTCGGAGGTCGACCACAGCTGCGACCAGTACTCGAAGTGCAACATCCGCGACCCGCTCTGGAAGATCAAGGACCGCATCGTCTCGGCGCTCGCCGCGACGTCCATCGCCGAGCTGGCTGCCGACTTGTCGGCCCAACCGGCCTCGGACGCCGTGCCCGTCGCCGTCGTGAGGAAATGACTGTGATTGCCGTGACTGACAACGCTGCCGCGCAGATCGTCAAGCTCCTGGCCAGGGAGCATGCGGACGCCACCGGCCTGCGCGTCGGGGTGAAGGCGGGCGGGTGCTCCGGATTCGAGTACGTCTTCGCCTGGGAGGCGGCGCCGCGGGACGGCGACCTGGTGTTCGACGCGCCCAACGGCGTGCGCATCTGGGTCGATCCGCGCAGCCATCGCCTCCTCGACGGCACGACGCTCGACTACGACACGAGTCTGATCAGCCGCGGGTTCGTGTTCCAGAACCCCCATGCCAAGAGCACCTGCGGGTGCGGCACGTCCTTTACGGTGTAATTTCATGTCCACATCCACGCAGACCATCGAACAACTCGCGTCGCGCGAGTACAAGTACGGCTTCGAGACCACGGTCGAGGCGGACACGTTCCCGCCGGGCCTCGACGAGGACGTCATCCGGAGACTGTCGGCGATCAAAGGCGAGCCGGAGTGGCTGCTCGAGTTCCGCCTCAAGGCCTACCGGGCCTGGCTCCAGATGACGGAGCCGACGTGGCACAACCTCAAGATCCGGCCGGTCGACTACCAGGCCATCAGCTACTACTCGGCGCCGAAGAAGAAGCCGGAGCTCACGAGCCTCGACGAGGTCGATCCCGAGGTGCGGCGGACGTTCGAGCGCCTCGGCATCCCGCTCGAGGAGCAGAAGCTCCTGGCCGGCGTCGCCGTGGACGCCGTCTTCGACAGCGTGTCCGTGGCCACGACCTTCCGCGAGAAGCTGGCCGAGCTGGGCATCATCTTCTGCTCGTTCTCCGAGGCCGTGAAGGAGCACCCGGATCTCGTGAAGCAGTACCTCGGATCGGTCGTGCCGTACACGGACAACTTCTACGCGTCGCTCAACTCGGCGGTCTTCTCGGACGGCTCGTTCGTCTACGTGCCGAAGGGCGTCCGCTGCCCGATGGAGCTGTCCACGTACTTCCGCATCAACGCCCGCAACACGGGCCAGTTCGAGCGCACGCTGATCGTCGCCGACGAGGGCTCGTACGTGAGCTACCTCGAGGGCTGCACGGCCCCGATGCGGGACGAACACCAGCTCCACGCGGCCGTCGTCGAGCTCGTGGCGCTCGATCACTCGACCATCAAGTACTCGACGATTCAGAACTGGTACCCGGGCGACGCCGAAGGCAAGGGCGGCATCTACAACTTCGTGACGAAGCGCGGCCGGGCGGATCGACACGCCAAGGTCACCTGGACGCAGGTCGAAACCGGCTCCGCCATCACGTGGAAGTATCCGAGCTGCATCCTGCAGGGCGACCACGCCGTCGGCGAGTTCTACTCGGTGGCGACGACGAACAACTGGCAGCAGGCGGACACGGGCACGAAGATGATCCACCTCGGGAAGCACACGCGCAGCACGATCGTCTCGAAGGGCATCTCGGCCGGCCACGGCCAGAACACCTACCGCGGCGCCGTGAAGATCGCGCGGAACGCCACCGGCGCGCGCAACTACTCGCAGTGCGATTCGCTCCTCCTCGGCGACAAGTGCGGCGCGCACACGTTCCCGTATCTGGAGATCAAGAACGCGACCGCCAGGGTCGAGCACGAAGCGTCGACGTCGAAGATCGGCGAGGACCAGCTCTTCTACTGCCGCCAGCGCGGCATTTCGATGGAAGACGCGGTGAACATGATCGTCAGCGGCTTCTGCAAGGAAGTGTTTCGCGAGCTGCCCATGGAGTTTGCGGTCGAGGCCCAAAAGCTCCTGTCCATCAGCCTCGAGGGGTCGGTCGGGTAACCATGCTGCTTGACGTTCGCGATTTGCGGGTATCGGTCGACGAGAAGGAGATCGTGCAGGGCCTGACCCTGTCGGTCAGCGCCGGCGAAGTGCACGCCATCATGGGCCCGAACGGATCGGGCAAGAGCACGCTCGTGCGCGCGCTGGCCGGCCATCCGGCGTGCGCGGTGACGTCGGGCACGGCGACCTACGACGGCAAGGATCTCCTGGCCCTGTCGCCAGAGGAGCGCGCCTGCGAGGGCCTGTTCATGGCGTTCCAGTACCCCATCGAGATTCCGGGCATCAACAACGCCTACTTCCTGAAAGCCGCGCTCAACGCCCGGCGCAAGTTCCGCGGCGAGGAGGAGCTGGACGCCGTCGAGTTCATGCAGCTCGTGAAGGAAAAGGCGAAGCTCCTCGACATCGATCAGGCGATGCTCGGCCGGTCCGTGAACGAGGGGTTCTCGGGCGGCGAGAAGAAGCGCAACGAGATCTTCCAGATGGCGGTCCTCGAGCCGCGCCTCGCGCTCCTCGACGAGACGGACTCCGGCCTGGACATCGACGCGCTCAAGATCGTGGCCAACGGCGTCAACGCCTTCCGCCGGGGCGACCGTGCCATCGTCGTCGTCACGCACTATCAGCGGCTCCTGAATTACATCGTGCCCGACGTCGTCCACGTGCTCTCGCAGGGGCGCATCGTGCGGTCGGGCGGCAAAGAGCTGGCGCTCGAGCTCGAGGCCAAGGGCTACGGCTGGATCGAGGGCGAGCTGGCGGGGGCGCGGACGTGAGCCGGCCCGCAGCCGTCGCGGAGCGGCATGAGGCCCTGGCCGCCCGGTTCGAGGCGTTCCGGCGCGATCCGGCCTTTGGCACGGACGCGGTGAGCCGCGCGCGGGAGCAGGCCTTCCAGCGCTTTCTCGAGCGCGGCTTCCCGACGTCGCGCGACGAGGAGTGGAAGTTCACGAGCGTCGCGCCCATTGCGGCGACCGCCTTCGTCACGGCGCGCCCGGCCTCGCCCGGTCCGGACGCGATCGAGCCGTACCGGGTTCCCGGCGCCGCCGGCCGCGTCGTCCTCGTCAACGGGCGCGTCTCGAAGGCCCTGTCGTCCGTGGGCGACCTGCCCGCGGGCGTGGCGGTTGAGACGGGGCTCGGCGTGCCCGCCGGGCCGCGCCAGACGCCGTCAGGCGCCTTCGTCGACCTCCACGAGGCGTTTGCGGTGGATGCCCTGACGATTCGCGTGGCGCCGAAGACGGTCCTCACCGAGCCAATCGAGGTGCTGTCGCTCTCCGACGTCGATGGGGCGCCTGCGCTCCTGGCGCCGCGCATCGAGGTGCGGGTGGGCGAGGGCGCCGAGGTGTCGATTGTCGAGACGCACGCCGGGCGGCACGACACGGCCTCGCTCACGACCGCCGTGATTCGCTTGGACCTGGCCTCCTCGGCCGTCGTGCACCACGTGAAGATCCAGGCCGAGCCGGCCACGGCGTTCCATCTGGCGACGCTCGTCGCCTGGCTCGGCCGCGCGAGCACGCTCACGTCGCACGCCCTGACCTACGGCGGGCGCATCAGCCGCAACGACATCATGGTGGTCCTCGAGGGCGAGGGCGCCGAGTGCACGCTCGACGGCCTGTACGTCGCCGACGCCGACGCGCTCGTCGACACGCACACGACGATCGATCACGCCACGCCGCACTGTCCGAGCCACGAGCGGTACAAGGGCATCCTGGCCGGGCGCGCCAAGGCCGTCTTCAACGGCAAGATCATCGTCAGGCCCGACGCCCAGAAGACCGACGCCAAGCAGACGAACCGCGCGCTCCTCCTGTCCGACACGGCGCAGGTCAACACCAAGCCGCAGCTCGAGATCTTCGCCGACGACGTGAAGTGCACGCACGGGGCGGCGATCGGGCAGCTCGACGATGACGCGATGTTCTACCTGCAGACGCGGGGTCTCCCGGCCGCCGACGCGCGCAACCTCCTGATTCACGCGTTTGCCGCGGAGGTGCTCGACGGCATCAAGGCCGCGGCGGTGCGCGACCGGGCGATGGCGCTCCTCGAGGCCAAGCTGTCGCTGGCCCATACGGAACAGGGGTAGGCCCGTGCGGACGACCTCGGCTCTGCCGGTCTACGACGTCGCCGCCATCCGGGCCGACTTTCCGGCGCTGGATCAGCGCGTGCACGGCCGGCCGCTCGTCTACCTGGACAACGCCGCGACGGCGCAGAAGCCGCGGGCGGTGATCGAGGCGGTCGGGCAGTACTACGAGCACGACAACTCCAACGTCCATCGCGGCGTGCACGCGCTGTCCGAGCGCGCGACGGCGGCCTTCGAGGCGGCGCGCGAGACGGTCCGCGCCTTCGTCAACGCGCCGTCCGTGCGCGAGATTGTCTTCACGCGGAACGCGACCGAGAGCGTCAACCTCGTGGCCCGCGCCTGGGGCGACGCGAGCGTCGGGCCCGGCGACGAGGTGCTCATCACCACGCTCGAGCACCACTCGAACATCGTGCCGTGGCAGCTCCTCTGCGAGCGCCGGGGCGCCCGGCTGCGCGTGGCGCCGATCGACGATCGCGGTGACGTGATTCTTGATGAGTTCGAACGGCTGCTCACGCCCCGCACGAAGATCGCCGCGTTCGCCCACGTGTCGAATGCGCTCGGCACCGTGAACCCCGTGGCGGACCTGGTCGCCCGCGCGCGCCGGGCCGGCGCGGCCGTTCTCGTCGATGGATCGCAGGCCGCGTGCCATCTCGCGGTCGACGTGCAGGCGCTCGGCGCGGACTTCTATGTCTTCACGGGCCACAAGCTCTACGGGCCGACGGGCGTCGGCGTCCTGCACGGCCGCGAGGCGGCGCTCGACCGGATGCCGCCGTTTCTCGGCGGGGGCGATATGATCCGGACCGTCGCCTTCGAGGGCAGCACGTGGAACGACCTGCCGTACAAGTTCGAGGCCGGCACGCCGCACATGGCCGGCGCGATCGGCCTCGGGGCGGCGATCGACTACGTCCGGGCCATCGGCTTCGAGGCGATCGGCGCGCAGGAACGGGCGCTCCTCGCGCGGGCCACCGAGGCGCTCGCGGCCGAACCGGGCGTTCGCCTCATCGGGACGGCGAAGGAGAAGGCCAGCGTGCTGTCGTTCGTCGTGGACGGCATCCATCCGCACGACATCGGCACGGTCGTCGATCGTGAGGGCGTCGCGATCCGGACGGGTCATCACTGCGCGCAGCCGGTCATGGAGCGCTTCGGCGTGCCGGCCACCGCGCGCGCGTCGTTCGGCCTGTACAACACGATGGACGAGGTCGATGCGCTCGTCGCGGCCGTCCGCCGCGCCCGGGCGCTCCTGGGGTGAGGCTGTGGGACTGTTTTCGTTCCTGAAGGGCAACGCGTCGAAGACGGAGGCGGAGGATCGCAAGCCGGGGGCGGAGTCGCCCGCGGTCGTCGCGCCGCCGCCCGGTCACGCGCCGGCGTCGGGGTTCACGCCGCCCGAGGCCTGGAACGTCGATGCGCTGACCGCGCCCCGACCGGAGGTGGCGGGGGAGACGCCCCAGCTCGGTCCCGTCGATCCGGCCCAGACGTCGGCGCTCCAGGCCAAGATCGTCGAGGCGTTGAAAACGGTCTACGACCCGGAGATTCCCGTCGACATCTACGAGCTCGGGCTGATCTACGAGATTCTCGTCGACGCCGAGCGCCGCGTGCTCGTGAAGATGACCCTCACGAGTCCGGCATGCCCGTCGGCGCAGCAGATTCCGAGCGAGGTGCGCTACAAGGTGAAGGCGATCCCCGAGGTCACCGAGGCCTGGGTCGAGATCGTCTGGGAGCCGCCCTGGTCGAAGGACCGGATGTCGGAAGAAGCGAAGCTGGCCCTCGGGTTCTTCTGATGTCCGAGCTCGGCGATCTCTACCAGGAGCTGATCCTCGACCACAACCGCCGGCCGAGAAACTACGGCGCGTTCGCCGGGGCGACGCACACCGCACGGGGCTACAACCCGCTCTGCGGCGACAAGCTCACGATCTTCGCGACGCTCGACGGCGATCGCATCACGAAGCTGACGTTCGAAGGGTCGGGGTGCGCGATCTCGAAGGCGTCGGCGTCGCTCCTGACCGAGGCCGTCAAGGGCAAGACGGTCGCCGAAGCCGGGGCGCTCTTTGCCCGCGTGCACGCGATGCTGACGACGCCGCTCGATCGGCCGGTGGCCACGGACGATCTCGGCAAGCTGGCCGTGCTCTCGGGCGTCCGCGAGTTTCCGGTGCGCGTCAAGTGCGCGTCGCTCTCCTGGCACACGCTCAAGGCGGCCCTCGACGGCACCGGCGAGACGGCAAAAACCGAGTAGGCCGTTCGAACGGGCGCCGCCCGCGGCGCCGCCGCCCGTGTGGAGGGCCCGGGCGGCAATCCGGTGGTTTCCGGTGTATCGTCTCGCCATGGCGTTCAGCCGACGAGTCACGGCCACCCTTCTCGCGCTCGTCCTCGCCGTGTCGGCGCTGGTCGCCGCGCGCGAGCAGTCGGCCGCGCGGTACTACCCGCCGGCGGGCGCGTGGGAGCGGCGCGACCCCGCGGCGCTCGGCCTGGATCCGGCGAAGATCGACGCGGCGGTGAAGGCGGCGCTCGCGACCGAGAACACCAACCCGCGTGACCTGGCCGTTGACATTCCCAACACCTTCCGCAACGAGGCGCCGTACAACACCCTGATCGGGCCGACCCAGCCGCGCGCGGGCGCCGCTCTTGTCGTCATCTACAAGGGCTATGCGGTCGCGGCCGCCGGCGACACCGAGCGCGCCGACATGACCTTCAGCGTGACCAAGACCTTCCTCTCGACCGTCGTCGGCGAGGCGTACGAGCGGGGCCTGATCAAGGACCTGCACGACACGGTCGGCCCGTACATGCCCGCGGGCGTCGACCTCTTCACGAGCGAGCACAACGCGAAGATCACCTGGGATCACCTGCTGCGGCAGACGAGCGACTGGTCCGGCACGCTCTGGGGCAAGCCCGACTGGGCGGATCGCCCGCCAGCCGGTCAGACCGACCCGAAGGAATGGGAGAAGCGGGCGCTCGTCGAGCCGGGCACCGAGTTCAAGTACAACGACGTGCGCGTGAACGTCCTCGCGCTGGCGACCCTGTATCTCTTCAAGGAGCCGCTGCCGGCGGTGCTCAAGCGCGAGATCATGGACCCGATCGGCGCGTCATCCACGTGGCACTGGGAGCCGTACGACAACGCCTACGTCGTCATCGACGGCCGGCGGATGCCGTCGATTCCGGGTGGCGGGCACCACGGCGGCGGCATGTTCATCAGCGCGTGGGACATGGCGCGCTTCGGCTACCTCTTCCTCAGCAGCGGCCGGTGGGGCAGCCGCCAGCTCGTCACCGAGTCGTGGATCAGGATGGCCCGGACCCCGGGCGTGAATCGGGGGTACGGGTTCATGAACTGGTACTTCAACGCCAACCGACCGAACCGCGTCTCGTTCCAGGGCAACGGCCCGAACACCATCTTCATCGACTGGGAGCACGACCTGGTGGTCGTCACGCGCTGGCTGCGCGGCGGCGGCGCGTTCGTGGATGCGGTGGTCGCGGCCCGCACGCGGTGACGGCGTGCCTTCCCCGATAACTCAATAGCCCGATCTTCAATCACTCAATCTCCGATGGTGGTGCTCAGGGTGAGTGACCTTCCGCGCCGCCGGACGCGCGCGGTGTCGCGAGGTCGACCCTGCGACGCGGCCCGCAACGCTGTCACGGGTGAAACGCCGCTCGCCCGCATGTCGTAAGACGACACGTTAACCTTCGGGAGGCGTGTCACTGTGAACATTCGTCAAGCTCTGTTTGCAACACTTGCAGCCGCCGCCGTCAGCGCAGCGGCACTGTCGGCGACCGAACCCCAGAACCCGCGGGCGGGCGCCGCCACGAACACCGTGGTCTATCGAGGCTGTCTCAACAAGGGATCCGCCGACAGGACCTTCGTGCTCACCAAGGCGACGGAAAAGGGCCAGAAGGGCGCGGAAAAAGTCACGTTCAAGGTCGTGGCCGCCACGGACAAGGTGAGCCTCGAGCGCTTCGTGCTGAACGAGGTCGAGGTCACGGGTACGATGGACGGCACGCCGGCGCCGGCCGGCTCGGCCGAGTCGGGCGAGACCCTGGCGACGCTGACGGCCACGAAAGTGACCTGGCGCGCGGACTACTGCGGCTAACTGAAAACTCTCGACTGCCAAGGGCAGTCACCGTGAAGCGCGTGAAGGGGATGAGGGGGCATGAAGGGTGTACGTTCTTAGCTCTTCATGTCCTTCATTCCCTTCATGTCCCTTCACGGTCATGGCTCTGGGTCCGATCCTCACACGGGCAGGCCCAGTTCTCGGGCGGCCTGTTCCTGCGACGCGTCGAGCGTGACGAATCGCGACAGGCGTTCGTCGGCGTGGAACCAGAGCGCCGTGCGAAGGTGGGCCAGGTCCAGCGAGCGCGGCGTCGCGATCGCGGGGACCAGATTCGAGGCGCAGAGATCGAGCGTCAGGTCGCGGAGAATCAGGATGCGCTGATCCTCGCCCACACGACCCAGGCAGGTTTCGTACTGATCCGGCGCGAGCACGCCGTCCCGGGCCAGGCGGACCAGCGTCCGCCGGGCTTCGAGCACCAGCAGCACGCTCGACAGGAGCTCAGCGCCGTCGGCCTCGGCGCGCAGGCGATCCGATCCGTCCTCGCCGAGCAGCACGCAGAGGTACGCGGACGTGTCCAGGTACACGCGGCGCCGGCGCACCTCCGTCCCGGCCGGGCTCACCGGCCGCCCCGGTCATCCAGCAGCGTGGCGAGGTACCGGCCCTTTGAACCGCGCTTGAGCGCGGGCTGCAGACGTCCCTGGCCCACGCGGTCACCCCGATGCACGTCTCCGGCCCGAGCCGGACCCAGCCGCGCCACCGGCTCCCGGTGGCGGGTAATCACGATGGTGCGGCCGGCCTCGGCCTCGGCGACCACGGTCGACAACCCCGCCTTGAGGTCCTGAATTGACACCTGCTTCATGGCCATAAATCTAGCACAATTATGGTCATAAATCTGGACCTAATCGTGGACCGTACAAGGCCCGCCCTCCGCCGGCCGCCGGATCCGGCGCGGCGACCGCGGCTCACCGACAACGCTCGACTGCCAAGAGCAGTCACCGTGACTGCGTGAAGGGGATGAGGGGGCATGAAGGGTGTACGTTCTTAGCTCTTCATGTCCTTCATTCCCTTCATGTCCCTTCACGGTTATTGCTCTTGGTCCGATCGCGCCAGTTGGGCGGCCGGCCGCTCCCGCCGGATGCCCGCCGCGTCGAGCACCCACATTCCGCGCCCGTAGGTCGAGATCACGATGACCTGGTCGCGCGCGTGGACCTGCAGGTCCGAGACCTGCGTGGACGGCAGGTTCCCGCCCAGGACCTGCCAGCGGTCGCCGCCGTTCGTCGAGATGTAGACGCCGAAGTCCGTGCCCGCGTACAGGATGTTCGGGTCGCGCGGATCCTCGCGGATGACGTTCACGGGCCCGGCCGGGATGTTGTTCGTGATGCTGCGGAACGTCCGGCCGTGGTCGGTCGACTTGTACACGTACGCGGCGAAGTCGTCGTCTTCGCGCCCGCGCTGCGTGACGTAGACCGTGCCTTCCGCGTGCGCCGACGGCACGAGGCGTGAGATCCAGCGGCGCACGGGCAGCTTCGACGTGAGTTCCGACCATTCCTTGCCCGCATCCAGGCTCATGTGCAGCCGGCCGTCGTCGCTGCCGACGTAGTACAGGTCCTTCCTGCGCGGCGACTCGGCGATGGCGACGATGGTCTGGTACGGAATCGCCGTCGGGTTCTCGCCCATCTCGGCCGCGTTGTTGTACGTGAGGTCCGGGCTGATCTTGTCCCAGGTGTCGCCGCGGTTCGGCGACCGGAACAGGAACTGGTAGCCGGCGTACACGATGCTCGAGTCGTGCGGCGAGATGATGAAAGGCGCCATCCACTGCGCCCGCAGCTCCGCGTCGGGCAGGCTCGGCTGGATCGGCGTCTCGCGCCGCGGTCCGGCCGGCTGCGCCGGGTCGCTGGCCGCCGCGCCGCCCCCGCGGCGTCCGCCCGTCTGGGCCACGCTGAGGTCGGTCCGGCTGAAATTGCCGTAGAACCCGTGCGTGTAGACGATGTTCGGGTTGCTGGGATCGACGGCGTGGTTGGACCCTTCGCCGCCGGGCGCGTTTTCGAAGGCGACGGCGGCGACCTTCCGATCCGGGCCGAGCGTCACGCGCCCGCGCCGGCTCCCGTGGTCCTGAATCGACCCGTAGGCCCAGACGGGCTGGCTCGTGTCGAGCTCGACGTTGTAGAACTGCGCGCCCGCCGCCGAGACGGCGAACGTCCACGTCTTGCCGGCGTCCTCGGACTGGTAGAAGCCGCCGTCGTTGGCGTTGTACAGGACGGACGGGTTGGCCGCGTCGATCCAGAGTCCGTGGTGGTCGCCGTGCATGCCGCCGATCCGCGTGAACGTCTTGCCGCCGTCGCGCGAGACGTTCAGCGCGAGGCCCATCGAGTACACGACGTTCTCGTCCGTCGGATCGACACGGATCTGGCCGAAGACCCAGCCGTAGGTGCCCGAGTGGCCGTCGAGGTAACCGTTCGTCGCCTGGTCGTACCGGCTCGTCTGCCGCCACGTCTTCCCGCCGTCGTCGGACCGGTACACGTCGGCGCCTTTGATGAAGCCCTTGCCCTGCGGCATCGGCCGGCCGTACGCGTCGCGCGATCCGGGCGGCGGCACGCGTCCGATCTCGTAGTTGTCGAGGAGCGCGTAGAGCGTGTCGGGCCGCGATCGCGCGAGGTCGATGCCGATGCGGCCGCGGAACTCCGGCGCCGGCAGCCCCTGGCTGGCGTCCGTCCAGGTCCGGCCGCCGTCGGTGGTCTTGATGATGCCGCCCTCGGTGTAGCCGGGCTCGACGCGCGGGTCGCTCCACTTGCGGCGGACGCGCTGCCAGAGCGCCGCGTACAGCGTGTTGGGATCGCGCGGGTCCATCACCAGGTCGACGGCGCCCGTCCGCTGGCTCTTGTAGTACACCTTCGTCCAGTTCCGCCCGCCGTTGGTCGTCTTGAACACGCCGCGCATCTCGTTATCGGTCCACTCGTGGCCCGAGGCGGCGACGTACACGATGTCCGGATTGGCCGGATGCACGATGATGCGCCCGATGGTCTGCGTGTCACTCAGCCCCATGTGCTGCCACGTCCGGCCCGCGTCGACGGACTTGTAGATCCCGGTGCCCGTCATCGAGGCGCGGAAGATATTCGCCTCACCGGTGCCGATCCAGACGATGTCCGGGTTGGACGGGGCGACGGCGATGTCGCCGATGCTGGTGGAGGCCGCGTGTTCGAAGACCGCCTGCCACGTCGCGCCGTTGTCGTCCGTCTTCCAGACGCCGCTCGTCGCGTACGCCGCGTAGATCCGGCGCGTGCCGGGTCGGTCGGCCACCGCGATGTCCGTCGCCCGGCCGCTCACGTTGGTCGGGCCCAGGTACATCCAGGAGGCCGTGCGATGGGGTGAGGACTGGCGCATCGACGCATAGGTGTCGTACGCCCGACGGACGAACTCCGCGTCGGCCCTCGCCAGCGTCTGCGCGCGAAGCGCGAGCGCACCGAGCGCCAGAGAAGCGGTCAAGGCCAGCGTCAGGCCGCCGGCGCGCCAGGAGTGTCGAGTCATCGGCATAGCTTACAATCCTTCGAGCCGATGCCGCACCCGCCGGTGTACCTCGACTATCACTCCACGACACCCGTGGACCCGCGCGTGATGGAGGCCATGCTGCCGTTTTTCACCGAGGTCTTCGGCAATCCCGCCTCCGCCAACCATCCGTGGGGCTGGCGCGCGCAGGAGGCGGTCGAGCGGGCGCGCCGGGACGTGGCGGCGCTCATCGGTGCGTCGGCGCGCGAGATCGTGTTCACGAGCGGAGCGACCGAATCCAACAACCTCTCGATCGCCGGCGTGGCCAGCCGCGCGGAGGCGGGCCGCCGGCAGGTCGTCGTGTCCGCCATCGAACACAAGTCCGTCCTCGAGCGCGCGCACGGTCTCCAAGCCCAGGGCTGGCGCGTGACGATGGCGCCCGTCGCTGCCGACGGCATCGTCGACCTCGACGCGCTGCGGCGTCTCGTCACGCCCGAGACGACGCTCGTCGCCGTCATGGCCGCCAACAACGAGATTGGCGTGATCCAGCCGCTTGAGGCGATCGGACCGATCGCGCGCGCGGCCGGCGCCCTGTTCCTCGTCGATGCGGCACAGGCCGCCGGCAAGGTCCCGATCGACGTCGGCCGGATGCAGGTCGATCTTCTGTCGCTCACGGGACACAAGATGTACGGCCCGAAGGGCTGCGGCGCGTTGTACATCCGCAAAGGCGCGTCGATCGATCCGTTGATCGTCGGCGGCGGCCAGGAGCGCGGCCTCCGGTCCGGCACGCTCAACGTGCCCGGCATCGTGGGGCTCGGCCGGGCGTGCGCGGTTGCGGCGGCCGAGATGGCCGCGGAGGGCGCCAGGCTCGCGGCCTTGCGCGATCGCCTCCTCGCGGGCCTGCGCGCGCGGCTCGACGGGGTCGTCGTGAACGGATCGCTCGCGAGCCGCCTGCCGAACAACCTGCACGTGAGCTTCCTCGGCGTCGACGGGGCGTCGCTCCTCATCGGCATTGGCGACATCGCCGTGTCGTCCGGGTCCGCCTGCCAGACGGCGTCCGAAACCCCCTCGCACGTGCTGTCGGCCATCCTGGGCGAGGACCGCGTGCCGTCCGCGTCCATCCGCTTCGGTCTCGGACGATTCACCACGGCGGAGGAGGTCGACTACGCCGTCGAGAAGTTCGCCGCCGTCGTCTCCCATCTGCGCGGCGCCAGCCCGACGCCGGTCGTGGTGACCTCGTATGAAGATCACCGTCGCGCATAGCCCGGATTCCGACGACGCGTTCATGTTCTACGGGTTGGCGACCGGCGCGGTCCGGATGGGCGGCGTCGAGGTGGAGCAGGTGCTCGCCGATATCGAGACGCTGAACCGCGCCGCCGTCGACGGGCGCTACGAGGTGACGGCGGTGTCGTTCCACGCCTACGCGCACCTCCACGACCGATACGCGCTCCTGCCGCACGGGGCCAGCATGGGCGACCGGTACGGCCCCATCCTGGTTGTGCGGGAAGACCGGCATCCAGGCCGGACGTCGCTGGACGCCCTCACGGTGGGCGTGCCGGGCCGGCTGACCTCGGCGCACCTCACCCTGCAGCTCTACGACCCGGCGTTCGAGCCCGTGGTGATCCCCTTCGATCAGATTGAACACGCCGTGGTGGAGGGCCGCGTGGACGCCGGTCTCCTGATCCACGAGGGCCAGCTGACCTACGCGTCCAAGGGGCTGACGAAGCTGGTCGATCTGGGCGAGTGGTGGTTCGACCGCACGGGCGGCCTGCCGCTGCCGCTCGGCGGCAACGTCATCCGCCGCGATCTCGGGCCGGAGACGATGCGGCAGGTGTCCGCCATGCTTCACGCGAGCATCGCCCACGCCCTGGCCAACCGCCGGGCGGCCGTGGCGTACGCCGAGCAGTTCAGCCGCGGCCTCGACCGCGAGCAGACGGACCGGTTTGTCGGCATGTACGTCAATCAGCTCACGCTCGACTACGGGCCGCGCGGGCGCGCGGCGCTCGAGCGGTTCTTTGCGGAGGCGTTCGACCGCGGCCTGATCCCCGGCCGTGTGCCGATCGAGTTCGTGTGAGACGAATCGGCGCCATGTTCGTCGGCGTCGGCGCGGCCGTTGCCGTGTCGTTCGCCCAGACGCCGGCGGCCACGGTTCGCATCACGGCGGATCGCGCGAACGTCCGGGCGAGTCCGGCCGCCGACGCGCCCGTGCTGCAGCAGGTGTGGCGGGGGTCGTACCTCTTTCTCATGGGCGAAGCTGGCGCGTGGTTCCAGGTGCAGCTGCCCCCGAACCCGCGCATGCCCGGCATCCGTGCCGTGGGCTACGTGTCCAAGACCGTCGCGACGCTGGTCACCGGCGCCGAAGCCAGTGCCGCGGCGGAGGCGGCGAAGAAGCCTGCCGTCAGGCCGCCGGGCGACACCATCGCCGTGGGCGCCGATCACGGCGGCAGGACCACGTGGCTCAAAGCCGTGGCGACGCGCGCCGTCGCCGTCCGCGAGGCCGTAGCGTCTCCGGAGGCCATGGCCGCGAGCCCCGCGCTCGCCTGGGCACTCGGCGGTGGCGGCGCCGGACCGACAGCGTCGCGCCAGACCGGCCCGCCTGCCGACGCGGCCGACGTGACCTGGGTCTGGGCAACGGCCGTCGATGCGCCCGCGGCCGTCCTGTCGAGCCGACGGCCGTCCTTCTTCGTGTCGTACGGCGAGGTGGCTGGCCTCAACGCCAGCGAATGGGCGCCCGGCGTCATCCGTCTGCTGCCGGTCGGGAGCGGCTGGCGGTTCGTGTCGGCGGCGCCGGGGTCGTCACATGCGAAGACGGCCGGCGAGGCCGACTGGCCGCTCGCGCGCGTGCTCGTTCAGGCTTCGGCGCGGACGTCGCTGGCGGGCGTCGCGGCAGGCATGGTCAACGTGACGCTCGCGGCGCCGCTCGACCCGGGCGAGTACGCGCTGGTGATCCGGCCGGCTCTGTCCGCCCGGCGGTACGCGCCCCGGGACGTCCTCGGCGACGAAGGCCCCGGCGTGGCGTTCGGGGCCGCCTGGGTGTTCGTCGTGAAGTGATCGGCGATTGGAACGCGTCCGGGTGCAGCGTGCGCGCGATGAGCCGCGCCGCTTCCGCGATCCGCGGCCCGGGCGACGAGAGGCGGTCGTCGGCGAGCAGGTACACGCGGCCGGCCTTGACGGCCGGCAGCGACGGAAGCGCGCGCCAGACCGCGCGCTCGGCCGCCAGCCGATCGGCCGTCCAGCCGTCCGACGGGCGCACCTCGAGAATCACCTCCGGCGCGCGCGCCAGCATCAGCTCGGTGGTGACCTGGAGGTTCTCGCGCTTGACGTCGGCGAAGACATCTCGGCCCCCCGAGAGCTCCAGCACGTCGTGCATGAACCCGATGCCGCCGCTCGCGTAGATCCCGCGCAGCGAACCCGGCTCGCGGCCGAAGACGAGCGCCGTCTTCGGCCGCGTCCGCCCGGCAACGCGCCGTCGGATGTCGTCCAGGTCGCGCTCAATCGTCCGCGCGACGTCGTCGGCGCGTTCGCGACGGTCTGTGAGGGCGCCGATCGACCGAATGGTTGAAGCGATCGACGACAGTCCGCCGTGCTGCGTGGCGAAGGTTCTGATGCCCGCGCGCGCCAGGCGATCGATCAGATCGCGCTGGGTCGCGTAGACAATCACGGCGGTCGGCCGCAGGGAGAGAATGCGCTCGACATCCGGATCGATGAGCGCGCCGACGCGAGGTTTCGACAGCACCTCGGGAGGAAACCGGTCGAAGCTCGAGACCCCGACGACGTCCGGGCCCGCGCCGATGGCATAGAGCATTTCAGTGACGGCCGGTACGAGACTGACGATGCGCGCCTGTTGAGGCGTCTGCCGGGCCGGAATCAGCAGGCCGAGCAGCACGACGGCGAGCGCCCGGGTCGTCATGATCGTCTGAGCAGGAGCCACAGGAAGAACGGCCCGCCGATGACGGCCGTGATGATGCCGACGGGCAGTTCGACCGGCGCGAACGCCGTGCGCGCGACCGTGTCGCAGGCCACGAGAAATGCCGCGCCGACAAACGTCGAGGCCGGCAGCACCAGCCGGTGATCGGCGCCGACCACCAGTCGCACGAGGTGGGGCACGATGATGCCGATGAACCCGATGGGCCCGCCGACCGACACGGCGGCGCCGGTCGCCAGCGACGCCGTGAAGAACGCCACGCGCTGGGCCCGGACCGCGTCCACGCCGCGCGCGCCGGCCGCGTCGGGGCCGATGCTGAGGAGATTGAGCGGTCGGGCGAGCCACGCGAAGCCAGCGAAGGCGAGCGCCACAAACGGGACGGCCGCCACAATCGGCGTGTAGCCCGCCACGTCCAGGTCGCCCATCAGCCAGCGGAGCGCGCGGAAGAGATCGCCCGGGCCAGCCAGGTACTGCACGAAGAGAATCAGCGCCGAAAAGAACGCGTTCAAGGTGACGCCGGCGAGGAGCAGCACGGTGGTCGAGAGGCCTCGATGCCGGGCACTGGCCAGGAGGTACACGACGGCAACCGCCAGCGCCGCGCCCGCCAGGCTGGCCGGCGTCACGCCGAGGTCGGGCAGCGCCCCCTGGAACGTGATGGCGACCATCGCGCCGAGCGCGGCCCCGGCCGACACGCCGAGCGTGTAGGGCGTGGCCAGCGGATTGCGCAGGAGCCCCTGAAAGACCACGCCCGCCGCGGCCAGCGCGCCGCCCACGAGCGCGGCGGCGAGCACCCGCGGCAGGCGGGCGATGAAGAAGATCTGCGCGTCGACGTTCTCGGCAAACGGGACGTGCCGGCTGAACGCGCGCGCCAGGCTGATGGAGGTGGACCCGACAAGGGGAGCCGCCAGAATCGCGGCGACCAGCGCCCCGAAGCACGCCGCCACGACCGGAACGCCGCGCTGGAGCGGGGTCATCACGGGCAGAACGGCGCCGCCTCGGCCGGCGTCACGGCAAACAGCTCGGCCACGGCGCCCGGGGTCAGCGACGTCCCCGGCGGACCCTCGCCGAGCACGCGCCCGCGGGAGAGCAGGACGACGGTGGTGCAGACAGCGGCGGCCAGTCGAAGATCGTGCGTGGACAGGAGGATCGTGATCCCGCGCGTCTCGTGCAGGCGCGCGATGAGCGCCGCCACTTCGAGCTGGTACCGGAGGTCGAGCGAGGCCGTGGGCTCGTCGAGGATCAGGAGCGCCGGGGCGTCTCCCGGCGCCCCGTCGAGCTGCGCGAGAGCGGACGCGATGACGACCCGCTGCTTTTCGCCGCCGCTGAGCGTGCGGAATGGCCGATCGGCCAGGGCCGCCGTGCCCGTCGTGTCGAGGGCGGCGCGCGCCGCCTCGAGATCGCGGGGACCCTCGATCTCGAACGGTCCGAGGTGGGGGTAGCGTCCCATGAGCACGATCTCGAGCGCGCTGTAGTCGAACGCCAGCGTCGTCTCCTGCGGCACGACGGCGAGCCGGCGCGCCACCGCACGCCGGGACATCGTCCCGATGTCGGCCCCGTCGAGCCGCACGTGTCCCGACAGCGGCCGGAGCGCGCCCGCCATCAGCCCGAGCAGCGTGGTCTTGCCCGAGCCGTTCGGCCCGAGCAGACCGACGACGTCGCCGGACGTCACGGCGAGCGTGACGCCGTCGATGACGAGCGCATCGGTTCGCCGGGCCGATCCGGGCGCCCGCCGGTAGGCGAAGCGGACGTCAGCGGCTTCGAGCAAGACGGAGTCCGATCACCGCCGCGCGGCCCAGAGCTGGAAAGCCCAACGCTTCCTCGTAACTTCGATCGAAGAGATTGGTGACGCGCCCGTACACCTCGATGCCGGCCGTTACTGCCACAGACGCGCCGATCGTCCAGGTGACGTACCCCGGATTCCGGTGCAGCGACGAGGCGAAGTTGGGCTCGAAGTCGGTGACCGCCCCGCGCCCGTCCAGCGCGACGAACATCGTCGCGCGCCGGCCGGACCAGCCGACGTTCGCCGCGGCCTGATGGCGCGGACGGCGCACGAGCGGATCGCCGACCTGGAACGGCGCGGGCGCGCGGCCGGCGAGGTCGTCGACGTCGAGCACGGCCGTGTCGAGCCACGTCCAGGCCACACGGGACGTGAGGCCGCCCGGACCCCGCCAGCTCGCCCCCAGCTCGAGGCCGCGCGCGCGCGCGTTGGCGATGTTGTCCGTCCGATACCGGCTCGCGCCCGCGAGCGACGAGCCGACGGCCACGATGAGCTGGTCGTACCGGTTGGCGAACCAGACCGCCTCGACGACGACCGTGCCGCGCGCGAGTGCGTGCTCCACGCCGAGGTCGACGCTCCGGCTTCGCTCGGGCTTGAGGGAGGGATTGTCGGTGAACGCGATCTCGAACGCGGTCGGCGGCTTGATGCCGGTGCCGGCGCCCACACGCACGCGCGTCCAGGAGCCCGCGCCCGATCGCCGCACCGTCCACGCCGCCGCGACTTTCGGGTTGGCCGACCAGACGACGTCGTCGGCCAAGGCCGGGCGGGGGCCGAAGGGGCTGGGATTGCCTTCGAGCGCGCGCCGGGCGATGCGCTCGACGCGCGCGCCTGCGTGGACAACGACACGCGCGTCGGGCCGCCACCGGGCCTCGAGGAAGAGGCCGTTCTGGGTGCGCTCCACCGGGACGGGCGCGAACGTCTCACCTGTGATGTAGGTGTTGTCCGCGCGCTCGGCGAGCGCCTCCCAGCCGGCCGACAGTCCGGCGAGCCGGCCTTCGACGTCCACCTGGTAACGACCCGTGATGCGGCGCGAGCGGTCGTCCGACTCGCCGTAGGGACTGGCGTAACGGCTCGGCGCGTCCGTCCACGCGGCCTGCACGGCGTGCCGCAGGCCGGGACCCGCGCCGAATGCAGCCCGCACGCCAACGGCCCGCGTGTCGTTCCAGCCGCGGGAGACGCGGTCGAGGCCGCCGTAGAACCCGAGCGGGTCCGATCCGTACGGGCCGGGGAATCCGCGCTCGTCGCGGGCGATGCGGACGTCGGCGCGCACGCGCCGGTCCGGCCGGTCCGACCAGCCGACGCCCATCGATGCGGCGGTGCGCGTGTAGTCGTCGTTGGCCACCGGGCCGCCGGCCGGCGCGAACGGGCGCCTGTCGCCGTCGGAGCCGGTCCAGTCGAGGCTCGCGCCCCACATCCAGGCGCCGCGCGAGCCGGCCGACGTCGCGCTCGTGCGCGTCGTGCCGTACGCGCCGGTCTCGACGCGGCCCTCGGCGCGGGTCGGTCCGCCGAGCCGCGTCGTGACGTGCACGACGCCGCCGATGGCGCCGCCGCCCAGGAGCGCGCTCTGGGGTCCGCGGACGACCTCGATGCGTTCGACGTCAGCCGTTCCGAGGTGTCCCGCATCGAAGCCGCCACCGAACGCGTTCATGGCAATGCCGTCCACCAGGACGAGCGTGTAGTCGGACTCGCCCCCGCGCGGAAAGAACGACGTCAGCGCCCCGCGGCCACCCGAGCGCGTGACGCCGAAGCCGGGCACCGAGCGAAGGGCGTCGGCAACGGTCTCGACCTGCCTGGCGACGATCTCAGTCCGGTCGACGACCGAGACCGTGTCGGGCACGCGCGAGAGCGCCGTCTCCACCTGCGCGGCCGACACGACGACCGACTCGCGCACCGCGGAGATCTCGAGCCTCACGTCGATCTCGAGCCGCGCGGCGGCCGCGGTGACCGTGACGGGCCTCGGCGCGCTCCAGAGGCCCGGCGCCGACACGACAAGGTCGTAGCGGCCGGGCGCGAGCGCGAACGGCCCGAATCGCCCGTCGGCCGACGTCTTCGCCGCCAGGACAACGCGCGCGCCGTCGATGACGAGGACGTCGGCCAGCGGCACGGCGCGGTCGTGCGGATCGAGCACGCGGCCATGGAGATCTCCGGCGTCGGCCGAAAGGGGGCTGAGACCGAAACCGGCGAGGGCGACGAACGTTGAGAGGAACAGGCGGCCGGACCGGCCGACCGAGGGGAACCGCATCGAAACCTCCTTCGGCGTGATCGCGCGCCGAGCCCGCGCCCGAAAACGGACGCGGCTGGAAGGACGTCCCGATGACCAGTAGCCTGGCTTGCCTCGCCGGTCACATGGCGGGCTTACAGTGGCGGCACCGCGTGGGCTTCGCACCCACTTCCCCGGCCACCGGGAAACCGTCAGTTGTGGGGCGCGAGTATAGCATGGCAGAATGAGGCCTAGCTCCTGTCCGGATGCCCCCGGCTGTTGCCCGGCGTTGCGGGTTTCGGTAAGATGCGCGGCTTGTACGGGGATGAGAAACCGAGGCCTTCATGAGTAAAAGTTCGACGGTCACCGTCCGGGACCAGCCCGTGGCGGATGTGACGTCGGAATCTGGTGCCATCAGGGTTCACGGCGAGACCTTTACCGTGGAAACGGACGCGCGGATCCACGTGGTGGATCTCACAGAACGGGTCATGGGACTCGTCCGCAAGCTCCGGATCAAGGAAGGGATCGTTCACCTCTTCTCGATGCACACGACGTGCACCGTCTTCATCAACGAGTTCCAGACCGCCCTCCTCAGCGACATCAAGAAGTTCCTCGAAGGCGTCGTGGCGCGCGACGCCGAGTGGCTGCACAATGACCCGCAGCACTCGGACTGCGACCGCATGAACGCCGACTCCCATTTGCGCGCCATGCTCCTCGGGCACAGCCTGACGCTGCAGGTGAGCGGCGGAGAGGTCGTGCTGGGACAGTGGCAGCGCATCCTCATGGCCGAGCTGGACGGCCCCCGCTCCCGCACGCTGCGGCTGGCCGTGATGGGAGTGGCCTAGCCGGTTTCGGAGTCGCAGGCATTACGTCCGATCTGGTCGACATCGCCGACAAGCTCGAGTCCGGCACGCGCCTGACGTTCGAGGACGGCGTCCGGCTGTTCGAGCATCCCGACCTGCACGACATCGGCCGCCTGGCCAACCACGAGCGCGAGAAGCGGCACGGCGCCCGCACCTTCTTCAACTTCAACCTGCGGCTCGAGGCGACGAACGTCTGTGCGGCCAGCTGTCTCTTCTGCTCGTTCGCGCGGCTGCGGCCGGGCGATCGCGGCGCGTACACGATGTCGCTCGAGGACGTCTTCGACAAGCTCCGGCAGCGCGCCCACCAGCCGCTCACCGAAGTACACATCGTGAACGGTTTGCATCCGGATCTGCCGTTCAGCTACTACACGGATCTTCTGCGAGGTCTGAAGGCCATCAGGCCCGGCATGCATCTCAAGTGCTTCACGGCCGTCGAGATCGCGTTTTTCGCCGACATCTACGGCATGACGGACGAGGGCGTCCTGCGCGAGCTCATGGCGGCCGGTCTCGACTCGCTGCCCGGCGGCGGCGCCGAGATCTTCGCCGAGCGCGTCCGGCGCAAGATCTGCCACGACAAGGCGGACGCCGACCGCTACCTCGCCATTCACCGCATCGCGCACGGGCTGGGTCTCCGGTCGAACGTCACCATGCTCTACGGGCACATCGAGACGATGGCCGAGCGGGTCGATCACATGCTGCGGGCGCGGGCGCTCCAGGACGACACCGGCGGCTTTCAGGCGTTCATTCCGCTCGCCTTCCATCCGGACAACAACCAGATGCGCAAGCTGCCCGCGCCGACGGCGAGCGACACCTTGCGCGTCCACGCCGTGGCGCGCCTGATGCTGGACAACATCCCCCACATCAAGGCGTTCTGGATTGCGACCGGCGTCGAGGTGGCGCAGCTCGCGCTCTGGTATGGGGCCGACGATCTGGACGGCACCGTGCAGGAGGAGCGCATCTATCACATGGCCGGGTCGCGGACGCCCGAGACGCTGTCGACGGCCGACATTCGCCGGCTCATCCGCGAGGCCGGCCGCGAGCCGATCGAACGCGACACCTTGTACCGGATCGTAGCGTAGTCCACCAGTTCACCAGTTCACCAGTTTCTCCAGTTTCTCCATCACCGTGCTAGACTGTCGGTGAGTCAAGTCCCGAATCGGCGATAGCCGGGGGCGAGCACCCCGAACGGGATTTGGCCTTTTTAGTCTCCGGAGATTGAGAAAAGTTTCACAAAGTTGACCGGCCGATGACACAGGCAACCCAGGTCCAGCTCCTCACGGACTACGAGCGCACGCAGCTCCACGAGCGGCAGCCGCTCCCGGACGCGTACCTGCGCCTGTCGGACGCCGAGATGGACATCCGCATCGCCGCCGCGAAGGCCGCGCTCGGCGACCGGCTCGTCATCCTCGGCCATCACTACCAGCGCGACGAAGTGATCAAGTTCGCCGACCACACCGGCGACTCGCTCAAGCTCTCGCAGCATGCCGCACGCCAGCACGCCGCCGACTACGTCGTGTTCTGCGGCGTGCACTTCATGGCCGAGAGCGCCGACATCCTCGGCCCCGCGCACCAGCAGGTCATCCTGCCGGATCTGGCCGCCGGCTGTTCCATGGCCGACATGGCCGCCATCGACGAGCTCGAGATGGCGTGGGAGGAACTCGGCGCGATGGGCGCGCGCCGCGTCGTGCCGGTCACCTACATCAACTCCAGCGCGGCCATCAAAGGCTTCTGCGGCCGGCACGACGGCATCGTCTGCACGTCCTCGAACGCCGTGCGCGTGATGCAGTGGGCGTGGGAACGGGGCGACCACGTGCTGATGCTGCCCGACCAGCACCTCGGGCGGAATACGGCCTACTTCCGGATGGGCGTGCCGCTCGACGAGATGGCCGTCTGGGACCCGGGCCTGCCCGACGGCGGCCTCGATCCCGCGATCCTCCGGCGGGCGCGCCTGCTCCTCTGGAAGGGCCACTGCTCGGTGCACACGCGCTTTTCCACGAAACACATCGACGCCTTCCGTGCGACTCACCCCGACGGCCGCGTCATCGTGCACCCGGAGTGCACGTTCGACGTCGTGCAGGCCGCCGACGACTGCGGGTCGACCGAGTACATCATCCGCACGATCTCGGCCAGCCCGCCCGGGTCGGTCTGGGCGGTCGGCACCGAAGTGCACCTTGTCAGCCGGCTCGCCCGCGAGCTGGCGCCAACGCGGACGGTGCAGACGCTGGACACGCTCGGGTGCCTGTGCTCGACGATGTTCCGCATTTCGCCCAACCACCTCCTGCGCGCGCTCGAGGGGCTGGTGGACGGCGACGTGATCAACCGCGTGGTCGTGCCGGAGCCCACCAAGGGCTACGCGCGGCTCGCCCTCGAGCGCATGCTCAGCCTGGCCTGACGTCCGCCCGGCTCGACTCTGGAGACTGCCCGATGCCGCATCAGCTACCACCGCTCCCGTACGACTTCGCCGCGCTCGAGCCCCACATCGATACGCAGACGATGCAGATTCACCATGGGAAGCACCACGCGGCGTACGTGAACAACCTGAACGCGGCGCTCGAGAAGCACGCGGCGCTCGCCGGCAAGACCGCCGAGGATCTCGTCGCGAACCTGGCCTCGGTGCCCGAGGAGATCCGGACCGTCGTGCGGAACAACGGCGGCGGCCACGTCAATCACACGATGTTCTGGCAGATCATGGGACCCGGCAGGGGCGGGGCGCCGACCGGGGCGATTGCCGCGGCCATCACCGGCGCCTTCGGCAGCTTTGAGACGTTCAAGGAACAGTTCGCCAAGGCCGGCATGGGCCGGTTCGGCAGCGGGTGGGCCTGGCTGGTCTCCGCCGGCGGCACGCTCGCGATCGAGAGCACGGCGAACCAGGACTCACCGCTGATGGACGGCAAGCGCGTCATCATGGGCGTCGACGTCTGGGAGCACGCCTACTACCTCAAGTACCAGAACCGCCGCGCCGACTACCTCGCCGCGTGGTGGAACGTCATCAATTGGGATGAAGTCAATAGGCGACTTGCACAATGAGGCAGTTGGGCAATGGGGCAATGGGGCAATAGATGGGTGAATGGGGCAATGCGGCAATGGGGCAATGGCCTTTGACCGTCACAGCATTGCGCCATTTATCTCATTGCGCCATTTATCTCATTGCCCCGTTTACCCCATTGCCCCGTTTACCCCATTGCCCCGTTTACCCCATTGCCCCGTTTACCCCATTGCCCCATTTACCCCATTGCAGCATTGCCCCATTGCCTCATTGCCCCATTGCCCCATTAACACCCGTCAGAACAATGTGACCGTCACCACCGTGCCTGCCTCGAGCACGTCGGTCTGGGCGGGAATCTCGATGTACCCGTCGGCATGGGCCATGCTCGTGATGTCGCCGGAGGCCTTGAACGCGGGCTCCGCGCGGCCGTCCACGATCCTCACGGTAAAGAACTGGTGCCGGCCCGTGGTGGACACGACGCGCCGGGCGAGCGGCGCGCTCACCGTGGCGGGCTTCCAGGGCGGCAGCCGCGCGACCAGCCGCAGGAACGGCGCGAGCAGCATGTAGGCATTGGACAGGCACGACGTCGGGTACCCCGGCATCCCGAACACCGCCGTGCCGCCCACCGTGCCGAAGACGGTCGGCTTGCCCGGCTTGACGGCGATGCCGTGGAAGAGCACGTCACCCTTGTCGCGGAGGACGTCGAGCATCAGGTCGCGCTCGCCGACCGAGCTGCCGCCGGAGAAGACGATGATGTCGTGCGCGCGGGCGGCGTCGAGCGCGGCGCCGAGTTCCGCGCGCGTGTCGGCGGCGATCGGCATCGCGACGCCGATGCCGCCGTGACGCGCCACGATCGACTCGAGCGTAAACCGGTTGATGTCGTAGATCTGGCCCGGCCCGAGCGGACCGCCGGGCGGCACGATCTCGTTGCCCGTGGACAGGATCGCGACCGACGGCCGGCCGTAGACCTCCACGTCGGTCACGCCGGCGCCGGCGAGCGCGCCAATCCGGCTCGGATTGAGCACCGCGCCGGCCGGCACGATCATCTGGCCGGCGGCGAGATCGGCGCCGCGCCGCCCCACGTTCTGCCGCGGGTAGACAGGCGTGAGGATGCGGACCGCGTCGCCCTCGCTCTCGGTCTCGGTCTCTTCAACCATCACCACCGCGTCGGCGCCGTCCGGCATCGGCGCGCCGGTGGCGATTTCGACGCACTCGCCCGGTCCAACCCCGCGTCCGGCGGCCTGGCCCGTCAAGACGCGATCCACCAGGCGAAGACGACTCGGCGCGTGCGGGCCCGATCCGAACGTGTCCTCGGCGCGCACGGCGTAGCCGTCCATGGCCGCGCGATCGAAGGGCGGGACGTCAACGGCCGCCCGGACGTCGCCGGACGACACGCGGCCGTCGGCGGCCAGAATCGCCACGCGCTCGGTGCGCGCGATCGGCCTGGCCGCCTTCATCACCACGCGGACGGCATCCGCGAACAGCAACGTCTCCGCTATCGGACGCATGGCAGCCGCCGGGCCTCCCCCTCACCCTTTCGCGAGTTCGCCGACGATGTGCCCGAGCTCGGGAATGATCAGGCGGCGCATCGCCAGCCGCGCGGCATTCTCCGACCCCGGCAGAAGAAACAGGGCGCAACTGCCCGCGATGCCGGCGGTCGCGCGCGACAGCATGGCCGCCGCGCCGATCTCCTCGAAGCTCAGCATCCGAAACAGCTCGCCGAAGCCGTCGAGGCGCTTGTCGAGGAGCGACACGAGCGCCTCGTAGGTCGAGTCCCGCCTCGCGATGCCCGTGCCGCCGGTCGTGATGATGGCCCTGGCGCGGCCGACCCGCAGCTCGTCGCCGACGACGCGCCGGACTTCGTCCGGCTCGTCCCTGACGACCGTGCGGCCGACGACGGTGTGGCCGGCCTCGGTCAGGAGATTGGCAATCGCGCGGCCGCTCGTTTCCGTCTCCAGCGTGCGCGTGTCGCTGACGGTGAGCACGAAGCACGGCACCGAAACCGGCGACCTCGCGCGATGCGCCGCGACGGACATGGCGAATCCAGTAGACTCTCAACGGGGACGGGGGTCAACTGGTGAACTGGTGAACTGGTGAACTGGTGAACTGGAGAACTGGAGAACGGGGGAACGGCAACCGAACGGCGCACGCGGTCGCGATGCTGGCTGTCCTCGTGCCGGCCCTGGTGCTGGCCCAGATGTCGCTGCCGGACGCGCTCGACCGGACTGCGACCCGCTGGGTGGACGACACGTTCAAGCGAATGACGCTCGACGACAAGGTCGGGCAGCTCATCGTGTCCTCGTTCGCGTCGACCTATCTGGCGAACGACACGGATTCGTTTGATGCCCTGGCCGACAAGGTCAAGCGGCTGCGCGTGGGCGGCTTTCACGTGTTCGGCGGGTCCGAACCTGCGCCGAGCGTGCTGCTCGGCAACCACTACGGCTCGGTCATTCTTGGACAGCCGCTGGCCGCTGCGTCCCTGCTGAACCGCCTGCAGGCGCTGTCTGGCGTGCCGCTTCTGGCCTCGGCGGATCTCGAAGCGGGACTCGGCTTCCGGATCGCCGGCGCCACGGTCTTTCCGCGGGCGATGGCGATCGGGGCCGCCGGCGACGACCGCGCCGCCTACGACGCCGGCCGCGTGACGGCGATCGAAGCGCGCGCGATCGGCATCCACCTGAACTTCGCGCCCGTGGCCGACGTCAACAGCAACCCCCGCAATCCCGTCATCAACACGCGCGCGTTCGGCGAGCAGCCGGAAGCCGTCGGCCGGCTCGCGTCGTGGTACATCCGCGGCCTGCACGCCGGCGGCATGCTCGCCACGCTCAAGCACTTTCCGGGGCACGGCGACACCGACGTGGACTCCCACCTCGGCCTGCCGACCATCGAGCTCTCGCTCGAGCGGCTCGCATCGGTCGACCTGCCGCCGTTCCGGGCGGGACTGGCCGCCGGCGCCGATGCGGTCATGACGGCGCACATCCAGCTCCCCGCGCTCGACCCCGCCGAGTTCAGCCCCGCCACGTTGAGCCGCCCGGTCGTGACGGGGCTCCTGCGCGGCGAGCTCAACTTCGGCGGTCTCATCGTGACCGATTCAATGGGGATGGACGCCGTGGCGCGTCGGCTGCGGCCCGACGAGGCCGCCGTGGCCGCCGTGAAGGCAGGCAACGACATCGTGCTGCACTCACCCGACGACGCGGCCGCCGTGGCCGGCATCAAGGCCGCGGTGGCGAGCGGCGACATTCCCATGGCGCAGCTGGATGCCTCCGTTCGCCGCATCCTCGTGGCCAAAGCGCGGGTCGGGCTGCACCGTGCCCGGCTGGTCGAGCTCGACGAGGTGTCGAAGGTCGTAGGCGGCCGGACGAATGCCGCGACCGCCCGCGAGATCAGCGCCCGATCGATCACGCTGATCAAAGACGACCGCAACCAGATTCCCCTGCGCGCGCCGCGCGAAGCGTCACTGCTGTACCTCTCAGTGCTCGACTATCCCTCGGGATGGCGGATCGCCGCGCCGAGCCGGACGTTTCTGCCGGAGCTGCGGAAGCGCTGGCCGGCCGTGACGGCCATCGAGCTGTCCGACCGCTCCACGCCCGACGAGATCGAGCTTGTCCGCGCCACCGCCTCGCGCTACGACGCCATCGTCGTCTCCGTGTTCGTGCGGGCGGCGTCAGGCAGCGGCCGCATGGACCTGGCCGCGCCGCTCGTCAAGCTGCTCGACGACCTCGCGCGCGCGACGGCGAATACGCCGCGGCCGTTCGTGGCCGTGTTTTTCGGCAATCCGTACGTGCCGGCGGGCGTGCCCGCGCTGCCGGGCGTGCTGCTGACGTACGACTTCTACGACCTGGCCGAACTCTCCGCCGTGCGGGCGCTGGCGGGCGAGGCGCCCATTTCGGGCCGCCTGCCCATCACACTGCCCGGGCTGTTTGAGAGGGGATACGGGCTCGTGAGGTGATTCGTGCAATGGGGCAATGGGGCAGTGAGGCAGTGAGGCAATGGCGCAATGAGGCAATGAGGAAATGGGGCACTGCGGCAATGGAGCAGTGCCGCGACGGTCAGGAGCCGTTCCGCATTGCCCCATTACTGCATTAGCCCATTCCACACATCTATTGCCTCATTGCCACATTGCCCCACTGCCTCATTAACAGCTAGGATCCTGTGTTGCGCGCCCTTAGCTCAGGTGGATAGAGCGTCTGGCTACGAACCAGAAGGTCGCATGTTCGAGTCATGCAGGGCGCGCCAAATATTGATCCGGGGGGCTTTGCCCCCGCGGACCCCCCTACGAGCTCACTCGCGGGGACCCCTTCACCCCGCTCCGTTCGCTCGGGCTCACGCGCTGACGTGCGTTCGCTGTGATCCGGGGGGCTTTGCCCCCGCGGACCCCCCCTACGAGCTCACTCGCGGGGACCCCTTCACCCCGCTCCGTTCGCTCGGGCTCACGCGCTGACGCGCGTTCGCTGTGAACCGGGGGCTTCGCCCCCGCGGACCCCCCTACGAGCTCACTCGCGGGGACCCCTTCACCCCGCTCCGTTCGCTCGGGCTCACGCGCTGACGCGCGTTCGCTGTGATCCGGGGGCCTTCGCCCCCGCGGACCCCCCTACGAGCTCACTCGCGGGGACCCCTTCACCCCGCTCCGTTCGCTCGGGCTCACGCGCTGACGCGCGTTCGCTGTGAACCGGGGGCTTCGCCCCCGCGGACCCCCCCAACGAGCTCACTCGCGGGGACCCCTTCACCCCGCTCCGTTCGCTCGGGCTCACGCGCTGACGCGCGTTCGCTGGATCCGGAGGGCTTCGTCCCCGCCGCCCTGTCCGCCGTCGTCCGCAACGCGGACGAAGGCGGACCCCCCGACGAGCTCAGGCCAACCCGATCGCAGACGTGGTATATAGTTCACATTGTGAAGCAAATAACAAAGGCCGAGATTCCCCTGGGCGAATTCGAACAGCTCGTGCTGCTGGCCCTGGTCCGGTTGGGACCGGAGGCGTACGGAGCGACGATCCGGCGCGAGATCGAGGCGCGCACGGGAAGGGATCTGGCGATTAGCGCCGTGTACGTCACCCTCGATCGCCTGGAAGTGAAGGGCCTCGTACGCTCGCGCATCGGCGATCCGACGCCACAGCGGGGCGGCCGGCGCCGCAAGCACGTCGTCATCCTGCCCGCGGGCCGCAGGGCGATCACCCACACCTGCCGGGCGTTCGGACAGATGGTCGAAGGATTGGGACTCATCTGATGCCACCGCGTCTGGCCCTCTGGATTCTGCGTGCGCGGCTGTCCGCTGAGGACCGCGAGTTTGCGATGGGCGACCTCGAAGAGGAGTTCCTCGACCGCGTCGGCCGGCACGGCCGGGCGCGCGCCCGCCGCTGGTACTGGCGCCAGGCGCTTCGCAGCCTCCTCACGCGGCAGCCCCGGCGATGGCCACAGACACACACTTCTCGAAGGACGTCCGCCATGAAACACGTCTCGCAGGACATCAGGTTCGCCCTTCGCCTCGTGCGTCGCTCACCCGGCTTCACGGCGGTTGTCGTCCTGTCGCTCGCGCTCGGCATCGGCGCCAGCACCGCGATGTTCACCGTCGTGCATGCGGCCTTGCTCAAGCCGCTGCCGTTCAAGGACCCCGATCGGCTCGTCACGGCCGTGAATGGTCCCAGCCCGGCCGAAAGCTACCCCTTGAGCTATCCGCAGTTGCTGCAGTGGCGCGATGAGTTCAAGGTGTTCGAGGACATCGCCGCATACTTCAACTGGAGCGCGACGATCGGTGGTGCGGGCGAACCCGAAGCGGTGAGGGCCGTGCGGGGAAGCGCCAGTCTGTTTTCAACGCTGGGTGTGGCGCCCATCGTTGGACGGCTCTTCACGAAGGCGGAGGAGCCGCGCGAAGCCGAGCGCGTCGTGCTGCTGAGCGAGCCGTTCTGGCGCAGGAAGTACAACGCGGATCCGGACGTCCCGGGCCGGCGCATTAGCATCAACGAGCAGACGTTCACCATCATTGGCGTCCTGCCGGGCTCGTTCCGGCGCGTGCGCCCCGGTGATGACGTCTGGGATCTGTTTGCGCCGCTCCGGCTGAGCGCCGAGCCGGCTCTGAGCTCGCTCTACTTCCTCCCTGTGGTCGCCAAACTGAAGCCGGGACAGACCGGAGCGACCGCGCACGAACAACTGCAGGCGGCCGTCGTGCGCGCGAATCCCGATGCCCAGCCGCAGCCACGCGTCGTCGTCCTGCCGCTGAGGGATCGGCTCGTGATGGACTCCCGTGCGGTCCTGCTCGCGCTCTTCGGCGCCGTCGGCTTCCTGCTGCTGATCACGTGCGCCAATCTGGCGAATCTGCTGCTGGCGCGAGGCGTGAGCCGGAAGCGGGAGATTGCCGTGCGTCTGGCCGTCGGCGCCGGGCGACGCAGGATCGTCACGCAGCTGCTGACGGAATGTCTGGTGCTGGCGGGCGCCGGCTGCGCCGCCGGCATCTTCGCAGCGTGGGCGGCCGTTCGTGCGGTGGCCAGCCTGCCGATCCTCACCGAGGCGGGCGTGTACGAGCTGGCGTTGAACTGGACGGTGGTGGGGTTCGCCGTCGTGCTGTCCACCGCGGTGGCGGTGATGTTCGGCCTCGTCCCTGCGCTTCAGGCGGGCCGGGCGAATGCCGCTGTCGACCTGCGTGACGGTTCTCGCGTCACCGGCGGCGACCGCCTGCGCAGCACGTTTGTCGTCGCTGAGGTCGCGCTGACCGTGGTGCTCCTGACCGGCGCCGCGTTGCTCGGCCGAAGCCTCGCGAAGCTCATCGAGGTGGACAAGGGATTCGAGACGGATTCGGTGCTCGCCTTCCGCCTTGCGACGAGCCCGATCAAGTATCCAGCGGGGCCTGAGCAAGTCCGGTTCTTCGAAAGTGTCCTCGATCGCATTCGCAGGATTCCTGGCGTCGAGGCCGCAGGTGTCGCGAGCGATATTCCGCTGTCTGGCAACGACACCGACGGCATGGTCCCCATCGAAGGCAGGACGTTTCCTCCCGGCCAGTCGCCAGGCGCGCAAAAGCGCATCGTGTCGGCCGGCTACTTCGACGCCCTCAGGATTCCGCTCCTTCAGGGTCGCGTGTTCAATGCCACGGACGATGCCAGGGCGCCTGGCGTGATTGTGATCAGCGAGGCGTTCGCGAAACGCTGGTTCTCCGGAGAGGATCCCATCGGCAAGCGCATCGGTTTCAACTGGGAGATGGAAGGCTTTCAGAGTGTCGTGGGCGTCGTGGCGAATGTGAAGCACCGTGGACTCGATGATCCCGAGAGTCCCGCCGTCTACGTCGCCCTGCCGCAGCGCGCCGACAGCTCGTTCGACGTCGTCGTGCGGACGTCGGTCCCACCGGAATCGATCCTCAGTGCCGTCCGGGCCGAAGTCAAGGCGATCGATCCCAATCGGCCGGTTTCGCGAGTTCGGACGATGCGCGCGCTGATGTCGGAGTCGGTCAGCGGCAGACGTCTCTCGCTCAATATCGTCGGCGCGTTCGCGCTGATTGGCGTGCTGCTGGCCGCCACCGGCATCTATGGTGTCGTCAGCCATGCGGTGCAGCAGCGCACCCGCGAGTTCGGGATCCGGCTGGCCCTCGGCGCGGAATCCACGTTGGTGTTCGGTCTCGTGTTCAGGCGGGGCCTATTGCTCGCGGTCATCGGCGCGTCGCTGGGTCTCGCCGGCGCGCTGGCGGTGGGGGGCGTGCTGCGCGCGCAGCTCTTCGGCGTCCAGCCGAGCGATCCGGCGACGCTCGTCGCAGTCTCCGTCGGGTTGATCGCGGTTGCCTTCCTCGCGTGCTATGTGCCGGCCAGACGCGCGGTCAAGATCAATCCAGCGTCCATCCTGCGTGAGGGCTGATCCGGGATCGCCCATCGCGCCTCACTCGCGGCCCCCGGCACCCCGCTCGGCTTGCTGCCACATGGCGGGGCACGCCGTTCACCGGTTCTCCAGTTCTCCAGTTCTCCAGTTCTCCAGTCCCCCTCACCCATACCTGGCAAAGAATCGCTCTTCCGCCTCGCGATCGCCGATGAGAACCAGCTCGGCGTCGGCGGGCAGCGGCGCGTTCACGTCGAAGTGAATCGTGGACCGGCCGTGCTGGCGGATGGCGAGCACGTTGACGCCGGTTTCGCCGCGGAGGCCCGAGTCGGCCAGGCTCTTGCGCGTGAGCGACGCGGGCACCTTCGCGGTGAACACGTCGAGGCCTTCGGCCACGAGCATGAGGCCGCCCCGGCGCAGGCCGTTGAAGATGGCGTTGGCGCCGAGTGACGCGTACGACAGCACGAAGTCCGCGCCGGCGCGATGGAGCGTCGTCGTGTTCCGCTCGAGCGTGGCGCGGCTGAGAATCAGCATCTCCGGCCGCAGGCGCCGGCAGTAGAGCGTGAGGTACACGTTGATGTCGTCCTCGTGCGTCGTGACGATGACGCTCGAGGCCCGGTCGATGCCGGCCTCTTTCAGCACCTCGAGGTCGGCGGCGTCCCCGATCACGACGCGCGAGTCGTGGCGCACGCGGTCGGGAATCTTCTCCACGATCCGGTAGTCGACGCCGCGCTCGGCCAGGGCCCGCGCGGCGGCGCGGCCCACCCGCCCGCCGCCGATGATGACGACGAACGTGTCGCCGGCGGCGGAGGTGGCAAACGCCTGGTCGTACTTCTCGAGGTCCTTCCGCTCGCCGGCGAGCAGAAGCACCGTGTCGTCGGTCACCATCGTGTCGGCCCGTCCGGGCACGTAACGGCCGCGCTGCCACACGCCCGCCACGAGCAGGTTGAGCTGGGCGCGAAGCTGCGATTCCCGCAAGGTGCGTCCGACGAGCGACGTGCCGGCCGCCGCCGCCTCGGTGACGACCAGGTTGTCGATCTGGCCGATGACGTGGCAGCGGCCGTCCCGCCCGAACACGCGCCGGGCCATGAACTGTCCGAGGAGTTCGCTCAGCCGGACGACCTGACGGCAGCCGGCGAGCTCCAGGATGTCCACCGACGTGGGCGAGGAGGCGAGCGCGGCAATCGGCACGCGCTCGGCGAATTCGCGGACGGTGGCCGCGATGTTGGCGTTGACCGGGTCGGACTGGGTCGCCACGACGAGCGCCGCGCGATCGGCCCGCGCCCGTCGGTATGTATCCGGGTCGTCCAGCTCGCCGACCATCACCCGGACGCCCCGGTCGTAGAGCCCGAGCGCCGCGGTGACGTCGGGCGCGATCACGGCGTACGGCATCTTGAACTGATCCAGGCGCTTCGCCAGGCCGGTGTCCACCGGGCCGAAGGCCGTGAGCAGCACGTGGCCGGCGATCGACTCGGGCAGCTCGCGCGGCGCCCGCGCGGCGTCGCGCGCCTCGAGCCACGGCGCGTAGAAGAACTGGATGAACGTGAACGGCAGCAGGACCAGCATGAAGACGGTCCCCGAGACGACGACCAGCACCGAAAACATGCGGCCGAGGTCCGACTGGAACGTGACGTCGCCAAAGCCGAGCGTGGACATCGCGACCATCGTCCAGTAGAAGCCGGTGAGCCAGCTGTGCTCCTGGCCCTCGCGCTCCATGAGGATGTGGAACATCACGCTGTAGAAGGCCACGAGCAGCACGAGGACGCCGATCAGGCGCAGGAGGACACGCACGTTCGTTCGCGTGGATCGCGTGCTGCCGAAGTAGGCGCTGGCAAGAGCGGTGATCGTCTTCATAGGCGGTTCGCGGAGCAGGATACCCGGATCCGGCCCGCCTCCGTCGCGGTAGACTTGAACGTTCTCCGGCGCCGTGCCCGTTTCGCTCGCTCACGTGGACGCCTTTACCGACGAGCCGTTCAGCGGCAACCCGGCGGCCGTGTGCCTCCTGCCGGGTCCCCGGGACGTGACGTGGATGCAGCACGTGGCCCGGGAGATGAACCTGTCGGAGACCGCGTTCCTCGTCAGGCGCGGCGAAGACGAGTTCGATCTCCGCTGGTTCACGCCGGCCCTTGAGGTCGATCTCTGCGGCCACGCCACGCTGGCCGGCGCGCACGTGCTGTGGGAAAGCGGCGCGCTCGCGCCGGATCGAGTCGCGCGGTTTCACACGCGAAGCGGGTTGCTCACGGCGGCGAAGCGGGGCGCCTGGATCGAACTGGACTTTCCGGCCACGCCGGACACGGAAGCGCCGGCACCGCCGGTCCTCGCCGCCGCCCTCGGCGTCGAGCCGCGCTACACGGGGCGCAGCCGCTTCGACTGGCTCGTGGAAGTCGGGAGCGAGGCGGAGGTGCGCGATCTCCGGCCGGACGTCGCGCGCCTTCGCGCCCTGCCGGAGCGAGGCGTGATCGTCACGAGCCGGGCGACGTCGGCGGGGTGGGACTTCGTGTCGCGCTTCTTTGCCCCCGGCTCGGGCATTGACGAAGACCCGGTGACCGGCTCCGCACACTGCTGCCTGGCGCCGTTCTGGAGCCGCCGGCTCGGCAGGGACGAGTTCGTCGCCCGGCAGCTTTCGCCGCGCGGGGGCACACTCCGCGTCCGGCTCGATGGCGACCGCGTGAAGCTCTCGGGACAGGCCCTCACCGTCTTCCGGACGGAGCTCCTGGTTTGAGGACCGTCGGACTCAGGGCTCAGGACCGAGGACGGATCGACAGACTGACGATCCCTGACCGATCGACCGAGAATGACGGAGGACGGATGTTAGCCGCCGCGCGAGGCCTCCGGGCCGGAGCCGCCGTGCTCATGTTCGGGGCCGCTCTCGCGGTGCTCGTCGGGGTCCCCGTGCGGGGCGCCGAGCAGAGTCGGGCTCGTCCGGCCGGTCAGACGACGCCGCCTCGCGATCGGGCGGTGCCGAGAACCCCGTCCGACCCAGTCGAGCAACAACCCACGTTGACGGCCGAGCGCGCCGAAGCGTTCGTGGACGCCGCGCGCCGCGGCCTCGACTACCTGCCGGGCGAGGTGCTCGTCCGGTTCAAGCCGTTCGTCTCGTCGGCGGCCCGCCAGCGCGCGCTTGACGTCCTGGGCGGCCGGCCCCGCCTGGGCGATGTCGAGTGGCACGGTCCGGTCGCGCTCGTGCGGGATCGCACCGAGCCGAACGCCCACGTCCTCGCGCACCGGCTGCGCGAGCGTCCCGAGGTCGCCTACGCGGAGCCGAACCACATCGCGCGCGTCGAGCCGCGCCTCCACGAGCGTCTGCGCGCCGTGGACCCGTCGCCCGCGCCTGCGCTCGCGGCGGCCGTGCCGAACGACGAAGACTTCGCGGCCTACCAGTGGAACTTCTCGCTCATCGACATGCCCGGCGCGTGGGAGATCCAGCCCGGCGGGCGGCCGGAGATCGTGGTGGCCGTCCTCGACACCGGCGTCACGGCGGCGTCCGTGACGCGCACGTTCCGGATCTGGACGGGCGCGGCGTTCGAGGACGTGCCGATGCCCTTCGCCGTGAGCGACGATCTGCCGGCCGCGCGCCTCGTGGGTGCCCGCGATCTCGCGTTCCTCGAGCCGTCGGGTCCGGTGCTCGACCTGGACGGGCACGGCACGCACGTCGCCGGCACGATTGGCGAGAGCACGAACAACCTCCGGCGGCTGGCGGGCATGGCCTACAACGTCCGGGTCATGCCGATCAAAGTCTGTCTCGGCTACTGGGAGATTCTGATCGCCCGCGCGCAGGCGAGCATCACCGGCTTTCCGCCCGCCGACGTCGGCGGCTGTCTCTACTCCGACATGGCCGACGGCATCTACTACGCGGCCGACCAGGGTGCGCGCGTCATGAACATCAGCATCGGGGGGCCGGGCGCGTCGACGTTGCTTCGCGACGCGCTGACCTATGCCGCCTCGCGCGGCATGTTCGTGGCCATTTCGATGGGGAACGACTTCCAGAACGGCAACACGGTCAGCTTTCCCGCGCGCTACGGGCAGGACATCCAGGGCGTGATGGCGGTGGGCGCCGTCGGCAAGACGTCCGACAAGGCGTACTACTCGAGCACCGGGCCGCACTGCGAGATTGCGGCGCCGGGCGGCGACGGAACGATCGGCGGCAGCCCCGACTTCGGCTTCGTCTGGCAGACGACGCTGGATTTTCTGGATCAGGTGCCGTCCGTCATCCGGCCGCGCTTCGATCGGTACGACAAGATCGGCTACCAGGGCACGTCGATGGCGGCGCCGCACGTGGCCGGGCTGGCCGCGCTCCTCGCGTCGCAGAGTCCGGGGATGTCGCCCGCCAGTATCGAGCGGATCGTCCGCGCGACCGCGAGGGACCTGGGCGCGCCGGGCCGCGACGACTTCTTCGGGTACGGCCTCATTCAGCCGCGGACCGCGCTCTTCGGACGGGGGATCCGCCGCTAGCCCGATGTCCGCGTCCGTCGTCCTCTCGCTCGTTGTGCTGCTGACCGGTGCGACCGCGCCCGCCGCGGCGCCCGGGGGCCAGGACCGTGCCGCGTCCGGCGCGCGGACGGAGCAGCCGCGCGACCTCAGGCCGCCGCCGCGGGTGCCCGTGGATTTTCGCGGCTACGTGCATTTCGACGAGGTCTGGATGTCCGCCTCACGGTCGTTCAAGGCGGTTGTCGGCACGTCGAGCCTCACGGCCGGCGGCGTCGGCGTGGACGTGATCGATCTCTGGAGGCAGGTCTTCGTGCGCGCCGGGTTCTCGCGCATGGGCGGGTACGGCAGCCGCGTGTTCGTCGAGGACGCCGAGGTCGTGCCGCTCAACGTGCCGTTCGCGGTTCGCGTGCGCGCGCTCGAACTGGGCGCGGGCTGGCGGTTCGGACATCCGAAGCTGCCGCGGTATACCTTCTACGGGGGCGCCGGGTTCGTTCGGCTGGGCTTCACGGAGCGGTCGGCCTTCGCGCGCGACGAGGACTCGGACGAGGCCTTCCGGGGGCGCACCGTGTTCGGCGGCGTCGAGATTCCGGTCTGGAAGCGGCTGGTCGCGGGCGGGGAGATCCAGTTCCGGAGCGTGCCGAACGCACTCGGCGACGGCGGCGTCTCGGCCGCGTTCCAGGAGACCGGCCTCGGCGGCTTCATGATCCGCGGACTGGTGGCGATTCGGAAGTAGGATTGCCAAGAGCTCTCACCATGAGGAACATGAAGAACATGAAGGTCATGAGGGTGATGACGGCAATGAAGGCTTCATGTTCCTCATGTTCTTCGTGGTTCAGGCTTTGAGCCTGGCCGTTCAGGTGGCAGGCGCGGGAGCGATCTAGAATCATCAATGCACGAAGCGTTCATGCGCGAGGCGCTCGCGCAGGCGGACCTGGCGGCGCGCGCGAACGAGGTGCCCGTCGGGGCCGTGGTCGTGATCGACGGCGAGGCCGTCGGGTACGGGCACAACCAGCCGATGGGGACGTCGGATCCGACGGCGCATGCGGAGATCGTGGCGCTCCGGGCGGCGGCCCGGCACGCCGGCAACTACCGGCTCACGGGCGCCACGCTGTACGTGACGGTGGAGCCGTGCCTCATGTGTGTCGGGGCCATGGTGCACGCGCGCATTGGCACGCTCGTGTTCGGGGCGACGGAGCCGAAGGCCGGCGCGATCGAATCGACCCAGCGGGCGCACGAGCACCCGTCGCTCAACCACCGGCTCACGGTCGTGGCCGGGGTCCTGGCCGGCGAGTGCGGCGAGCGGCTGACCCGGTTTTTCGAGGGGCGGCGGGTGAAGTAAGGTAAGAGGACGCCGCTGCGGAGAGGTACCGAAGTGGTCGTAACGGGGGCGCCTCGAAAGCGTCTTGTCGCCAAAAGCGGCACGTGGGTTCGAATCCCACCCTCTCCGCCATCTTTAACTTCATGTAGGCCAAACAGTTACAGGCACGAGATTCATGACTTGTACCTCTTTGTACCTGAAGGCCGCCACGCGGGTGGGTTTCCCACCCACGTGCCGAGCCCTTCAGGTACAAAACAGGTGCAGTGAAAGGACGCGCGACTGCAAGTGCTTGATGGTAAATGAGTTGCGATGGCGGAGAGGGTGGGATTCGGAGCCAAGGGGCCAACGCCGTAACCCACGTAAGGCCAACACTTACCGAACTTACGTGGTTTCCCTCAAACCGCCAGAACCGCATGAATCGATATGAATCACGGCCTGGCCCCCCGTAATACTCTTACGGGATCCGAGTCGCATCCGGCCCCATCGATCCCGCAGCGCGCCATCGCCGAATGGTCCAAGTGCTTCGATCACGACTGTCGCCGAATAGTGACGGGCACTGCTGGGGAACCGCGGCGGACGAGGGCTCTCAGGATTGCGTCGAGCACCGCGTCCAGATCCTTGCCGACATCTTCGGCGAGGAACCGCAATACAAAGTAGCCGTTCTCCTGTAGCAATTGGTCCTTTCGGCGATCGCGACGGTACGCGACAGGATCGGCCAGGTGCTGCGCGCCGTCCAACTCGATGGCGAGCCGAGCGTCGGCGCACAGGAGATCGGCTTCCAAAGTGCCGCACCCGTCGAAGGCGATCGGCAACGTGGTGTTCACGGAGAAACGCCCCTGGGTCTGTGGCAGTGTTTCCAGCCGGCGGTACAGGAATGCCTCTGTGGCACTGCGTGCCCGTGCCGCACCATCAGCATCGGGCGACACCGGCCGAACCGCATGCACGAACAGATAGGCAAGCGGACTGTCAACACCGTCTCGAATCAACCGACGGACGCTGCCGGAGTAGTCTCGCTTCCACATGGGATCCGACGGCAACACCACATCGGCAGGCCATCCAGGAATCGCGCTGGCTGGAAGCAGAATTGTGTAGCCGATCGCTTCATAGCCACGGCAACGCCGATCGAACATCCGTCCGAGCATCGGCACGTTGACATCGGCGTAGTCGTAGACGCGAACTTCGCGCTTGCCGTCGTACAACCGGTGTAGCCGACCGGCGTACTGGGCCACTGTCCCCCGCCAGGACACGGGCAGCGTCAGGAACAAGGCATCTAACCGAGAGTCGTCGAAGCCCTCACCAATGTACTTGCCGGTCGCGAGGATGACCCGGCCTTCGTCAGAAGGAATCGCCGTCAGTCGATCGGCAACCGCTTTACGCTGCTTCTTGCCCATCCCGGCCCGCAACACCACCAGGTGAGGAACAGCCGATGCGAGCAGCTGCTCAAGCCTATCGAGATGATCGGTTCGCTCCGTCAGGACCAGAGGTGAGCGGCCGCTTCTGACGGCGTCGACCACGTCATCCGCGATCCTGCGATTGCGCGCGGTGTTGACGACCAGCTCCTGGTAGAGGGTCTGGAACTCCAGCCGTTTGTCCGAATCCGGCGGCTGAGCCGACTGGAACAAAGTCGGCTGCACGAGCACGACATGCTCGAAAGGTCGTGCGATGGCTTGGGCACGAGCGTTGACCCGATAGCGGACAGGCCCACATTGCATCGTGACGATTGGATGGTGCCCGTCCTTGCGTGCGACAGTGGCCGATAGCCCGATGACAAATCGTGCCTTCGCCTGACGCATCACGGCTTCGAAGCTCTGCGCCGAGAGATGGTGGCACTCGTCCACGATGACGTGCCCGTAGTCGGCGACACGATCGTCCACGACGCCCTTCTTGACGAGGCTCTGGATGATCGCCACGTCGATGAGTCCGGTCGGGCGCGTGCGCCCACCGCCGATGCGGCCAATCGCTTTCGCTGGCAATCCGAGAAAAGTCGAGAGTCGCTCGACCCACTGATCGAGCAGGTGACGACGGTGGACGAGGACCAGCGTGTTCGCGCCGCGCTCTGCGATGAGCCACGCGGCGACGACCGTCTTGCCAAACGCCGTCGTCGCAGCGAGCACACCGGTCTCGTGCGCCAGCATGGCCCTTGCCGCGGCCTTCTGGTCGTTGCGCAACTCGCCGTGAAAGGTCACATCGACTGGGCGACCGGCGTGGCGTTCGTCACGGATAACAGGCCGAATACTCAAATCGTCCAACGCCTGGCCAACGTCCTCGAGGCATCCACGCGGCAGGGCCACGTGCTGGGGGTGATCTTCGGCGCATGCGATGACCCGCGGCTTGTCCCACGTGGACAGCCGCATGGTCTGCGCCTTGTAGAACTCCGGATTCTGAAACGCCGCGAGCCGGAGGAGACGATTGCGAAGGCCCGGATGCAGCCCTTCCTTGGCGATGTAGATCTGGTTGCCGAGCAGGAGTCCGAGGGATTGCGGGAGCTGACCAAGCAGTTTGGCCGGGCGCGTGCGTGATGGCGCAGCGGTCCACGGCTCGTCGTTACCCTCGTCCTGCGGAGGAAGACGGACACCGAGCACGCGGCCGCGGCGTTCCGCGTCTTGCACGATCTGTTCGACGTCGGATCGGGGGATCTTCCGCACGGTGGCGAGGAACGCCCACTGGTCGGCCCACGGCCTCAGGTCGTCGTCAACGAAGACGCTGTTGCTCTGATCGCGAGGGCCCTTCTGCAACGGAAGCGCAATGAGGTTCCCGAATCCGCCTTGCGGCATCGTGTCCTGATTCGGGAAGAGACGATCGTAAGAGTCCAACCCGATGTCAGCGGCCCACGCGATGCCATCGCGATTCGTCACCCGAGAAACTGCGGGGTCGCACGGTCGCCGGTATGATCGCGTGCCTCCGGGAACCGAGACCGAACCGGCACTGGTGCCCAGAGCCCGCAT
>Ga0187892_10002015_pt1 | contig 43129 bp, 43 predicted proteins | sample MA1701073metaG_FD_139345 | JGI IMG/M metagenome (GOLD analysis project Ga0187892, IMG submission 139345) | Bio-ooze microbial communities from a basaltic lava cave in the Kipuka Kanohina Cave System on the Island of Hawaii, USA - MA170107-3 metaG ... | reverse complement strand
TTTTTGTATTTTGCCATTGGCGTATCCTCCTGGGGTTTTTGTTATGAGTTCATTCACGCCCTAAGGTACGGATGCGCCGCTTTTTTTACTATAAAAATTTACACAACATTATAAATTAGCCCGATTGCTATACAAAATCCCCATTTTTATTGGCTTTTTTCGCTACTTATGTCAAGGGACTTTTTATAGTCTACTTAGTTCTGAAAACGCCGATAATGTCGGACCTGTTGGCATTGGCAATAATGCAGAGCACGAGAACGGGTTCCCGGGATTGATTGACGAACTCGAATTCTTTAACCGCGCCCTCACTGGTGATGAAATTGCGGCCATTTACAACGCGGGCAGTTCTGGAAAGTGTAAAGAAGTAACGATTTGCCATAAACCTGGCACTCCAGCGCAAAAGACGTTAGTGATCCCAATTCAGGCTCTTGTAGGTCATCTAGGGCATGGTGACACAATAGGCTCCTGCAATTAAGGAGAACCTCGATAATGACTCAGAATCAAACCGCTACTGGAACCCTAAAGCCCTTCGTCACTTCGCTGTTGATCAGCTCTACCTTGGTTGCGCCATTCGCTGTCCTCCAATTAGTTAATCGCAGGGCATTTCATGAAGAGTTTCCGTTTGTGCTCTTCACCTTCATGTCGCTGCATTCGCTGCTGATCGTCCTCTTGCTGAGGCCGGCGCTGCGACGTCTCCGAGCGAAAAGAAAGCTCGGCGCGTTGAAACTCGGTCATTGGGCCGGACTCGTACTGTCCGACGTCCTCGCGTTTGCGTATGTCAATGTGATTATCGATCAACTCCCCTGCTTCCTCGGGGTGCCGAATTGCGACTAAGCGGTGTCCTCGCCGGATCCGAGAAAGATGCGTTCGATCCACTGCGGCGAGTCTTTGCTGGTGGCAAGTTGCTCGTCGAACGCGTCAAGTTCGGGTTGGCGAATTTTGCGTAGCAGCCAATACCCAAATCAACATCACAAAATTCTCAAACAACTCGTCGCAAAATTCAACTTCAAAAAGGAGAACCTCCCATGAACAAACCCCTCGCCCGGCTTGGCGCGGCAGTGGTCTGCGCCATGCTTCTGGCCTCTTGCCAGCAGCCGCCGTCAGGCGCGCAGAACAATTGTGACTACCTGAATTTTCAAACCCCCGGCGAGGTGCAGGCCGCCGGGGTGCGGATGATCCAGCTTCGCGAGGGGTACAAGGTCTGGACCAAGCGTTTCGGCAACAGCCCGATCAAAGTTCTGCTGCTGCACGGCGGCCCGGCGATGACACACGAGTACATGGAATGTTTCGAGAGTTTCTTTCCACAAGCCGGCATCGAGTTTTACGAATACGATCAGCTCGGATCTTATTATTCCGACCAGCCGGACAACGATAGCTTATGGACCGTCCAGCGCTTTGTAGAAGAAGTGGAGCAGGTTCGCCAGGCGCTCGGCTTGAACAAAGACAACTTTTTCCTGCTGGGCAATTCCTGGGGCGGCATGTTGGCGATGGAATACGCCCTCAAATATCAGGCGAATCTCAAGGGCCTGCTCATTTGCAACATGACCGCGGATTTCACCAAATATGAAGTGTATAACGCCCATCTCCGCAGCCAAATGCGGCCGTCGCTGCTCGACACGCTGAGCGCCTACGAATCCAAGGGCGATTATCATAATCCGGATTATCAAAATTTGGTTTTCGCGGAATATTACACGAAACACCTCTGCCGCCTGCCGGAATGGCCCGAGGCCGCGATGCGGAGCCTCAAGCATGCCAACCTGCATGTTTATGAATACATGCAAGGCCCCAGCGAGTTCGTCCCCGGCGGCATTTTGAAAGGCTGGTCGGTGTGGGATCGTTTGCCGGAACTGACGGTTCCGACGTTGACGGTTGGGGCGAAATACGATACGATGAATCCGCAGGAGATGGAGGAGATGAGCCAGCTTGTGAAGAACGGCCGCTATTTGTATTGTCCGAACGGCAGCCATCTGGCGATGTGGGACGATCAGAAAGTTTTCATGGAGGGCGTCATCGATTTTATCAAAGACGTGCACAACGGCGAATTTCCGGCGAAGTGATCAACTTGTCGCGTTGTGTTCACTTGTTATACACTTTCGTGGTTGGGTGACACGATTGCAACAGCGCCGGGTTGAAAAGCGTTTCGTGGCGGGCGCAAAGCCGGCGCGCCTAAATTTTAGCTTGCTCAGAAAATACACGTTGTTTTCTCGCTTAAAAATTCGTACCTTTTCTTCAATAACACCTGGCATTGCAATTGCAAGAAAAAAAGGTTGGAACAATCTTGATTTTCAGCCATTTAAGAAGTAGTCGCGCTGGAGGATTTAGCGGTATAAAAAATTTTGGGCAAGTTGTCGCGGGTTTGCATTGGGGAATTTTATGATTGAAAAAAAAGGAGACCTGATCTCATGAAAGCAAAAAATTGGTTGTTGATCACAGGTCTGGCGTTGAGCGGTTTGGTGTGGAACGGATGCTACACGCAATTAGCCCGGCCGGACCGCGAAGAAGACACGCAAGTCGCCGAGGAATCAGAAGCGACGGTCGAAGAAACCGAGCGCGCCTCCGGCGAAAGAGATTACTACGATGATCGCGACGCCGATCGCCGGCATGACACGCACGTGTATGTTTACGGCGGCGGCTGGTACCGGCCTTATTGGTATTCTCCGTACTCATCCTGGTATCGCTATCCGCGGTCGCGTTTTTATGTTTCGTTCGGGTTCGGCTATTATAATGCTTTCGATCCCTGGGGCTGGTGCGGCTCGCCGTGGTCCTGGTGCGATCCGTGGGATTATTATTCTCCCGGTTACTGGAATCCCTATTACTCCGGCGGGCGTTATTATGACCCCTTCTATTCTCCGCATTACGTCTATCGCGATCGCAACGTCGAACAAAAGAAGCGCACGATCACCCGGCGCGGTTCTTCGCCGCAGGATGGTGATTCGCCTGGCACCTATGCCGGCGGCAGCGGACGCGGAAGTCTGTCGCGTCCATCAGCGGGAACGTTCGCGCGCGGCGACGATGGCAGTTACCGGCGCGTTCGGCGAACCGGCGCAACAGACACCGGCGTCGGAAGAACTCCCAAAGCCGTTTCCGATTCTCAAAGCGGCAGCCGGGATGACAGCGGTCGCCGTGCGGTCAAGCGTTCGAGCAGCGGCAGCGATGACGGCACCTATCGCCGGCCGGCAAATCGCGGCAGCTCCGATGGCAACTCTCGGGGTTCGGTACGCCGCGGCAAAAATGAGCCGAGTTCCGGCGATTCCGGCTCGCGCCGAGGCTCCAACAAAGGCTCGTCCGGTTCCGGCGGCAGCGTCTCGCCTCCATCCGGCTCGGGTTCATCCGGCCAGAGCGCCCCGCCGCCAAGCTCCAGCGGTTCCTCCAATAACGGTTCGTCTTCCAATCGCCGCACGCGGAATAATAATTAATTATGCTTTAGGAGATGATGGAATATGAAACGCAAGAGTGTGATTTTGGGAATGGTGGCCAGTCTCGTCGCCGGACTGTCCGCTGCAACCGCGCAAGAGGAAGTGTTTCAACGCGGCGTTGAATTGGGAATCGGCTCGCGCGCGCTCGGCATGGGCGGCGCTTACATCGGCATCGCCGATGATTACAGCGCCAGTTTTTGGAATCCGGCCGGCTTGTCGCAGATTCGCCGGCTGGAAGGCTTCGGCACGCTGACTTACACGCAGCGCAAGAACGACGCCTCGTTTGAAGATTTAAACAATTTGGATGAGTTAACCTCAACCGGGTTAAATAGCATCGGCTTGGCGTATCCAGTGCCGACCTATCAAGGCAGCCTGGTTTTTTCGCTCGGTTATCATCGCGTCAAACCGTTCGACTCCAGCCTGCAATTCGGCTGGCAGAACAACACGCCGGGCGATTCGGTGCGCCAGGATTGGAGCGAGATCGAAGAAGGCAGCTTGAACAACTGGGTCTTTGCCGGCGCCGTCGAGGTCTCGCCGAATTTTTCGCTCGGCGCGGCGTTGAATGTTTGGAGCGGCACCGACGATTATCAATTCAGTTTTGTTGAAACCGACGCGCCGTTCGATCTCTACACCTTCAACAAATTTCGCATCGACAACACCGTGACATCAACGTTCACCGGTTACAACCTCAAGCTCGGCGGCATGTACCGGCCGATTTCCAATTTCCGGCTGGGCTTCACCATCGCCACGCCGGTCACATACACGGTAAAAGACAAATGGCGCGACAGCGAGCGCACGACTTTTGACGATAACACCACCGACGAAGTGGCCGACCGCGGCAACATCGAATACAAAATCCGCTCGCCGTTCACCTTCGGCGCCGGCGCCTCGCTGAATGTCGCCAATTTGCTGCTCGCCGCCAGCGTTGAGAACACTGATTGGTCGCAGTCGCGTTATACCACCGACCCGCCGTTCGCCGATGTTTCAAAAATCGAGGCCAACGAGGAGCTGGCGCGCAAATATCGCAACACCACGCGCTATCATCTCGGCGCCGAGTTTACCTTCCCGCTCATCGATCTGCAAGTGCGCGGCGGTTATTTCTACGATCCGACGCCGCTGGGCGAGGATTTCTTTGCCGGCGGCCGCATTCCGAAAGACGCCGATCGCGAGTTTTTCACCGCCGGCGTCGGCATTTTTCTCGACAAACAAGTTCGCCTCGACGTCGGCGTCATCAGCGGCCGGTGGACGGATTACAAAGATCCGCTGACCGATTTTGTCGACGATCGCGACGACGATCTGCCGATTTCGGAAAAAATCACCTTCAACAAACTTTTTGCCGCGCTGGCGTTTCGCTTTTAGAAGACCCTTTCTCCTTTCTTTATCATAAAACGGCCCCGTCTCTTCTCAACGGCAAAAACCGCTGTTGCAGAAGAGCCGGGGTTCTGTTTGTTGGGCCGTCGCGCGGCTCTCGAAAAAAAGCCGCCCACAGAAATAGAAATCTCACAGAAATAATTTTTTTGAATTCAATTCAGTGGGATTTCCAATTCAGTGGGCGAAGCTTCGAAAAAAAAGCCGCCCACAGAAATAATTCTTTTGAATTCAATTCAGTGGGATTTCCAATTCAGTGGGCGAAACTTTGACGAAAAACCGCCCACAGAAATAGAAATCTCACAGAAGTTAATTTTTTGAGTTCAATTCAGTGGGATTTTTAATTCAGTGGGCGAAAACTTCAACTGGTAAATTCTTGCCAAATTCTCAAATAAAAAACTTTGCAATTCAACCCCGAAATGCCATGGTCAAAATAAACTCCAAACTTGTTTTGCTTTTTCTGATCGGCTTGATGGCCGCCGCGCCGGCGCAAACCGAAAAAGCCGCTCTGATTTTGCACAGCGGCGAGGAAATCGATTGCCAGATCAAAAGAATTTCACACGGCTATGTTTATTTCGAGGCGGCCGGCAAGCGCCTGACGTTCAAATACGGCGACTTCATCGAAATCGAAAAAGTCGCGGCGGTTCGTCTCAGCGACGGCCGGACGTTAACCATGAACGAGTATCTCGCCGCGCGCGGCCTGAGCCAGCCGGCGGAAGAACCGGCGCCTTCACGATCACGCCCGGCGCCGCGAGCAGAATCTTCGCCGCGAGATTTGCCGCCGCCTCCGAGCGGCCCCGGTGTGCGATTAACCAACCAAGGATTGGAACCGGCGCCACGCCAAAATCCCATCGGTTTGCGCCTGCCGGAATTGCCGCCACCGCCGCCCTCGACCGAGCAGAATTATGCCGAGCTGGCCAACTTGCTCGCTGAAGCCGGCATCGCCGGCAAGCTTTTGACGGAGATGAATTCCGGCGTGCTGCAAGGGCGCGTTTTGACGAACAGCCAGAAAGCGCTGGTCGAGGCGATTTCACAATCCGCGGTGTGGATTGCCCGCAAAAGCGCCTTGCGCGAAGCGCAGCGGGTGGCGGAAGGCGAATACAATTCACTCACCTTTCAAGAGTTGGAGGTGCTGTCGCGTGAATTTCGATTCAAACCCTCCGGCAGCCGGCACGCTTTTGAAGAGCTGGTGCAGTTCCTTCATGCGCAAAACGCGGCGCACTTTCAAGACAAATGGGCGCAGGTGGTGACGGTTTTTGGCGACGACGCCGCGACGGCGCTGCAGGATATTTTGAACAATTATGACGATTGGTATTTTTTGTTTGGCGAGGCGGTGGAAAAAAGATAACAGATAAATTTTAAAAAATCCGCAAACACCTCTTGACTCTCTCGTGAAAATTTTGTATAATTGTTGACATCGAAATCAGGATTGCCGGTTCGGGGCTAGTGCAGTGTTACTTTAATTTCGTAGTCTTGCCCTTGTGGGGCATTGTTGCAACCGCGAATGTATTGGCTTCGACAGCGGCCCACAAGGGGCCGGGACTACAAAAACTATGGTAACAGCGTACTAGCCGGTTTTCAATATTTTTATAAAGGGTGGAAAGGAAAATGCCAATTAACAGAACGGCGCAAAGCGACGTCTTCAAAGAAGCCGCTTTGTTGCGAAAAAAATTTCGTCGAGAATTCAAATGCAGGTCTGCCCTATTTTTTACGGCAGGCCTTTTTTTATGTCTAACCGGAGCGTTCGGCCCCGACTCAATGTTGGAAAAAAATTCTTTGCAAGGATAATCGGGGTTTGGTTTTCTAATGTTCTGACAAGGAAAAAAATGTTTACAAGCGACTATAAAATCAAAGCGGTGCTCATGGATGACAAGTCGCTGAATCGCACGTTGTCGCGTTTGGCGCATCAGATCGTGGAATCGAATCGCGGCGCCGAAAATCTGGTGCTCGTCGGCATTCTCACCCGCGGCGTGCAAATCGCCGAACGGCTCGTTGCGAAAATCGAACCGCTCGAAGGCCGGCGCCTGCCGCTCGGCATGCTCGACATCACGTTTTACCGCGACGACATGCTGCGCAAGCTGAAAAAGCCGCGCGTGCAGGCCACGAACATCCCCTTCGACATCGACGGCAAAGTCGTCATGCTGGTGGACGACGTGCTGTATACCGGCCGCACCATCCGCGCCGCGCTCGACGCGCTGATGGATTTTGGCCGGCCGGCGCGCATCCAGCTCGCCGTGCTCATCGACCGCGGCCATCGCGAGCTGCCGATCAAGGCGGATTTCATCGGCCAGGAAGTCAAAACCACTGCCGGCGAGGAAGTCCGCGTGAAATTGAAAAATGTCGACGGTGAAGACGGCGTATATTTAGTCGAGGCGTTGAATGAAACAAAAATTCAAGCTTCTCAATAACGTGGGACCGGCTGCCTCAGCACCAGCTTCAAGGCAAGACCGGAACCGCGTGCAACGGTTGAGGTCTAAATGATCATCTCAAAACACCTGCTCGGCCTGGAAGGTGTTCAGCGCGAAGAGATTTCACTGATTTTGAAAACGGCACACTCCTTTAAAGAAGTTCTCACCCGACCCATTCCCAAGGTTCCCACCCTGCGTGGCAAAACCATCGTCAATCTCTTTTTTGAAGCCTCCACTCGCACCCGCATCTCGTTCGAGCTGGCGGAGAAACGCCTGTCGGCGGACAGCATCAATTTCACCACCTCCGGCTCCTCGGTGGCAAAGGGCGAAACGCTGAAAGACACCGTGCGCAACATCGAGGCGATGAAGATCGACATGGTGGTGATTCGCCATCAGGCTTCCGGCGCGGCGCATTTTCTTACGCAATGTCTCGACGCCGGCGTGATCAATGCCGGCGACGGCCAGCACGAGCATCCGACGCAGGGCCTGCTCGATATGATGACCTTGCAGGAAAAATTCGGGCGATTGCACGGATTGAAAGTGGCGATTGTCGGCGACATCACACACAGCCGGGTCGCGCGCAGTAATATCCATGGGTTGATGACGATGGGTGCGGCGGTGGCGATATGCGGCCCGGCTACCCTTTTGCCGCGCGATATTCCGGCGGCGTTTGGCAAAGATTTGCTCGTCTTCAAAAAAGTCGATGAGGCGATTCAATGGGCCGACGCGGTGAACGTCTTGCGCTTGCAGCTCGAGCGGCAGAAGCACGGTTTGCTGCCGTCGCTGCGCGAGTATGCGATGCACTTCGGCATCACGCGCCGCCGCCTCGAAGCCGCGAAGAAAGACGTCGTGATCATGCACCCCGGCCCGATCAATCGCGGCGTCGAGCTGGAAAGCGATCTCGCGGATAGCGAATTTTCCGTGATTCTCAATCAAGTCACCAACGGCGTCGCCGTGCGCATGGCCGTGCTCTACCTCAAAAGCGGCGGTGAGCAGGAAGTGGTAAACGGAAATGGGTTATAAAAACGTTCGCCGGTTAACCAGTTGGCCAGTTAACAGGCAAACCAGCTAACAGGCAAACCGTCTAACAAGGTTTATTTATGCCTCGCACAATTGAGACCAAGTCTAGTAAAAATCTTTTAATCCGCGGCGCGAGACTCATCGATCCCTCGCAAGCGCTCGACAAGCATGGCGATGTCGTGATCGAAAACGGCGTGATCACCCGCGTCGGCGATAATCTCGCTGCGCCGCAAAATTTTGAAATGGTCGACGCCCGCGATCTCGTGGTGAGTCCCGGCTGGTGCGACATGCACGTGCATTTCCGCGAGCCGGGCCGCGAAGATGAAGAAACGATTGCAACCGGCTGCGCCGCCGCCGTGGCCGGAGGCTTTACCGCGGCGTGCCCGATGCCCAACACCTCGCCGGCGATGGACAAGCGCGAGATAGTCGAATCGATCATTAAAAAATCAAAGGAAACTTTGGTCGAAGTTTATCCCATTGCCGCCGCCACCAAAGGCCGCGAAGGCAAAGAGCTTTCCGAGATGGCCGAGCTTGTCGAGGCCGGCGCCGTCGCGTTCTCCGACGACGGCTGCGCGATTGCGACGGCGGAATTGACCCGGCGCGCGATGGAATATGCCAACATGCTCGGCGTGCCGATCATCGAACACGCGGAAGAGGCGACGCTCGATGATGGCGGCGCGATGAACGAAAGCATGTTCTCGACCAAGCTGGGCTTGCCCGGCATGCCAACGGTGGCCGAAGACATCATCGTGGCGCGCGATATTCTGCTCGCCGAATACACCGGCGCCAAAGTTCACCTCGCGCATCTCTCCTCGGCGCGTTCGGTCGAGCTGATTCGTTGGGCGAAGCAACGCGGCATTGAAGTCACCTGCGAAGTGACGCCGCATCATTTCACGCTGACCGACGAAGCGGTGGCGGTTTCCAATTACGACACCAACACCAAAATGAATCCGCCGCTGCGCTCGCCGCGCGACGTTGAGGCAATGATCGCGGGCTTGCAAGATGGCACGATCGACGTGATTGCCACCGATCACGCGCCGCACGCGATTGAAGAAAAAGACGCCGAATTTGCCGCCGCGCCCTTCGGCATCATCGGCCTCGAAACCGCGCTGGGATTGATCATCACGCGCCTGGTGAAAACCAATTTGCTCACGCTGGCGGATGCCATCGCCAAAGTCACGGTCGCGCCGCGCCGCATTCTCAACCTCCCCCCGGTCCAAATTAAAGAAGGCCAGCCGGCCAATCTCGTCTTTTTTTCGCCGACAAAAACATGGCGGGTCGATAAAACCAAATCCTATTCCAAATCCCGCAACACGCCGTTTCATGAGTGGGACTTAACAGGCAGGGTCTTCGCGGTTTACAATAAACAGCGGTGGTGGATGAATCCGGATTTTTAGGTGAATCAGGCGATTAAATTCAGGAAAATCTGAAAGTTTTCTTGTCATTTTCTCATTAAATGTCTTGATTCTTGGCATTACTTTGTTTAATTTTGTTCAGCACAGTTAAAACGCCGGATTCGCATTCGTGACTGTTCATCAATATACAAATTCTTAGGGGAGTGACTTCGATGGCTCTCAAGCTCATAGAACAAGATGTCACAACCTTACGCCAAGCTTATCAAGAGCGCAAGGTAGAGTATGATGCCCTGCGCGCCGCGAGCAGATGGTCAGGCGCAATCTTGTATGCTGGAACATTGCTCGAGCTGGCGCTGAAAGTGGTGATTTGTAAACATCTGGGTGTTTCAAAACTTCCGGCTATTTTCCAAGTGCATGATCTGGAATTGTTGCTCTACTGTTCAGGCCAGCAAGATTCTGATGATTTTGATCAGGCGCTTTTCGATCCTTCTCATGGCGTCATCACATACTTGTCACAATATTTTTGAGGCGCTATTATGAAAACATCGCTTTTAAAAGATTTGCGTGTTGCAATCGAAGAATGGGCGCAAATTCACAATATTGAAGCATCATTAATCGATGTCAAGTACAGTGGCATTGGCTCTAACATACACGTACTGGTCGTTGCCGGCAAAGGCTTTGAAAACTGGCGATGGTCTGAACGGGAAAGCAGTCTTTTCGATTATCTTCATGCCAAATTCAAGCATAATGGCGATTTTTTCATTAGCCGATTGGAAACCTTGACGGAAGAGGAATACGAGAAATACGAAGACGTTGCAGCTTGATGCCCAAGTCTGGTTTATAACACGCTGAAACTCCAGGCATTCAGCCTCGATTGTGCACTTTATTTTTGGAGGCAAGCATGCGCCAACGAAAAACGGCAACAAAGAAAACGCCTTCGCGATATTGGGATGATAGTGATTGGGGCATCGCGAATGCCCAAATGCTATCCGAGCAATACCCGAACATGTGGGTGGCCATTTACAACAAAAAAGCCATCGTGCATCATAAAGAACTTGGCCGGGTAGCCAGGCAAGTTCAGCAATTGGGCGTCAATGATCCTGTTTTTACATTTAGTGAGAGGGGAATTCATGTCTACGGGCATTACGCAGTTGTTAGTTGATTTCCTCCCCTGTCCCCCTTTCTCCCCATCACCCTTTCACCCTAAACCGCCCCCAGCCGCTCCAACGCCGCCAGCGCCTCTGGCGCATGCTCGCCCCAGGGATCGCGGTCAAGATATTCTTGATAACGCTGCCGGGCTTCGGCGGTGCGACCGGCGGCTTCGAGAGTGCGGGCGAGGCCGAATGTAATCTTAGATATTCGAAAAGGCCTTTGCTCAATCTGAAGAGCAATCTCATATTCTATAACTGCTCGTTCTGGTTGATTTAGATATTCAAGATAAATTTCCGCTAAACCAATATGAGGAGTAGGATACTCTTGATTGACATTGATAGCATATTTATATTGTTCTAAAGCTTTATCATAGCTTTTCTTCATTTGTAAAGTTAGGCCGAGACGATAATGTGCCCAGTGAAGCTTTTGATTCAAATCAATGGCACGGCTTAAACAGTATTCTGCCTCTTCAAAATTTTTCATTGCCATGTACATCTCACCCAAACCACCCCATACGAACTCATCTTGTGGCGCCAAATCTAAACATTGCTTAAAATGTGAAACAGAATCTTGGATATTTCCAGCGAGCCCCATTGCCCATGCATGCAAGCGTTTTAGTTTGATGTCACTTGAGTTTTCGTTTATTACTTGTTTAACAAAAGAAATTGCTCTTTCTAAAATACCCGCATAGATAAGTAACCATACAAAATTGTATAGCGCCTCAGACTTTTGATTATATACATCGCAAAATAGTGCAGATAATTCTTTGGCATGAGTTTTTGATTCAACTGATAAAACCGTAAGTATTGCTTTATATAGTTGTTTTCCCACCCATTGATGAGCTTTAAATTTAGTTGTCAGATTCTCAATAAGTTTCAAGGTTAATTCGTCAACAAATGTTGCATCAATCTGCTTTGCATGAGCAGTACATCTCCCTGCTAAATATAAATCCCCCTTCATCACCTCCCGCACCACTTCCGTCGCATCCTCCACCAACCCACACACAAACACCAAAACCTCCGCCCACGCCGGATCGCCAACGTGTTTTAATACATACTCGATTGACTGGTGCAACGCCACCTCACGCGCAAAGAAATATTCCTGCACGGCTTGATGAAAGAAGCCGGTTTGGCCGGCGTTTTCGCGCAGCAGGCCGTGTTCAAGAAACTCTCGATTCAATGAGGCAACATTTAAATCAGCCGAAGCTTCTTTTTTGCTTTGCAATTCAGTAAGCCGCGCCGACATCGCCGCAGCCGCTTCATCCGCAGAAAGCAAAGTTCGATTCGTGCCGAGTCGCCAAGCCAGCGCGGAGAGAATTTCTTTTTCCACGCGCACAGCGCCGGCGCCTTTAACGCGGGCCCATTCGCTCAAGTAGCGGTCCACAAAGCGGTCGAAGAGCTGGGCGCGGTTTTGCGGTGGCGTGTCGCTGGCGCGAAGCTCGTCGGCGAGCAAGGTGAGCATGAGCGGGTTGCGGCAGAGATCGCGAGTGTATTCATCAAGACCCTTCCACGCGGCTTGCGCTTTCTCCGCGCCGATTTCAATCTCCAAAACTTTCGAGGCATTGAAGCTGCTCAAGCGTTCCAATTGAAATGCGACAAACTCGTGGCGCAGCTCGTCGCGATAAACACCGGGCCGGCAGGTGACGACAAAACGATTGTGCGGCGCTTCGATATTCACAAGATGGCGAATTTGATGCACGACTTCGTCATAGGCTTCGCCCACTTCGTTGAGGCCGTCAAACAGCAGCAAGCAACCGCCGGCAGCGAGACGTTTACGCACATCGACATCGTGAACGCCGCGCACGCTCGCGGTGATGAGCCGCCACAAGCCATGTTTGGCATCGCCGGCGGATAAAGTTGGATAAGCGGAGAGATCGACGAAAATCGGCAGGTTGAAATCTTCCGGTTCATTCAAGCCGGGTTCCTTGCCTTCCCCGCGCCAGACCGCATATTCCGCGGCGAGCATTTTCAGCGAAGTGGTTTTGCCGGCGCCAGGCTCGCCGAGAATGAGCAAGCGAGGAAACATTTTGACCGCATTGCTCACTTTCACGTTGCGCGGGCGCTCGGCGTCGACTTCTTCGAGAAAAAGCGGCGGCAAAGTGAGAGTGCGCAGCCGGAGCGGCCGCGCGGTTTTCTGCAATTCCGCGCGGCAAAATTCGAGATGCTCGGCAAAGGCGGCGAGCGGAGGCGCATCAGTTACTGTCCGGATACTCGCAGCATCCAGGCGGTCGACAACAGCCGGAACCAACTTCGCCAAATACTCAGTAAGATGCTGGCGCAGCAGATGCGCGAAATGCTCGGGATCGCGATAATTTTGATACAGCGCGAGATGGCCGTCTTCGATCTGTTTTTTAAAATCCAAAACCTTTTGCAACTTCGGGCCGGGGTCGCGGAGAAAATCCGGATGCACCTCGCGGAAGTAAAGCATGATCTCCGGCGCGCGTTCTTTGGCATGACGCTCGCGGGCGAGATTAAATTCTTCCAGCGTGCCGGATTCAGCCTCGCCAGTCGGCATGCCAAATTCTCGCCACAGCATGCCGATGAACAAATCGCATTCGCGCACGAGGGCATTGATCAGCTCCTGGCTGCGGCCCATGCCGGGGGTGGCGTGCGTTTCCCAACCCACGGCTTCGAGCATGTAGCCGAGCTTCTGCGCCACGGGCTGCAAGCCGATAATCTCTTCGCGCGCTTTCTCACGCTCGAGCTTCACATCGCCGGGCGAGGCGATGAAGATTTTGAGCAAACGAATTTGTTGACCGGGCATTTTTAGTATCCAGTTATCAGTATTCAGTGTTCGGTAATCAGTGTCAAAAACTGATTACTGGTTACGGAATACTGCTTACTTCATTTTGAGACGCCAAGCTGCTCCCGATACGGCAAGTCAGCGTTATCATGCAATTGCCAGTACGGCAGGCGCAGCGTTTTTTGGATCTCGCCTTTGCCGCCGTCGCTGGAGTTCCATTTGAGAATGCGATGCGGATAAGCTTTCTCAACCCAGTACGTTTCTTTGCGATTGCCGGCTTGCCACGTCCAGCGCCACGTCGGCGCCGGGCCGTTTGTTCCTTTCAGCGCTTCGCCTTCTTCTTTGATAATCCAACCGGGCTGAAAATCCGCTTTTTGATGGGCGGAGCGCAAAAACCAGGCGCTGGGCAAAATTTGCAGCTCACGGCGTTCGCCCGCCTGGAGCGCTTCGCCTTTCAACTCGCGAATCCAAATCGGCAGGTTATCCTCGAACACGGCGTTCGCCGGCAATTTGAGGCTGCGCTGTTGATCGCCCTCGCTTTGAAAATAACTGTGCAGCGTCAAGTCAACCTGATCGCGCTGGGGAATAAACATTTGAAAAACGTGGCCGCACCATTCCTGGGCCGAAAAGGAAATTTTCAGCGGCGCAAACGGCGGCCGCGCCAACTCGGATTCCACGCTGCTAAACGTGGAAGTCAGAACTGAGTACTCGTAGATGCCGGTCTTGAACTTGACGACGCGGTTGAGCTTCAACACCGGCGCGCGCTCCGCCGGCGGCAGCGTGCCGGAGTCATCTTTGACGCGGGTGGCGCGTGAAATGTTCTCGGTCACAAAAACCAGCACGCTGTAACCTTCACGCAACTCGCCGTAACGGGACACGACGACTTTGTACGAAGAAAGCTCGCCTTTGCCGTCACCCCACCACGACCAGAAATCCTGCGCCACAACGGAAGAAACGCTAACGATCAAAAATCCTATATATGTCAAAACATGCTTCAATATTCGCATTTTATGCTCCAAAATAAAATTACATCGCGCCGGCGCTCACGGTGAAATCCGCCGACAAAACTGCCGTTCCCCATATCGCCTTCAACGTGCCTGAGTTTTCGTTGTTGGCCGTCACTTCGATAGTAAATTGTTCGACCGGCTGCTGATTCGTCGACATGGTCAACGGTACCTCGGCGAGATCATCAGCCGCCGGATGCTCGTGTCCCCAGATGCCGGTCTTTTTATTAAAAATCAGATGCCATTTCCCGCTGCTGATTTTTTTCATCCACAGCGAGTAAGCACCCGCTGGAATAACCGTCTCGCCAAATTTGAGATCGACGCCGGTTTTAATTTCCGTGGCTTCGTTCATACCCATGCGCCACACCATGCCGTCGGTGGCCTGAGCCAGCATGTCGCGGCCTTGCAGTTGAGGCCGGCCATAATTGACGCTCACCGTCGCCGCGCCAAATGTCGCGCTGGCGACGCCGCGATTACCGGCCGGCGCTGATTGCTCGGCGGAGGGCGTGGTTTCAGCCGCCTCGGTTTTTGCCTCTTCTTTTTTGCTGCACATCACGAACAAAAACAGCGCCGCCATGATGAGCGTCGCTTGCGTGAAACGAAAAAATGCCGTCATTGCAAAATCTCCTTGGGGTAAAGTTGATATTGAATATTTAATTGTTTTTCTCGGACACCAGCGCGATGATGCGCAAAGGCCCGCCGCTGCCGCCTTTGATTTTCATCGGCAGGGCGATCACCAGCGCGCCGGTGGCGGGCAATTGATCGAGATTGGCGACGTTCTCAAACGCCGGAATGTTTTTGTCAAAAAGAATTTGGTGGCTCTCGAAGAGTTGCGATTGGCCGTAGTCGATGCTCGGCGTATCGAGGCCGATGGCGTTGATTTGCCGGTTCGCCACGAGCCAGCGCGCGGCCTCCGGATGCAGGCCGGGGAAATGAAGCTCGGCTACCGCCTCCGGCCCGAGCTTGTCCGTGCCCAAATACTTGAGACGATCCGGCCAAAATTTGCCATAGCCCGTTCGCAACAACACAATCGCTTTGTCGGGAATTTTGCCGTGCCGGGATTCCCAAGCGGCAAAATCATCGGCGCTGATTTGATAATCGCGGTCGGTTTGCGCTTTTTCCGAAACGTCGACGACGATGGCATTGCCGATGAGCTGTTCGAGCGGGAGTTGATCGACGGTTTTGCGGCCTTCGGCAAAATGAATCGGCGAGTCAAGATGCGTGCCGCCGTGCTCCGCGGCGCAGAAATTATTGGCCGCGTAATAAAATCCGGCAGGCGTTCGCGCCGCCGAAACGATCTCCAATTTGAACGGCGTGGCCGTCGGCCAATAAATGGTTTCCGAGGAGAAATCGTGGGAAAGATCGACCCAACGGCCGGCAGGAAAGGGACTTGGCTTGGCACAACCAATGATTAGCGTCAAGCCAAGCAGCAAATAACATTTTGATTTTGAAAGCATGAGAGTATCCTCTGAAAATTGTGCCGATAAAAAAACAGCGCCAGTTCTCTTACGTTTTAAGATTTACGTTTTACTTCCATCACGTTTTCCTCGGCCCTTCCCAATTATACGGGAACCAATATTTCTTGCGTTCAATTTTATAGTCAATCAAAACATGCTTCGGCTCGCGAAATTCGTCGAGGCCTTCGATGCCAAGCTCGCGGCCGTGGCCGCTGGCGCGCATGCCGCCAAACGGCGCGGCGTCGTTGTCGGTGAGCGGGTCGTTGATCCAAAACGTGCCGGCCTTGATATTCTCCGCGGCGGTCAGCGCTTTTTCCAAATCGTTGGTGAAAATGGAAGCGCCGAGGCCGTATTCGGAGTTGTTGGCGAGTTCAATCGCTTCATTGATATCTTTCACGACTTGAATGGGCGCGACTGGGCCAAACGTTTCGGTACGCATCAAATCCATTTCGGGAGTCACTTCGGTAACAACAGTCGGTTCGTAGAAATAGCCTTTTGTTAATTGCGGCGGGCGTTTGCCGCCGGAGAGAATTTTGGCGCCCTGCTGTTTCGCGCGCGCGACTTTGGCTTCGACTTTCTGGCGCTGGACTTCGCGAACCAGCGGCCCCATGTCGACATCCGGTCCCATTGGATTGCCGAGACGAAGTTTTTTGCTCGTTTCGACCATGCCTTCGATGAATTTTTTGGCAATGGGTTCGAGCACGTAAAAACGCTCGGCAGAAGTGCAAACTTGTCCGGCGTTGAGAAATGCCGCCCAGGCTCCGGCCGCCACGGTGATGTCAACATCAACATCATCGCAGACGATGAACGGATCGTTGCCGCCAAGCTCGAGATGAACTTTCTTAAGCTGCTGCGCCGCGAGCACGGCGATGTGCCGCCCGGTATCAACGCTGCCGGTGAACGCGACGAGATCGGTGCCTTTGGAAGTCACCAGCGGCTCGCCGCATTCTTTGCCAAAGCCGCTTATAATATTGACGACGCCCGTGGGCAGATGATCAAAGATTTCCGCCAGCGCCAGCGTTGAAAGCGGCGTGTATTCGGAGGGTTTGATCACGACAGTATTTCCGGCAGCCAATGCCGGCGCGACTTTCCATCCTAACAAAAGGAGAGGATAGTTCCAGGGCACGATGGCGGCGACGGTGCCATACGGCTCTTTGCTGATATAACTGAGTTGATGCTCGAACACCGGCGCGACGACGCGACCTTTTTGATCGCGGCCAATTTCAGAGTAATATTCAAAACAAGATGCCACCCATTCCACCTCATCGCGGTTTTCGATAAGCGGCTTGCCGCCTTCCATCGTCATAAGCGTCGCGAACTCTTCGCTTTTCGCACGCAGCTTATGCGCGACTTCGCGGAGCATGTCTTTCACGTCAAGGCTGCCGAGCTTGCGCCAGCTTTTGAATGCGGCGTTCGCCGCGGCCACGGCTTTTTCCGCATCCGTAGCATTGCCGCGCGGCACGGTGGCGATGATTTCTTCTGTGGCGGGATTGATGACGTCAAAACGTTGCTTGCTGGCGCTTTCGACGAATACGCCGTTAATCCACATTTGGGTGAGCATGAGGGACTCCTGAGTTTTTGCCGGTCACGAACTTGTTTTGGGATGGATGACTAAACCACTGCGGCCGAGGGAATGCCACGACTTAAAGAAGGTGAGAAGATTAAGTGAAGTTTCTTTACCTAAAGCCGGATCGACAAAAGAAACGACATTGCCTTCCAACTCGTTAACAACGACGGCGTGAAAACCAAAATCACCATAGGGTAGTTGCTCAACATCCAATGCTACAATAACGGGTATACTTTTATTCAGATAATCAATTATTTGCGGAAGCTCAGATTGCTCAAAATGTATGGCTTTGAAGCCAAGTGTTTTTATGCCGTCAGCCGCATGTTCAAGGTTAGTGCCTCGTTTTCTCGTTTTACAAGCTTGCGCGATTTGTTCCTCTGAAAAATCGGCGCCGAAGTGATGCAGCACGATACGAATAGCCGCAGGCAAACATGTATTGCTTTTCTCTTGAGGTAGGGGGATCAGGTCAATCTTCATCGGCCTTCTCCGTGAGTTGTTCCGGCGTATCAGATTCCTCTGGTATCAAAGCGCCATCGACAGTATAAGTTAACTGCCCGATATCTTTTTTAAGATATGGCACCACGACGGTTACTCGCCATTTGTTGCCATCGCGGATTGGCGTTTTAACGGCGGTTGCATCTCCTACTTTTTTCAACAAAAAGATGCAAGCGCGCCTGGCGATATCTCGCGCGGTTAATTCTTCCGGCTTGATCACGATGGTCCCGTTTTGGGATTCTATAACGACTCTTGTTCCCTCTTCCCAACCCCATTGTTCAAGGACGATGTTGGGCAAAGTCAAGCCTTTGGCAGTGATTTCTTCATAGATTTTGCTCATGGCAAGTCTCCATCGATAAACTTTTTTTTAGCGAGGCACAATTTAGCTTCTCTCATAATATACCTGAAAAACCGAAAAGAGTCAAGCCGGCATTAATACCTCACTCAATTCTATCCGGAATCTTCGACTGGCTTAGCTCATAATGCTTCTCGCAGAGCCACAGATAATCGCCGGTGTAAGTTGGAATGCGTTTCAACCCGAGTTTTTCATGATGCGGATCGACTTCGCGCAGGAATCCGTGCAGCGCCAGCACACCAGAACGCTCGGCTTCGCTCAGCACGTGTTGCCGCAGCCGCGAGGGATCAGAAATTTTGATGTCTTTGAGCAGCTTGCCGCTGCCCTCTTTCATGAGATTGACTTCATCCTGCAGGCCTAATTTCTCTATCGTCTTCTCGCCCCAAAACGAGTTGACTGCCGGTGTAACCATCGGCAAAAGTGTTTTCAACATGCCGGCAACAAAATTGGCATACGGGGCAATTTTCTTGATCCACTCTTTGGTGTCTTTGAATTCATAAACGCCTTTGCGATGATTTTATGATTTCATTTTCCCACCAATAAATTGGTGGGCTATTGCCGGTTGTCCCTTCGAGACAAGGTGTAAACGACGCTCGCAACACCACATTATCCCAACAAATATCTTTCGTCATATTCGATTCCGTGCTTTTTCAAAATGGCTCGATATTCGTCTTCAAATGTTTCTTTACGATGATGTTCGTGTTGATTCTAGATATACGCGATCGTAGCGTCAATATGCGAAATGCTAATGCTAAACGCGGCGTAACCTTCCTGCCATTCGAAATCACGATGAGAAGGAAACGTCTCGGAAACCCATTTCGACGAGCCGCCCTTGATCAATTGAATCCGTGATCGTTGAGGGCAAAGACAAAAGAATGTGAACATGATCTTCGATGCCGCCGATGGCGAGGGCTTTCATATTGTTCTCGCGAGCGATGCCGCCCATGTACGGCCACAGGCGCGTTTGCAATTCGGGTGTGATAATTTTTTGGCGATGTTTGGTGCTGAAAATATAATGCACGTGAGCGCAGATGTAGGAGTGGGCCATGACGCGGCCTCCTAATGGGTAAAATTGTTTTTCATTCGTCCCTTACAGGACTTGCGAGGTTTTTTAATATTCCATTTCCCACCAATGAATTGGTGGGCTATTGTCGTCTAAGGGGTGCGATGAGTTTTTCATCTTCGCTTGATGCCATGAACTCTCTACCGCGTCATCATGCAATAAAACGAAATTGATAAAACTTTTGCAACGACACGACGCCATCGCCAATATAACCGAAAAACCGCAAATAGTCAAGCCGGGAATAATCATGTCATGCAGGAGGCATCTTTTTTGTTGGCAAGGTCGATGCCGAATTGTAAAAGGATTCATCCGAAATGAAATCTTCTCCGTGATTGCGGCTGCAATCATAATAAAATTTTCCTTGCTTTTTCAAAAAAATATCGACATAATTACGTCACGCATGACTGAATACACTGCCAACGAGTTGATGGTCGTTCGCGCCGCCCGCGAGCTGAAAGACGACGACGTCGTCTTCGTCGGCATCGGCTTGCCGAATCTGGCGTGCAATCTGGCGCGTTTGACACACGCCCCGAATCTCGTGCTGATTTACGAGTCGGGCGCGGTGGGCGCAATGCCGGAGCGCTTGCCGGTTTCCATCGGCGATCCGGCGCTGGTTGCCGGCGCGCTATCGGTTTGTTCGCTGCCTGAAGTTTTTTTGAATTATCTGCAAGGCGGCCGCATCACTGCCGGGTTTCTCGGCGGCGCGCAGATCGATCGCTTTGGCAACATCAACACGACGATTATCGGCGGCGATTACCATCATCCCAAAGTTCGCCTTCCCGGCAGCGGCGGCGCCTGTGAAATCGCCATCCTCGCCGAAAAAATTCTCATCATCACCCCCCTCAAAAAACGCAATTTTCCCGAACGGGTTGATTTTATAACCAGTCCCGGTTTTCTCACCGGCGACAGCGCCCGCGAAGAAATGGGCATCGGCGGCCAGGGCCCGATTGCGGTCATCACTGATCTCGGCGTTTTTCATTTTGATCGCCAAACCCGCGAAATGATTCTCACCGATCTTCATCCCGGCGTCGATAAAAAATCGGTGCAGGAAAACATCGGCTGGGAAATCCGTTTCGCCGGCGATCTGCACACCACGGAATTACCCACCGCAGAGGAACTGCGCATCATTCGTGAAGAACTGGATCCGGCTCACATTTATATTTGAGCAAAGCGTAAAACGTAAGGCGTAAAACGTAATTTAGCGTAAGCTTGACAATGTTAACTTGCCCTCGAACTGTCATCCCGGCCGAAGGGAGGAATCTTAAAGCAGATTTCTCGCTGCGCTCGAAATGACAAATTTTAACTTAACATTGTCGAGGTAAAATTCACGGAGCAAAACTTTATGTTCGCTGGAAAAAGTTGGGACGAGTGGATTCGCCAATACGCCCAAAGCCATCAGCATCCGGTCAATCGGTTTTTTCACACCCTCGGCATTCCGCTGATTGTCGCGTCGATTCTGCTACTCATCGCGGCGCCGTTCGTGCAAAATTTATGGAAAGTCGCGGCGGCGATGTTCGTCATCGGCTGGGTTTTTCAGTTCGTCGGCCATTGGTTTGAAGGCAAGCCGCCGGAGTTTTTTCGCGACTGGCGTTTTCTGTTTGTGGGCTTGCGCTGGTGGTTTGCCAAGCTCGGCGGTCGAATTTAAGTTCTGGCTAAATTTTCGTAGTATTCAAGGGTTATGGGGGATAAATTTTTCAGGCCGAATGACAAGGGAAAGGAGAAGAAAAATAATGGACAAGGTTAATTTCATACAGACCGAAGCCGGCGCTGATATCATCATTTCTTTGTCGTTTGACGAGGGCACCGGATTCGGAGTTGACGGGTTCACGATGATACGAACGCCAAAGTTTGAATTTGTTTTAGCGCCGGATGAGAGAGGGGCTTGTGTTAATTGGGACGAAGAAACCGATGAGAGGGAGATCATCAAGGAAATATCCTGCCGAGGCAACGAAATAACATTTGTCTCAAACATGAAATCGTATCAGTTTGATATTTCCAAACTGAACACAGACGCAACAAACAAGCTGTGGGCAACAATTGATAAGATCAATTTTGACGATAGCATAAAGATTAGTCGCATGTGAAAACAGTGTTATGGTGTCAATCAAAAAATCCTTCACTACGGAGGGCAGCATGAAACATTTTATCAAACGAACGCTGTCGTTGGCGCTGGCCGCGGCATTGCTGGTGTTGTGGCGCGGCATGGCCGGCGCCGGAACGACGGGCAAGCTCGCCGGCGAAGTGCGCGACAAGCAAACCAAGGAGCCGCTGCCGGGCGTCAACGTCGTGCTCGAAGGCACGAAGATTGGCGGCGTCACCGATGCGAACGGCAGGTATTACATTCTGCTCATCGCGCCGGGAACGTACAGCGTCACGGCGTCGATGATCGGTTATCAGACCGTCAAAATCTCCAATGTCAAAGTCAATGTTGATTTGACCACGACGGTCAATTTCGAGATGTCGTCGCAAACGCTGCAGCTTGGCGAGCAAATCGTTATCGTGGCGCAGCGGCCGTTGATTCAGAAAGACGGCGTCACCACCATGCAAGTCACCGAAGCCGAGGTGGTGGAGAATATGGTGGCGGATGATTTCAAGGACGTGCTGACGCTGAACTCCGGCGTAACCACCGCGCCGATTCGCGACGCCAGCTTTGCTTCCAACAATGAAAGCGGCGAAGGCCAGTTCTTCGTGCGCGGCGGCCGCGGCAACGAGCTGGCGGTTTTTGTCGACGGCTTGTACGTGCGCGACGGCATCACCGGCGGCCTCGGCACGGAAATTACCAATTCGGCGATTGAAGAACTGCAGCTCATCAGCGGCAATTTCAATGCGGAATACGGCAACGCGCTCAGCGGTGTGCTCAATATCATCACGCAAGAAGGCGGCGGCAAAACTTCGCTGCGCGTGCGCGGGCTTACCGACGCGTTCTTTGGAAAATCCACCAAGGATTACACCTTCAAGGAACGCGATCATCTGATCGAGACCAAAGGCCGTTTGGATCGTTCCAATTGGGGAACGTATCAGGGCCAGCTTAGTCTCGGCGGTCCGCTGCCTCTCGCTTCGGAAAAGATGAAGTATTTTATTTCCGGGGAATATTTTCAAACCAATAATTACATCGGCGCCTTGCAGGATGAGTTTGGCCGGCGCGGCACGGCGAAATTGACGATTTCACCGACGACGCGGCACAAGCTGTCGTTCAGCACCAATCTCAACAGCGAAGACCTTGAAATCTACGAACATATTTTTGCGCATCAAGGCTTCTATTCCCAGCGCGTCGGCAGAGATTCATTGGACAACAATTTTGCCGGCAACGATCGTTTGAGCACGCGCAACGTTCAGAGCCTTGTCACCTGGACGCACACGTTGAGCAGCAAGGCGTTTTATGAGCTGAAAGCGCAATATTTCTCGCGTGAATTCTTCGACCGCGTCCGCAATGATCCCTCCGAATATCGTTTCTTGACGTTCAATGCCGGCGAAGATTTTGCCATTTCCGGCGACGATGCCCGTTATCTGAAACAGGAAGACCGCGTGTTTCAGGGCAAGTTTGATTTCACCTGGCAGGCGGATATTCACAACAACATCAAGGGCGGGCTCGATTTCACCAAGCATCGCGTCTGGCGCCGGCAGTTGCTGACCGGCGGCGACATCATCAATTCGCGCATCGATGAGTACACGATTTATCCAGTGGAGGCCGCGGCGTATTTGCAGGACAAAATGGAGTTCAAGGATCTGGTGATCAACCTGGGCTTGCGGCTGGATTATTTCGATCCGCGCGATAGCGTGGCGGTCGATCAAAATCAGCCGCTGGGCCGGCGCGAGCTGGCGGATGGCACGCTGCGTTTAAGTCCGCGCATCGGCTTGGCGCATCCGATTTCCGAGCGCGCCAATCTGCATTTTTCCTACGGCCATTTTTATCAGGTGCCGGAATACAACAAAATCGCCTTCAATCGCCGGCGCTGGGTTGATATTTTTCGCCCGACTCTCGGCTTCGCCGGTTTGAAGCCGCAGCGCACCATCGCGTTTGAAGTCGGCTGGGATCAACAGCTCACGGATTTTCTGGCGCTAACGGTGACGGGATATTACAAGGATTATGAAAATTTGGTGTCGAGCGATCCGTTTCCGAATGCGCGTCCGGCGGCGGTGACGTATTTTATAAACCAGGATTTCGCCAACTCGCGCGGAGTTGAAGTCAATTTCCGCACGCGGCGCACCAATCATTTTGCGTCGTATTTCAGCTACACGCTGTCGCGCGCCGAAGGCAACAGCTCCAGCCCGCTGGACACCCGCAACGATTTGCTGGCGCGCCCGCCGCGAGTGCCGGTCAAAGAGCTGATCATTTTGGATTGGGACCGGCCGCACGTGTTTAATTTCAATCTTGATTTTCGTTATACCGGCGACGAAGGCCCGTTCATTTTGGGCAAGCGCCTGCTGTCGAATTTTGGCGTGAATTTGACCGGACGTTTTGAAAGCGGTTTGCCTTACACGCCGACGGACAGCCGCGGGCAGCGCATTGCGGACGAGAACACGGCGCGCGCGCCGTCGACCTTGCAGCTCGATTTGCGCGTCGATAAGCTGTTTAACTTTGGCGGCATGAAATGGGGTTTTTTCACCGAAATCACTAATCTGACCAATCGCCGCAACATCGTGGAAGTTTATTCCGACACCGGTTTGCCCAACGATTCGTCCGATCCCGGTTTCACGCCGCAAGGCGAGCGCGATCCGTACAACATCGGCCCGCAGCGCAATATCCGGCTGGGGTTTGAATTGAATTATTGAGAATTCAAAAACAACGCATGTAGTCCCGGCCCCTTGTGGGCCGCTCTCAGAATCCGTCAAATAACAGTGCCCCACAAGGGGGGCAGGACTACGCCAATAACTAGGAGGCGAGCAATGAGCTTCAAAAAATTCAGCGCCTTTCTCGCAATTTTGCTGATCTTGGCGAACGCCAACACGAATCTCGCGCAGCAGAAGCGGGAAGGCAAAGCCGAGAAAATTCGGCGCATTTTGCAGAATAACGTTTTGACCAAGCCCACGGCTTTTAAAGACCGCAAGATCGGGGTGATGGACAACGGGCAGATGGCGGTCTATTACGACAACAACGGTTTCATCGGCGACCGCAATTACACCCGCAGCATCGAGTGGCCGGCCGGCTCGTTGAATTATCTCATTTGGCAAACCGGCATCATCTTCGGCGGCGTCACCGCCAGCGGCGATACGGTTTGCAGCGAGTCGTACAACGATATTTCGGACAATCAATTCAATCCCGAGCCGGGTTTTGACAATCCAGATTTTGTCTGGGATATTTTGGAAACGCCGATCGTCGCGCGCAGCGACATTCTCCAAAGTTACGCGCCGCAGTGGAATGGATTGTGGCCGAGCCTCGACGGCAAATTTATCGATCCGGAGGAGCTGAAGACCTTTGGCCGCCAGGAAACTTATTGGGTGATGCGCGACAACAACGATCCGGTGATCAGCCCGCAAAAGCCGTTGAACCTCGAAGTCGTCGGCCGTCTGATCGAAATCAATTCGAGCTTGACCAAGGATTTTGTTTTCGCTTTTTACACCGTGAAAAACATCGGCAATGAAACGCTGCGCAAATGCCGCTTCGGTGTGCTGGTCGATCCGGACATGCCGGCGCTGGTCGGCGCGGAGTTTGAAGATGATGACGATGGCTTCATTCGAGATTTGAATCTGGCGTTTGCGCGTGACAGCGACAATTTTTACGCTTCGAAACCGGGGCTTAACATCGGCCACTTCGGCACGAAATTTTTGCGCAGCCCCAAGGTCAACGGCAAGGAACTTGGCCTCACGGCCTGGACGACGTTTGAATACGGCGACATGCCGGCGCAAGGCGAGTTTGCGTTGACCGAAGACGGCCCGGATGAGCACGGGATACAATTTGCCAGCCGTGACCACGCCCAGTACGCCTACATGCAGCCCGGCCTTTATATGAAACCGCGTTTCAATACGGATGTGGGCTACTTGATGAGCGCGGGTGAGTTTGATTTGCCGGCCGGCCAATCGGTCGAGATGGGCGTCGCGTTCATTGCGGCGCCGGATTTTGAGGCGCTCATCCGCAATGCCAACGCCGCGCAGCGAGTTTTTGACAACAATTTCATCGGCCCAACCGCGCCGCGGCCGCCGGCACTGACCGCCGTGCCGGGCAACAAATCCGCCACGCTTTACTGGAATGCCGACCCGACCGAGGCTTCAACCGATGCGTTAACCGGCCGCGCCGATTTCGAAGGGTATCGCATCTACCGCAGCGAGGACAAGGGCAGAACTTGGGGCACGCCGACGGACAATTTGGCGGCGTATCCCAACGGCGTTCTGCCGGTCGCCGAATATGACGTGATCAACACGCCGGGGCAGTTGGCCGCGATCGTGGTGGCGCATTCGAACCAGGTTTCGCAAGCCAGCATCGCCAGCGAAGGCCTGGCCGACGGCTCGCAGCCCGGTGACGCCGAGGGCGTCGACAATTCGACGTTTTTCTCCAACGACAATTTTCAAATTATCTTTAACACCGACAGCACGTTTCAAGTTTTGAATTCAAGCCAGGGCACGCTGTTGAATTATTTGGATGATCTTTCTGCAGCCGTCGGCTTTGCGGTGTTGGATGCCGATTGGGCGCTCTTGAGCAATAATCCGGATGCGACCCATGGCCTCTATTCACCGGGGTCTCACATTTATGTGACCGGCATGTACGCCAGCCTTGAAGGTGAAACCAAAGCCGGCGACGTGTTTACCATCGACCAGCGCAAAAACGATCCCGGCAAAAATATCGGTTTGGCGCATTCGTGGAAAGATCCGAACACGCTGATCAACGGCTATGAATATTGGTATACCGTTGCGGCTTTTGACCGTGAAGATCTCGCGCTCGGCGTGCCGGTGAATGAGAACCGTCCGGCGACGGTGGCCGATGCGTTTGCCGACGATCAAACCGTGGCGGTGGTGCCGCAAGCGCCTCATGCCGGGTTCGTCGCGGCGGCGATTGATTCCGGCGCCAGCAAAAAAATCTTTTCGCATCCGGCGGGAAAAGCCGACATCGACGGCTTCGGCTTGCAAATCGTCGATCCGAGAAAATTAAAATCGACGACGTACGAAATCAGTTTCAACGTGGCCGGCAGCGATAAAACTTTTACGGTCACCGACATCGGCGCCTCGTCGAAACCACAGGTTCTCAAAAACCAATCGTTCTATGACGCGCAGCTCGACAACGCCGTTATTTTTGACGGCCTGCGCTTGCAGGTGACCGATGTCGAGTTTAACATCAATTTGGATAAATCGGCGCAGACTGTGCAGGCCGGCGGCACGACGCTGGAGCTTAATGGCGACTCGGCTGAGCCGCGCGCCGGCGCCAACGATCATGATTATCTTTTCAAATTCGTGCAAGGCCCGCAGGACTCCGCCAATTTCCGCTACCTCTACACAGATTGGGACACCGGCGTGCCGGTGAAAGCGCCGTTTTTCGTTCTCGATCTCACCACCGGCGACACGCTCACGGTGGAAATTCTTGACACACGCGCCGACGAGGGCGATTACGACGGCACGTACGATGTGTCGGAACGCATCGCCATCGGCGACACCAAATACATGGGCAGCGGCGAGTGGGAAGCCAATACCTATTCGTATCGTTTCGGCTTTACCGGCAGCTATGCCGCGGGAACCGAGTTCCGAATCGTGACCAACAAACCGTTGACCGCGACCGATCGTTATCAGTTCAGCACGAGAGGCGCGAGCATTGACGAGGTCCAAGCCCAAAGCGATCTCGACAAAATTCGCATCGTTCCCAATCCATTCGTTGTCACCTCGGGTTTCGACACGGTGCGCGATCGCCACGAGATTCATTTCACGCGGCTGCCGCTGCAATGCACGATTAAAATTTTCACGCTGACCGGCGAGCTGGTGCGAACCCTGCAGCATCAGAGCGACGTGAACGGCGCAAGCATTGAGCGATGGGATTTGAAAACCGAGTTCGGCAGCGAGGTGGCGTATGGTGTTTATTTGTATCACATCGACTCGCCGGCCGGAAAAAAGATGGGTAAAATTGCCATTATGCGGTAAAGTAGTCCCCGCCCCCTACGGGCGTAGCCTTGTGGGCGGCTGTTACAATTCACTGTTCAATCTTTCAACAATGCCCCACAGGGGCAGGACTACAAACTTGCAATGGAGAAATTTGTTATGAAAAAAATATTCTTTCTCATCGTCGTGATCGTGCTCGCGCCGATTGCACTGCGCGCGCAATTTTCCACGACAACTGAAGGATTTAACAACAACGGCACGCGCGCGGCGCAATTCTTGAAATTGGCGGTCGGCGCGCGGGCCAGCGCCATGGGCGAATCCTTTGCCGCCGTGGCCAACGATGCCTCGGCGTTGTTCTGGAATCCCGCCGGCATCGGCAATTTGCAAAATCTCGAAGTGCATCTCACCCATGTGGATTATCTGCTCGACGTCCGCTTTGATTATGCCGGCCTGGTCGTGCCCATCGGCAGCGGCAATCTCGGCTTCAGCGCCGCGGTGCTCGGCATGGACGACGAGCGTGTCACCACGCTGGCCGATCCTGATGGCGAATCGGGAGTCACCTGGAAAGCCAGCAGCTTCGCGGTCGGCATGACGTACAGCCGCGCCATCACCGACCGTTTTGCCGTCGGCCTCACCGGCAAATACATTCAGGAAAATCTTTTTAATTCCTCCGCCAACACGCTGGCGCTCGACATCGGCAGCTTGTACAACACCGGCATTCGCGGCATCAAGATCGGCATGGCGATGAGCAACTTTGGCGGCAAGATGAAGCTCGGCGGCCGCGATCTGACGCAAAGAGACGTGGACTCTGATCAAACCCTTGGCGGCAACATCGGCCAATCCGCGGATTTGGTCGTGAACTCCTGGCCGCTGCCGCTGAATTTCCGCGTCGGCTTGTCGCTCGAGCTGTTTAAAAATGAATCCGGCACGCTGTTGCTGGCCGCGGATTTCAACCACCCGACCGACGCCGAAGAGCGGCTGAACTTCGGCGCCGAGTATTCATTTTCCAATCGCCTGTTTTTGCGCGGCGGCTACAAATTGAATTATGAGGAAGAATCCTACACCTTCGGCGGCGGCTTGAATTTGCCGATCACCAATTACAATTTCATGCTCGATTACTCGTTCAACGAGTTCGGCATCCTCGGCGAGACCCATCGTTTCTCGCTGGGCTTTCGTTTGTAGGTCACCCGGGGAGGAGGAAGGCAAGGGCGCCGTCGCGATGATGGCGCCCTGCTTGTTTTTTACGGATGTCCAATTTGCCATCGATCCTGTGATGAATTTTAGACGAAGCGTCGCGAGGCAAGGTTATCGTTCTTTAATTGGAGAAAGGCGGATGATTCCCAGTCAAGGTTTTATTGAAAACCTCATGCTATTGTTAATGACAGCAAGTCTAACGGGAATTCTCGTGCCACTTCTATTTCGGCGCATTGACGAACGTAGAAATAGAGAACAAAAGATATTCGAAGCTGACCTGGCGCGTCAGAGTAAAATTATCGATGCACAAGTAAAGCTTGTCGAGGATTTATCCAGCTTACTTTGGGAGTATCAACTCTTGCTTATTGATGTTCCGTATTATCACCAGTTTCCGAAACGCAATCTCTATCCTGCTGCATTGAAAGCTTATGAAGAAAATGCCGGGAAACTGCTCAGTAAAATACGAGCAGAAATTAGCAAGGCTCTTAGGCTGACCCCCCATCACATTTACAAAAAACTGAAGGATCTTTATTATAATCAGTTGCTCCCACTTGATCTTGACCTGATGCAACTCGCGTCACAAGATAAAAAACAACAAAATGTAAAAACTGGGCGTAGCTGGAGTGAGTTAAATCGGTACGCGGTTTACGACTTAGCTGAAATCGTTGATACAACCATCGATAGCCTTGCGAGTGAGTTAAAGCTCAAGTCAGATATCAAGACGGCGAGAGGATGATAAATTGCATTTCTAATCAAAGCATAACAATGAACCGAAGTGTACAGAAAATTCTTTGTTTATTGGTCGTTCTCATTTGTTTTGATGAATCCGTCTTCGCCAGTGACACGCCCTCTTTCTCCCGCGGCCTCTCGCTACAGCCGGTCATCGGGTGGTATCGGCCCTCATTTGGTTTTTACAACGAACAATACAAACGCGTCGACAACAACCCGTTTACCAACGATATCGCGAATTCTTATGTTTTGCCGAATCTTCCCGGCAGCCGCGAGCTGGGTTTTGAAATGCGCTGGCGTCTCACGTCGCGGGTTGGCGTTGGCGTGGCGGTCAGTACATTGCAAAGCGAAATCCGCGCGCCGTTGCTCGAACCGGGAAAACCAGAGCCGCGCACGCCGCTGATTTATTCGCACAAAGTCGATCTCGTGCCGGTGATGCTGTCGGTTTCATTTTTTCAACCGGTCTCGCGTTTAGCGGAATTTTATTTCAGCCAAGGCCTCGGCATCGTCATTCTTGATGAATTCGCCACCGTCGCTTTAAGTGGCGATCCGCCGATTTTTGATGACGGCAGCGACGCCAAAGCGCTGGTTTTCGGATTTACGCTTGGCGTGCAGCATCTTTTTGCCGGCGGCGCGTATTTGTTTGCGGAAGGCCAATATGTTTTCGGCGGCTACGTCGCCAACGGCTGGCAGCAGCCGCGCGATCCGTTCAAATCATATTTTTTGCATCGCGGCAGCGTCTCGCTATCCGGCCCGCGCGCGCGGCTGGGGTTAGGATTTAATATCACCGGAAAATGAAATCTCATTGCTAACAATCAAAACCTCGAGGTCAGAAATGATGAAAAGTTTATTTTTTCGCTTAGCCGCCATCACGTTATGCTTTGTCGTTTTCGGCAATAGCAAAGCGGCTGATACGAAAAGTCCCCGCCCGCAAAAAACCGGCAAAGGCTTGTCATTGAGCGGCGGGTATTCCCGCCATCTCGCCAACGGCGGCGGCGATTTCTTCGGCGCCCAGCTTAATCTCGATCTCACCCCGCGCTGGCGGATCTTTGCGGCGCTGCAGCAAAGCCTTTCCGGCAATGAAACCGCGCGCGTGCTCGAGCTGCACGAGACTTTTGTCCAGCGCGCGGAAAGAATTTTGCGGATTGAATCGGGCGCCATTTCTCCCCTAGTGTCGAAGCAAAAGATCAATCTGCTCGCGCGCGGCGGCGTTGCCTGGTGGCATGCTCAACTGCACACAACCATCGAAGACACGCCGATGGGCAATTTTTACAACTTCGCGCCGATGAATTTGAATGCTTTCGCTGGCCACGCCGGTTTGGAGATGCGCGCCGCTTTGACCTCTCACCTCGGCTTGCAGGCGACGGCGATTTATCATCTCGTGCCGAACAAAAAATATTCTGCCACTTATGACATGATGGGCATGATCGCCACAGAAAACTTTGTTTTGCGCTTGAGCGGCTTGAGCTTTGGAATCGGCTTACAGATTGGGCTGCGGTGAAGTTACGTCCACCCGGAAAATAGCCATAATTAACAAAAGGTAAGCTACTTTTTTATTCACGTTGATTAGCTTTACATCGCGGTTGACAAGTTTGGCAACGCCTGTTTGGAAAGCGTCATCTTGTCTCTTGCGGATGAAGTTCTTTTTCGCTATATTGGAGATGTGCCGATTAAGGCGTCCCCCGCGGGCGCAGCCTAAAAGGCGTAAGCGTAGCCTCTTGGGCGTAGCCAAACCAGAAAGGACTGCGACTATGAAGCACAAACTCCAAAACCCCTACGCCATGACCAGCGTGCAGAGCCTGCTCAATTCCGAAGGCCAACCGATGGGCACGTGGTTGTTGCAATCCATCAGTTCCATTCTCTACCGTATTTTCTACGACGAAAAACTTTTCTACCGCGATCTCCTGCGCTTTGGTTAATCGCTCCCGTATCTTTTTTTCTTCTGAACGCTTCGTAAAAGCGAATCGTTTTTTGCCAGAGCAAAATAACGCCAGGCCGTAGTGTCTCCAGAATTGGCAAGAACGATTAAATTTGAAATTATTTTAACGCAATTTCATGCAACGGGAGATTCAGCCATGTTAAACGCAACTCTACATCCTACGCGAGCGCCCGAAAGTCTACGCCCATCGGGGGCTTTTGAGCCGCAAAATCGGAACGGCAGCGCGGCGAATTTGCTGCCTCTATTCAAAAATAAAATTGACTTCAAGGCGCCGGTCCCGGTTCCGCCTTTGCCGGCGCCGGAAAAATATAGTCCCTATCAGGACGTGCTCAAGGAATGCCGCAAGTGGCTCGATATCGTTTCCGGAACCATTTCCGACGAGCTGCGCCAGCGCCGGATTGTTGAAGAGACGCTGGAAAATTATTTCACCTACGTCAACAAAGGTTGGGCCGACGTTCGCAAGTCGATCAATCACGCCGGCGAGTATGCGTGCCTCGAATGGATCGGCCAGGCCTCGAAATTTTGCGACAATCTCGGCCGCGAATATATCGATTGCCTCGGCGGCTACGGCCTCTACAGCGCCGGCATTCGCCATCCGAAAATCGTCAAAGCCGTGGCGGCGCAATTGCAGCGCAATCCGCTTTCGAGCCAGGAGTTGCTCGATCCCTTGCGCGGCGCGCTCTCGAAAGTGCTGGCGGAAATCACCCCGGGAAATTTGCAATACAGTTTTCTCATCAACAACGGCACCGATGCCGTCGAAGGCGCGATGAAACTGGCGCGGGCTTACAGCGGCAAGCACGGCTTTGTCAGCGCGCTCGGCGCGTTTCACGGCAAATCGCTCGGCTCGCTGAGCTTGATGGGAAAAATGCGCTATCGCAAATCTTTCGAGCCGCTGTTGCCCGATGTCAGTTTTGTCGAATTTGGCGACGCCGATGAGCTGGACTTCGAATTGCAGAAAGCCGAGAAAATCGGGTGGCCGCTGGCCGCCGTCGTGCTGGAGCCGATTCAAGGCGAAGCCGGCGCCATTGTGCCGCCGGAAAATTATTGGCCGCAAGTCCGCGAAATTTGCACCCGGCATAACATTCTGCTGATCGCCGACGAAGTCCAAACCGGGCTCGGTCGCACCGGCAAAATGTTCGCGGTCGAGCATTGGAACGTCGTGCCGGATATCGTCTGTCTCGGCAAAGCGCTCGGCGGCGGGGTGATGCCGCTGGCCGCATTTGTTTCAACGCCGGAGATTTGGTCGGTTTTTGAAGAAGACCCGCAAGCGCATTCATCAACCACCGGCGGCAATCCGCTGGCCTGCGCCGCCGGCATCGCCGCCATTCAAGTCACCATCGAAGAGGATTTGCCGGGACAGGCGGCGCGAAAAGGCGAGTGCATGCTGGAGGCGATGCGCCACATGAAACGCCGGTACGAGGACATCATCGCCGAGGTGCGCGGCAAAGGCCTGCTCATCGGCATGCAGTTTCAAAACGCCCAGCTCGGCTGGGAAGTCGTCTCGCGCCTGTTTCAAAAAGGCGTGCTCGTCGCCGGCACCATGAGCAACTCCGAGACCGTGCGCTTCGAGCCGGCGTTGAATATTCCGAATGAGCTGTTGTATGAAATTTTAAATCGGCTGGAGGATACGTTGCGAGAAGTTCGTAGCAATGCTTTGCGTTCGTAGTTTTGCCTTTAGGCATCGGGCATGGGAATTAAGAAAAAATTTCAACAAACAACAAGCTTTCGCAATCCGCTTCAACTTTTTTGCGCCTGAAGCGACTACGAAAGTTTTGGCATCTCCCTCACCCCTCTCGCAATATCCACACACGCCTGCGCCAAAACTTCAATGGAGTCGATAACCGGCAAATCTTTCACAAGATAATTTTGCACCAGGCCAAGCTCCGTGCAGCCGAGAATGATGCCCTGGGCGCGGCGCTCGAGGAGATCGCGGCCGGCGGCGAGGGCTTCGCGAAAATTTTTTTGGCCGGCTTTGATGGCGTAGATGGCGGCCATCACCTCTTTTTGGCGGCCGGTATCCGGCGCAATGATTTCGCATTGCCTCGCCGCAAAAAATTCTTGATAAATGCCGCTTTGAATGATGCCATCGGTCGCCAGCAAGCCGAACCGGCGCGCCTCCGGCCAGCGCTGCAAAACGGCGCGCAGAACTTCGTCGATAAGATGCAAAATAGGAATTTGCACCGAAGCTTGCAGCTCAGGGAAAAAGTGATGAATGCTATTACAGGGAATGGCGATGAAATCCGCGCCGCTGGCGGCGAGCGATTGCAAACCTTGGCTGGCCAGCGGCACCGGTGACTCACCGCGGCCTTGAATCGCGGCAGTGCGGTCGGGGATTTGAGGGATGTTGCAAATCTGCACCGGCAGGTGATCCTGATCGCGCTTGGCCGGCGTCAACGCAATGATGCGCTCGAACAAGCGCGCGGTGGCTTCCGGGCCCATGCCGCCGAGGATGCCTATTGTTCGAAGTCGAGAGGTCCGAGGTCCGAGGTCGGGGGTATTCATAATTTTCAATTTTGAATTCTCAATTGAAAATTTAAAAGCGACGGACGGGCCGTCCGTCCTACATCATTTCGTGTTCAGCGTGATCAGCTTGGCGTTTTTTTCAACGGGTTGGCGCTCGTTGACGTGAATCGCGGCGATAACGCCATCGACCGGCGACTTGAGGTCATTCTCCATTTTCATGGCTTCAATGACGACGAGGCTTTGCCCTTTTTGAACAGCGTCGCCTTTTTGCGCGGGCAGGCGAACCACCAAGCCGGGCATCGGCGCTTTGAGAACAAACGTTCCCGCCGCGTCCGTCTCGCTGCGCGCAAGCTGCTTCAAAATGGCGGCGCGCTCATCTTCGACTTCGACTCGAAAAAGATTCGGGCCTTGCGCAATTTCCTCGACGCCGCCGTCACTCTCCAAATGCGCCGAAAAAACCTTGCCGTCGATGATCAGCGAATAAAGCGAGCCGCGCACGTGTTGAAAATCAAACTCCACCGGTTGGCCGTCGATCCGGGCCCGGCCTTGGTTGCGGTCGATTTCGCTGATCGTGAGTTCACGTTCTCCGATCCGGACGAGATAGCGCATCGTTTACGATTTTTTATCTTTCAATTCCAATCGCGATCATCCCAGTCGGTTTTTTCTTCATCTTCCTCCCAGTTTTCCTCTTCTTCCTCCCAATCTTCGTCATCAGCTTCGTCGTCCTCCTCCCATTCTTCTTCCTCTTCCTCCCACTCTTCGTCGTCTTCTTCGTCGTCCCACTCTTCGTCGTCTTCGTCCCACTCTTCAATATCCGTCATGTCTTCTTCATCAATATTGCTTTCTTCGCCCTCGTCGCTCCATTCTTCCTCTTCGTCGGACTCCGGCGGGCGGTCGTCCGGGGGAGGCGGACCGAGCGTGGGAATGGGCGCACGATCCGTATTTTCCAGGCGGTAAAATGACGGACCGGCCGCGAGCATCATCAGATCGACCGCTTTTCCTGTGTAACGGTGATCCGATTGCGTGTCTGTTGTCAAAAACTTCGGTTGCATGATGTCTTCTCCTTGCGTAATTCAGGTTGTTGATAAAACTTTTTTATAAATGGACTCCAGCGCTTCCAACATGCGCTCGAGCGCAAAAAATTTCAAAACATGCTCGCGGGCACGGCGGCCCATTTCAAGCCGCTGTCCCGGATTATTTGCCAGCGCCAAAACCGCGGCGCTCAGCGCTTCGGCGTCGCGCGGCGGAACCAGCAAGCCGGTTTCGCGATCGCGCACGATGTCCAACACGCCGTCACAGTTGCTCGACACCACGGGCCTGGCCATCGCCATGGCCTCGATCAGCACCAGGCCGAACGCTTCGGCGTGTGAGGGGAACACGAAAATATCCATCGCCTCGAGCAGGCGCGGAATGTCGCGCCGAAAGCCCAGCGGCTGCACGATCTCTTCAAGCTGCCATTCACGGATTTTGCCGAGAATCATCTGCGCCTCGCCGCTTTCGCCGCGGCTTGCTTCGCCGATGAGCAGGTAACGCCCCTGCGGCAACTCCGGCCTGAGCCGCCGCGCCATTTCGAGAAACTCGAGATAACCTTTGCTCGCTTGCAGGCGGCCTATAATACCGAGAACGAGATGCTCCGGCGCCAATTGCAATTCTTGCCGCGTTGCCATGCGCTCGCGTTCATTCGGTGTGAAGCGGCTGAGATCGACGCCGTGATGGACGACACTGACGCGCTCGGCCTGTATCGGATGGGTGGCGACAATGTTGCGCCGAATAACTTCCGAAATCGCCACGATGTGATCGACGCGGCGATAAATCCATCGATGCAGGGCATCGCGCTTGGGCTTTTGGGTGCCGATATGTTTGGTGAGAATCAGCGGCACGCGCCGAGAAAGCTGCAGCGCCGGCACAATCGTCCACAAATCACGTGAATAATGAGAATGAACGACATCGACCTCTTTTTCACCCAGCCATTGCGCGAGCTGGTAAATGGCGCGCGGATGAAAATAGCCGCCGAGTTGCAATCGTAACGGCGTGAAGCCCCGTTCTTGCAAGTCACGGTCGAGCGGCGAACCGGGATGGCAAACGGGAATGATCTTGTGACCCCGTTGGGCCAAATGGGTCGATAGAAATCCCACATGCATCTCCATGCCGCCCCACGAGGGCGAGGCACAGATTTGCATTATTGTCGCCATAAAAATTCAACGGGGAAAATAAGGGATTAAAAATCAAAAAGCAAGGGTTTTTTGGAAAGTTTTTAATACAAAAAATTTTTCCTGCGATTTCTCAGGGAATTCCTCGTCGGATAGAACACTTTTGGCCGTGATTGTGCTCCCGCAGCCGATTTACGACCTGCGGTGTATTTCCGAGTTAATACTTCGCTGAAATCCTGACTGCGTAAAATATAGAAAAAAATCTGCGTAAGAAATTCAAAAGGCCACTTGTCGTGGCCTTTTTGATTTTTATTTCTTGTCGGGGCGAGAGGATTTGAACCTCCGACCTCCTGGTCCCGAACCAGGCGCTCTAGCCGAGCTGAGCCACGCCCCGAAACCTTCAATTAACTTTACAACGCATACTTAATCACAACAAACCCCAAAAGCAACAACACCGTAAAACCCAGCGCCATCCAATCAAAATACTTGTCAATCGTCGCTTTGATGCTGGCGCCGAATTTCCAAATCAAACCGGCCACGAGAAAAAACCGCATCGATCTGCCGACAAGCGAGGCCAGCATGAATTCCAGAAAATTGATTTGAAACACGCCGCCGGCAATGGTGAAAACTTTATACGGAATCGGCGTGAACGCGGCGGTAAAAACCGCCAAAAACGCGTTTTCGTTATATTTCTCCGCCACCAGGTTGAAAACTTCGTGTGTAAATCCCGGCACGTGCGAAAAGAAAAAGCTGCTGACGGCGGCCCATAATTGCCAGCCGATGAGATAACCGATTGCGCCGCCAATGGCGGAACTCGTCGCGCAGACAAACGCATACCACAGACTTCTTTCCGGCCGCGACATGGCGAGCGCCATCAGCAAGGGATCAGGCGGTATGGGAAAGAACGATGATTCTGCCGTTGCCAACAGCGCCAGCGCCGGCGCACCGTAACGCGTGTGCGCCCAATGCAGAACCCAGTCATACAAACGTCGAATTAAATGCGGTTTTTTATGTTCCGGTTTTGCCGTCGTGCGAGTTGCCGTGTCTGTCATGTTCATGCCCGGATATGTCCTCGAATATCAGCGCCGCAAACGGCGCGTCGTCCTAATTTTTATCGTTTACTTTTCTTGTGCAAACCACATTTGCACGAATCGCCAAGTGTCGCGCCAGCCATGAATGTGACTGGTTTCGCTGGCATAAATCGTCGCGATGGGAATGAATCCAATCTTCATGCCCGACCGCACAGCTTTGATGAGCAGCTCGGATTCCATTTCATACCCATCGGTATCCGGCTTAACCTGCTCCAACAGCCGCCGCGAATGCAGCCGGTAGCCGCTTTGGCTGTCGGGTATTTTTATTCCCAACCGCCGCGAGACGAGCGCGCTGGTAATGCGGTTGCTCATGACGCGAAACACCGGCATCGGCGGCCAGCGCAGTTGGCGACAACCAATGATCAAATCTACCGGCGTTTGGCGAAAAGCGCGGATAAATTCTCGCAGATGCGCCGAATCGTGTTGGCCGTCGGCGTCCATCGTGACGACCGCTTGGATTTCCGGCGTGGCGAGCGCGCGTTCAAAACCGCTTTTGAGCGCCGCGCCTTTTCCACGATTTCGCCCGTGTTGTATGAGCTGCACGCCGCTTTTTGCGGCGACTTCATCCGTTCCATCAGTTGAGCCGTCATTGACGACGATGACTTGGCTTTTCGGGATGATCGTGAGCGTTTTTGAAAGAACAAGCTCCAATTTTGCGCCGGCATTGTAAGCAGGAATCACGACGGCAATATCGTCAATACCGGTCATGGAGCGTCATTGCATAAATCCATTGCCTTCCCTCCTGCTTCAAAATCGACAGATAAATTTAAGGAAAAACATTATTTTTTGCAAGCGTTTTGTTGAAGATTTTTTAACAGATGTTTTTTAACAAAAATTTTTTGATTCTATGAACACGCAAAATAAAAACGCCCGATAAAATCCGGGCGTTTATCATAACCGCGTTTACTTTTTACTGAATAACTACTCGTACCTCAGCGCCACGATCGCGTTCTGCCGCGCGGCGCGGAAGGCGGGATAAATTCCAAAAATAATTCCCACCGCGGCGGCGAAGAGGCAACTGACGCCAATCGACTCCAGAGAAATCGCGGTGTTGAATCCGAGGCGCGGCAAAATTTCGGAGGCGCCGACGCCGACCAAAATGCCCAGGAAGCCGCCGGTCAATGACAGCGTCACCGCTTCCATCAAAAATTGCATGAGAATGTCGCGGCGTTTGGCGCCGACGGCTTTGCGCACGCCGATCTCGCGCGTGCGCTCGGTGACGGAAACCAGCATGATGTTCATGATGCCGATGCCGCCGACCACCAGCGACACCACGGCGATGCCGGTGAGCAACAACGTAAAAATTTTCTGCGTATCGGTAAACACCGCGACCATGTCGGCCTGGTTGCGAATGCTGAAATCATTGTCCTGGTTGTCGCGCAAGCGATGCTCGCGGCGCATCACGCGTTCGACAGCATAGAAGGCGTTGTCCATGAGCGCAGCATCAGCCACTTGCAGCGCCGCGTTGTTGATAAAATCCACGCCAAACAGGCGCATTTGCGCCGTCGCCAGCGGAATCAACACCTGATCGTCGGGATTCATCCAGCCGCCGGACTGGCCTTTGGTTTCGAGCACGCCGATGATTTGAAAATTCATGCGGCTGATGCGCAGCGTTTTGCCGATGGGGTCTTCACTGGGAGAAAAAAGATTGTCTTTCACCGTCGACCCGATCAAACAAACGCGCGCCCGCATCTGCTCTTCTTGCGCCGTGAAATAGCGTCCGGCCACGACGGCGACATTGCGGACTTCGCCGTAGTTCGGCGTCGTGCCGACGATGCGGGTGTTCCAATTCTTATTGCCGGCTTTGACCTGCGCGCCGCGCCGAAACTCCGGCACCACCGCAATGATCTCAGGACATTGCGCCTCGACGGCTTCGACATCCTTACGGGTCAATTTGATGCTCGAACCCACCGCGGCCATCACCGGCCCGGAGCGCGAGGAGCCGGACTCGATAAAAAGCAAATTCGATCCCAAGGCCTGAATGCGTTCGGTCACCGCCTTCTGCGCGCCTTTGCCAATCGACACGGCGGTGATCACCGCGCCGACGCCGATGATGATGCCGAGCATGGTGAGCGCCGCGCGCATTTTGTTGGCAATCACGGAATCTAATGCAACACTGAAACCTTCTCGCAGTTCCATAAAGTTTTTTCCTCAATTAAATGTTGGCCAGTTAACCAGTTCGCCTGTTAAAGAATAAACGGGCAAACGGGCCAACAAGCAAACCGTCAAACATTTCACCTTCCGCCGCCGGTGCGCGGGGCGTTGCCGAAACTGTTCATGTTGCGCATGCGGTTCATAAACTCTTGGCGCGCGGCGCCGGCTCGGCTGGCGCTGAAAACCAGCACGCTGTCGCCCTCTTGCAAGCCGCTGATGATTTCGGCATAATCAAAATCGCTCAGGCCGATTTGCACGCGGCGAGGGGCGAAGCGTCCTTCATTTTTTACCAAAACAAATTTACGCGGGCTTTGACTCTGCCCATTGCTGGCGTTGCCATCACGGCCAAACATCGGCATGCCGCCGCCATTGCCGGCAAATTGCGGCCGCATTCCGCCGCGCGCCGAATCCGGCCGGCGGCCACCCCAGCTATTCGACATCGTGGAGTCGTTGCTGTACATGACGGCCAGTTGCGCGCTGATTTCGGCAAAATCTTTGACCGCCTGCTTGGGCGCCAAAATAATATCCCGGCGGTCGGCAATCGTCAAATCAATCGTCGTATTCATTCCGGCTTTCAGCTTGCTCCCGGGGTTTTGCACGACGATGGTGACGTTGAAGGTGGTGACGTTTTGCTCGACCGTCGCCAGCGGCGCGACGCGCAGCACTTTGCCGTAAAAAACATCGTCGGGAAACGCATCCGCCACCACTTTTGCACTCTGGCCGATTTTGACCTGGCCGATATCGACTTCGTCAACTTCGGCTTGAACGTACACGCTGTCCATGTTCGCCACCGTCGCGATCAGCGTGCCGCCGCTGACGGAATTAATTCCCGACGCAATAATCTGCCCGGCTTCGACATTTTTTTGCAGGATAATGCCGTCAATCGTCGAACGCACCACCGCGTCTTTCAACCGCGTATCCGTGGTTGAGAGTTCAATTTCGGCTTTGACCTGCTGCGCTCGGGCCCGCACTTCTTCCAATTTCACCTGATCGATTTCGGCTTGCGACAGCAGCCCGCGCGTAAACAACTCGGTCTGGCGTTTAACATTGCTCGCAGATTGCGCCACGGTCGCTTTCGCCAGCTCTAAATCCGCCATCGTTTGATCATACGCGTTGCGCAAATCGGTTTCGTCGATGCGGGCGATGAGATCGCCTCGTTTGACGCGGTCGCCCTCTTCCACCGGCATCGACATGATTTGGCCCGAGGCCTTGCTCTTGACTTCGACCTTCTTGATCGGCTCGACTTTGCCGGTGGCCGAAACCATCGCCGCCAAATTTCCGCGCTTGATCGCCGTGGTGCGCTGCATCATCCCGGCCGCCATCGGTTTCTCAGCCGCTTGGCGCGGCCAAAGAAAGTAGCCGCCAACCAGCGCCGCAGCAAGGATAACCAGCGTGATAATGAATTTCTTTTTCATGCCCTCTCGCTCCTTATTCTTAAAGGGGTTATTGTCTTGTGAGTTTGATGCTTTTAAGGAACTACAGAAATGAGACGACGGAAATGGCCAAGAGTTCGATGTCTTTTATGAAAATATACAAAAATTTGTCTTCACCGTCAACGCCATCGCGGTAAAATTTTTCTTGCTTGTTTGGCCGCAGGGTGCTATTTTGACGCAAGGCCATAATTACGACCCAGAGCAATCGACAATCAGAACCATGCGCGAGCCCGTGTTAAGCCAGGCCATCGAAGATTATTTGAAGGCCATCCATTTTTTGCAGCTCACCGACAAAAAGGTTTCGACCTCGGCGATTGCGGAACGCCTCAGCGTGGCGCAGGCCTCGGTGACCGGCATGATCAAAAAAATGGCGGAGATGAAGCTCGTCGAGCATTCGCCGTATCAAGGCGTCGAGCTGACGCTGGCCGGCGAAAAAATCGCGCTGGAAATCATTCGCCATCACCGCCTGCTCGAGCTGTATCTCGCCGAGGCCATGGGCTACAGTTGGGACAAGGTTCACGACGAAGCCGAAAAGCTCGAACACGTGATCTCCGAAGAGTTCGAGGATAAAATCGACGAGTTTTTGGGCCGCCCGACCACCGATCCGCACGGCGCGCCGATTCCGACGAAGGACGGCCAAATGCCGGTGTTTCAGGGTTTCGCGTTGGCGCAAGCCGAGGCCGGCGACCGCGTCGTCGTGCGCATGGTTTCCGACCGCGACCCGGAGAAATTGCGTTATCTCGGCAAGATCGGCCTCTTTCCGAATATTGAAATCGAAGTGCTTGACAAAGCGCCTTTCAACGGCCCGATGCATATTCGCCTCGGCGAAATTTCCCACCATCTTGGGCGCGAGCTGGCGCAGGTGATTTTGGTGGAGCGGGTTGAGCGCGAAAGCGCTGCGTAAGGAGTTTTGCCAATGCCATCCCTCCTTTTGCGAATTCTGATCACTTCTTTTTGTTTACTTTTTTTATCACCTCATCTCCTCGCCCAGGGCGCGTGGCAAAGCAAAGCGCCGCTGCCGACGCCGCGCACTGAAGTCGCCGTTGCCGAGCTGAACGGGAAGATTTATGTTTTCGGCGGCTTCCTGGCCAGTGGCGCAGCAACCAACGTCGTTGAAGTTTACGACGTCGCCTCAGATCGCTGGGCAACCGCGGCCGCGCTGCCGGCTGCCATTCATCACATCGGCGCGGCGGCGGTGAACGGCAAAGTCTACGCGGTTGGCGGCTTGGGCGCAGGCTTTACGCCGGTGAACAGCCTCTACGAATTTGATCCGGCAAACAATCAATGGGCGCGCAAAGCCAATTTGCCGATTGCGCGCGGCGCGATGGCCGTTGCGGTGGTCAACGAGAAAATTTACGCCATTGGCGGGCAGAAGCCGGGCACGATTGCCGCCAACGACAACGCGGTTTACGATCCGCGAACCGATGCGTGGCAACTCTTAGCGCCGATGCTCACGCCGCGCGAGCATGTGGCAGCAGCGGCGGTTAACAACAAAATTTATGTTGCCGGCGGGCGGCAAGGCTCGCTCGCCAGCAATCGCCGCACGCTGGAAGTTTACGATCCGGCCACGAACGCGTGGAAATCGCTGCCGGACATGCCCACGGCGCGCGGCGGTCTCGCCGCTGCCGCGTTGGCCGGGCGGCTGTACGTCTTCGGCGGCGAAGCGACGTTCGGGACTTTTAGCGAGAACGAAGAGTTTGATCCGGTCACGGAAATCTGGCGCAGCTTGCGGCCAATGCCGACGGCGCGGCACGGACTCGGCGCGGTGAGTTTCAACGGCAAAATCTATGTCATCGGCGGCGGACCGGAGCCGGGCCTCTTCGTCTCCGATGCCAACGAAGTCTTCACCCCGCCCACCACGGCTGTGGCGGAATCGCCGGCGCCGGTCAAAGGTTTTTGGCTGCAAAATTATCCGAACCCCTATCAGCGTAGCGCCTCAATGCCGGACATGGCCATCCGTTACAACCTGCCGCAAGCCGCCGCCGTGCGCCTCACGATTTACAACGCCCTCGGCCAGCGGGTTCGAACTTTACTTCATGAAACCAAGCAAGCCGCCGGCGAGCATCTGATGACTTGGAATGGCCTCGACGACGCCGGCCATCGCGTGAAAATCGGGGTTTACTTCTTACGCTTGGAAGCCGGCCGGCATGTCGCCGTCACCAAGCTGATGATGTTGGAATAGCAAAAATTCCCTTGCTTCTGTGCCCGGCGGGCATTACCTTATCGTCACTTGCTGGGATTTGACGACTCGCCGGTGATTTGATGACAACTGTTTTATGAGCTTATGTGATAGGGTTATGTCCATAAACCCAAAACACAATGACGGCAACTCGCGACAAAGAAGATCATTGACGAACTCTTAACCTGATCGTGAGATTCTCGAATTGGCTGCGCCCGCAGGGGATGAACCGATTACCTCATGGAATCGGCCATGAAACCGGCACAAAAAACTTTGTGCTATCACAAACATTTGGCATTGGCAAAACTTTCTGATAGCACAAATTTCGAAAATGTGTACTATCAGAAACTTTACTTGAAAAAGTTTGTGTATACAC
>Ga0187892_10002014_pt1 | contig 43159 bp, 29 predicted proteins | sample MA1701073metaG_FD_139345 | JGI IMG/M metagenome (GOLD analysis project Ga0187892, IMG submission 139345) | Bio-ooze microbial communities from a basaltic lava cave in the Kipuka Kanohina Cave System on the Island of Hawaii, USA - MA170107-3 metaG ... | reverse complement strand
CTCGACCAGACGGAGCAGATACGCCTGGATCTCGTCGCACGGCGAGAATTTGCGCGTCCAGCCCGGGTACGGCTCGAAGGAGAGCGAGTAGACGTGGGAAGGCACGTCGCAGGCAGCGCCCGGGTACGTGTTGTCGCGCCAGGTCCCGCCGATCTCGGCGCCGCGCTCGAACATCGTGAACGACTCGATCCCGGCCTGCTGGAGGCGGATCGCGGTGCCGATGCCGGCAAAGCCGGCGCCGATGATCGCGATGGGGAAGTCGCTCATCCTCGCAGCCTCGTCTCCGAAGCTCGCTGCTTAGAAGAGAACCCGCCTCCTGTCGAGCGTGCACGCAGCGGCGCCCGTCGAGGCGCGGGCGGCTGCTATGGTGCGCCGAGCCGAGGGGGATCTCCTGAGTGCGTCGCGCGAACGCCGCTCTCACCCTTCGCGCCGCCGGCGTTCAGGCCATGGCGCTGGTGGGCGGCATCGCGGCGCTCTCGTGGGAGCTGATCTGGCAGCTGGAGGCATCGCTGGCCTTCGGCGTATCCGCTGCGGGCACTGCGCTCACGCTCGCGGCGAGCATGGGCGGCATGACCGTCGGCGCGCTCGCGATGGGGGCGTGGCTCCGCGGGACGAGTCTCGCCCATCCGCTCCGGCTCTACGGCGGGCTCGAGCTGGTGATCGGCCTCTCGGGCTTGCTCATGCTACCCGGCTTCCGTGGGCTCGAGGCGCTCGACGCGCGCGTCTTCGGGCTCGTGCCCGCCCTCGCACCGCTGCTCCACGCGCTGGGCATGGCGCTGCTGCTCGCCCCGGCCACGCTCGCCATGGGTGCGACGATTCCAGTGTTCCAGCTCGTGGCGCCGCGCCATGCCACCTCGGTCTCGGCGCTGTACGGGATGAACACGGCGGGAGCGGCCGTGGGCGTGCTGGTGCTGAGCTTCTGGCTGCTGCCGTCCTTCGGCGTCTCGCGCAGCTGCGCGCTGGTGGCAGCGCTGAACGTGGCGGTCTTCCTGGTTTCCCGCATCGCGAGCCGCGGCCCGTCGCTGCCGCAGGCCGAGCCCGTCGAGCGGAGCGCCGCCGGGGCTCGTCCGCCCGTGGTGCCGCAGCTCGTGGTCTTCTGCACCGGCCTCGCCACGTTCGGTCTCGAGGTGGCGTGGTTCCGCGCGTTGCGCGCCGCGTTCTGGAGCACCTCCAGCAGCTTCGCGATCATGCTCGCGGCGGTTCTGATCCCGCTGGCGGTGGGCGCGCGGATCGTGCCGTGGCTCCGACGCAGGGGAGTGTCGCCCGGGACGATGCTGGCGTGCGCCGGCACCGCCATCCTGCTCGCGACTCCGGGGATCGAACGCATGGACCTGGTCGCCGAGATCGACCAGCCGTACGCGGCGACGCTCGCAATCTGGCTGGCCCTCTCTCTCGCAGTCATCGGGCCGTCCGTCCTGTGCTTGGCCACGGCGTTGCCCTGGTTTCTCGACGAGTTTCCGGAGCCCGGCGCCACCGGTCGACTGTACGGGCTCAACACCCTCGGTTCCGTGGCGGGGTCGCTGCTCGCGGCCTGGGGACTGCTGCCGCACCTCGGCTTCGCCCGCAGCGCCTGGGCGCTGGCGCTCCTGGTCCTCGCCGCCTCGGCCGCGCTGCACGCACCGCGCCGTCGCTGGATCGTCGCGCTGCTGGGAGCGGCGGCGCTCTTCTTCGCCGCGGAGTTGGCTTCGAGCCCCGGACGCGACCGCATGCTCGGCGAACGCGGCTACCGGGGCCATCGGGTCCTCGCGCACGAGGAGGATCCCGACTTCACGGCCTCCGTGATCGAGCTGCCCGGACGGTCGCGCGTCCTCTACATCGACGGATTCTCCGCCACCACCGACGAGCCGGTCGCCGGCCACTACATGCACTGGATGGGAAGCCTGCCGGCGCTCCTGCATCCGGATCCGGAGCACGGACTCGTCATCTGCTTCGGCACGGGCCAGACGGCCAACGCGCTTCGCGAGAACGTGCGCGGGCCCGTCGACGTGGTCGAGATCAGCCGCGCCGTGCTGGAGCTGGCGCCGCTCTTCGACGCGAACCGTGGCGTGCTCGAAGATCCGCGCGTCCGGGCGATCGAGATGGACGGCCGAGCCTGGCTGCGCCGCACCGACCGGCGCTACGACGTGATCACGCTGGAGCCGATGCCCCCCAACTTCTCCGGCGTGAACTCGCTGTACTCGCTGGAGTTCTACGAAATCATGGCGCGCCGGCTGAACGACGGCGGCGTGGTCGCGCAGTGGCTGCCGATCCACCTGCTCACCGTGCACCACGCAGCGAGCGTCGCGGCCACCTTCCAGAGCGTCTTCCCCGACGCCGCGCTGTGGTACGACCCGATCGGGCGAACCGGCATCCTCGTCGGACGGCGCGAGGGAGCGCGCGAGCCGCTCGGCTCGCTCTGGCCCGGCCTGGCACGTGACGATGCGAAGCGCAGCCTGAGCGACGAGAAGATCCGAGGCAGTCTCCTGCTGAACGGCTCCGCCCTGGCCCGCTACGCGGGCCTCGGCAGCCTCATCACCGACGACAACCAGCTCCTGCAGTTCAGCGACCTGCGCGCGGGCCTGCGCGGCGAGCGGAGCAAGCGTCTCTCCCGGCAGAACCGCGAGATCCTGGCGCAGTTCGCAGGTCTGCCGGCGCACTCGATCGAATGATGGGAGCGGCAGCGGCTCGCAAGCCGGGCCGATCGACCCACACCAGGCGCGTCCGGCCGCCGCGTGCACTACGGTCCGAGCATGGGTTGGGGGGCGCTGGAGGGAGCGCCCGTGAGCGAAGTGGCGTGCGTCTTCCGCCCTCTCGTCGACGAGGTTCGGGCGCGCGGGATCCCGCCCGAGAAGCTCCTGCACGGGCTCCTGCTCGAGCTCGACGACCTCGGGAACCCGCGCCGCCGCATCTCGTGGGACGACTTCGTCGAGCTGGCGCGGCGCTGCTCGGAGATCTTCGGCCCGGATGCGTTCGAAGAGCTCGCGGCGCGCTCGGCCGAGGCCGCGCTGCCGTCGTCGCTGCGCTGGATCCTGTCGGGAGCCGGGGCGGGGGGCTTGCGGCGCGCCTATCGGGCTGGAGCACGCTTCTGGGGGCCGCGCATCTTCCGCGCGACGCGCGGCGACTGTGAGGTGCTTCCGGACGGCCGGCTCCGCGAGGTCATCGAGATCCTGCCGGAGTACCAGGAGTCCCCGGAGTTCTTCCGGGGCATCCGCGGACTGCTGCGCAAGACGCCGGGTCTCTTCGGACAGCCGGACGCGAACGTCGAGCTGGTCTGCGACGGACGGCGCGGGGAGTTCCTGATCGAGCCGGCGCCGGAGCTCCGGCGCGTACGCGCGCCGCTTCGCGAACGCCTCGCGAGCTGGGCGGGGACGGCCAGTGAGCGCCGCAATGCAGGCTCGGCGGAGCGCCTCTCGCGCGCCATCGCACGCGCGCGAGGCCGGCACGAGCTGCCGGGCGTGGCGCTGCGCGTGCTCCAGCGCGAGCTCGGTGTTCGCGGCGCCGCGCTCTCGTTGCGCCACCCCGCGCTTCGCGCACCCGACGTCATCGCCGAGAGCGGGGATCGGGCGGGGCGACACGCAAGCGTGCGCCCGCTCGTCTTCGCGCAGCAGCGGGTCGGCTGGCTCGCTCTCTGGACGCCCCAGGACCAGCCGCTCGGCATCGACGCCGAGCGGCGCCTGCGAGCGCTCCACCCCGCGCTCGCGTTCGTGGTCGACAGCCTGCGCGTTGCCGCGGAGAACGAGCACCTCACGCAGCTCCTCGAGAGCAGCGTCTCGGATTGGAAGCAGGTCGAGACCGTGCTCGAGCAGCTGGTGAGCGAGGCGGACGAGGCCCGCGACCCGCTCGCAGCCACGCTCCCGCGCTTCCCGGGCACCGTGCTGCTGATCGAGGACGACGAGCTGATCCGGCGTCGCGTGCGGCGCCAGCTCGAGGCCGAGGGCCACGCCGTCGCGACCGCCGCGAGCGATCTCTCCGATCTCCCGCTCGCCGATCCCGTCAGCGGCGCCATCCGGCTCGTCGTCGCGGACTGGGCGAGCGTGGAGCTCGAGCCGGAGTCGCTGCGCCGAATCGCCCGCGTCCACTCCAAGTTGCGGGGCGTCCTGCTGGTGCGCCTCCGCCGCTGAGCCGTGTCGCGGCGCACATTCCGCGGCGCGCATCCTGCCGAGAACGCAAGGAGCGCCGCAGCCGCGGCGACTTGCGTATGGCCTCCCATTCCGACCTGCTCGACGCCTGCGACGCGGTCGGCGACGTCGCCCGCGAGCGCGGCATCGGCCTGCTCCAGGCGGAGGACGACCGGCTCGACGGCCGCACCGTCCGCGTCGAAGGCCGCCGGCTGCTCCACTTCTGCTCGTGCAGCTATCTCGGCCTCGAGCTCGACCCGCGCCTCGTGGCGGGCGCGATCGACGCTGCGCGGCGTTTCGGCACGCAGTTCTCGGTGTCGCGAGCCTTCCTCTCGGCACCGCCGTACGCCGAGCTCGAGGCGCGCCTCGACGAGATCACCGGGGGCTTCACGCTCGTGACCCCGAACACGACGCTCGCCTCGGCGGCGGCGCTGCCCTCGCTGGTGCGCGAGGACGACGCGGTGCTGTTCGACCACCAGCTGCACATGACGGTCCAGCAGCTCATCCCGCTGCTCCAGCGCCTGGGCGCAGCGGTCGAGGTCGTCCGGCACGGGCGGCTGGACAAGATCGAAGCGCGCATCCGCGAGCTCCGCGGTCGCCACCGTCGCGTGTGGCTGCTGCTCGACGGCGTGTACAGCATGCACGGCGATCTCGCGCCGATCGAGGCGCTCGGCTGGCTCCTCGGGCGCTACGAGCAGCTCCAGCTCTTCGTGGACGACGCCCACGGCACCAGCTGGACGGGCCGCCACGGCCGCGGCCACGCCCTCGAGCGGCTGCGGGGTCCGGAGCGCGAGCGCGCGATCGTCGCGCTCTCGCTGAACAAGTCCTTCGCCGCGGGCGGCGGCGCGCTCGTGCTGCCCGATGAGGCGACGCGGCGACGCGTGCGCCACACCGCGGCACCGCTCCTCTTCACGGGCCCGCTCCAGCCACCGACGCTCGGCGCAGGGCTCGCCTCGGCGCGGATCCACCTCTCTGCCGAGCTCGAGCGACTCCACACCGAGCTGCGCGAGCGGATCGGGTACGCGAATGCGCGCTCGCAGGAGCTCGGCCTGCCGCTGCTGTTTCCTGACCAGGTCTCGCCGATCCGCTTCGTCGGCCTCGGCCCGCGCGGCGCCTCGATCGCGATGACCGCGCACCTGAAGGAGCGCGGTCTCCTCGCGAGCTGCGCGCTCTTTCCCGCGGTGCCGGCCCATCAGACGGGGCTTCGCTTCACGCTCACGCGCCACCACACGCTCGAGGACGTCGATCGGCTCCTCACCGAGATGTCGCGCTTCCTGCCGAGCGCTCTCGCGGCGGGCGGCGTCGCGCGCGCGGACGTCGAGCGAGCCTTCGGCCTCGCGTCGCCGGCGCCGCGGGCCGCCGCTCGAGCGCCGCACGCGGCCGCGCTCCGCTGCGAACACGCGGAGTCGATCGAAGCGCTCGACGCGGAAGAGTGGAGCCGGCTCCTCGGCGCTCGTGGCTTCGGGGTGCCCCTGCTCCGCTACCTCGAGGCGACCTTCGGGCCCCACCAGAAGCCCGAGAACGACTGGCGCTTCCACTACTACCGGGTGCGCGACGCCGGTGGCCATCCCGTGCTCGCGAGCTTCCTGACCGTGGCGTCGATGAAGGACGACATGTTCGCGGCGCCCGCGGTGTCGAAGCAGATCGAGGCGCGGCGGCGCGAGGAGCCCGACTACCTGACGTCGCGCGCCGTCGTGATGGGCTCGCCGCTCACCGAAGGCGACGCGCTCTACCTCGATCGCAGCGGCGACTGGCGCGGGGCGCTCGAGCGGTTCGTCGGGGACGTCTCGGAGCTGGCGGAGTCGGCGGGCGCGGCGTTGCTCGTGTTCCGCGATCTGCCGGCTGGCGACGCCGCGCTCGACAGCGCGCTCCTCGAGCTGGGCTTCGCCGAGCTGCCCGTGCCCGACAGCTTCGCGCTCGCGATCGACTGGCGCTCCCGCGAGGAGTACCTGGCGGGCCTCAGCCGGCGCGCACGCCGCTTCCAGCGCGAGCAGGTCGAGCCGCTCGCGGATCTCTACGAGGCACAGGTCTTGCGCGCCGGCGAGCGCCGCGCGGACGCGTTCTGGTCGCACCTCCATGGCCTCTACCTCGAGGTCTGGCGGCGGAGCTTCCACCTCAACACCTTCGCGCTGCCCGAGGACTTCCTGCCGCGCATGCTCGAGCACGAGGGCTTCGAGATCGTCACCCTCGCCCGACGCGGCTCGGGCGCGGCAGCGCTGGGCGCGGTAGCGCTGCCCGACGCCTTCTTCGCGGCCCATCACGCGGCCGAGCGCTACACGGCGCTCGTCCTCGGCCACGACCGGCGCACCGCGCGCGAGCACGGCATCCACCGGCACTGCCTCGCCAGCGCGCTCGCCCGGGCGGAGTCCCTCGGCGCACGCGAGCTCCGGCTCGGCATGGGCGCCCCGCTCGAGAAGCGCCGCTTCGGCGCCCGCCCCGTGCCGCGCAAGGTGTGGCTCCAGGCGCGCGACCACTTCCACGCGGACGTGGTCGCGCTGCTCGCGGGCGAGGCCGGACGGGAGCCGCGTTAGGGCGCTGCCGGGGCCCCGGAGCGGGCGACGAAGCCCGCAGCTGACACCTCCGCCCGCCTCGGGCCACCTCCTGACCTGGGGACGGAGGCTCTACTTGCGCGCGCTCGCGGCTCTCCTCCTGCTCTGCGCAGCGCCCGCCAGCGCCGCCACCATCGTGCTCGACTTCGAGGAAGAGCCGCTCGCCGTCTACGAGCCGTCCTTCGTCTCGGCCGAGTGTGGGTGCGTCCGGCTTTCCGACGAGGTTCACGAGCTGGCCGTCATCGAGTTCGGTAGCCGAGCGGTCCGGGTGGGCGAGGAAGGCGGCGCGCTGTGGTTGGACTTCCTCGTGCCCGTCGTCGGTCTGAGCCTCGACTTCGTGAGCTTCTTCCCGGGGAGCGAAGAGATCGACTACCGCGACGCGCACCTCGTCGCCTACGCCGGCGGCGCGATCGTCGGCGAGGCCACTCTCGCTCCAGACCCCGCCGGGCCTCTCTTCCAGACGATCTCTCTCGCTCCGGGAACCGTGATCGAGCGTGCGCGATTCTCGAGAGTCGCCTTGGGCGAGAACGAGCCGATCAGCCCCGTGGTGGACAACCTCGTGCTGACCACGCCAGAGCCCCGCGCGCTGTTGCTGACCGGGGTGCTGCTCGCCGTCGTCGCCGCTCGGCCGCGTCGTCGCCACGGCTACCTGGCGCCCCGGGCAGGAATCGAACCTGCGACCCGCTGCTTAGAAGGCAGCCGCTCTATTCCGCTGAGCTACCGGGGCGCGGCCGCGGAAGGTAGCGACCTCGCCCCGGGGCCCGTCAGTTGCGCCGGGCCACCTCTCGATCGGACTCCGGCTCGAGCACGGAGAAGCGGCGATCGCCGCGCAGGTGGGACTGGGTCACGATCCAGTCGCCGCCGCCGGTGCGCTCGACGATCTCGAGAGCCGGTTCGTTCTCGCCGCCGGTCACGACCCACGCAGCGCCGCCGACCAGCGCCCCGGTGGCGCCGATGGCGAGCTTGATCGGGAAGTACAGGGCCGTGCAGCCGGCCGCGGCGGCGCCGAGCGCGGCTTCGTTCGCTGCGTGGCGGAAGCGCGACTCGGCCGACGCCGGCGCCGACGCGAGCAGCAGCGCGCCCGCGACGAGCCACGTCGCGACGCGCGAAGGCCGTGAGAGCGTGGGGCTGCGCATGGGGGAGTTCCTCCTTCGGGTCCAGCTACGCAAGTGCCGTGCCGTCGCTCCGGGAGCCGTCCCCCCGCGCCGCGTCCAGCAGCTGCTCCCATTTCTACATTCCGCGAACAGAACGCTGTATCGCTCGTCGGTGCGTGCCGGATCCGGCGCAGCGTTGACGGCGCCAGCGTTGCCGCCTACAAGACCGGGGTCGTGACCGCCATCCCCGTCGACGTCGCGCGCGCGGAAGTCACGGAGCTCGTTCCGCTCTGCGAGCGCTTCGCGCAGGAGCTCGGGAGCGTGCGGCTCCGGCTCTGCGAAGCGGACAGCGCGCGCAGCGCGCCTCTCTACGAGAAGGCGCTGCGCTACCAGCGCATCGTGGGCCGGCTCGAGAACCGGATCCGCGTCGCGACGCTCTCGCTCGCCCCCTGACGGCCGTGCGCTTCCGACGCGGCGCCTGGCCTCTGTCGATCACGGGCAGCCGGGCACGACCAGCGCGGGTGCGTCCTCCACGAGCGGACGCGGCAGCCTCGGAACCCTCACGCGGTACACGGCGCGGCTCGTGTTGCCTTCGCTGTCGTCGACGCGAAGCGTGACGCCGTACACGCGGCCGTTCCCGAGCAGGCTGCGCTCGGCGCGCACGAGCGCCGTCCGGCAATCGAGCACGATCACGTCGTGCCGCGTAAACCCATCCGCGAGCCCCGGCGCGTCGTCCGGCTCGTCGCTCGTGATCTGCTCGATCACGACGTCCGCGGAGACGTCGCCGTCGCAGTCGTCGGCTGCGGCCGTGACGATCCGGCGCACGCTCACGAGGTGGTGGAGATGGAGCGGCAGGAGCAGCGTGAGCGGCGGGCGTACCTCGAGCACGGGCGGCTCGCTCGGCGCCGCCTCGATCGTGAGCGACGCGGTGGCGACCTCGCCCGACTCGTCGGCGAAGCTGAGCTCGAAGCTCGCGTCGGAGGCTCCGCAGGCGACGTCCACTTCGGCCGTGACGGCGCCGTCGGCGCCGATCGCGAGGTTCGAGACCGTGACGCCGTTCACCGTCGCGCTCTCCGCGCCGTTGACCCGCGCGATCAGCGTCTCTGCCCCCTGCTCGCCGTCCTCGATCGAGCCGATCAGCACGACCGCGTTGCCGCCGCCGATGGCGCCCGACACGTCGCCCAGGACCGGCCTCGGCCGGGTGTTGCCGAAGATGTAGGCGAAGCCCTGGTTCAGATTCCCGGTGTCGCCCTCCGGGGCGCCGATGATCGCGTTCTCGCCGAGCACGCCGCCGCCCGTGAGGCCGACGGCCCGGCCGAAGCCGGAGAAGTCAGGGTCGCTGGGGACGAGCTTCTGGAGCGCGCCCCACGCGTTCGGACCGCCCTGGTTCCGGCCGAAGGTGTAGGCGGCGTTCGCGTCCCGCGAGCCCACCAGGAGGCGATCCCCGCGCAGCGCGAGGTCCTGGCCGAAGTTGTCGTCGGAGTTCTCCCCGAACAGGCGGACCACCTGCCCCCAGGCGTTCGGACCGTCCTGATCGCGCTGGAACACCTCGACGAGCCCGTTGTCCCTGCCGAGATTCCCGCTGCCTGGATCGCTGACCGCGGCGGTGTCGCCGTGGAGCGCCACACCGGCGCCGAACGCAACCTCGTCCTCGTCGGCAAACGAGAACGAGAACGTCCGGACGATCCCCCAGTTTCCCGCGCCGCCCTGGTTGCGCTCGTGCAGGTAGGCGAAGCCGGGATGGTCCGGGGGCCGGCGCGGGGCTCCGACGAGGAGCCTGTCGCCGTCGAGCGCGAGGCTCTGGCCGAACCGGACGAAATCGTCGGGCGGGCTGAGCCTCTTCGTCTCCACCCAGACGCCGAACGGGTCGCCCGTGAAGACGAACACGTTGCCGACGCCATCCGTCGTCGGCTCACCGGCGACGATCGTATTGCCTCTCACGTCCACGGCGGTTCCGAAACCGGTGGCGCCCCCGGCGACCGACCCGAAGAGCTGCGCCACCTCACCCCAATTTCCCGCACCACCGGCGTCACGCTCGAAGACGTACGCGGCGCCCGCATCGAGTTGGAAGACGACGTCGTTGCCGGGCGCGCCCACGACGATCCGGTCGCCGTCGATCGCGACGGAGAAGCCGAAGAAGTTGTCGAAGCCGGCGTCGCTCGCGACGAGCTTCTTCACGAAGCTCCAGGCGTTCGTGGCGGGGTCCCGCTCGAACACGTACGCCGCGCCCTGTTGGCTCTCGTCGTCGGTGTGGAGCACCGCGCCCATGACGGCCGTGTTGCCGCTGATCGCGGCCGCAGAGCCGGCGAACTCGCCGTCGTCGCCGGGACCGACGAGGCGCTGCACCTCGCTCACGTTGGGCTGTGCCGAGGCGTGCCCGGCGAACGAGAGCGCGATCGCGACGATCCAGGCGAAGCGGTGCACGGCGACACCTCCTGCGTTCCGAGGTCTGAAGCCGGCACCCACCGACGGACCAGGCCAGCGTATACCGGCGGCGGGCGCGGCGTCCATCACCCGTTTGGGGTGCCCCGGCCCGGCCGATGCTGCCGCGTCCGACGGAGACTAGGCGCCGCGTCGGAAGCGCACCGGCATCTTCTCGAGCCCGACGATGAAGTTGCTCGGCCGGACCGGCAGCTCCGCATCCGGCGCGAGCTCGATGTCGGGCAGGCGGCGCAGCAGCTCCTCGAACAGCACGCGCAGCTCGAGCCGCGCGAGCGTGGCGCCGAGACAGTGGTGCGTGCCGAAGCCGCCGAACGCCACGTGGCGGTTCGGCTCGCGCGTCACGTCGAAGCGGTCGGGCTCGGGGAACTCGTTCGCGTCGCGGTTGCCCGACGGATAGAGCAGCAACATCCGGTCGCCTTCCCGGAGCTTCTGCCCGCGCAGCACGGTGTCGCGCACGACGGTGCGGTTCATGTTCTGGATCGGGCTCACCCAGCGCAGCATCTCCTCGACCGCGCTGAGGATGTGGCGCCGCGGGTCCGCGGCGAGCTTCTTCTTCTGGTCGGGGTTCCGGATCAGCTCGAGCAGCCCGCCCGTCATCACGTGGCGCGTGGTCTCGTCGCCGCCGATCAGGATCAGCAGGCTCTCCTGGAGGATCTCGTCGTCCGTGAGGCGGTCGCCGTCGATCTCGGCATGCACGAGGATCGACATCAGGTCTTCGCGCGGCCGTTCGCGGCGGTCGGCGACCACCGCCCGCGCGAACTCCACGTACTCGAGCATGATGCTGGTCTGGCGCGCGCGCCGCTCGTCGTCGTCCACGATCGCGGCGACCTCGCCGCCGCCGAGCAGCTCGTCCGACCAGCGCAGCAGCTCCGCGTGGCGCTCTCGCTCCATGCCGAGCATGTCGCCGATCACCGCCATCGGGATCCACTGCGCGATCTCGGTCACGAAGTCGCACTCGCCGCGCGGCGAGACGGCGTCGATCAGCTCGTTCGTGAGCTTGCGCAGCATCGGCTCGTGCGCTTCCACGCGGCGCGGCGTGAAGCCGCGGTTCACCAGGTTGCGGCGGCGCTTGTGCTGCGGATCGTCGAGGTTGATCATCGACGGGATCCACGAGCCGCGCTCGGGCCGCGAGCTCTTGCTCGAGCAGAACAGCTCGGGCTGGCGCGACACCTCCATGATGTCGTCGTAGCGCGCGATGCCCCAGAGCCCGCCATCGGCCGTCTCGTCCCAGTACACCGGCGCGTGTTCGCGCAGCCAGCGGAAGTGCGGGTGCGGGTCCACGTAGAAGAAGCGGTCGTGGAGTCGGACCTTCGGGTTCGTCGGATGGTCGGGCACGGGCTCCTCCGGGCGGAAAGCCGCGAGCATACCGCGGGGTTCGATCGACACCCCCGAGGGTGGGTGATAGCTTCCTGCGCCTTCGGCGGTGGGCGTAGCTCAGCTGGTTAGAGCGCCAGGTTGTGGCCCTGGAGGTCGCGGGTTCGAACCCCGTCGCTCACCCCACAGAATCCCTCCGCGCGCGAGAGGCTCGCTTCTCAGCCTCGCGAGCGGGCCGCCCGCAGCCTCGCGAGGATCGCCAGGCCCGCGGCGAGGAGGAGCGCGCTCGCCGGTTCGGGCACCAGCGCGACGTCCTCGGCCGTCGCGTTCAAGAGGACGCTCGAGATCGCGACGGGACCGCCGGTCAGGGAGGTGTACGTCGTTTCGATCGTGAAGCCATCGAACGCGAAGGACGTGTTCGTCATGTCCACCGCGACGACGCCCGTGATCTGGCCGCCCGCCGTGAAGCTCGACGTGACCGGGAGGGCGACGTCCAGATCGCCGGCCACTCCCGAGAAGGAGCTGAGCGTGCTCGAGGCCTGTAGGTCGATCGCAGCCGCAATCGGGAGCATGTCGAAGTCCAGGACTTCGCGCCCCGTGTTGTAGACCCCGCTCTGCAGCTGGAGCGAGAGGCCGCCCGAGAAGGCGATGCTCAGCGTGAGGACGTCCCCCTGGCTCAACGTGATGGGGGCGAACCCGATCTCGGCCGAGGTCCATTGCTCCCCGGGGTTCGCCGACGCGTCGACGACGCCCTGGATCGCTCCGAGCGAGGGGTCGGTCGTGAGGTTCAGCACGAACGAACCTGCGCGTGCCTGGCCCCCGGTGATCGCAGCGACGCAGTAGAGCGTCAGGACCCAGCAGAGGAATCGTGCGCGGGACATCGCAGCCCTCCTCGCGCTTCACACATCAAGTGGCCAAATACGCGAGGATGTGTCAGCGCCGCGCCACCGTGACCCGGTTGCGTCCCGCGCCCTTCGCCTCGTAGAGCGCGCGGTCCGCTGCGGCGACGAGGTCCTCCGGCTTCGCGTCGCCGGGAATCGCGGTGGCCACGCCGATCGAGATGGTGAGCTCGAGCCGCTGGCCGTCGGGCAGCTCGAGGGGCGTGGATTCGATCGCCTCGCGCTGGCGCTCCGCGAGCGCGAGCGCGCCCTCTCTCGGCACCTGGGCGAGCGCGACGAGGAACTCCTCGCCGCCCCAGCGCGCGCAGACGTCCGTCTTCCGGGTCTCGCGGGCCAGCAGCTCGCCGACGTGGCGCAGGGCGGCGTCGCCGACGGGGTGACCGTGCGTGTCGTTCACGTGCTTGAAGTGGTCGAGGTCCGCGAGCAGCACCGAGAGCTCGTTGCCGTGGCGGTGCACGCGCTCGAGCTCGCGCGACAGGAACCACTCCGCGAAGCGCCGGTTGCGAAGGCCCGTCAGCGCGTCGGTGACGGAGAGGCGCTCGAGCTGCTGGTTCTTCTCGCGCAGCTCGTTCCGGAGCTGGCGCAGGCGCAGGTGGACGCCGAGGCGCGCGAGGAGCTCGGCCGGATGGAAGGGCTTCTCGATCGTGTCCGAGGCGCCGTGCTCGAGCAGCCGCGCCTTGCGCTCGGGGTCGCGGTTGGTCGAGACAAACAGGATCGGCGTGTCGACGAGCTCCGGGCGGGCCTGCTTCGCGGCGAGCAGCTTCTCGCCGTCGAAGCCCGGCAGCTCGAGGTCGCAGATCACCGCGTCGAAGGGGTGGGAGAGCAGGGCCTTGAGGCCGGCGAGGCCGTCCGCCGCCTGCGTCACCTCCCCGAGCTCCGGGCTCGTGGCGAGGGCGCGGCACAGCTCGGCGCGCTGGAGCGCAGAGTCCTCGATCACCAGCACCGCGGCGCGGCGCGGGCCGGGGTCGGCGGCCGGCACGGGCGGCCGGGGCAGCGGAACGGTGCGGGCTCGCTTTCGCAAGGCGAGTCCCTCCCGACACCGTTTCGCAGGCACGGGGGCCGGGCTTGAGGGGGGCGGCTAGGCGGCGCGCGGCGCCCGCAGCCAGGCGACCGCGAACAGCACGGCCACGGGCGCGAGCACGAGCAGCGGCGGCAGCACCTGGTAGAAGGCGTAGAGCGCGACCAGCGCGGCCGCGCAGAGGGTCGAGAGCGCCGCGAAGCGCCGCAGCAGCCGCGGCGGCGCCTCGGCGGACGCCACGACCAGCAGGTTCGCCGCCGCCAGGGCCAGCAGCAGCGTGCTCATCGTGAAGTGGAGGCTGCGATGGACGTCCCACAGGCTCGGGGTCAACGCCCCGAACGCAAACGTGAAGGCGCGCATGGCGGCCACGGTGCTCAGGAGCGCGGGGTCGGGCGGCGGCGGCTGGAGCTGGCCCCAGGTGTGGAGAGCGCCCGCGAACGCGAGCGCCAGCGACGCGACCGTGAACCAGCGGCGGCCGGGGCGGAACACGGTCACGCCGCCGTCACGGCGTCGCGCAGGCCGGCGAGGATCGCAGCCCAGCCGCCGCGCACGACGTCCCGCGTCTTCGGCGCGCCCTCGAGGCGGTCGTGCACGACCGTCAGGCGGCAGCGGTCGCCGAGGTCCTCGATCTCCCAGCTGACCCGGCTCGACGCCTCGCGCGCCAGGGCCGGGTCGTAGTGGAAGAGCCAGGTGTGCACGATGCGCCGCGGGAACTCGACCTCGAGCAGCTCGCCCTCGCTCGCGACCGAGCCGTCGGGTAGCTCCCAGACCACCTTCGCGCCCGGCTGCCAGCTCGAGCGCACCGCCGTGTCGTGGAAGTAGCGGCGCGTCCAGTCGGGGCTGGTGATGGCCTCCCAGACGGCTTCGGGCGTGGCGCGGATCTCGATCTCGAACACGCACTCGGGCTCGCTCATCGCTCCTTCTCCTCCAGCGCCCGGCGCAGCTCGAGCAGGCGGCGGGCGCGCGTCGCGGTGAAACGCGAGAGCCAGCGATCGTGGATCTCCACGATCGGAACCGGGTTCAGCCAGTGCCGCTTCTCGCGGCCGGACCAGCGGCTCACCACCAGGCCGGCGGACTCGAGCACCGCGAGGTGCTTCGAGACGGCCTGCCGCGTGATCGGGAGCGGCGCGCACAGCGCCCCGAGCGTCGCGCCCGGCTCGCTCGCGAGGCCGTCGAGCAGGCGCCGGCGCGAAGGGTCGGCGAGGGCCTTGAAGACCGCGTCCACGCCGGCTCTTATACGCAACCTAATGGTTGCGTGTCAACTCTCGGCGACGAAGCGGAACGTGCTCACGTACTCGATCACGAGCTCGGGGTGCCCGGACCAGGCCCGGCGCTCGGCGCGCTCGGGCAGCCGCGCGAGCGTCGCGGGCGTCATGCGCTGGAAGGCGTCCTCCGCCGCCTCGGTGTCCAGCTCGTAGAAGTGGAGGAACCGGGGCCGTGCGCCCGCCACGTTCTCGTAGGGCGTGATCAGCGTGAAGCCCGGCACCGCGGCGGCGGCGATGTGGCGGATGTGCACGAAGTCGGCCCAGTCGCGGAGGGCCTGCGCGCCGGCCTCCGTCTTCGGGCTGATCAGCACCAGCTCGAGGCCGCGCGTGGGCCGGCCCGTGAGGACGCCCTGCCCGGGGCGGCACTGGCGGAACTGGTGGCACGCGACGCCCGCGGGCGCGGCCGGCGCGGCGAAGGGCGCGCGTGCCTCGGCGACGCCCAGCGTCGTGAACTCCGCGAGCGTGCGCGGCAGGTCGCTGCGCCCGGGCGCGCAGTTCGTCCACGCGCTCACGCGCTGGACGCCGTCGCAGCGCGCGAGCGCGGCGCCGCGCTCGGCGAGCCAACGCTCGGGCGCGAGGTCGCACAGCTCGAGCTGGAGCACCGGCGTGAGGCGGTCTTCCACGGCGCCCTGTCACTTCTGCTGCTGGGCGGCCTTGATCTTCGCGGAGAGCTCCGCGCCGCCCGCGCGCACGCCCTGGAGGTGCGGGCCGGCCTGGAGGTCGGCGCCGGTGCGGATCACGCTGCGCGCGCCGCGCGCGTCGAGCGCGGTGTAGACGTAGCGCTTGTTCACCGTGACCACGCCGGGCGGCGTCTCGGCGATCGTCTTCGCGATCGCGAGCACGCGCTCCTCGAGCTCGGCAGCGGGGAAGGCCTGGTTCACGAGGCCGATGCGCGCCGCCTCCTCGCCGCTGTAGACGCGCCCGGTCAGGTGCAGCTCCATGGCGTGGCGGGGGGCGAGGAAGAGCGGGAACCAGGCGAAGTCCGGCAGCCCCGCGAAGCGCAGCACCGGATGCGAGAGCGCGGCATCCGCGGCGGCGTACGCGAGGTCGCAGGCGCCGGCCAGCTCGAGGCCGCCCGCCATCGCGTAGCCGTGGATCTGCGCGATCACGGGCTTCGCGAGGTCCCAGAGCGACATCCAGCCCTCGCTCACGTGGCGCGCCCACTGCATGCCCACGTTCGCGGTGAAGTACGGCTGGTCGCTGCCGAGGTCCGACTTGAGGTCGTAGCCCGACGAGAAGCACGGGCCGGCGCCGCGCACGATCGAGACGCGCACCGCCTCGTCGCCGTCGGCCCGGCGCAGTGCCTCGAGCAGCGCGCCGCGCAGGGCGTTCGAGATGGCGTTGCGCTTCTCGGGGCGGTTCAGGGTGAGGCGCTCCACGCCGGGCGCGGGGCGATCGACCAGGACCAGCTCGCTCACGGGCTCTCCTCCGCTGCGGAAGGGCCCAGGGTACACGGATGCGCAGGGAGGCGGCGCGCGCGCCGGCCGCACGGGTCTTTTCGCCCCAGCGATCGCAGGGTGAGCAACGTCACGAAACAGGCTGACTCCAAACCCCGCGTCGCGGCCACCTACCTCTCAGCCATGACTACCAAAAAGCCCCGTTTGTGGTTCGCTGCTGCGTTGCTCGCGTTCGCGCTCGCCCCCGCGGCGGGTGCGCAGCCGGTGACTCCGGCGAGCCTGATCCAGACCTTCCACACCTCGCTGTGGAGCCCGCCCTCGCCGGATCCGTCGGGCATCACGTTCCGCGCCGAGACCGGGGATTTCTGGACGACGGACAACGAAGTGGACGAGATGCCCATCTTCGCGGGCGCCAACCTCTGGCGGCACAACGCCCTCGGCGTGGTGACCCAGACGTTCAACCTCACCGGGTTCACGCTCGAGCCGGGCGGCATCGCCTTCGACCCGGCCGGCGGACGCGCCTGGATCTCCGACGACAACATCCGCCGGATCCACCGCATCGACTTCGGGCCCGACGGCCAGTTCCTGACCTCCGACGACGTGATCGCCGACATCGACGGCCTGTTCGCGGCGGGCTGCGACGACCCCGAGGACGTCGCGTACAACCCGTTCACCAACCAGCTCTACATCTCGTCTGTGACGTCGATCGAGCTCTGCACGATCTCGACCGGGCCGAACGGGAACTTCGACGACGCGCCGCCGCTCGGCGACGACGTGGTCACCACCGTGAGCCTGGCGCCGCTCGGCATCCTGCTGCCCAAGGGCCTCACGTACGATCCGATCGAGAACACGCTGATCATCGCGGACCGCGGAACGGCGACCGCGAATCGCGATCTCTACGAGATCACGATCGACGGCCTCACCAAGCTCCGCAAGATCGACGGCACGGTGCCCGGCGGCTACAAGCCCTCGGGCGTCACCATCGCTCCCTCGACGCTGAACCCGATGCTGCGCGCGCTCTACGTCACCGACAACGGCGACGACAACGGCGCGAACCCGGAAGAGAACGACGGTGACATCCACGAGTTCGTGGTTCCGCCGCTGAACGGGAACGCCCCGCCGGTGGTGGAGGCGGGTGCGCCGCAGGGCATCGAGTGGCCCGCGAACCAGGTGAGCCTCGCCGGCTTCGTCAGCGACGACGGGCATCCCTATCCGCCGAGCGCGCTCACCTACGAGTGGCTCCAGCAGAGCGGCCCCGGCACGGTCACCTTCGGGGACGCGGACGAGCCGGCCACCACGGCCACCTTCTCCGCGCCGGGCGTCTACGTGCTGCGGCTCGAGGCGGACGACTTCGCCCTCACCGCCAGCGACGTCGTCGAGATCACGGTGGCACCGACCACCTTCGCGCTCAGCGTCGGGGTGGTCGGCTCCGGCACCGTCGCGCTGAGCCCGCCCACCGGCCCCTACCCCCCGGGCACGGTCGTCACCGTCACGGCGACTCCGCCCATGTCGCAGGCCTTCCACCACTGGTCGGGCGACCTCAGCGGCTCCGCGAACCCGACGACGATCACGATGTCCGCGGACCGGAGCGTGACGGCGCACTTCGTGGCGACCGCCGCGACGCCCGGCTGTGGCATCGGGCCCGAGCTGGCGCTGTTCGTGCCGGCGCTCTGGGCGCTCCGCAGCCGCCGTCGCTCGTCGCGCTGACCCGCCCCCCCCAAATCGGGCTTTCTTTCCTCCGTCGGTGCGACGAAACTCGCGCGCGAACCACTTCATGGTTGGCGGCCGGCGGCGGTGTTGCCGGGTTTGTTGGGGGACCCAGGAGATGCACCGACGAGGCCGACTCGTCTCGCTGCTACGCGCGGCCGCCGCGCTCTGGCTCGGCCTCGCCAGCGCGGCGTTCGCGCAGGTCGTGGTCGATCCGGGCACGGTGATCCAGACCATCCAGACCTCGCTGTGGAGCCCGCCGTCACCCGATCCGTCGGGCATCACGTACCGCCCCGACAACGGCCAGCTCATGACCTGCGACGCCGAGGTCGAGGAGGTGGCGATCTACGCCGGCGTGAACGTGTGGACGCATTCGCGCACCGGCGTGGTGAGCTCGACCTACACCACGGTGGGCAACAGCAACGAGCCCGTCGGCATCAGCTTCGATCCCGCGGGTGGGCGGCTCTGGTACTCCGACGACGTCCGCGGCTCGATCTTCCAGGTCATCTTCGGCCCCGACGGGATCTTCGGCACCCCCGACGACTCCACGTTCGAGATCCGGAACATCGACGACGCGGGCTGCGACGACCTCGAGGACCTCACGTACAACAACTTCGAGGGGGCGATCTACACCGTCAGCAACAGCACGGAGATCTGCAAGATCGCGCCCGGCCCGAACGGCGTCTTCAACGGCCTGCCGCCACAGGGCGACGACGTGCTCACCCAGATCCCGGTGCCCTCGAGCCCGTTCCTCGACCCGGAGGGCATCGTCTACGACCCGTTCTGGAACACGCTGGTGATCGCGGACCGCGCCACGCGCGACCTCTACGAGATCACGCCCAGCGGCGGCGTGCTGCGCAAGATCGACGTGAACTTCCCGGGCGGCACGAAGCCCGCCGGCGTCACGATCGCCCCGGGCACCACCAACCCGATGCTCCGGAACTACTACGTGGTCGATCGGAAGATCGACAACGACTCGGACCCGCTCGAGAACGACGGGCGGATCTTCGAGATCGTGGCGATCCCGCTCGGGGGCAACGGCGCGCCGATCGTGGACGCCGGCCCCCCGCAGTCGATCCAGTGGCCCACCAACAGCGTGAACCTGTCGGGCTTCGTGAGCGACGACGGGCACCCGTATCCGCCGAGCACGGTGTCGGTGCTGTGGAGCAAGCAGAGCGGGCCCGGCAGCGTCACGTTCGGGAACCCGAACCAGCCCGTGACCACGGCGACGTTCTCGGCCCCGGGCAGCTACGTGCTCCAGCTCGTCGGCAACGACTCCGCGAGCGCCACCCTCGACACCGTGGCGATCAGCCTGGGGCAGATCGTCACGCTGAGCGTCGTGACGAGCGGCCCGGGCAGCGTGACACTCGCGCCGCCGGGCGGCAGCTACACCCACGGGCAGGTCGTCGACGTGACCGCCGTGCCGAACCCGGGCGCGGGCTTCACGGGCTTCTCCGGCGCGCTCAGCGGGACCGCGAACCCGCAACCGCTGACGATGGACGGCGACAAGGCCGTCGCCGCCTCCTTCGCGACGCTGCTGGGCCTCACCGTCACGACCAGCGGCCCCGGCAGCGTGACGCTCTCGCCGCCGGGCGGCCTCTACCCGCCGGGCACCCTCGTGACGCTCACCGCCGTGCCCGGCCCGAACGCCACGTTCGCCGGCTGGGGCGGGGCCCTCGGCGGCAGCGCGAATCCGGAGCAGCTCACCGTGAATGCGAGCGCGTCGGTGAGCGCCAGCTTCACGCAGCTCTTCGGCGTGGCCGTGACGATCGTCGGCTCGGGCAGCGTGACGCTCGACCCGCCGGGCGGGCTCTACCCGCCGAGCTCGACGGTGACCGTGACGGCGACGCCGGGCCCGAGCGCGTACTTCGGCGGCTTCAGCGGCGACCTCGGCGGCTTCGTGAGCCCGCAGGCGCTCCTCGTGGACGGCGACAAGGCCGTGACGGCGAGCTTCCCGGCCATCGCGGGCTCCCCTGGCTGCGGCATCGGCCCGGAGCTGGCGCTGCTGCTCCCGGCGCTCGCCGCCCTCCGGCGCCGCCTCGAGACCGGCAGCTAGACCGCAGCTCCCCCTCGGGGCGCCGACCCACCCCCCATTCGGGGGGTTCTCGACTCGCATCATGAGCCGAAACTCGCCGGCTGGCCACATAGAGATGGGCGGGCCGGGGGCGGCGGGTCTTAGTTGCGCGTGGGTGGCTGCAGAATCGGGGCGTATGTGGCGAGCCTCGGGCTCGCGCTCGGCTTGGCGGCGTCCGCCTCGGCGCAGCTCGTGGTCGATCCCGGCATCGTGGTCCGCACGGTCGAGACCTCGTTATGGGATCCGCCTTCGCCCGATCCCTCCGGCATCACGTACCGCCCCGACAACGGCCAGCTCATCACGTGCGACGCCGAGGTCGAGGAGATCGTAGACGGCATCACCTACTACGAGGGCGTCAACGTCTGGACGCACTCGCGCACCGGCGTGGTGACCTCGACCTACACCACGGTGGGCAACAGCAACGAGCCCGTCGGCATCAGCTTCGATCCCGCCGGCGGGCGGCTCTGGTACTCGGACGACGTCCGCGGCTCGATCTTCCAGGTCACCTTCGGCCCGGACGGCATCTTCGGCACCGCCGACGACTCGACGTTCGAGATGCGGAACATCGACGACGCGGGCTGCACCGACCTCGAAGACCTCACGTACAACAACTTCGAGGGGACGATCTACACCACCAGCACCGCCTCGGAGATCTGCAAGATCGCCACCGGCCCGAACGGCGTCTTCAACGGCCTGCCGCCGCAGGGCGACGACATCCTCACGCAGATCCCGATCGCCTCGAGCCCCTTTCCCGACCCGGAGGGCATCGTCTACGACCCGATCTGGAACACGCTGGTCATCGCGGACCGCTCCACGCGCGACCTGTACGAGATCACGACCGGCGGCGGCGTGCTGCGCAAGATCGACGTGAACTTCCCAGGCGGAACGAAGCCCGCCGGCGTCACGATCGCCCCCGGCTCCATCAACCCGATGCTGCGCAACTACTACGTCGTCGATCGGAAGGTCGACAACGACGGCGACCCCGACGAGAACGACGGGCGGATGTTCGAGGTCGTCGCGATCCCGCTCGGGGGCAACGGCCCGCCGATCGTGGACGCCGGCCCGGCCCAGGTCGCCCCGTTCCCGGGCACCGTGAACCTGAACGGCTTCGTGAGCGACGACGGCCACCCGTATCCGCCGAGCACCGTCACCGCCGTCTGGAGCAAGCAGAGCGGCCCGGGCACGGTGACGTTCGGGAACGCGAACCAGGCCGTCACCACCGCCACCTTCTCGGTGGCGGGCATCTACGTGCTCCAGCTGGTCGGGAACGACTCGGCGCTGAGCACGCTCGACACGGTGCAGATCTCGCACGGCGCGACCGCGAGTCTCAGCGTCACGACGAGCGGCCCGGGCAGCGTGACGCTCTCGCCGCCGGGCGGCACGTACCTGGTGGGTCAGACCGTGACCCTCACCGCGGTGCCGAACGCGGGCGCGGCCTTCACGGGCTGGAGCGGCGCGCTCACCGGCACCACGAACCCGCGCACGCTGGTGATGGACAGCAACAAGTCCGTCACCGCGTCCTTCGTCTCGCTCGCGACCCTGAGCGTCACCACCAGCGGGCCCGGCAGCGTGACGCTCTCGCCGCCCGGCGGCAGCTACCTGCCCGGCACCGTGGTCACGCTGACGGCCGTGCCCGGCACGAACGCCGTGTTCAGCGGCTGGGGCGGCGCGCTCAGCGGCACCACGAACCCGCGCACGCTCACGGTGAACGCGAACACCTCCGTGAGCGCGACCTTCACGCAGCTCTACAACCTCTCCACGGCCGCCGTCGGGCCCGGCACCGTGACGCGCTCGCCGCCGACCGGCCCCTATCCATCAGGCTCGACGGTGACGGTGACCGCCACGCCGAACGCCGACTCGGCGTTCATCGGCTGGAGCGGCGCGCTCTCGGGCACGACGAACCCCGCGGGCGTGCTGATGAACGCGGACAAGAGCGTCACCGGCACCTTCGCGACGCTCTACGACGTGAGCGTGTCCACGACGGGGCCCGGCACCGTGACGCTCTCTCCGCCGGGCGGCACCTACCCCGCCGGCACCGTCGTCACCGTGACCGCGACGCCCAACGCGAGCTCCGTGTTCCTCGGCTTCGGCGGCGCGCTCACCGGCACGACCACGCCGCAGCAGCTCACCGTGAACAGCGACAAGTCGGTGAGCGCGACCTTCGCGGCGCAGTACACGCTCGCCGTGACGCCGAGCGGACCCGGCACCGTCACGCTGAACCCGCCCGGCGGCCTCTACAACGCGGGCACCTCGGTGACGGTCACCGCGGTGCCGAACGCCGACTCCGCATTCACGGGCTGGAGCGGCGGCCTCACCGGCACGACCAACCCCCGCGTCGTGGTGATGAACGCCAACACCACCGCGACGGCGAACTTCGCGACGCTGTTCGACGTCACCGCCTCCGCGACCGGCCCCGGCACGATCTCGCTCTCGCCCCCCGGCGGCACCTACCCGGCCGGCACCGTCGTGAACGTCACCGCCACGCCCAACGCGAGCTCGGCCTTCCTCGGCTTCGGCGGCGCCCTCACCGGCACGACCAGCCCGCAGGCGCTGCTGGTCGACGGCGACAAGACGGTCACCGCGAGCTTCATCGCGCAGCACACGCTCACCGTGACGCCGAGCGGACCCGGCACCGTCACCTTGAACCCGCCCGGCGGCGTCTACAACGCCGGAACCTCGGTGACGGTCACCGCCGTGCCGAACGCAGACTCGGCGTTCCTGGGCTTCAGCGGTGGGCTCACCGGCACGACGAATCCGCAAGTCGTCGTGGTGAACGCGAACACCACCGCGACCGCGACCTTCGCGACGCTGTTCGACGTCACCGCCTCCGCGAGCGGTCCGGGCACGATCTCGCTCTCGCCCCCCGGCGGCACCTACCCGGCCGGCACCGTCGTGAACGTCACCGCCACGCCCAACGCGAGCTCGGCCTTCCTCGGCTTCAGCGGCGCCCTGACCGGCACCACGAGCCCGCAGCCGCTGCTGGTCGACGGCGACAAGACGGTCACCGCGAGCTTCGTCGCGCAGCACACGCTCACCGTGACGCCGAGCGGCCCCGGCACCGTCACGCTGAACCCGCCCGGCGGCGTCTACAACGCCGGAACCTCGGTGACGGTCACCGCCGTGCCGAACGCAGACTCGGCGTTCACGGGCTGGAGCGGCGGCCTCACCGGCACCACGAACCCCCGCGTGGTGGTGATGAGCGCCAACACCACCGCGACCGCGACCTTCGCGACGCTGTTCGACGTCACGGCCTCCGCGACCGGCCCGGGCACGATCTCGCTCTCGCCGCCCGGCGGCACGTATCCCAACGGCACGGTCGTGACCGTCACCGCCACGCCCGACGCCAGCTCGGCCTTCCTCGGCTTCGGCGGCGCGCTCAGCGGCACGACCAGCCCGCAGCTGCTGCTCGTGGACGGCGACAAGACCGTCACCGCGAGCTTCGTCGCGCAGCACACGCTCAGCGTGACGCCGAGCGGGCCCGGTACCGTCACGCTGAACCCGCCCGGCGGCCTCTACAACGCCGGAACCTCGGTCACCGTGACGGCGGTGCCCGATGCCGACTCGGCGTTCACGGGCTTCGCCGGCGGGCTCACGGGCACGACCAACCCGCAGGTCGTCGTGGTGAACGCGAACACCACCGCGACCGCGACCTTCGCGACGCTGTTCGACGTCACCGCCTCCGCGAGCGGCCCGGGCACGATCTCGCTCTCGCCGCCCGGCGGCACCTACCCCGCCGGCACGGTCGTGAACGTCACCGCCACGCCGAATGCCGGCGCCGGGTTCACCGGCTTCGGCGGCGCCCTCAGCGGCACGACGAGCCCGCAGGCGCTGCTCGTGGACGGCGACATGACCGTCACCGCGAGCTTCGTCACGCAGCACACGCTCAACGTGACGCCGAGCGGGCCCGGCACCGTCACGCTGAACCCGCCCGGCGGCCTCTACAACGCGGGCACCTCGGTCACCGTGACGGCGGTGGCCAACGCCGACTCGGCGTTCACGGGCTGGAGCGGCGATCTCACCGGCACGACCAACCCGCAGGTCGTGGTGGTGAACGCGAACACGACCGCGACCGCGGCCTTCGCGACGCTGTTCGACGTCACCGCCTCCGCGAGCGGCCCGGGCACGATCTCACTCTCACCGCCCGGCGGCACCTACCCGGCCGGCACGGTCGTGAACGTCACCGCCACGCCGAATGCCGGCGCCGGGTTCGCCGGCTTCGGCGGCGCCCTCAGCGGCACGACGAGCCCGCAGGCGCTGCTCGTGGACGGCGACAAGACCGTCACCGCGGGCTTCGTCGCGCAGCACACGCTGACCGTGACGCCGACCGGGCCCGGCATCGTCACGCTGAACCCGCCCGGCGGCGTCTACAACGCCGGAACCTCGGTGACGGTCACCGCCGTGCCGAACGCCGACTCGGCGTTCACGGGCTGGAGCGGCGATCTCACCGGCACGACCAACCCGCAGGTCGTCGTCGTGAACGCGAACACGAGCGCGACGGCCACGTTCGCGACGTTGTTCGACGTCGCCACCTCGGTGACGGGCCCCGGCACGATCTCGCTCGACCCGCCGGGCGGCACCTACCCGGCCGGCACGGTCGTGAACGTCACCGCCACGCCCGGCGCGAACGCGGTGTTCACGGGCTTCGCCGGCGCGCTCTCCGGCACCACGAGCCCGCAGGCGCTGCTGGTCGATGGGGACAAGTCCGTGAGCGCGAGCTTCGCCGGCCAGGTCACCCTGGCGGTGACGCCGAGCGGACCGGGCACGGTCACCCTCGATCCGCCCGGCGGCCTCTACACGATCGGCACGTCGGTCACCGTCACGGCAGTGCCGAACGCCGACTCGGCGTTCACGGGCTTCGGCGGCGACCTCAGCGGCACCACGAACCCGCAGGTCGTGGTGGTGAACACGAACACGAGCGCGACGGCGACCTTCGCCACGCTGTTCGACGTCGCCACCTCCGTGACCGGCTCCGGCGCGATCTCGCTCGACCCGCCGGGCGGCACCTATCCGGCCGGCACGGTCGTGAACGTCACCGCCACGCCCGATGCCGGCGCCGGCTTCGCCGGCTTCGGCGGCGCCCTCAGCGGCACGACCAGCCCGCAGGCCCTGCTCGTCGATGCGGACAAGACCGTCAGCGCGAGCTTCGTCGCGCAGCACACGCTCGCGGTGACGGCGAGTGGGCCGGGCAGCGTCACGCTCGACCCGCCCGGCGGCGTCTACAACGCGGGCACCTCGGTCACCGTGACGGCGGTGCCGAACGCCGACTCGGCGTTCACGGGCTGGAGCGGCGGGCTCAGCGGCACGACCAACCCCCAGGTCGTCGTCGTGGACGCGAACACGACCGCGACGGCGACCTTCGCCACGCTGTTCGACGTCGCCACCTCGGTGACCGGCCCCGGCACGGTCTCGCTCGACCCGCCGGGCGGCACCTACCCGGCCGGCACGGTCGTGAACGTCACCGCCACGCCCGACGCGGGCTCTGCCTTCACCGGCTTCGGCGGGGACCTCAGCGGCACCACCAGCCCGCAGGCGCTGGTCGTCGACGCCGACAAGACGGTCAGCGCGAGCTTCGCCGGCCAGGTCACGCTCACGGTGACGCCGAGCGGGCCCGGCACGGTCACGCTCGACCCGCCGGGCGGCCTCTATACGAGCGGCAGCTCGGTGACCGTCACCGCAGTCCCGGACGCCGACTCCGCGTTCACGGGCTTCGGCGGCGACCTCAGCGGCACCACGAACCCGCAGATCGTGGTGGTGAACGCGAACACCACCGCGACGGCGACCTTCGCCGCGCTGTTCGACGTCGCGACCTCCGTGACCGGCTCCGGCACGATCTCGCTCGACCCGCCCGGCGGCACCTACCCGGCCGGCACGGTCGTGAACGTCACGGCCACGCCCGAGGCGGGCTTCGCCTTCACCGGCTTCGGCGGCGACCTCGGCGGCACGACCAGCCCGCAGGCCCTGCTCGTCGACGCGGACAAGACGGTCAGCGCGACGTTCTCGAACGAGGTCACGCTCTCCGTGTCGGCCGTCGGCCCCGGCGCCGTCACGCTCGAGCCGCCGGGCGGCCTGTACACGATCGGCACCTCGGTGACCGTCACCGCGGTGCCGGACGCCGACGCCGCCTTCACGGGCTGGAGCGGCGGCCTCGGCGGCACGGCGAACCCGCAGGTCGTGGTGGTGAACGCGAACACGAGCGCGACCGCGACGTTCGCCACGCTGTTCGACGTCACCGTCTCTGCGGCCGGTCCGGGCACGGTGACCCTCGATCCGACGGGCGGCACCTATCCGGCCGGCACGTCCGTCACGATCACGGCGCTGCCGGATGCCGATGCGGCCTTCACCGGCTGGAGCGGCGACCTCGGCGGCGCGACGAATCCAAAGATCGTCAGCGTGAGCGGTGACCTCGTCGCGAGCGCGAGCTTCGCCACGCTGTTCGACGTCGCCCTCTCGGTGACCGGTCCCGGCTCGGTGACGCTCGATCCGCCCGGCGGCACCTACCCGGCGGGCACGATCGTGAACGTCGCCGCCACGCCCGATGCCGGCGCCGGTTTCACCGGCTTCGGCGGCGACCTCGCCGGCACGGCGAGCCCGCAGCCGCTCACGGTGGACGCCGACAAGACCGTCTCCGCCGCGTTCCAGCCGCTGGCGAGCTACACGCTCACGATCAGCATCCACGGCGGCGGCACGGTCGGCGTCTCGCCGCCCACCGGCCCCTACCTCGCGGGCTCGACGGTCACGCTCACCGCCACGCCGGCCTTCGGCAACCTGTTCGCCCGCTGGAGCGGGGACGCGACGGGCTCCTTCAATCCGCTCCAGCTGACGATGGACGCGAACAAGTCCGTGCAGGCGATCTTCGGCACGCCCGCGCCGCCCGCGTGCGGCATCGGCCCGGAGCTCGTGGCGCTGCTGCCGCCGCTCGGCTGGCTCTACCGCCGGCGGCGCGCGCGGCGCGCGCGCTAGCAGCAGCGCGCCCGGGGCCCCGTGGGGTCCTCGAATTTTCGTCGCGTTCCATGAAACCGACGCGGTGCGAGCCGTGTCCGTCTGTGCAAGCATGCCCGGTCGTTCTGGAGGAAAGCCAACCATGTCGGGTGTCGTTCGTCTCGTGATTCTCCTCGCCGGCGTCGCGCTGGCCGGATCTGCGCTCGCCCAAGAGGACGTGAAGCCGGGCGCTCCGAGCTTCAAGGAGGGCGACGTGATCTCGCTCGACAAGCTCGAGCAGATCAAGCCGTTCCTGCCCCCGGAGTTCTGGGACAACCGCGACTTCTTCTTCTACGAGGGCATGCAGCTCGAGATCGGGCCGTCGTTCGCCGACTACTCGCCTGCCCCCGTCTACGAACAGGCCACCGAGAAGTACAGCAGCAACGCGAAGCTCGGCCCCGAGGCCAGTCTGACGGGCTATACCGCGGGCCAGCCCTTCCCGATCGACAAGCTCGACTGCAAGAACGATCCGCAGGCCGGGGCCAAGATCGCGTGGGACTTCGTGCTGCGCTGGGAAGGCTTCGGCGGCACGCCCGTCGACTTCTACTACTCCTATTGGGATCGCGGCGAGGAGCTGCCGCTCTACTACCAGGGCACGAGCCAGGGCACCGCGCTCGCCTTCCGCCCCGAGCCGGAGTACGCCGACACGAACGGCGACGTGTTCCGCAACGAGAAGCGCTACGTCGCGAGCGGTCCGTCGGTGGACGCCCCCTTCGACGCGCGCGGCATCATGCTGCTCTCGTACCGCTACAAGGCGTCGTTCGGGCCCAAGGCGACCGCGAAGAACGACGACACTTGGGTGTACGTGCCGACGCTGCGGCGCGTGCGTCGCATCTCGTCGGCGCAACGCACCGACGCCGTGTCGGGCACCGACTTCACCTTCGACGATCTGTTCAGCTTCAACGGCATCGTCCCGCAGTACGACTGGAAGTGCCTCGGCGAGATGGACATCCTCGCGCCCGCGCACACCAAGGTGAAGGCGTACCCGTACGAGAAGGACCACAACTTCGGCCCGTACGGCCTCTCCTACGCCGACGATCGCTGGGAGCTGCGGCACGCCATCAAGTTCCGCTTCACGCCGCAGAACGCCGACCATCCGTACAGCCACAAGGACATCTACATCGACAAGAACTCGATGGAGCCGCTCTACTCCTTCGCCTACGACCGCAAGGGCGAGCTGTGGAAGATCATCTGGCACAACCACCGCTGGAGCCAGGATCCGGGCTACACCGAGTACAAGGGCTGGGAGAGCGTGCCGGAGCCGCGCGACCTCACCGTCGTGTCCGACACGATCGTGAACGTCCAGACGGGCACGGGTAACCGCATCGAGTTCTGGAACCGCTCGGGCACTCCGCTCGACAGCCCCGGCAAGGTGCGGCGCTTCATCGACGTGGGCCGGCTGACCAAGGGCCGCTAGCCCTGACCGACGGAGAGCGCCACCTCGCGGATCGCCTCGCGATCCGCGAGGTGGCGTATCGCTACGCGCGCGCCGTCGACCGGCGCGACTGGGCGCTCGCTGCGACGCTGTTCACCGACGACGCGGTGCTGAAGGGCGCGCGCTACGAGCTGGTCGGGCGCGATCGGATCCTGCAGGGCCTCCGCACCGTCGAGCGCTACCGCGCCACCTTCCACGCCGTCCACAACCAGACGCTCGAGCTCGCCGGCGACGAAGCGTCCGGCGAGACGTACTGCGTCGCCAACCACCTGCTCGAGCGCGAGGGGCGCCCGCTCAAGCTCGACTGGGGCATCCGCTACCAGGATCGCTACCGGCGCGGCGCCGATGGCGCCTGGCGCATCGCCCGCCGCGAGCTGATCGTCGATTGGGAGCAGGAGTCGTCGCTTTCGGGCTAGGCTCCCTCGATCGCGAGGAGACGCCCCATGGCCATCGACTTCAGCTTCCCCGAAGAGGTCCAGCTCGTCGTCGCGCGCGTGCGCCAGTTTTGCGACGAGGTGGTGCGACCGGCGGAGGAGAAGATCGAGGCCAGCGGCGAGAGCCGCGAGGTGCTGATCGAGCAGATCATCCAGATGCGCAAGCAGGCGCAGGAGTGGGGGCTCTGGCTGCCGCACATGCCGGAGGAGTACGGCGGCATGGGGCTCGGCCACGTGGCGATGGCCGCGGTCTCTTCCGAGGCCGCGAAGACGGGCTTCGGCCCCTTCGCGCTGAACGCGCAGGCGCCCGACGAGGGCAACATGCACACGCTCCACCACTGGGCGACGCCCGAGCAGAAGAAGAAGTACCTGAAGCCGCTCTGCAACGGGCACATCCGGTCCTGCTTCGCGATGACCGAGCCTGAGGTGGCGGGCTCCGATCCGACGCTGATCCAGACGAAGGCGCGGCTCGAAGGCGATCACTGGGTGATCGACGGCCACAAGTGGTTCATCTCCGGCGCGCGCGGCGCGAAGTTCGCGATCCTGATCGCCCGCACGGAAGACGACCCCGAGGTACCGCAGGCCGCGAACTCCGCGTTCCTGGTGGACATCCCCTCCGAGGGCTGGGAGGTGGTGCGCGACGTCGAGACCATGAGCGGCGGCCACAACCACTGCGAGATCCGCATCAAGGGCCTGCGCGTGCCGAAGGAGAACATCCTCGGCGGCCGCGGGCAGGGGCACCTGCTCGGCCAGTACCGGCTCGGACCGGCGCGGCTCGCGCACTGCATGCGCTGGATCGGGCAGGCCGAGAAGGCGCTCAACATGACCATCGATCGCGCGCTGCACCGCTACGCGCACGGCTCGCTGCTCGCCGAGAAGCAGGGCATCCAGTGGATGATCGCCGACGGCACCATGGAGCTGTACCAGTGCAAGCTGATGGTGCTGCACGCGGCGTACCGCATCGACAGCGGCCTCGACTTCAAGAGCGAGGTGTCGATGGCGAAGCACTTCGTGGCGAACGCGCTGAACCGCATCATCGACCGCGCGATCCAGGTGCACGGCGCGCTCGGCTACTCGCTGGACACGCCGCTCGCGAAGATGGCGACGCAGGCGCGCTGGGCGCGCTTCGCCGACGGCGCCGACGAGGTGCACCAGTGGCGCATCGCCCAGCGCGCCATCGAGGCGTACACGAAGACCGGCAGCGTCACGACCGCCGCCGGCGACCTCCCCCTCTAGTCCCCGCTCAGGCGGGGGCGACTTCGACGGGGATGCCGTTCACGACGGCGTTGCCCGACGGCACGTCCACCAGCTCGCCGGGGGCGAGGACGTTGTTGCAGACGCCGGCGTGTCGTGACGCCACGGAGAGCCGCGCGTCCACCTTGTCGTGCCCCCAGCCGTGCGGCAGGCAGACCACGCCGGGCATCATCTCGTCGCTCACCTCGACCGGCGCCACGAGCTGCCCCGCCTTCGAGCGCACCACGGCCTTCGCGCCGTCGGCGACGCCCGCGCGCGTCGCGTCGGCGGGGTGCATCAGCAGCGTGCAGCGGTCGCGGCCGGTCACGAGCGACGGCACGTTGTGCATCCACGAATTGTTCGAGCGCACGTGACGGCGGCTCACCAGCACGAGGCCGTCGTCGCGGCGCAAGAGCCTCGCCGCGAGGCGCGGGACGTCCGCCAGCACGTAGGGCGGCGCCAGCTCGAGCTTGCCCGACGGCGTGTGGAGGACCTCGTCGAGCCGCGGCTCGAGCGGGCCCATGTCCACGCCGTTCGGCTGCTGCTTCAGCGCGGCGAGCGTGAGCCCGCCCGGGTTCGCGCCGTACGCGTCGCCCCACGGGCCGGTGCGGAGCTGGAAGTCGAGCAGCCGCTCCGGCCCCACACCGTCGGTGGCGGCGATGATCTCCGCGGGGTCGCGGCCATGGATGCGGGAGCCCGGGAGCTGCGTGATCCCCGCGACGAGCCCGGCGAAGAAGAGCTGGTCGACGGCGCGCGGGTCGAGCGTGTCGGCGTCCGCGCCGTTCAGGACCGCCGCGAGCGTGAGCAGGATCTCCCACTCGCCCGGCCGCTCGCCGGCGTCGAACAGCGCGGGCGAGTACTTGCCCGCGTTGCGCACGGCCCAGGACCAGATCAGCTCGTCGTAGTGCGGCTGCTCGAGCGCGGAGAGCCCCGGCAGGATCACGTGGGCGTGGCGCGTCGTCTCGTTCAGCCAGTTGTCCACGCTCACCATGCAGTCGAGGCCGGGCAGCGCGGCGTCGAGCTTCGCGGCGTCGGGCGAGGACAGCACGGGGTTGCCCGCGATCGTGATCAGCGCGCGGATCTGCCCCGGGCCGGGCGTCGCGATCTCCTCCGCCATGCACGAGACCGGCACCTGGCCGAGCACCTCGGGCGCGCCGCGCACGCGCGAGCGCCAGCGGTGGAGCGTGAAGCCGTTCGCGAAGTCGGGCGGCGTGAGCGACGCGAGCGACCACGCGATCGGGTTCGAGAACATCGCCCCGCCCTCGCGGTCGAGGTTGCCGGTGAGCGCGTTGAGCACGTCCACCAGCCACGACGCGAGCGTGCCGAACTCCTGGTTGCAGGTGCCGATGCGCCCGTAGACCGCGGCGCGCGGAGCGTCCGACAGCTCCCGCGCGATGCGCCGGATCGTCTCGGCGGAGATGCCGCAGGTCTCGGCCACGCGTTCGGGCGCGAAGTCCGTGGCGACGCGCCGCACCTCCTCGACGCCGTTCACGCGCCCGGCCACCGCGCCGAGCCGCACGCGCCCCTCGGCGAACAGCACGTGCACGAGCGCGAGCAGGAACGCGGCGTCGGTGCCGGGGCGGATCGCCAGCCACTCGTTCGCGTGGTCGGCGGTGCCGGTGCGGCGCGGATCCACCACCACCACGCGCCCGCCGCGCGCGCGGATCGCGTCGAGGCGGCCCAGCACGTCGGCCGCGGCCAGCAGGCTGCCCTGCGACGCGTGCGGATTCGCGCCGAGCATCAGCAGGTACTGCGTGCGGTCGAGGTCCGGCACCGGGAACGCCCACATCCCGCCGAACATGAGCGCGCTGGTGAGGTTCTTCGGCCACTGATCGACGGTGCCGGCCGAGTACAGGATGGGCAGGCCCGCCATCGCCACGAACGCCGGCACGTAGCGCGAGAGCGAGAAGTTGTGGGCGGTCGGGTTGCCGATGTAGGCGCTGACCGCCTCCTTGCCGTGCGCCTCCAGCACCGGGCGCAGGCGCCGCGCGACCTCGCGGAACGCCTCGGGCCAGCTCACCTCGCGCCAGCCCTCGCCGTCCCGGACGAGCGGCACGCGCAGCCGATCGGGGTCGTGGTGCAGCTCGCCGAGCGTGGTGCCCTTCGGGCACAGGTGGCCGCGGCTCCAGACGTCGTCGTGGTTGGCGCGGATCTTCGCGACCCGTCCGCCCTTCACCTCGACGCGCAGCCCGCACATCGCCTCGCACAGCGGGCAGGTACGAATGTGGATGCCGTCGGACGGGGTGGTCATCGCTCGCTCCCAGAAGGCCGGCCGGATCCTACGCGATGAGACGATCGGAATCGAATATCGGATCCGCGGCGCTCACCGACCGAGGAGTCGGTGCGCATCGGTTGGGTCAAGCGTGGGGAGCTTGCAGAGCGAAGCGCGCGCCTCGGTGCTTCCCTGCTCCAGCTCGCGACCGATTCGAATAGAACCTGGCCATCGTCATCGGGTGGCGCGGGCCGATCCGCGTACGGCGAGCTCGGTGCCAGTACCAATGCCAGAGCTGATCGAGATATCGCGCCGCGTCGTTGGCTTTCGCGCGCTTGATCCAGTAGGGCTGAACGACGGGCTCGTTCAATCTCCGACGAAAGTAGATCGCGGAGCCTACGAGCTTCTTGTCCCCCGGCTCGAACAGCGTCAACACACGGTTCAGCTCCCACCACTCGACGAAGCGCAGATCGATTGCTCCCTTGAATCGCAATGCGTGCTCGATCACCTCATGGCTTCGCTCAGAGCGCGTAGTCCCCCGTCCACCGGAGTCGGTCACGACTGCCTCGATCTTCAGGCGCTTCTCGAGGAGCGCCGTGCGAATGAGCTTGTGCGCCCATCCCTCGGGGTGGAGCAGCCACTCGCCCGTAGACCAGATCCCCCGGATGCGTGCACCCCTGCCAGCGATGAGCCCTTCCAAGGCCTCCTCGGTCCGTTGGACCACCTTCGACGCGCTGTCCAGCTCGTCCACGTCAGGTCCCAGGAGCCAACGAGCCTCCCTTGCTGCGCCCGGCGACACCTCGATGTCTGGGGCGTGCTCGATTCGCGCGAGCTGCTCCTCCACGTACTCCGCCATCGGCAGATCGATGTACTCGACGTCATCTCCTTCGATCTTCCAAGAGCGTGCCGGACGTTTGGACGAGTTCTTGAGGTTGAATCGGCGCACGATCCATTTCGCGAGGTCAGGTCCACGCTTCCGGAGAGCGTAGTTCGGCGCGTGTCGTCCATCTGGCGTGATCTCGTGCGATCCGATCAGCCAAGGGTCGGCGGCGATCACGCCGCCCTCGATCAGCCTCTCGATCTCGGCGTGGGAGTCCTTGCCTCCGTACTCGCCTAGCCGAGGCACCCTTCCAAACGACTCGAAGTGCATGAAGCCACGGCACTTCACAGCTTGAAGGACTAGTTCGAGTGCGAACCGGTCGTTGGACGGGACTCCTCTCTTTCGGGACGACACGACTCGGTAGGGACATCTCGAGACGATTCGGTGACGAGCCGGAGGCACCCAGGCAGGAGACCTGTCGTTGAGCAGTTCGAGGATCAGGTCGAACGCTTCATCCGCTCCCAATCCGATCCCCCGCACATCCTTGACGTCGAGCTTCTTCTGGATCTTGGAGGGACGTTCCTCGTCGGGATCCACTACATAGAGCCTCTTGGCGCCTTTGAGCGAAGCGACCAGGCGTCGGAAGCCCTCTTCAGCGGCTTGGTAGCCGACGAGCACGAGAACGGGCGCTTGATCTCGAAGCCTCGGGTCGACGAGCAACTTGGCAATGAACTCACGCACAGGTGGTTGGCCGAAATGCTGGACATCGTCGATCGAGAGCGCGTACCCACCCTCACCCAGGGTCCCGAATGGCTTGACCAGATAGGAAAGCTCGGGATCGGGTGCGCGCTGCAGGGGCACTTCGGTCGCGCCTCGAATGATCCTGGCGCGCTCCGCAACCTCGTCCAGGAACGCATCATCGAGGAGCGTGTCGAAGTTGAGGCTGATGACGTTGTCGATGAAGCGATGCTTTGCGAGGTGGGAGATCAGCTCGTACGCAAGTGGGCGGTGCGAGGCGCGCTGAATCGCTGTCGTGACCGTGCGGTGGATGACACCTCTTCCGTATTCGGAGAGGGACATCACGCTGCATAGGTCGAAGAGGTCGAGGTCCGCTGCCTTCTCGCGATCCCGAAAAATAGACCGGACCTCGCGGGCCAGGAAGCGCGCCATTCCCGGATTGCCATTCGCGAAATCTCGGACCAACTGGTCGCGAAGCTGCCGTCCCGTGGGTAGGCCGGCCGGAACGGACGCGCCCGCCCCGACGAGCACCGTGATCGGCTGAGACTTCCTTCGCGACGTGATGCGCAGGCTCATGTCGCTGACGAGAGACCTGAGATTCGGTGCCGCGGTCGTCGCCAACCTGTGCTTGTCGAATCCGGCCATGTTCCCTCCGACTCGGATCGCATCCGGTCTGGAGCCGATTGAAACACGAGCCGGGCCGAAGGTGGCGCGTTGTTGCACACGGAATCCACCTATCCAAAACGGCGGGGACGAAGCTGGCTACGCCCCGCGCACCAGCCGGCCCGGCAGCGCGCCGGTCGGCTCGTCGTGCTCCATGGTCACTTCGCCCGCCACGAGCGTGGCGCGGTAGCCCCTCGCGCGCTGCATGAAGCGCTGCCCGCCGGCCGGGAGGTCCGCCACCATCGCCGGCGGCTCGAGCGCGAGGCTCGCGAGGTCGATCAGGTTCACGTCCGCGCGCTGGCCCGGCGCGAGGGTGCCGCGATCGGTGAAGCCGTAGAGCGCCGCGGTGTCGCGCGTCATGCGCCGCACCGCGAACTCGACGGGCAGCTTCGGCCCGCGCGTGCGGTCTCGCACCCAGTGCGTGAGCACGAAGGTCTGGATGCTCGCGTCGCAGATGATCCCGCAGTGCGCGCCGCCGTCGCCGAGGCCGAGCGCCGCGAAGGGATGCAGCATCATCTCGCGGATCGGGTCGCAGCTTCCCTCGCTGTAGTTCAGCACGGGCACCAGGAACAGCTCGCGGCCGCCCCGCGCGAGCATGCGGTCGTAGAGCAGCTCCTCCGCGTCGCGTCCCTCGCGCTCGGCGATGCCGGCGATGCTCTCCTCGCGCGTGGGCTCGTAGCGCGGCGGATCGCCCATCGGGAAGAACTTGTTCAGGATCGAGAGCAGCATCGAGCGAGGCGCGGTCCTGCCCTCGGCGAGGATCGCGCGCTTCACCTCGGGGTCGCGCATGCGGCGGATGCGCTCGTCGAGCGGCAGCGCGGCCAGCCGGTCGAAGCTCGGGCGCAGCGCGAAGGGATGGATCTTCGTCTGGTGCCCCACGAGCATGCCGAAGGGGCGGCCCGCGACCTGCGGAAACACCTGCGCGCCGTCCTTCGCCGCGGCCTCGGAGAGCGCGAGCAGCTCGCGCCACAGGCCCGGCGCGGCGTCCACCTGGAGCAGGGCGAAGGTGACGGGGCGGCGGATCTCGGCGGAGAGGCGGCGCATCCAGTCGAGCTCGGCCTTCGGGGCCGCGATGTCCTCGCCCGCCGAGCCCGAGCCGGCGACCTCGAAGACACCGCGCCCGAGCGAGCCCATCGCGCGCCCGATGCCGAACAGCTCGTCCTCCGCCGCGAAGGTGCCGGGCACCGGCTCGCCCGTGATCGCACGGTGCGCGATGGTGCGCGAGGTCGAGAAGCCGAGCGCGCCCGCGGCGACGCCTTCTTTCACGATCGCCGCCATCGCCGCGATGTCGGCGGGCGTGGCCGGCTCGTTCTTCGCGCCGCGCTCGCCCATCACGTACGCGCGCACCGCGCCGTGCGGCACCTGCGTCGCCACGTCCAGCGCGAAGCGGCGGCGCCCGAGCGCGTCGAGGTACTGCGGGAAGGTCTCCCACTCCCACTGGATGCCCTCGTGCAGCGCCGTGCCGGGGATGTCCTCGACGCCCTCCATCAGCTCGATCAGGAAGGCGTGCTGGTCGGGCCGCACCGGCGCGAAGCCGACGCCGCAGTTGCCCATCACCAGCGTGGTGACGCCGTGGTAGCAGGAGGGCGCGAGCAGCGGATCCCAGGTGGCCTGCCCGTCGTAGTGCGTGTGGATGTCCACGAAGCCGGGCGTGACGGCGAGGCCGTCGGCGTCGAGCGTGCGCTTCGCGGCGCCGAGCGCGCCGCCGACCTCGACGATGCGGCCGTCCTTCACCGCGACGTCGCCGCTCCTGGCCGGGGCGCCGGTGCCGTCGATGATCGTTCCGCCGCGGATCACGAGATCGTGCATGAAGAGCCTCCGGAAACGGGGCGAGTGTAGACGCTACGCTGCGCCCGTGCCTGACTCGCTCGCGGAGCTCGGACTCGTCGCGCCGCAGTTGCGCCTGCCGCTGCCCGGCGGCGGCCCGCAGGGCACGGCGGAGGTGATCGATCCCGTCGTGGCGAGCGACCCGGAGCGCGAGGCGCTGGTCGGCCGGCACGGGCGCTTCAGCTTCGCGGCCCTCGACCGCGCCGCGAACCGCGCGGCGAACGCGCTCGCGGCGCTCGGCGTCGGGCCCGGCGCGCGCGTGGCTGCATGTCTGCCGAACGACGTCCACCTGCCCATCCTGTTCCTCGCCACGCAGCGGCTCGGGGCGCTGTGGGTCGGCGTGAACCGGCTGCTCGCGCCGCCCGAGAAGGCGCATCTGCTCCGCGACTCGGGCGCGCGCGTCTACGTGACGCTGTCTGCGCACGCGGCCGAGCTCGACGGCGCGGGCGAGCTCCCGGCGCTCGCGCATGTGGTCGCGGTGTCGCCCGGCGACGCCGCCTGCGCGTGGGCCGCGCGCTGCGCGGCGGCGAGCGAGACGCGGCCGGACTCCGCGCGCGACCCCTTCGCGCCCGCCGCGATCGCGTACACCAGCGGCACCACCGGCCTGCCGAAGGGCGCCGTGCACAGCGCCCACAACCTGCTCCTCCCGGGCACGATCTCGCAGCTGACGCGGCGCGTGCCCGAGGGCACGCGCCAGGGCGCGGTGCTGCCGCTCACCATCCTCAACCTGATCGTGCTCGAGGTGCTCACGGCGTGGCTCGACGGGCGCGCCGTCGTCGCGATCGACCGCACCGATCCGCTCGGCCTCGCCGAATGGATCCGCAGCGAGCGCGTCGGCGCCTTCTCGGCCGTGCCGACGATCTACCACGACCTGCTCACGCACCCCGAGGTGAAGGCGGCGGACCTCGCCTCGCTCGTCGCGCCCGGCGTCGGCGGCTCCGACGTGCCGCCGGAGGTCGTGCGCCTCTATCGCGAGCGTTTCGGGCGCGGCGTCGGCATCGGCTACGGCATGACCGAGGCGCCCACGGCCGTCACGTGGAGCGACGGCAGCGTGCCGGACAGCCCCGGGCTCTGCGGGCGCGCGCTGCCGCAGGTCGAGATCGAGATCCTCGACGAGGCGGGCCGCGCGCTCGCGCCCGGCGAGATCGGCGAGATCGCGGTGCTCTCCACGCGGAGCGGCCCGTACGCGGGCGTCTACACGCCGATGCTCGGCTACTGGCGCCAGCCCGAGGCCACCGCGCGCGCGCTGCGGGACGGCCGCTACCACACCGGCGACCTCGGCTTCCTCGCGGACGACGGCAACCTCTACATCCGCGGGCGGCGGAACGAGCTGATCCTGCGCGGCGGCGCGAACGTGTACCCCGCCGAGGTGGAGCGCGCGCTCCAGGCGCACGCGGACGTCGAGTCCGCCGCGGTGTTCGGCGTCCCCGACGAGCGGCTCGGCGAGCGCGTGGTGGCGGTGGTGCAGCCGCGCGCCCGGCGCGAGGCGCCGCCCGAGGCCGCGCTGCGCGCGTTCTGCGCCGAGCGCATCGCGCGTTACAAGGTGCCCGACCGCATCGCGAGCGTGGCCGCGCTGCCGCGGAACGCGATGGGCAAGATCGTGAAGCGCGAGCTGCGCAGCTTGTTCTAGAACCCGCGCGGGTCGTGGCCCCAGGGGCCGTCGCCGTCGCCGCGGTTCACGTGGACGCGCTGGTAGTCCGGGTCGAGCGCGCGGATGCGCTCGGCGAGCGGCGCCGTCGGCGCGAACACGTAGTTCGAGAACCCGGTGAGGAACGCGTTGCGGCGCAAGGCGGCGCACCAGGCCGGGTGCAGCTGGTTGCTGAGCATCACGTCCACGCCGCGCGCGGCGAGCGTGTCGGCTGCTGCGCGGATCACGGCATCCGCGTCCGCGGGCGCCGCGAAGGCGTCGGTGATGCGCCCGACGTGCAGCGACCCGAAGTTCGGGTTGTTCTTCATCTCGGCGAGCTGGAGCACCGCCCAGCCGATCGCCTGGCCGTCGCGCCCGACGAGCAGGCGCTCGAAGCGCGGGCGCTCCTTCGGGTAGATGCGCGCGAGGGTGGCGGCGTCCCGCAGCTCGACGAAGGAGTAGTGCCCGCGGCAGCGCTGCCACACCTCGTCGGCCCACGGCCCGAACTCGGAGACCCCCTCCACCGTGGCGTCGCCGAGGCCGGCCCCGCGGCGCAGCGCCAGCCTCACGAGCTTCGCGCCGAGCTCCGCCAGTCCCGTAGCGGCCGCGACGTCGAGAGCCGTGACGAGCGCGGCGTTCTTCCGCACGTAGCGCGCCTCGCGCACGAAGCGGCGGCCGCGCTCGATGCGCACGAAGAACGGCACGAGCCGGCGCTCGCAGCGCATCGCCCCCGCGAGCTTGCTCGCCTGCGAGTCCATGCCGTCCATGCCGAGGCCGAACGACAACGGCTCGCGGCGCAGCGCGTCGCGCATCAGCAGCGTGGCGACCAGCGCATGCTTGGGATCGACCGCGCCCTCCGAGATCGGGAGGTACCAGGCGCCGATCGACTGCTCCGCGTCGCCGATCCGAGCCGTACGACGCTGGAGCGCGTAGGCACCGCGCACGACGCCGCCGTCGGTCGCGACATAGAACTCCTGGAACGCCGGGCTCCCCTCGATGCGCGCCAGCCAGCTCGGCACGGGGCTCTCCGGGAACTGCCACGTCGAGCCGCCGGCCGCCATGCGCCGATTGAAGTCCTTGACCCCCTCGATGTGCGCGGGCTCGAAGGTCGCGATCTGGAGCGCCATCAGCGCGGCTCGCAGGCGCGCGCCGCGAGCAGGCGAGCCGGCTCCGCCGGCGCACCGTCGATGCGCAGCTTCTTCACGAGCAGCCACTCGTCGGCGCAAGCGATCGGCACGCCGCCGGCCTCGGCGGCCCCGATCGCGCCGGGCGCGGCGTCCGCGGGGCGGCCGGTGCGCGCCACCTTCGTGATCTCCAGCTCACCGACACCGGGCAGCGTCGCGCGCGGGGCGCCCCACGGCGAGGCGAACAGCCCGTAGTCCGCCGCGCGCACGAAGCGCTCGACCTCGGCGGCGGACGCGCTCCAGTCGATCCGCCCGCCGTTCGGCGCCTCGCGGCCGAAGTAGCGTCCGGGGACCGCGCGCTGCTTCCGGCGCGGGATCGCGGGCGGCTCGGCGGCAGCGGCCTCGAGCAGCTGGCGCAGCAGCGGCATCACGGCGCGCACGCCCTTCGCCGACAGCGTGAAGGCCGTCTCGTCGGGCCCGATGTCGAAGCGCGCTTCGTAGGCCACCTCGCCGGTGTCGATGCCCGCGTCCATCCAGTGCACGGTGACGCCGTGCGTTCGCTCGCCGTGCAGGATCGCCCAGCTCGGCGCGTTCAGCCCGGCGTACTCGGGCAGCGGGCCCGGGTGCACATTGAAGCTGCCGAGACGCGGCGCCGCCACCACCTCGGCCTTCACCACGTAGAGCGAGTGCACGTTCAGCAGCAGCTCGACGCCCTCGGCCCGCACCTCGTCGGCGAAATCCGCGTCGCGCACGCGGCGCGCCGGCCAGACGCGATAGCCCCAGCTCTCCGCCAGCGACGAGAGCGGGCCCACCGAGCGCGCCGCGCCCGCACGGCCCGTGAGGACGCCGACCACCTGCTGCCCCGTCTCGTGGAGCAGCCGCAACGTCTGCGCGCCGGCGGCCTCCTCGCCGGCCAGGAGCACTCGCAGCGGGCGCGCCAAGGGCTCAGCCGACCGCGGGCGTGGTCCGCGCGATGCGCTCGGCGAGCCTCGGGACGGTGCGGAAGTCCTCGATCTCGAGCTCCTCGAAAGGGAGGCTCACGCCGAAGCGCTGCTCGAGCTCGAGCACCAGCTCCACGATCTTGACCGAGTCCACCAGGCCCGTCTCGAGCAGATCCACGTCGTGCGACGCGATGCGCGTGTCGAAGCGTTCCACGAAGATGGCGGTGATCTCCTGCTGCAGCTTCTCCAGGCGGTCCACCGTCGTCTCCTACTTCGGCTCGGGCGTCGCCGCGAAGATCTCTTTGAGCGCCTTGCGGTCGACCTTGCCGTTGGCGTTCAGCGGGAGCCGCTCGAAGCGCCGCCAGCGGGAGGGGAGCATATACGCCGGGAGCTTCGCCGCGAGCAGGCTGCGCAGGTCGGCCGGCTCGAGGGTCTCGCCGGGGCGGAGCGTGTAGCCGCACGCGATCGCGAGCCCGTCGATGCCGCCGCTCTCCACCGCCACCACCGCGCTCTCTTCGAGCGTCGCGAGCGTGTGGAGCACCGCCTCGATCTCGCCCAGCTCGATGCGATAGCCGCGGCTCTTGATCTGGGTGTCGGCGCGGCCCACCAGGACGATCTCGCCGCCCTCGGAGACGCGCGCCAGGTCGCCGGTGCGGTAGATGCGGTCGTCTCCGCCGTCGAACGGGTTCGGCAGGAAGGCGGCCGCCGTCTTCGCCGGGTCGCGCCAGTAGCCGGGCGAGAGGCCCACGCCGCGGATGTAGAGGTCGCCCGTCTCGCCCGGCGCCGCGGGCCGCAGCGCCTCGTCGAGCACGAGCAGCTCCTCGCCGGCGCAGCCGCGCCCGATCGGGACGGGCTTCGTCTCGTCCTCGGGGATCCCGGGCACGTCGTACCAGCTGCTCGCGATGGTGGCCTCGGTGGGGCCGTAGAGGTTCGTGAAGCGCACGTGCGGCAGGCGCCGCATCCAGTGCGCGAGCCCGGCGGCGTGCCACGCCTCGCCGCACCAGATCAGGCGCCGCAACGACGGGAAGTCGTGCTCCCGGATCGCATCCGCCTTCGCCATGTGGTTCAGCGCGGAGGGCACCGAGAACCACTGCGTGAGCGCCGCGTCGCGCATGAACTGCGCGAGCTTGTGCGGCAGCAGGTTCAGCTCGACCGGCACGGGGTGCAGCTCCGCGCCCGCCGCGAAGCTGCCGTAGGTGTCGAAGGTCGAGAGGTCGAAGTGCAGCGGCGAGTGGCCGGAGCAGCGGTCCGTGGGCTCGATGCCGAAGTGCGCCTTCGCCCACTCGACGAAGGCGATCACGTTGGCGTGCGTGATCATCACGCCCTTCGGCACGCCGGTGGAGCCCGAGGTGAACAGGATGTGCGCCACGTCGCCGTCACCGTTGCGGCTCTCGGGCGCGCTGGCGGGGCACGCCTCGAGATCCGCGAGCGTCGCGTGCGCCGGCAGGCCGGCGGGCGCGTCGCCGTCGAGCCACGCCACGCGCACCGGGCCGAGCCCGTTCTCGCGGACGAGCTGCTCGACCAGCGGACTGGCCTCGCGGCAGGCGAGCAGCACGCGGCTCTCGAGCGCTGCCAGGATTTGCGCCACGCGCGGCGCGGGGTTCTTGAGATCCACCGGCGTGTACGCGCAGTCCGCCTTCAGCGTGCCGACCATGGCCGTGATCGCGAGCGGGGACTTCGGAAGCAGCAGCGCGATGCGGTCGCCGCGCTCGGCGCCGAGCCCGGCGAGCAGCCGCGCCACGCGATTCGTGCGCTGCTCGAGCGCGCCGTAGGAGAGCCGCTCGCCCTTCCAGGCGATGGCAGAGGCCTGCGAGCGGCGCTCGGCCTGCTCGCTCACGTAGTGCTGGAGCAGCTTCACGCGCGGCCCGCCAGCTCCGCGCCACGCCGGATGGCGCGCGTCACGTGCTCGAGCTCCTCGGTGCCGATCGGCACATCGAGGATCATGGTGCTGCAGCCCCTCTCGAAGTAGCGCGCCAGCTCGCCGCCCACGCGGTCGTAGGTGCCGACCAGGTACGGGCAGAAGGTCTTGTAGTTCGTGAACGGCACCATCCAGTACGCATCGCGCTCGGCCTGCTCCTTGGCGAGGCCCGAGAGCCGATGGTGCCAGCTCGAGTCCGACACCTTCATCGCGAGCTGGTGCGTGAGCTGGCCCGCGCGGTCTTCGGGGAAGCGCTTGCGGGCGACCGTCCACGCGTCGTCCTCGGCCTCGCGCGCGACGATGCCGACGCGGATGCCGAAGCTGCCGTCCTCGCGCTTGCTCGTCTCGCCGAGCTCCGCCGCCGGGGCCGGATAGTGCACGGGCAGCGCGGCGAGCTGGCGCGCCGCCGCGAGCCCCGCCTCGGAGGAGCCCGAGGCGAGCACGCGCGGCTGGAGATGCGCCGGCACCTTCGGCGTGAGCACGAGGTTCTGCACGCGGAAGAACTCGCCTTGGAAGGTGACCGGGCCGGCTCCGGCGAGCAGCCGCGTGATGATCGTGGTGAACTCGACGAGCCGGTCGTAGCGGCGGTCGTGCGGCATGTCGTCGCCGAGCGCGACGAGGTCGTTCTTGAAGCCGCCCGCCACCATGTTGAGGTCGATGCGGCGCCCGTAGAGGAAGGAGAGCGTCGCGATCATCTTCGCGACCGAGTACGGGTGCATGTAGAACGGCTGCACGGCCACGAGCGGCGCGATCTCGCGCGTGCTCTGGAGCACCACCTGCGCGCACAGCCAGGGGTCCAGCAGGCCGTTGTCGGTGTAGACCAGGATGCCCGAGCAGCCCGCCTGCTCGCTCCAGCGCGCCACGGAGGCCAGGTGCCGGGCGTAGTCGCCCGGATCCTCGCCCCGGTACGGGGGCGCGGTCGAGTAGAGAACCGGACGGGAGCTCACCTGGACGCGACCTCTCCGAGGAATGTTGCGCCAACCGAGGGATGGGTGACGACAGCGACCCCGAGGGTCGGTCATGCTACCGGAACCGCTGGCCCACGGGCCGCCCGATTCTCGGTGCCCCTCGGGGCTCTGAAACCGGAGGGAGCCCGGGGACGTCTCAGAAGCGGGGAAAGCGTCCGTGCAGGGAACCCGTACCGGCCCGTTCGACTCCGGATCCGGCGACCTCGACCATCGCTGGCTGCGGCGCGACCCCGGCGCGTACGGGGAGGCCCACGGCCGCTACCGGAGCCGGCTCGAGGCCGTCGCCTACCGGATCGTCGGCAGCCGAGCCGATGCCGAGGACGTGGTGCAGCGGGTCTTCCAGGCCCTGCCGCGCGCCTCGTACCGGGGCACCGCCAGCCTCTGG
>Ga0187892_10002013_pt1 | contig 43161 bp, 32 predicted proteins | sample MA1701073metaG_FD_139345 | JGI IMG/M metagenome (GOLD analysis project Ga0187892, IMG submission 139345) | Bio-ooze microbial communities from a basaltic lava cave in the Kipuka Kanohina Cave System on the Island of Hawaii, USA - MA170107-3 metaG ... | reverse complement strand
TTCAATTTCGGAAACAACTTTTTGTTTGAATGCAAGGCTGTAACGCTTATGTGGTCTCGTCTCTGACATAGGTAACCTCCTGAAATTACTTCAAAACCTGTCAACCTATATCAGGACAAGACAGCTCACACTGTTCACTGATAACTGTCCACTGCTTACTTTCTTTTTAAGCGTTTCACCTTCGTAGTACGCCATCGCAATAAAAAGCCGGCCGTCGTCGGTCTCGTTGATTTCATAAATGGTGCAAATGTTGTTGTGATCTAACTTCGACGCGGCTTGTGCTTCTTGTATGAAACGCCCCTTGGCCTCTTCGTCGCGCGACCACTCTGGCGGCAGGAATTTCAGAGCGACAGTGCGGCCCAGCTTGGTGTCTTCGGCTTTGTAGACGACGCCCATGCCGCCTTCGCCGAGCTTTTCGAGAATTTTGTATTGAGAGATGGTCTGGCCGATCATTTTATCGCCACTCTTCTGCAAACGATAGATTGTGAAGTATTCTATGACTCTTATTTTCTTAATCCTTATTTTTCTCTACCGCCCTCATCCTCAACTGCTGTATTAACGGCGACTTCTCCGGGGCCAGCGTGAAAAAGACTTCAATGTTTTTCTTTTTCCCCGTAAGAATAAACCTGCCGCGCAACTGGTTGAGCGGCGTCATGGGACTTGCATTCGTGATCTCCCCCGCTTCTTCGTAAAGTTCCTTTGTCCGCTTGACGAGATCCTGCCGGCGGTTGTCCATGAAAAAATTCTCGGCAAACAACCCGGAGTTTTCTGCGCCGTTCCATTCGGGAAGAATTTTAACCAGCTCGTTCTTCCGCTGTTCGAGAATGTCTGAGACCGGCAGCGTGCGCGGTTTGAGTCCTGCCAGCGTGATGATCGTATCGAGAACCGCGATGTTGGTCGTACTCGTTCCGCCGTAGGTGATATTGTCGAACGACATCACAGCGAGACCGTATTCGGGCATCATCGTCCAATTGCTGCCAAAGCCGGGCAGCCCGCCGCTGTGGCCGAGGTAAACTTTGCCATCGCAATCTCGCACCCAGCGCAAACCATAAGCATACGCGCTGGCGGAGGGACATTCTCTGCCGTTCGGAAAACGATAGTTGGCCATCAGCGCGTCGAACCGCCAGGGATGATGCATCTCGCGCAACGAGCTGCGTTTGAGCGGGCCGGTCTGCTCATCATTCCGAGGCGGCCAGGCAGAGAGGTGCAAGGCCACATACTTCGTGAAATCCTCGATCGAAGTGATGAGGCCTCCCATCGCACCGTACGAGCCGTGATGTTCCAGGGGAATGTTCACATGCGCTTCATCGATCCAGTTATAGCCGAGCGCGAGATTTTTTTGCGGCGCTTTTTCATACTCCCACACCGTGGCGTTCATGCCGAGCGGCTTGAAAATATTTGCCATGGTGTATTGTTGAAACTCCTTGCCGGAGACTTTCTGCACGATCTGCCCGAGCAGCGCGAACCCGAGATTGCTGTATTCGTATTCTACGCCCGGCACATTCGAGAACGAGACGCCGTTCGCGATGAGCTGCTTAAGCTCGTCATCCGAGTCAGCAAGTTGCCGGTCGCCCCAGGGGTTGTCCTCCGGGAATCCGGCGCCGTGCGTCATCAGATCGCGAACGGTAATTTCCGGCGCGTCCGTCGTGAGATATCTCAGTTTCTTCATCTCCGGAAGATATTTCGAGGCCGGATCATCGAGATGCAGTTTTCCGGCGTCGCGCAACTGCAGGATGGCAAGCGCGGTGAAGCTTTTGCTCATCGACGCGATACGAAAAAGCGATTTCGCATGCGCCGGTATTTTCTGCTCGAGGTTCGCATACCCAAAACTTCCGGAATAGATGAGCGCGCCGTCGAGCACGACGCCGTAGACGAGGCCGGGCAGGCGGCGGCTTTCCATAAATTTTTTAAAAATTTCTTCAACTGCCGCGGCCGTGGCCTTGACTTTTTCGGCGCGATCGGGGTCGGTGAAAACCGCCGGCTTGTGTGCGCCGGCATCGGCAGGTGTGCCTGGCAAGGCAGGAGCAAAAGCGTGATGAAGAGCGAAGAAAACGATCAAAAACGTTGCACGAACACGAGCTTTCATGAAGTCTCCTCAGTTTTTAAAAATGGTTTTGCCGATCGTATGAGCTCCAAAATTGCTCTATTGTAAAGAGTAATCACTTTCTCCAAAAATGCAAGGATAATTTTCAACCCTTATCGCACAATCCATTCATCCGAAAACAAAAAGGCGATCCCATCCAATGAGATCGCCTTCTGCAAAGACAAAACTGACGGACGCGCCAATACTACACGCGTTTCAATTTTCAGTTGGAACCAGCCCTCTGCTCAAGCATCCTTTATGCACTCCGCGAATAAATTGATCCGCTGCGCTTCGTAGCGAATATTGGTGCAAGGCCGCCGAAACGCCGACTGCTCGAAGAGTTGATTCATCTCCTCCTCGGTGCGGTAGGTCAGCTCCCAGCTCAGCACGTGATCCATCAACGCCCGCGTCGGGTTGCGGGGATGAAAATTACCCAAAATGACCCTGCCGCCGGGCCGCAGCTTGCCGTGGATATAGTCGAGCAGGCGAATGACAAAACTATCGGAGAAATAGTCGATCAAGCCGATGCTGTAGATCAGATCTTGCGGTTCGATGCCGAGTTCTTGCTTGCCGTTGACCACGTCAATCAAATTGCCGGGAACGAAGCGCAAGCGTTTTCTCCAACTTTGGCGTCTCGCCTTGTCGCTGACAAAAGCCAGCGCTTGCAGATCGATATCAACCAGAGTGACGTACAATTTTTTCGGATCATCCAATTGCTGGAAAATGTCAAAAATTTCTCGCGCCGGGCCGCTGGCAAGGCTGGAGACGCGGGTAACGTCGCCGTTTTTTTTCTGGGACAGCGTTGATTGGATTTCTTCGACCAAGAGCTGCCTTCTATTTCTTACGGCGTCTGCCGGCGGCAATTTCAAAAAGCATTGATCCAATATCGCGCCGACTCTGCCGGTTCCCTTGGGCTGATCTTGATAAAACTCCTCGATGGTCATGAAGTCACCGGCATAGCCGCGCGGCTTGGAGTACCAGCGTTCGGCGGTGTTGGCCAGCAGCAAATAAGGCAAAAGCTCGCGGCGGTAACGCTGTCCCAGCTTGCGTTTCGCCTCTTCCGGGAGCGTCGACTGATCTCCAAGCATGGCATTCATCTCCACGCACAACTCATTCAAAATCGCGCTGAGCGCGGCGATCAGCTCGCCGGAGACCTGCCCGTCATTTTGGAGCGCTTCGCGATCGGCGGCTTCGACCACGGCTTTGAAATCTGCCAGCTTGATCGTGCTCCTGTTCCAAAATTTCTCGGTTTGCTGAACCTCCGTTAATGGAAGCTCCTTTGTCAATTCAGCTACCATGTTTGACCCTCTGTCATTTCTGGCCTGCGTCGCGCAGGAAGGGATTCCACGGAATGAATTTAAAGTTTGAACTTGCTATAGATATATAGACATATTTTTCGCTCAAGATTCCCATTTAAAAGGAACGACGTTTTGTTCCCGGAGTGTTCGACGGGGAGACTCCAAACTGCTTCCGAACGATTTTGACAAAGCGAGCAATGCTGCAGCATCCCACGATTTCATAAGTCAAGCAAAATTTATGGCAGTCAAAGCTTGACATGATAAACCCGCTGTTCTATATTAAAGCGGAAACACAATATCAGGAGACCGCATGAAACCTCTCGAAAATCAAGTCGTGATCGTCACCGGCGCGTCAAGCGGCATCGGCGAGGCGACGGCCTTGGCGCTGGCGGAAGCCGGCGCTAAAGTGGCGCTCGCGGCGCGGCGCAAAGATCGCTTGGGAAACGTGAAAAAGAAAATCGAAGAAATGGGAAGCGAGGCGCTGCTGCTTCAAACCGACGTGAGCGTTCGCGCGCAAGTGGAAGCGCTGGTGGCGCAGACGAAAAAGAAATGGGGGCGGGTCGATATTCTCATCAACAACGCCGGGGTGATGTTGCTGTCATTTATGGATAAGCTGAAAGTTGAAGAGTGGGAGCGCATGGTGGATACTAATTTGAAGGGCGTGCTTTACGGCATTGCGGCGGCGCTGCCGATCATGCGCGAACAGCGCAGCGGGCACATCATCAATATTTCCTCGGACGCCGATCGCAAAATTTTTCCCGGCAGCGCGGTTTACAGCGCCACCAAAGCCGCGGTGACGCTGCTCTCCGAAGGCTTGCGCGCCGAGCTGGCGCGAGAGAAAATGCCGATTCGCGTCACTTCGATTTCACCCGGCGCCGTTGCCACCGAGCTAGCCAAGCATATTACGGACAAGGATGTTTTTGAAGTGTTCAGATCGCATCCGCCGATAGAATTTATGCAATCAGCCGACGTTGCGGCGGCGGTGCTGTTTGCTTTAACCCAGCCGTCGCATGTTGACATCAACAATATTTTAGTCCGGCCGACGCAACAGGCAACGTAATCCGATAGGCTCGCAACGAAAAGAGAACTGCAACGAAAAACAGAAAACTGCTTGCCTGCCATTTGCTCCCTGCCGCTTGCTCAGAATTTGTATTCAATCGTCGTCCGCAGTTCGATGGCTGCGTCATTCCATGTATCGGCGCCGTTGATGAGATACTGCGCGCCTTTGCCTGGGAAGAAAATGCCGCCGCGCAGCGCGCCATTCAAATTCTCCTGAATCTTGTATTCGAAGCGGCCGTCGATTTCATGGCCGAGATCTTTCGAGCTGAGGTTCAAATTAGGGCCGGCCGTAGTCCAGGCATAAACCGGTTGCGTGGCGCGGATGAACGAGTACGAGCCGAACAGCAAAACCTTCGGGCCAGCTTTGTACGTCGCATTGGCTTGGATGATGGTGGTGTTCTCCAACTCGCGATAGCCGCGCGTATTCGGCGCGCCCAGGCCTTGCGGGGTAATGCCTTCCTCGTCCGGCATCACCGAGTCTTCCCAAATTTCGGTCATGTAAAAAAATCCGGCGGTGCGCAGCTTGTTGACGTTGCCCTTGCCGCTCGTCGGATCTTTGTCGCCGGAACCCAGGCCGAAAATCAAACCCGGCGTAAACTTCCCTGGCAGCGTCGCTTTCAGAAAAATATTGTAGCCGGAAAGATCGCCGTTGTTGACGTCGTATTTCAGCGCGTCGGTCGAAGCGCGGTTGATATTGAGCGGCCCGCGAAAAGTTGTGTTGGCGATGCCGTCTTTGCCGCTGAGAAAACTGGCCTCGCCGCTCAATTCGATCTTGCCGAGCGTGAAATCGCCGGCGGCGCCGATTCCGAAAAGCTGCGTCACCTGCGGCGTGAAACGCGGGCGATTGTATTGCAAGCCGTCGATAAGAAAAGCCGAGCCGTCGCGAATGCCGCGATCTTTGTAGAAGAAACCGAAAATGCTGCTCCTATTCTTTTCACCGGCAACGGCCAAGTCCGCGAGCAAAAGATCGGCGTCGCGGCCATCCGTGTTGCCGAAGAGATCGGGCGCCTGATCGGTTTTATCGGTCAAGCCGTCGTAACCCTCCGAAACTTTGGCCCAACCGAGTTTCAGCTTGCTCTTGCCGACGGCAATGTCCGCTTGCACGCCCTCGTAATTGTTGTCGATCAGCAACCGGTTTCCCACCAGCCACTGCATGCGCCCGACGCTGAACGCCGTTTTCCATTTCGGAATAGTGAACCACAAATAAGCTTGATCGACGTGCAGCGAAAAATTGGTGTCCTTATTGTCGAACAAACCGGATTGACCACCGCCGTTCGCCGTCTCGTTATCGACGCCCCACCAACCCTGGGCGAGATCGAAGCGCGTGACAACCTTCGCATTCTCGCTCGCGGCAAAGCTCAGGTTGAGCCGCAGCAGTTGCACGAGGTAATCATCTTGTTGTTTGAAACGGCCAAAGAAAAAATTTTGCTGCGAGTATCCCCAGGCATTATAAAGGCCGCTGAGTTTGAAATTCTGTTGGGTTTGCGCCGGCAAAATTTCCACAGGCAGAAAGAAAGCTGCCAGCACGAATGCGATTTTTTTAAACATAAACCTTTCCTTGATGATGTGATATTTTTATGATAACAAGAAAAATGCCATCCAGTTTGCGTGATGCTTCAGCGCATTAATTGTTTTACTACCCCGATTTTGCATTTTAAAGCTAAAACTACCACCAATTTGATTTCAAACAGATTAAGGATAATCGGGGTTTGGCTTTATATGTGCAAAATTAAGGTACTAACCGGCCAACTTTTTTGCGCTCAAATAAACTCTCAAGAATAAGAAAATTTTAAAAATTTTTCGCAAAACTAAGAAAACGGTGAGTTCGTTACTTTTATTTTTCAGGTTATCATGGTGGCGGCAAAGTTGAACGTAAGTTCCAAATTTTACTTGCGTCATGACGAATCTTTTTGCATATTCGACTTTGATGGGTTGACGCCTTTCGGCGATGGTACAAAAACTGCATTCTTTCGTTTTATTTTGACCAGCAGTTGAATGAAGATATTTTAATCCGATTAAAACGGAGGCGTTTGTGGCCGAAAACGACAAGCAAACACGACGTTCATTTCTCTCGCGCCTGTGGATGGGCGCCGGCCTGTTCCTGAGTTACGGCACCGCGGCATTTTATGGATTCAATTTTCTCAGCCCGCGATTCAGAAAGCCGCAGCCACGACGGATTTTGGTGACCTCGGCGGACAAATTGCCGCCCGGCGCCAGCACGACCTTCAAGGATTTGAGCGGCCGCAAGATCGTGCTGGTCAATTCCGGCAACGGTTTCATCGCGCTGTCGACGACGTGCACCCATCTCGGGTGCTCGACATACTGGGTGCCGGAAAAAAGCCATTCCTTTTGTCCCTGCCACGACGGCTACTTCGATGTCAATGGCAACGTCGTCTCCGGCCCCCCGCCGCGGCCTTTGGATAAATTCGAAGTCTTCGTGGATGAGAACGACAATGTGTTTGTGGAAGTGAGAGAAGCGTGAAACGTAAGTCGTAAAACGTAATGCGTAATTTTACGTTTTACGACTTACGTTTTACGCATTATTTGAGGAGGCGCAATGCCAACCACCCAATCCATGCGAACTTGGCTGGAAGAATCTTTTCCCCTCGACCTCGACGTGCTCAAGGAAATGTCGAGCGAGCCGATTCCGTATCATCTCAAACGCTGGTGGTTCGCCGTCGGCGGCACGCCGCTTTACTTGTTCGTCATTCAAGCGGTCACCGGCATCATGTTGACGTTCTATTACGTGCCGGAGCCGGCCGAGGCCTACAACAGCGTGGCGAGAATTACCAACGAGGTGCCGTTCGGCTGGTATCTGCGCAGCATTCACAAATGGTCGGCGCATCTGATGGTCGCCGCGGTGATTTTGCACATGCTGCGCGTCTTCTTCACCGCGGCGTATCGCAAGCCGCGCGAGTTCAACTGGATGATCGGCGCCGCACTGTTGCTCACCAGTTGCGTGTTCGGCTTCACCGGCTATTCGCTGATCTACGAGCAGATTTCGTATTGGGCCGCGGTGGTCGGCACCAACATCGCCGAGGCCACACCGCTCATCGGCGGCTGGCTCGCCAATTTCGCGCGCGGCGGCCCGGAAGTCGGCGCCAACACGCTCACACGCTTTTTTGTGTTTCACATCGGCGTGCTGCCGACGGTGATGGTGCTTCTGCTGGTGCTGCACGTGGTGCAAATCCGCTTGCACGGCGTCACGCGATTGCGCTTCGACGAGCGCGGCGAGCCCGGCGTCGGCCTGTCGATCAGCGTTTCCGCGCCGGTCACACCGATGGAATTTCGGGAAGGCGGTGCCGGCGATGAAACAAAAAAAGAGAAAAGCCCGACATTTCCTTTTTATCCCGATCATTTTTATACCGAGCTGATCATCGGGCTGGTGCTCACGTTTCTCTTGACGATTTTGGCGCTGGTCGCGCCGGCCCATCTCGGCGAGCCGGCCAATCCGCTGGTCACGCCGGAGCACATCAAGCCGGAATGGTATTTCTACGCCACGTTTCGCTGGCTCAAATTGACCTCATTTACCATCGGCGTCATCGGCACGATGATCTTCGTATTTGTGTTTATTTTCTGGCCGTTCATCGATCGCTGGCTGGTGCGCCGCTACCCGGCGAAGGAAATCAGCTTCTGGGTTGGCGTGGTTGGCTTTGCGATTTATATGATTTTTACGTTGTGGGAAGCGTTCGTTTAAAAATCTCTCAAACGAACCTTTTTGTTCACCCTTTGTCTTAACTTTAATTTTATTTAGGAAATAAAATGAGTTTTTATTAAAAAAATGCGCCTTATTTTTTAATAAGCCCGATCGTAATTAAAGTATCCTTTAATAACGTGAACGAAGGAACCGAGCCGCTATCTTAGCAAATCAATCATTTCGGAGGAGCATACATGCTGTCACTCGAAATCAAACGCCTCATCATCGCCATCCTGAGCTTCTTCTTCCTCGCGGCGCTGTTGATCGTCGGCTACGTGGAAGCGAAACGTTCGATCCCCGGCCAGAAGCCGAAGATCGTCATCTCGGACGACAATAAAAAGTGCATCGAATGCCACTCGCAGCCCGGCAACGCCACGACGCTGGTCGAGCAGTGGAAAGACAGCTACCACGCCCGCCTCGGCGTCGGCTGCCTGGAATGCCACGCCGCGGAGAAAGACGACATCGATGCGTTCGATCATTACACCTATGCCATTGCGACCATCGTCTCGCCGAAAGATTGCTCGCGCTGCCACAAAAAGCAGTTTGAAGAATTTCAGCGCAGCCACCACGCGCAGGGCGGCAAGATTCTCGGCTCGCTCGACAACGTGCTGGCGGAAGTCGTCGCCGGCAGCGTCCACATGGGCAACCCGGTGGCGGTGAGCGGTTGCAAGCAATGCCACGGCTCGGTGGTGAATTTTCTGCGCAACGAAGACGGCACGGTGAAAAAAGACCGCAACGGCATCGCGATGATCGATCCGGAAACCTGGCCGAACACCGGCATCGGGCGGGTGAATCCCGACGGCAGCTTGGGTTCATGCGCGGCGTGCCACAACCGCCATTACTTTTCCGTGGCGCAAGCGCGCGAGCCGGATGATTGCGGCAAATGCCATCTCGGCCCGGATCACCCGCAGTACGAAATATATCGCGAGTCCAAGCACGGCATCAATTTCATCGCGCACAAGGATAAGATGAATCTCGATAAGCGCCCGTGGGTCGTCGGCAAAGATTACGTCGCCGCGCCGACTTGCGCTACCTGTCACATGGGCGCCACGCCGAATCAGGAGTCCACGCACGACGTCGGGATGCGCATCAGTTGGACGCTGCGTCCGGCGGTTTCGGAGAAAATCGATGCGAAGGATATTAAGGAAGGCAAGCAAACCGTGCCCTGGCAGAAGCGCCGCGAGAACATGCAGGACGTTTGCTATCAATGCCACACCAAGCAATACGTGCAGAACTTTTACAAGCAGTACGACGACGTGGTCATTCTTTACAACGAAAAATTCGGCAAGCCGGCGACGGCGATCATGAACAAGATCAAAGAAGGCGGCTTGATCACCACCGACGTGGAGTTTGACGACAAGATCGAGTGGACGTATTATTATCTCTGGCATCACGAAGGCCGGCGCGCGCGCATGGGCGCTTCGATGATGGGCCCGGATTACACGCAATGGCACGGCATGTTCGAAGTCGGCGACCGCTTTTACACGGAATTCGTGCCGGAAGTGCGTGAAGTGATTGCCGAAGGCAGAAGGCACGGCCAAGCCGCTGCCGCTTCCGAAGTCGAGAAGCTCCTCAACGACGTGTTAAGCTCCGAATTGCATCAATGGTACGCCGGCAAAATGAGCCCGGAAGAAAAAGCCGCGCGCAAGAAGGCGCAGGAGGAGTTTAAGAAGCGATACGTGGGGAATTAGTTTCTACAAAGCGAAATCTGTGCAAAAAAAAGCAAAGATTTTCGCCCACAGAAAAGAAATCCCACAGAAATGGTTTTCGATTTTAATTCTGTGGGAGTTCAAATTCAGTGGGCGGTGAGTTTTGCCTGTTTGGTTCCGGCTCGTCCGGCTTATGTTGGATTGATGGAGTGTTGGAACCCAATAATCCGGTAATCCAACACTCCACCAATCCAATTTCATCGTGCGAACACATGACAGTCGATGTTCAACAACTTCTTATTTCCGGTGAAAGCGAAACGGTTGAGTTCAAACAATCTCTCGGAGAAATGAAGGAAATCCTTGAGACGATTGGCGCATTTGCCAACGGCGAGGGCGGCGCGATTGTTATCGGCCTAACGCCCGCAAAGAAAATCGTCGGCGTTCAGCTTGGGAAAGATACACTCGAGGCGTTTACGAACAGCATTCTGCAACAAACCGACCCCAAAGTTTTTTCATCGCTGGCGCTGGCAGAAGTTGATGGCAGAACTCTCATCGTAGTGCGTGTCGAAACCAGCTCATTCAAGCCCGTGCTGGTGAGCGGACGCGGCTACAAGCGCGTCGGACGCAGCAATCACATGCTTTCCAGCAACGAATGGACGCGGCTTCTTTTCGCGAATAAGGGAATTTCCTGGGATGCCGGCGCGGTCGCCGAGGCGACTTTCGATGACATCGACGCGGACGTGCTTCGCCAATTCCTGCGCCGCGCCGAGCAAGAACGCAACATGGTCATCGACTTGAATACGCCTCTTGTCGAAGCGTTGGCAAAGTTGGAATTGCTCTACGAAGGCAAACCCAATCGCGCTGCCGTGCTTTTGTTCGGAAAAAGGCCGCAGCGGTTTTTCTATCCTGCCGAACTGCGTTGCGCGCGCTTCAAGGGCACGGAGCCGATTCACTTTATTGACATGAAGGTGATGGGAGGCAACATCATCGCGCAAGTGCCCGCGGCAATGGAGTTCATTCAACGCCACATCAGCATGGCCGCGGAAATCGTTCCCACGCAGGTCGAGCGCATCGACCGCTGGGAGTATCCGCTCGAAGCTCTGCGCGAGGCGATTATCAACGCGACTTGCCATCGCGACTATTTCGACAGCGGCAACGTTCAAGTGCGCATTTTCGACGATCGCATTGAAGTGTGGAGCCCCGGCTTGCTGCCGGAAGGTATCACCGTAGCCGATCTCTATCGCACCCATAACTCACGCCCGCGCAATCACCGCATCGCGCACGCTTTCTTCCTCATCAATTATATTGAACAGTGGGGAACGGGAACGCTGCGGATGGTGGATTTGTGCCGAGAGGCAGGCATACCGGATCCGGAGTATGACGAGCGAAGCAGCGCGTTCGTGGTGACTTTTCGCAAGGTCAAGCGCATCAAAAAATATCATGCCGGGCCAGAGCGAGTTGAAAGACAGAAACAGGCCATCGAATATGTTAAGCAGCATGGTCGAATCACCACTCAAGATTATGCTCAACTTTTGGGTGTGTCAACTCGAACGGCGCTTAGAGACTTAATGGCACTCGCGGAGCAAGGTATTTTCCGGCGAGGTGGAAAAGCAAGAGCAATTTATTTTGAAATGACATGAGCTATTTGGCGAGATTTTGGCGAGATTTTGGCGAGATTTTGGCGAGATGGCGCAATTATGACTCAATTATGGCGCAATTATGGCGTAGCTATGTATAAAGTTTTATTGAATTTTACTCAAATTAACAAAATGAGCAATATTGCTCATTAAGTTCATCTTTTTTTGAGAACAATATTTACCGAAAACTTGGCTGATAAATGGCCGATATTTGGCTGATAAAATGGCCGAAATCGTTATCAATTTTTAGAAAAAGAATTGCCGTTGAACTGGAGAATAACATGGACTTCACTCGTCGAGAATTTTTAGAGCGCCTCGCGGCGACGACGGCGTTGGCGGTTATCCCCTCCGCAACTTATATCACCGCTGCCGGCGCTTCACCTTTCCCGGCAAGCGTGGACCTCGATCCCAAGCTCAAATGGGACAAAGCGCCGTGCCGGTTTTGCGGCACCGGTTGCGGCGTCATGGTCGGCGTCAAAGATGGAAAAATTCAAGCGGTGACCGGAGATCAATTGAGTCCCGTTAATAAGGGTCTGCTCTGCATCAAAGGCTACAGCTTGCCCGGCATTTTGTACGGCGCGGATCGTTTGACCAAGCCGCAGATTCGGAGCAACGGTAAGCTGCGCGAGGCGTCTTGGGACGAGGCGCTTAATTTGATCGCGGCGCGTTACAAAGAGACGCTGGAAAAACACGGCCCGGAGGCCGTGGCGATTTACGGCTCCGGCCAGTGGATGATCACCGACGGCTACGCCGCGAGCAAATGGTTTCGCGCCGGACTCGGTTCGAATAACGTCGAAGCCAACGCGCGCTTGTGCATGGCCAGCGCCGTCACCGGTTTCATGAGCACGTTCGGCATGGACGAGCCGATGGGCTGCTACGACGATTTCGAGAAGGCCGATGCGTTCGTGCTTTGGGGCAACAACATGGCCGAGATGCATCCGGTGCTCTTCTCCCGGCTACTCGAGCGCAAGCGCACCGCCTCGTGGGTGCGTATCGTTGACCTTGCGACGCGGCAAACACCGACGACGGAATTCGCCGACATGTACGTTCCGATGCAGCCGCAAAGCGATCTGGCGCTCGCCAATGCCATTGCCTACGTCATCGTCAACACCGGACGCTACAACGAAAAGTTCATCAATGGCCACGCGGTGTTTCGCCGCGGCAAAACCAGCATCGGTTACGGCCTCGAAGACAATTTCAAATTTGCCGACGAGCCGCAGCCGATGACGTTTGATGAGTACAAGAAATTTCTCGATGATTACGCGCCGGAAAAAGTCGAGAAGATCGCGGGCGTGCCGGCGGCGAAGATCCGGCAGCTCGCGGAAATTTACGCCGACAAATTCACCAAAGTCGTCTCGCTCTGGTGCATGGGCATGAACCAGCACACGCGCGGCACGTGGATCAACAATCTCGTTTACAACCTGCATCTGTTGACCGGCAAAATATGCGAGCCTGGCAACAATCCGCTTTCGCTCACCGGCCAGCCGAGCGCCTGCGGCACGGTGCGCGAAGTCGGCACGCTCGCGCATCGCCTGCCGGCGGACATGGTCGTTGCCAATCCCGAGCACCGCGCGCTGGCTGCGAAAATTTGGAACGTGCCGGTTGAAAAAATCAACCCCAAGCCCGGCTACAACACCGTCGAGATGTTTCGCGCGCTGGATCGCGGCGACGTCAAAACGCTGTGGATTCAATGCACCAACCCGATGGTGACGATGCCGAATCTCAATCGCTATCTTGCGGCGGCGGAAAAGGAAGATCGTTTCATCGTCGTCTCCGAGGTTTATCCCACGCCGACCTCCGAGATTGCCGACGTGCTGTTGCCTTCGGCGATGTGGGTGGAGCGCGCCGGACTCTTCGGCAAAACCGAGCGCCGCACGCAGCAATGGAACAAGCTCGTCGATCCCCCCGGCGAAGCCAAGCCGGACCATTGGCAAATCATCGAAGTCGCGAAGCGCATGGGCTACGGCAATTTATTCAATTATCCGCCCGATGATCTTGACAAAGCGCTGTTCAACGAATACCGCCAATTTACGCTCGGTCACGGCCACGATCTGGCGACTTACGAAACGTACCAACAAGTGCGCGGCCTGCGCTGGCCGGTGGTGAACGGCAAAGAGACGCCGTGGCGCTACACCGAGCGCACCGATCCGTATGTTGAAAAAGGCAAAGGCATTGCGTTCTACGGCAACCACGCGCTCGGCGACAAGGCCGTGATTTGGGCGCGGCCGTACGAGCCGGCGCCGGAAGTTCCGGACAACGACTTCCCGCTGTGGCTCACCACCGGTCGGGTGTTGGAGCATTGGCACACCGGCAGCATGACGCGCCGTGTGCCACAACTGCACCGCGCCGTGCCCGAGGCTTACGTGGAGCTGAATCCCGTCGATGCCGCCGAGATGGGCATTCAAAACGGCGAGCGTGTGCGTCTGGTCTCGCGCCGCGGCAACATCGAGCTGAAAGTGGTGTTGAATGGCAAAGGCCGCCCCGAGCGCGGCAATGTGTTCGTGCCGTTTTTTGATGAACACTATCTCATCAACCAGCTCACGCTCGACGCCTACTGCCCGATCTCCAAGCAGCCGGATTACAAGAAATGCGCCGTGCGGGTGGAGAAAATTAAGCAAGCGCTGTAAGTTGCGCTCGTAATATCGTTCGTAGTGTCGCCTTCAGGCGTCGGGCGTTAGAATTGAGAAAATGTTTGGATCAATCCCGCAGCTTTGTGGCAATACCAACGTTTAACGCCTACCCCGCTCCGCTTCCTTATTGGCTTTTGAATGCGGGGCGGAGAAGGCGAAACTACAAACGAGACTTTGGTCATAATTTTTTTTCAAGTATTGATATGAATAAAATTTCATTAAGTTTTCTTATTTTGAGTCACACACTGTTTGCTTTATTTTGTTTCATCGCATGCGCCAAGAAAACCGACAGCGCCTATCCCGACTATCGCCGCGCGGACTTGCGGATGTACGAAGGCGCGCCGCCGGTGATTCCGCACGCGCTGCGCAACCGCGATTGCCTGGATTGCCACGCGCATGGCATGATGGTGGAAGGCAAAACTGCGCCGGTGACGCCGCATCCGCAATTGGCGAATTGCATGCAGTGCCATATTCCCCAGCAAAATGTGACGCCCTTTCGCGAGAACAATTTTACCAGCGAAGTGCGAGTCGCCGCGCTGCCCAAAGCCAATCCCAGCGGGCCGCCGCTGATTCCGCACCGAGTTTTCATGCGCGAGAGTTGCCTGGTTTGCCACCACGATCCCGCGCGCCAGGAAGTGGTGCAGACCACGCATCCGGAGCGCACGAATTGCCGGCAGTGCCATGTGGCGCAGAACGCCGAAGTGGAGTTGTTTCAGGAGAATGAAAAAATGCCGGACGCCTTCGCCGGCAAGTGATGAAATACTCGTTTAAGGTTGTTTTGTAACTGTCATTGCGAGCGTTTCTCAGCGAAGCAATCCTTCTAAAATTAAGAGATTGCTTCGGCAAAAAACGCCTCGCAATGACTCACATTACAACCCATAATGAGTATATTAAGGAGAAAAACCGCATGTCCTTTCATATCGACGCGAAGCCGGGAGACATTGCCGGGACCGTTCTTTTGCCCGGAGATCCGTTGCGGGCAAAACACATTGCCGACACCATGCTGGAGCAAGTCACGTGCTACAACCAAGTGCGCAACATGTACGGTTTCACCGGTCTCTATAAAGGAAAAAAAGTTTCAATACAAGGCTCGGGCATGGGCATTCCTTCCATCGCTATTTATGCGAGCGAGCTGATTTCATCCTATCAGGTGCGCCGGTTGATCAGAGTCGGAAGCTGCGGCGCGATTCAGCCGGATTTGAAGCTCAGAGACGTCATCTTAGCGATGTCTGCGTGCACGGATTCGAGCTTTAACAAGTTGCGCTTTCACGGAATGGATTATGCGCCGGCGGCGAGTTTTCGTTTGCTCAAAAATGCCTATGACGTGGCGATGAACAAAGGCATCGCGGTGAAAGTCGGCAATATTTTGAGCAGCGATAATTTTTACAATGCCGACCCCGAGCTGTGGAAGCTATGGGCGGCTTATGGCGTGCTGGCGATTGAAATGGAAAGCGCGGCGCTTTACACGCTGGCGGCGCAGCATCAAGTCGAGGCGTTGACGATTCTCACGGTTTCGGACAGCCTGGTGACCGGCGAAGAAGAGCCGGCGGATGCGCGCGAAAAGGCTTTTACGCAAATGTTCGAGATCGCTTTGGAGATTGCGGAATAGAGGAAAGCCAGCGGAACATCACAAATGACAATCTATCGCGCGGCAAAAAATTTATAACCAATAAGTTTATAAGCCAAACGCGCGGCAAAGAAATCCGGGCCAGAAACGCCTTTGAGGGGCATCAACTCGACGACATCACACCCAACGATCTCGCGCCGGATAAATAGCTCACGCAAAAAATCGAGTGTTTCATACCAGCCAAAGCCGCCCGGCTCCGGCGTCCCAACTGCCGGCATTTCCGCCGGGTTGAAAAAATCCAAATCAATCGTGAGATAAACATGAGTTCCCACCAAGCTGAACACTTCTTCCATCCACTGCGCTGCGCCGAGCTGCCGCATTTCATGCGCGTAAAAAACCCGTGACGGCGGCTTGAGCCTTTCGCGTTCGCCGAGGATGCCGCTGCGGATGCCGAGACCGATGAAAGGACAAAATTCATTCACTCTCGTCATGGCGCAGGCGTGGCTATAAGGTGAACCGGCGTATTGATCGCGCAAGTCGCTGTGCGCATCAAGCTGCACCACCCACAGATCGGGATATTTTTCGTGCATAGCTTGCACCATGCCGACCGTTACGGTATGCTCGCCGCCTAAGCCGATCACAAACTTGCCGTCGTTGATCAGCTTGCGGCAGGCACCGGCAATCATGTTCACCACCAGCACGGCGTGACTTTTTTTAGTCTTTTTAAAGGAAAATACCGGGGCTTTTGCAGTGGTAATACCAACCTGGCACGGCTCAAGATTCAACTCTTCATCGAAGAACTCAACCTGCTGCGAGGCTTTGATGATCGCCTCCGGCCCGTGTTTCGTTCCCGCGCCGTAAGACGTTGTCGCCTCATAGGGCAGCGGCAAAATCGCGACGCGGGCGTTTTGATAATTGGAAAGTTTGGATTCTAAACCGAGGAAGTTGTTGGGGGTTTTGGGTGGTGTCATCCGAATGTCCTTATTGGGACTATCTATGCGATAATCGTCAGAATCCAATTTGCTGATTCGCATGAATCACCTTTACATTTGACGTGTCTAACTTGAAAATATAACACAAAATTCAAACGATGTAATTTTTATTTTTCCATGGCATTTGTTTGGCAATCACCCCATTGCTGAACACTTCCATCCATCCCTTACTCATTTTGGCTTTCTATGTAAAAAAGGTGTTGCCGCACCACCCAGAGTTATGTTGCTATATCTAGCTGATGGAATCTGATGCATTATTGCTCAAGCTTTTGACAATCTCTTTGAACTGGAGGTTCAATCGAATGATATTAAACAAAACCACATCGATCTTGGCTTTCCTGTGTTCATCTATATATCTATCCAACTTCGAAGAAAGCTCTTCGAGAAACTCCTTTTCCCCAGATAAATAGTTGCTGAAATGCTTATATCGGTTATTAAAAAAAGTATTGAAGTATTTCAGTTGTTCATTGTTAGAGTTGATAATGATTTCATAAAATGGTTCAACCGGAAAATCTTTGAGTATTGGTTTCGAATCGTAACGTTCTTCTAGGGCAACTAATGTTTTAAACAAACCATCCGTATTCCTCTTCATCATTGAAATGAAATTGTCGATAGCTTTTTTTTCATGCCTTTGTTTGAGAATGCCATTAATTTCGGTAGCCTTCTCGATCAGTTTCGAAATCTGCGTCTGGTATGGGCGATTTGCTAAACTTGGAAAATACTCTTCCAGTCTTGCTTCGAAGTCATCTACTTGATGCTTCGCTTCCATAGCGTCACTAAAACTTCGCGACAAGGATTCAACATCATCATCAAGAAGATTATTTTCACAGAGGAAGAGAAAGACATCCGCTAAATTAAGTATTTCAGATAACCGGTACTTATTATCCATCAGGTATTTTTTTATTTCAGCGATTGTCCTATCAAAAACATCTTGCTCTAGGGTTCTAAATTGTCTGATTCGAGTTAAAGATTCCTGATGAGGTTCCGAATTCCCATAGATTAATAGTTTCAGCTCATGAGCTAGCTTCTGTTCATCCAAAAAGCCAAACAATATGTAATCGCTGATCGAATCCAAGTTGACAAAGTCGACGTCAAAGGGTTCGAAATACTCCTTTCTAAGCATGTTAAAGAGATGAAAGGGTTCGTCATTGGTTTGCTTATTTTGATTTTCAAAAAACCGGGCGGTAAATTTTGCGATTTCATTTGGCGAGAGCTTTTCTAGGTCTTCTTGGCCTATAATTTTGCCTTTCTTAAACTCGAACGAAACTGCTAACACCAGGATAGTGACTATTTTGATGATATTATGATCACATTTCTCGTCATAAATGATACTGTTGCCTGCTTGGAAAACCTTGTTCAAAACATCGAATGAAAAACGAAGGCTTCTTAAATTACCATTTCCACCAATTTTGAATACTCTCATCAGCAAATCTTCGACTCCATCGAATTTTGTTCTTACCGCCTTTATGTTTTCGTATTCAGACAATATGTTCTGAACATTGGTTTTGTCATGTTGCTCGAATGTGAGAGTTCTTCCCACAACTTTTTCCTTAAGCCGTTTGTAATCTTGATCATTCTCAATAATAGGTTCTTCATTCGTAATTATTAAAGTCTTGACCCTATCATGTTCAATATAACTGTTTATGAAACCCAAGACTTTATTCACGCCTAGTGCAGGATCGACTCGTTCAAAGTCATCAAAACATAAAAAATACTTCGCGTTGTCTAATGAATAAAAAGATTTTAAGCTAACTCCATTAAACAGTTTATCAAAGTCTAGCTTCAGAAAAGTATTAGAAGCAGCCCCGATTATGTTCCGAGACAGAGTGGTTATTGATTCGAGTTTCCCTTTTTTGTTTTTTTGCCTCTTGAAGAAAGGCAGTAATTCAAATAAAATGCGTGACTCGATTTCACGAGTTTCTGACAAGCCATACAATGAGACGTATAAAGGTTTAAACTGGTCATTTGAATTTGGTACGGATGCTTTTGCAAGTGCCGGCGATATGATATTCTTCCAGTAATGGGTTTTGCCTGAGCCCCATTTACCAGTCAACAAAATGGCGTAGTCCGTATGAGCAGTCTGCGCATAATCAAGAATTGCCTTCAGTAAGCGATCCATTATCACATCCTATGATAGAAAATGTAACATAATGCGGTTTATGCGCCATATCTCTGGCTTTGCTCCATTATAACCTACTGCTTGAAAATCGGCTCGAGATGCCGCACCGAGCAGGGATGGCCGCCGTTTTGATAATCGCAGTCGCCCCAGTAAAAACATTTGATCGAGCAGATCGGCGCCTGCTGGTGCAAATTGATCTCCGGATATTCGGCCCGCTGTTCCATAAGCTGCTTGCGCAATTTGCGCTTCTCGAAGAAGCTGTTGATCGTCGACTGGCCGAGAATTTTGACGCTGATCAGCTTCGCCAGATCCTGCGAGGCCGGCGACAGCGGATTTTGCAGCAAAAACGGTTTCAATTCGCGCACGGCGCTGCGCACGTTTTGGTCATACGTGATAAAGCCGAGATACTCGACATCGATCGACAGCAGCTCCGCCGCCGCCGCTTGAATGGCGATGCCCTCTTTGATGTCGTCCTTTTCCATCACCATGTTGAGAATCAGCCTCGGGCGATGCGCTGCCAAAACTTCTTCCATTATGCCCGCCGCGTTGGGATCGGCCTCCCCCACTTTTTTCAACACCTCGGTCATCGGAATGTGAATGCGGCCCGGACGATTCAGCTCGTCGCTTTCGAGAATCGCCATCACCCGCTCGTTGCTGCGAAACGCCAACTGCAATCGGCGCAGCAAACAAATCTTGATGAAGTTGAAACACTCTTGAATCGCCATCGGCTCGGGATTGGTGACCACAATGCCGTCATCAGCCGCAAGAAAAAAATCAATGACATTAAAAGACGAGCCGGCGCCGAGATCGAGCAAAATAAAATCCGCGTCGATCGTGCGCAATTGGCGAATGAACTTGAGCTTTTGTTGATATTTTGGATTTGCCAGGCCCAGGGTGCCGCAGGCGCCGCTGATCAATTTGAGCCGCTCGACCGGCGTGGGCAAAACGATATCTTTGATATCTTCCACCGCCATCGTATAAAAATCAAAGAACGTGTGTTTCGGCTCCAGAATCCCCATCACCGTATGCAGATTAGCGCCGCCGAGATCCGCATCCACCATGACGACGTCTTTGCCCAAACTCGCCAGGCCGACACCCAGCGATGAAGTGAACACGGTTTTGCCGACGCCGCCTTTGCCGCCGCCGACCGCGATCACGCGCTTGGGGCGTTGTTCAGCGGCATCGCCGCTCGGAAAAATATAACGCAGCGCATTGAAATCCGTGGCGGTAACCCACTGATCCTGCTCTTCGCTCCAAATCAGATCATCCTTGCTGAATTTGCCTTTATCGATCATCGCCCGCAATTCGCGCGGTGAAAACGGGCCGTACTGCTTTTCATTGACGCGAACAAAAACATTGTCCATCGAAGCTATCCTTGCCATGATAATCCCTGTTGAAATTCAAAGCTGTAAAAACCTCGGGCGCAGCTCGACGGCACTCCTGCGCTGTCGAAATCTGCTTTGCCGTCCTGACAATAAAAAATAAAACGTAAAAGTAAAACGTAAAAAAAACTACAAAGTTAATTTTTGTAACTACTCAGACGCAAAAGAAATTGTCATTCCGTAGGAATCTTTTTTATTTCGAGCGCTGGGCGAGGGCGAAAAAGGCTACGCCCGCAGGGATTCTTCCAGAATGACATGCGCGAGAGTGGTTGAATAGTTACTAATTTTACTGATTGAGCGCCGGCTGCAATTTCCACCGCCGGAGAATGAATCCCGACAGTTGATAGTAGCGCGCGATCATCCATTTGCCGCCCGGGAGCGGCGCCAACACGCGGTCGCGCGTGAAATAGAAAACCGCCGTTGCGGCTTTGCTGCTGCCGAAAATCCTGGTCAACAAACACGCCGGCTCCGGCGCGTCGATCGGCACTTCCGGCGCGGGGCGCGGATTGCCGCCGGTGATCGCGGCGTACGCATCGATCCGGCCCTCGCCTTCGACATTGTCGTTGCCGGTTTTCAAATCCAACGCCGAATTTTCCAGCGCCGCTTTCAGCTCGTCCGGCTTCAAATTGTTTTTTTCTTTCAAGATCAACAATCCGACGCCGGCCGCGAAAGGCGTCGCCATGCTCGTGCCGGAAAGCTCGACGTAATAATCATCGATGACCCGGCCCAGCGCGGTGTTTTTGGAACGCCCGGCAATAATATCGACGCCCGGCGCGACGACATCCGGCTTTTCGTAACCGTCAACCGTGGGGCCGCGGCTGCTGAAATCCGCCACTTTATCGTCGTCATTCGACGCGCCAACCGTGATGACCTTGGTGGAAACGCCCGGCGTCGCAATCGTTCTCGCGCCCGGGCCGCTGTTGCCTGCGGCGCAAAACACCGCCACGCCCGCGTCAATCGCCGCCTCGCAAGTTACTTGCAAAATATCTTTCACGCCGGCCTGGGCTGTTCCGCCCAAGCTCAGGCTGATAATATGCACACCCTTCTCATACAACCATTCTATACCGTCGGCGATGGAAGATGCAGAGCCTTGTCCCGCCGAATTGAGTCCCTTGGTCATGTACAGCTTCGCCTTGGGCGCGGCGCCGCGATATTTCCCGTTCGAGCGGCTGCCGTCGCCGACGGCAATCGTGGCGCAATGCGTGCCGTGACCGTTGCCGTCAAAATCGCCTTCGCCGGTGAAATCCGCGGTGCCGAGAATTCTTCCCGCGAGGTCGCCGTGCGTGACATCGACGCCGGTGTCGCAAATGCCGATGATCATGTCCTCGCCTTCATTTTTGCGGCGTTTCCAAACCAAATCGACGCTGGTGCGCGGCACGGCTTGATCCAGCAACGCCTGCACCGGAAAATCATCGTACACCTCGGTGACGGTCAAACCTTTCACCGCCTTCTGCAAATTTTGTTTGGAAAGCTGCTTGGACTGCGGCAACAGCGTCGGATGCTCGTCCGGCACTTCAATCTTGAAAACGCCGGTGAGCTTGTACTTTTTAAGCACTTTGACGCCGCTCGACTCCAGCGCTTTTTCGAGATCTTCACACTCCGCCGGTTGGGCGCATTTGATGAATTTGATCATGCGTTTAGTGGGGTTTTAAAATTTGATTATTTTCTCTCAGCGAAAATAAGCCGCAATACCGTCCGCAATCGCCGTGGCTATTTTCTGTTGATTATTCGGATTCGCGAGAAACTGCGCTTGCTGATTGTTTGAAAGAAATTCCGTTTCCACCAGGCAGGCGGGCATTTGGGTTTCCCGCAGCACAACGAAGTTGGCGGATTTGACGCCACGATTGGTGTGAGAGGGGAACGCCGCGATCATGGCTTCTTGAACCTTGGTGGCAAGCACCCGACCATTCGCGGAGTCGGGGTGATGATACGTCTCTATACCGGTCGCCGAGAGATTATTGGCGGAGTTGGCGTGAACGCTCACAAAAATATCCGTGCCGGCATTGTTGGCGATTTCGGCGCGGCGCGTCAGCTCGATAAAAATATCCTCGCTGCGCGTCATGCGCACGCGATGGCCGCGATCCTCCAAAACTTTTTTCAGTTTCAGTGAGATCGCCAGCGTGATCGTCTTCTCGTTGATTCCGACCTGTTGATTGATGGCCCCGGTGTCGTTGCCGCCATGCCCGGCATCGACGGCGATAAACCGGCCCTCTTCCGGCGGCGGAGGAGGCGGTGGCGGTTCCTTGTGATCACCGCCGCCAAAAAGCCGGCGAAAAAAGTCCAAAATTTTGTCAAACCAACTCGATTGTGTTTCCGGCATAGTTTTCTTATTTTAAATTTTCTGCATCAGCTCCAGCAGCCGCTCCAAATCATTCTCCGAGTAAAACTCCAGCTCGATCTTGCCGCCCTTTCCCTGCAAATGAATGCGAACCTGCGTGCCGAAAATTCGCCGCAGCTTGTCTTCGGCTTCGCGAATCGCATACGGCGCGGTCGGCGACGCTTTCTTTTTGGCGCCGCTCTTGGGCTTGGCGGCGCGCTGGACAAATTTTTCGACCTGGCGGACGCTCCAGCCGTTTTTCAAAACCGTTTTCCACAGATCGATTTGCTGCGAGCGCTCCGGCAAACCGAGCAGCGCGCGGGCATGCCCGGCGGTCAATTCACTCTTGCGCAAGCTATCCTGAATCGAGTCAGGCAGCTTCAACAGGCGCAGCGAGTTGGCAATCGTCACCCGGTCCTTGCCGACTTTTTGCGCCACGGTTTCCTGCGTGAGGCTGCACTCGTCGATCAAACGCTGATAACCGCGCGCCTCTTCAACCGGATTTAAATTTTCCCGCTGAACGTTTTCGATGAGCGCCATTTCGAGCATCCGGCGGTCATCGTGAATCTCCAAAATATACGCCGGAATGCGCTCGTAGCCCAGCTCTTGCACAGCGCGGAATCGCCGCTCGCCGGCGATCAACTGATAGCCGTTGTTGTGCGGCCGCACCGTGACCGGCGTGACCAGGCCGTTTTCGGAAATCGACTGCTTCAGCTCGGCAAGCGCCTGAGGATCAAAATCAGTGCGGGGTTGAAACGGATTGGCAACTACGCGGGAAATTTCCACCTCGTGGATGGAACCTTCGCGGGCGTGGCCGGCGTCGACATTATTATTATCGCGATCGGCGCTCAAATCAGGAATGAGCGCGGACAGCCCTCTTCCCAACCTCTTTGTGGTGACCATTTAAAATCTCTGTAGCCAAACTCATGTAGTTTTCCGCGCCGCTGCACACCGCGTCGTAAAGAATGATCGGCTTGCCGTGGCTGGGCGCTTCGCTCAAGCGCACGTTGCGCAGAATGACGGATTTAAAAACCTTTTCGCCAAAATATTTTTTCACATCTTCGGCGACCTGCCGGCTCAAATTCAAGCGCCCGTCGAACATCGTCAACAGCACGCCCTCGATCTCCAAACGGGTGTTCAGATGTTTTTGCACCAGCCGCACGGTGTTCAACAATTGGCTCAATCCTTCCAGCGCGTAATATTCGCATTGAATCGGAATCAGCACCGAGTCGGCGGCGGTGAGGGCGTTCAGCGTGAGCAAGCCGAGCGAGGGCGGGCAGTCGATGAAAATATAATCGTAGGGCTTTTTCAAATTGGCCAACGCCTGCTGCAAAATCTTTTCACGCGAAATCGCGCTGACCAATTCCAACTCCGCGCCGACCAGCCGCACGTGTGACGGCAGCAGATCCAAAAAATCCAACTGCGTTTTAACGATGGCTTGATTGGCGTCGAGGTCGTTGATCAGCACCTCGTAAATGCTGTTGCGCACCGTACGCGGATCGATCCCAAAGCCGCTCGTGGTGTTGGCCTGTGGATCGATGTCCACCACCAGCACTTTATGCTCGGCGACGGCGATGCAAGATGATAAATTAACCGCCGTCGTGGTTTTGCCGACGCCGCCTTTTTGATTCGATATGGAAATGGTCCTGGCCATTTCTTCTCCGTTTAAGCTCTTCCCAATTTACAAGTTCAATTCAATCCTGTGGGCGCAGCCTATCCCAGGCATTTTGCCGCTTTGGAATGAAAAGAAAAATTTTTGACTCATCGCAGTTCATATTTATGAGCCATTATGAAGTTAGCGCATAATCCAGTTAAAATCAAGTCGAATTTTGAGCAGAACCTTCAATAATCTGGCTTCTGCTAATAAAAATACGACGACCCGCCAAACACACTCGTCCGGCCGCCGCGTTTTTCGAGCTTGATGTCTTGCAGCATCGGCGCTTTGATGCCGAGGCGAAAATAGAAGCCCTTGCTGAAACCCGTCGGCGTCCAGAAGAATTGCATCTCCCAGCAATGCAAATCGCGAAAAATGGTGTAGCGCTGGTCGATCATGTTTTTTTCGCGCAAATCAAAGGCGGCGTACAAGCCGACGCGCCAATTTTTGGTCAATTGCAGATTGGCGTTATCTAGCGTCAATTGCGACGTCGTACTCGGCTTAGTCGGATTGCTGCGGTTGTGATTGAGGCTCAGAGAAAAACTCGCCTGCCACGGCACGGTGGTGTCGGTAAAATACGTTTCAGGCGCGAGGCGATCCCGCGCCAAGCCCGGCAGTGTTTCTTCCGATTCTTCATCACGTTCTGCCGAAGGCCGCGCCCCGGCTTCGCCGCTTTTGCCCTGAAAACGAAAACTGGAACCGACGTTGATATTCGTCAGCCGCAAATACCGGTTGTCAAAAATCCCGCGATTCTTTTTAAAAAGAAAGCGATTCACGGTTCGGCCAAGCTTTTCATCAAACTCATAAAAACTATGCGACGCGCTCATGTTAAAGGAAATGTTTTGCGTCGGATTCGCAAAAAGCGACGAGCTTAAGTCCGACTGTTTAAATTCCGGCACGGCAAAATTATGCGAGGTAAAAAAAGTCAATGTAAACAAATCGATCTTTTTAAGCTTGTCGTCAGGTCCGGTTTTCATTTGAAACAAATTCCGCAGCGACATATTCAGGCTGGCCTGCTTGCCGCGCGGCGTCGCGCCGTTGAAGCGGTCGAGTTTTTGCGTCGTGCCGTCCGGCAGCGTCACTTGTTGAAAATATCCCCAAAACGGATCGGAAAAATCCGGACGAAAAGAAAAACCGAGGCTCGGCTCCATCACGTGCCGCAGCGCGCGAACCGGCCCGAGATTCGGCTGAAACGTGCCGTAAAGTTTCGTGTTCGCCGAGGCGTTATAGCTAAACACATGCAGCGCCGCAAAGCCTTTTTGCGTTTTGCTGCCGACTTTGCCGTCCGGCTGAACGGAATATTCCGTCGCGCGATCAAACCAATTCTCCGTGATCTGCATGCTTTGATTCAGGCTCAACCACGGAAAAAAGGCCTTAATGCCGTTGAGCGAAAGGCTCATGTTGTGATTGGCAGAGCTTAACCGATCCACCTTCGAAGTGTCAGAAGCTTTGGAATAACGATTTTGCGCCGAGCTGGAAAGATTATAATAAAAATTTTCATACCAATGCCGCTCTTCCACTTTGCCGGTGGAGGCTCTCTTGGAAAGATCGCGTTTGCCAAAAAGCTGGCGCTGGCCGAAACTGATGCTGAAACTCGGCAGCAAGCGCTCGAAAGAGCCGGTGTCAAGATTTTTAAAATCGCTCACCGCGGCGCTGAAGCTCGTGCTGTTGCCGAAACTTTTGCTGAAGGTGGCTTGCGACAGCAAAGTCCGGCGAAGCTGCTCCTGCCGGTTGCTGCTGAAAAACCGGTAAAAATTGGCGCTGGCAAACGTGCCGGAGGCGTTCAAATAAGCCGACCGCCCGAACGTTTGATTGTGGCCAAAGGCAATGTCCCACCGCCGTTCCTTGCTTTGATCGATGACAAAATTTTTCCGGGTGAATGAGCCGTTGATGCTGCCGGTGAAGGCATAGCGTTTGGCGTAATTGAAATTGCCGCGCGCCAGCCAGCCCGAGCGCTCGTAATAATCAACCGTCGTGCGCGCGTCGAAGTAGTCGCTGATCGCCCAATAATAGCCCAGCTCGCGCAGATAGCGGCCCTCGAACTGGCTCGCGCCGAAGCGCGGCACGATCAAGCCGGAGCGGCGGCCGCTTTGCGTGGGGAAAAAGGCGAACGGCAAAATCGCCATGGGAATTTTGCCGATGAACAGCACGATCGGCTTGGCCACGACGTTTTTCTGGACCTCGATTTTCATTTTGCGGCTCCAGAAATGAAAATGCGGGGCGTCTTCGTGGTCGCAGGTGCTGTAAATGCCGTTCGAAACAAACATCGTCTGGCTGTCGACGCGCTTGATCTGCGAGCCGAAATATTTGCCGTCTTGAAACTCGGTGCGACCGCGCAACACGCGGCCTTTCTCCGAGGCAAAATTGTATTCCATCCGCTCGCCGGTCATACGATCGCCGCCGTCGGAGAAAATCGGATAACCGCGCTCCGCTTTCGCGAGACTATCATCACGCGCGCTTTTGTTCGCGCCATTCGTCGCCCGGCTGTTTGTCATCAGCGAATCCGGCAGCGGCTCGGCGATGAGCAGGCGCTTGTTCCAATCCACCGTGATCATCCCGGCTTCAAGCGTCATGCTTTTGTATGTAACTTTGGCCCTGCCATACAAATACGTGATGCGATTCTCGAGATCGTGATCTTCTTTCTGCGCTTCGAAATCGACGGGCGCATCCAGATCGGATTTCTCACGCGTCGTGTCGGCGGGCGCTGCCAGCGCGAGCGAATCTGTTTTTGAAATGGTTATCGAATCGCGTAGGGCGGGAACTTGCGCCGAGGCAAAACAAGGCGACAAGAAAAAAACGGCGATATTGAAAATTTTTAGAAAAGACTTGCTCACAGTGTTTTATAAAACTCAAAAAGAATGTCATTTCGCAGAAATCTTTTTAATTATCGAGCACTGCATTGATTTTTAAAAAGATTCTTCCAGAATGACAGGCCTATTTGGAATCACCTTATTTCCGCCGATATTTTTCCCACCACTTCATTAATCTCTCCGCAATACCCGCTTCCGCGCCGTTCGTCGTTGGCTGATAATACAGCGCCTCTTTCAAATTCTCCGGCAGATAATTTTGCTCGACAAAATTTTCCGGATAATCATGCGGATATTTGTACTCGACGCCGTACCCCTGTTGCGCCATCAACGGCGTCGGCGCGTTGCGGATGTGCAGCGGAATCGGGCCAAGCGGTTTTTCCTGCACATCTTTTCTCGCCGCCGAAATGGCCTTGTACGAGGCGTTGCTCTTCGGCGCCGAGGCCAGATATGTCGTCGCCTGTGCCAACACCAGCGCGCCTTCCGGCATGCCGATGTAAGTCACGGCTGTAAATGCCGAGGTCGCGACGACGAGGCCCAGCGGATCGGCATTGCCAATATCTTCACTGGCGAGAATGATCAGGCGCCGCGCGATGAATTTGGGATCTTCGCCGGATTCGATCATCCGCGCCAAATAATGCAGCGCCGCGTTGGGATCGCCGCCGCGCACGCTTTTGATGAACGCCGAGATCGTGTCGTAATGATAATCGCCGGCGCGGTCGTAGAGAATCGGTTTCTTTTGCACGGCCTCGCGAATGTGCTCGACCGTGAGCCGGCGCTGGCCGGATTTTTCGACCGGCGCGAGTTTCACCGCCAATTCCAAAGCGCTCAATGCCGCGCGCGCATCGCCGGAAGAAAGCTGGAGCAACGCTTGGCGGGCGTCGTCTTCCAATTCAACATTCGCTTTGAGAAGCTGCGCATCGGTTTGCAGCGCGCGCTCGATGACACGCGCCAGCACCTCTTCGCTCAGCGGCTTGAGCGCATAAACCTGGCAGCGCGACAGCAGCGGCGAGATAACTTCAAACGAAGGGTTCTCCGTCGTCGCGCCGATGAGCGTAATCGTGCCGTCTTCGGCGCTGTGCAGCAACGCATCTTGTTGCGCTTTGTTAAACCGGTGAATTTCGTCGATGAACAAAACCGTGCGTTTGCCAAGCTGGCGGTTGGCCGCGGCTTTTTCCAAAATTTTTCGAACTTCGGCGACGCCGCTGGAAACCGCGCTGAGCGTATAAAAATCAGCTTGAACGGCTTTGGCAAGCAAATGCGCCAGCGTGGTTTTGCCGCAGCCGGGCGGCCCCCACAATATGATCGAGGCCAAATCTTTTTTCTGAATCGTTTCGTAAAGCGCCTTGCCGGGAGCCAGCAAGTGTTCCTGCCCGACGAAATCTTCCAACCGCTGCGGCCTAAGACGATCAGCCAGCGGCTGGGATTGCTGTCTCATTTCACGCGAGGATTGTTCAAATAAATCCATATAGAAACTCAAACAATCTTCGCCCACTAAAATAGAAATCCCACAGATTTTTTTTCAATGGGCTGCGCCTGTAAAGATTTCTAATTCAGCGGGCAAGTTCGTCTAATCAATCCGATGCGGATCGTTCCAGCGAAAAGCGGTCAAGCCGATGGGCGTGCCGAACCAAATCCAATCGTCTTGCACCGCGATGGCATTGACGCGATTATCGATGAGGCCGTCTTCCGTGGTGAATTGCCGCCAATCTTGGCGCTGGCGATTATACTTGTAAACGCCGGCATCGGTGCCGACCCAAACCGCTTCCGGTTGCGCGAGCACATATTTAATGCCGGCGTTGGGAAAACGTTGGCGCGCCGGCGCCGTCAGCCATATTTTATTTTTCATATCAAAAACTTCGACGCCAAGCGTTGTGCCGAACCAGATCAGCGAGTCGGAATGCGAAAGGGTTAGAGTCGGCTCATCGCGCGGTCCCAGATTATCCGCCAGAAAACCGCCGCTGCTTTTGGCGACGTCATAAATGAACGGGCCGCGTTGGGTTCCAATCCACAGCAAATTTTCCGTGCGCTCCACATCATAAACCGCGGTATGCAGCAACTGATCGGGCAGAATGGTTTTCACTTCCAAAGTGTCTTTGCCAATCGTGCTCAACGTGATGCGATTCAAACCGAGATCCGTCGCCGCCCACAGATAGCCGTTATAAACCGCCACGTCATTCACACGCGCGGAAAGCAGGCCATCGGTGGAAACGATTCGCCGCCAGCGATCTTTTTTCGGCTCATAAATATTGACGCCGTCTTCGGTCGCGCAGTACACTTTGCCGTCGGCAATCTCGAAGCGGTTCACTTCATCGCTGCTCATCTCTAGATTGAAGCGCGCTTCGTGATAGTTCCATTCGCCGGCGCCAACCGAAACCGTCGAGGGATTTCGCCAATAGGTGATGCCGCGAATCTCCGCCTCGGAATCGTTGAGATTGTCATTGCGGCCGCCAATCCACAAGCCGCGCTCGTCCAAAGCGAGCGCATCGACGCGGCGCTGCGCCAGCCCGAAAGCCAGAACCTCGGCGCGTTCGATATGCACATTGGCGCGCCAGGCGCCGAGGCCCCATGTGCCCATCCAGTAACTGTCCCATTGATCGCGAACAAATCCGGTCACATCGGCGCGGCGCAAACGAAAGTCTTGAAACACGCCGTTCGGATCAAAAATATAACCGGGCGGCACAAAGAAATGCGGCAATAATCGCGGGCGCCGAGCGCGAACGCCAAACCAGAAAATGTCATCTTTCGCCGTATCACCAGCCGCCACGATAATATTGCCGAGTTTAGTTACATTAAAAAGCCGCTGCGCTCGCGTTTCAAACCAGACAAACTGACGGCCGATTCCTATCGAAAGAATTTCATCGAATTGTCCGATGCCGATATTGCCTTTGGAATAATTCGTCCAACGATACGAGGCGGGATGCATGCTGCTCACGCCGGCGCGGGTGGAACACCAAAGCAGCCCGGTGCCGATGTCGTAGGCCACGGCAAAGATTTGGTTGTCGGCCAAACCGTCGCTGGTGGTATACGGCGCTTCCCAGCGGTTGCGTAAAATGTCGTAGCGCAAAAGCCCTTCGCTGCTGCCGAAATAAGTGTACTCCGGCCCGACCGCAACCGAACTGATGTAGCGCGCAACGCCGAAGCTCACCCAGTCGCCGGGGCGATAGCGGTCGTTGCGATCAGCGCGGCGCGGCGTGGCGATCAAATTTAAAACAATGGCGAGCAGTCCGAGAGCGCTGATTAAAAAAATGAACAGGCGTTTCACTATTCAATTCTCCAGATGGCAGAACGCATCAACTAACGGCGGCTTCATAAATTATCAGTTTCGCCGCAAAAAAGCAAAAGCTTTCAGCGTTTCCGAATAATTTTCGAAACGCCCGCCTCTACTTGATGTTATACCGCTGCAATTTCCGGTGCAGGTTGGCGCGGTCGGTGCGCAGCCGGCGCGCCATCTCGCTGACATTGCCTCTCACCTGCTGGAAAACGCGGGACAATAATTGGCGCTCAAAATTCTCGACGCGATCGCGCAGCGAAAGGGCTTCTTCGGCCTCAAAATCATGCGCTGTTTCGCCATTCGCTGGCATTGAGGCGGCAGGAGCCGGCGACTCCAATCTCGGCAGGGCCTGGCGCACGTGATCGGCGCTGATGGTTTCGGCCTCGCCCATAATCATCAAACGCTCGATGATATTGCGAAGTTCGCGGACGTTGCCGGGCCATTGATAATTTTCTAAAAGGGCAACTGCCTCGGAAGACAAACGTTTGGGACGGCGGCCATAAGCTTGCGCGAGCTGATTGAGAAAATAGTTGGCCAGCACTAAAATATCCTCGCGGCGCTCGCGCAGCGGCGGGACGTGAATCGGAATCACCGCGATGCGGAAAAACAAATCGTCGCGGAAATTGCCGGCCTGGATTTCTTTGTCGAGGTTTTTGTTCGTCGCCGCAATGACGCGCACGTCGAAGCGGATCGGCTGCGTGCCGCCGACGCGCAACAGCTCGTTTTCCTGCAGAACCCGCAGCAGCTTCGCCTGCGTGTCCAGCGACATGTCGCCGATTTCATCCAAAAAAATCGTGCCGGTGTGCGCCTGCTCGATCAGGCCGATCTTTCGGCGCGTCGCGCCGGTGAACGCGCCACGCTCGTGGCCGAACAGTTCGCTTTCGATCAGCTCGCGCGGAATCGCGGCGCAATTGACGCGCACGAACGGCGCGTGCGAGCGATTGCTCTGGCGATGAATCGCTTCGGCGACCAGCTCCTTGCCGGTGCCGTTTTCGCCGGTGATCAGAACGCGGGCTTCGGAGGGCGCGGCTTTGCGAATGGCGTCGCGGAGCTGCTGCATCGTCGCGGATTGTCCCACCATCTCGCCGTCGCCGCCGAGACGCTGGCGCAGTTGGTTGCGCTCCAGCTCGAGCTGCTTGCGCTCGGCAAAATTTTTGACTTCGAGCACGACGCGCTCCGGCTGCAGCGGCTTTTCGAGAAAATTATACGCGCCGAGGCGAACGGCTTTCACCGCGGTGTCGATCTCGGCATGTCCTGAAATCATAATTGTCGGGATTGACAAACCCGTCTCTTGCAATCGCTGCAGCGTCGCGAGCCCGTCGATTCCGGGCAGGCGAACGTCCAAAAACATCAAATCAAACGCTTCGCGCGGCAATAATTCCAGCGCCTGCTCACCGGAAGCGCATGTGTTGACTTGATGGCCGAGATCGCGCAACAAACCGCTCAGCGTCGCGCCGATGCTGGCGTCGTCATCAACGATGAGAATGTGAAGGGACATGATGAGGTGAAACGTAAGGCGTAAAACGTAAAAGGCGTAAAACGTAAAGAACCTTTAGCAACAAACAAGGAATCGCAATTAAAAAATTTGTAAGAATTTAGCTGTTTAAGGTTTTCGCCCACTGAATTGGCTACGCCCGCAGGGAAATCCTTACAGGCGCAGCCCACTGAATTAAATTTAAAAAGCTTAATTTCTGTGGGCGACTTTTTTTAGTCTGGCGTCTTATAGCTAAACTTTTGCAAAGATTTTAAATTAATTTCTATTTTCCGCCAGCAAGCGCCGGATTTTCTCCGCGGCGACGTGGCCGGCGCGCAAGCGGAGGTGAACGGTATGGTCTTCGTAATTTTTCTCCATCACCTGCGCCAGCGAGTGCAGCCGCGCGACCAGTGCCGAATTGGCGATGGGCACATCGACGGCCAGCTCTTCTTCGTCGGCGCGGGCACATTCCAAAATGCGGCTGCGCAAGTCGTCGAGAAACATGCCGCGGCTGGCGGAAACAAAAACCGCCGGCGCGTGCGTCTCTTCCAGGCGCTTGATCAAGCCGGATTCCTGCAAGGCATCGACTTTGTTGAAGACGTGCAGAATCGGCAGCTCGTTGAGCTTCAGCTCTTCCAAAACTTGCCGCACCACCGCCATTTGCTCTTCAAAAAGAGGGTGCGTGACATCGACGACGTGCAGCAGCAAATCCGCTTCCCGCGCTTCTTCCAGCGTGCTTTTAAATGAGGCGACGAGATGATGCGGCAGCTTGCGGATGAAACCGACGGTGTCGATGAGCAGAACGGCGCCGTTGCTTTTTGACGCCGAGTGGTTGGGAAAATTCACGTGGCGCACGGTCGAATCCAGCGTGGCGAACAAACGGTTTTCGACAAAAACTTCGGCCTCGGTGAGGGCATTGAGCAGCGTCGATTTGCCGACGTTGGTGTATCCGACCAACGCCGCTTTGAAAATCCCCTCGCGGCGCTGCCGGCGCACCGCGCGCTGCAATTCGATTTTCTCCAATTCTTTTTGCAGCAGGCTGATGCGCTGGCGCACCAAACGGCGGTCGCTTTCGAGCTGGGTCTCGCCCGGGCCGCGCGTGCCGATGCCGCCGACCTGCCGGGAGAAGTGCGTCCATTGCCGGGTGAGCCGCGGCAGCAAATATTGCAACTGCGCCAACTCGACTTGCGTGCGGGCTTCGCGGGATTTGGCGCGGCGCGCGAAAATGTCCAAAATCAAGCCGCTGCGGTCGATGATTTTGGTGTCGCAAAGGTTTTCCAAATTTTTGGCCTGGGTCGGCGACAAATCGTCATCGAAAACCAGGACGTCGATATTTTCTTCCTGCGCCAGGTTGGCGACGAACTCGGCTTTGCCTTTGCCGATAAAATAAGCCGGATCGACGCGCGGCCGGTTGTGCATGATGGTGTCGACGATGTCGGCGCCGGCAGTGTCGGCGAGTTGCGACAATTCGCGCAGGGAATCTTCACTTTCATAGCGCGAGACGCCATGGCCGGTGGTGCCGACCAACAACGCGCGTTCACGAATGGGAGGTTGAGGAATTTCGATCATAGATTAAGACAAATTGCAAAGGGCAAATTGCAAGTGGTAAAAATGTTAGATTATCTTTAGAAAAATTCAATGACTGATTTGATCAGCCACATCAAAAATATTAACAATATTCCTATCACGAAAACGCGCCAACCACTTTTCACGTTTCGGGATGAGCCGAAATCCCAAACATCGGGATTTGTCCGAATTTCAAGTTGATGCCGCGAGGATGCGCGAGAAACGGGCCTGCCTCTCGGCTTCTGTCGTCTCTTCGATACGCGTTGCGATGGTCCACACGTGACCGGATGGATCCATGATCCACGCGGTTCGGTCGCCCCAAAATTGATCCGTTATTGGGAGCAGGATTTTGGCTCCAACAGCGACCGCGCGCTCGACGGTTTTGTCGACGTCATCGACGTAGACGTACAACACGACGGGCGAGCTGCCGTCCAACTGTGGAGCACGGTTAGCGACGGCCGGCCACTCGCCTTCGATCATGATCATCGCCGGCCCAATCATCAGCAACGCGTGCGCGACCCTCCCGTCCGGCCCTGGCCGCCGCACGCGCTCCTCGGCTCCGAACGTGTGCGTAATGAAGTCGATTGCAGCTTCGGGGTCACGGCACACCAATCTCGGTATCACGACCGATGCGCCATCGGGTATTGGCTTGACCTTGCTCATCATTTGAGTGTTAGCTGAAATATTTCTTGTTATAGTTGATTGTAACTTTTCATAGATTCCACAAATACTGATAGTCTATGCCTTCAACGTACTCATCTCTCAAATATTCAGCAAAGCCATTGTAGCAGCGCAAGAAAAATGTTACTGAATGGCTTTGTTCCGCAATTAAAGGCTTTAATCTTCCTAAAACTACTTCCCAGTTCGGGTCGACGATTTTCCAACTTCTTCCTTTTCCAGAATAACAAGCTTGTCTAAGTAAATTTCTGACATGGAAATCAGTTTCGGGCAAACTATAGCCGATAATGACAAAGTGTGTTGCTGCGGATAGCACTCGGTGCGCTTTCTGCCATAAAACCCTCATCTTAGGAAATAACGATAATTGTTTAAATGCGCTTGGGTAAATGAAAACTCTTTCCAATCTTCCTCCACATAAACCACAAAACGGAAGTACATCTGGAAATAGATCGTAGTAAGGGTTTTTGTAATAATCTTCTTCGCTTTTAATGAAGTAATCCTCGTTGCCCATATTGATAAAGAAGTGATTTGGGCAGTTAGATGTTAAACATGTAGTCCAAAATAGTGAACCATGCAGTTTCAGCAGTACCCCTATGCCACTTTCCGCTCTGTAGGTTGTACCCAACGGAGAAAACAGCGAATGACGATTTGAGACTTTGCTGATCAAATATTGCAAATTTAATAATTGCGGTAGGTTTTCTCCTCCAGTATTTTTCTTATTATAGTCTATCATGGCCATATCTATTATTTCGTCGTAATTGAAAGAAATTATTGAGTCGACTTGTTTGAACCTCTTTACTAATGCTGGATATAACTTCAAATCCTCAACATCGCCAATGGGATTGAGGACATGCTGCAAATAATCAATCAATTCCAAACCAATTTTGTGCAGCTCTATGTTCAAATAGTCGACTTTCGATGCGATATCGGAGAAGATATAATTTTCCCTTAGAAAATCCAAATAAGTCAAGACATCTTCAATATTAGCGGATCGATAATCACTGTAATTGAATTTCAGCCACTTCAGCAGATTCGAATATAATTTTGCTTTGGAGATGCTGTGGTCATTGTCTTGAGTTTCCAATTCTTTGAATACTGAATTCATCAAGGGGAATTTCTTATCCTCTGCATGTGAAGCTCCAGCACCTAAAATGTAGACATGATTCGTCTCTGCTGGAAAATGTTCATTTCTATCCATATTCACTTATTCCCTATCTGAAGCGTGCATGCAGCTAACAAATTACCTTGTCGCCACTGTCGCATGATCATGCACCGAAGCAACGCCGGCATTTTTCGTCGATGGCCGTCCGCTGCGCGCCAGCCACATTTCGACCAGCATCGCGATAATCGCGGCGGCGAGGAAATACGGCCACAGCTCGGAGCCAAAACGCGCTTGCCGGACGGCTTCGACAATGTCCGTCTCCGGCGAGATCAACGCGACGGCGCCGCCCATCGCCGCCCGCAAGGTTTCATCGGGAAGCGGCGGCAGTTTCAATTCATTCGGATTGAAATTCACCGCCCAGGTTTGCAAAAGATTTCCACGGCGCTGCAACGAGTCGCTCGTGGTCTGCCAAAGCCGGTATGCGCCGGGCTGGTCGGCGCCGGCGTAACGGACTTGATAATTTTGTCCGGCGATTTTGACCGGAAGCTTCCGCCGGTCGCCGTCGGGAAGCTCCATCTCGACCGCCGTCGCCGGCACGCGCAAGTTGGCCACCAATTCCTCGCCGGCGAATTGCGACTCGCGTTGGTTGTCGCGGCCTTGCGTCATGTACGCGATGCAGCGATACGTCAACGGCGCAAACAAGCCTTTGAACGCCAAATCCGACCATTGCTCGGTCGCCGCCGAGGTAAAAATCAGCAACGTTCCGCTGCCGGCGCGGCGCTCGACGAGAAAGGGATAGCCGTTGGCATATTCGATGATCGGCTGCGCGCCGTTGGCCAGTTGCATCTGCACGGCGAAATGAAAAACCGGCGAATCGAGGCGCGGCGCTTTGTCGCTCTTTTCAAAAATGCCGCTGAAAACCGGATGCGAAAAATCAATTCGCCCCAGCTTGATGAAATTGTCGCCGGAGGCCGGCGCGCCGTTGGCGGCCAATTGCCCCATCGTCGCGCCGAAAACGCCGGCCTGAACCCGCGAGAGCAAAAGCTCGTTGTAATTCCGCAAATCGACGTCGCTGCCGAGAAAAATCATCACGCCGCCGCCATCGTTCAGATAGTTCATCAAACGCTGCGCGACGGCCTCGGACAGGCGCGGCACGTTCGCCAGGACAATGCCGTCGTAATTTTCAAACCGCTCGGCGCTGAGATCGCCGGCGGCAATTTCATGCCAGGCGTTCGCGTTTTGATTTTCGTAAGGATTGAACGCGAGACGAACGTAGGCCAAATCATCGGGATGCCCGGAAACCGCCAGCACGCGGCGCTGCGGCGGAATAAAAAAAACAAAGCCGCGGGTGTTGTCCAGCATCAAGTCGTCGTCTTCCAGCTCGAAGCGGCCGAACATGAAACCGGTGGTATCGGGCACGGCGCGAAAAGTGACGCGGCGCTCGGTTTCCGCCGGAACGTCGATGGTCTGCTGCGCCACGCGCTTGCCGTTGAGAAAAAGATGGACGAGGCGATTGTTGATGTCGTTCCGGCCGTTGTTCGTCACCGTCGCAATAACTTCGAAGGTTTTGCTGCGCTCGAAAATCTGATTGCCCAGCGTCGCGGCTTGCAGCAGCACATTATTGGCGAGCGTTTTGTCGAAACGAATCACGTACCCGCGCAGCCCGCGAATCGCTTCGACGGCGGGTTTCGATTGGTTCGAGGACGAGGCCGCGACATTCAATTCCGCGCGGCCATCCGAAAACACAAAAATCTCGCGATTGACGTTGCGGCTGGCGGCGAGTTTCTCATGGGCGAGCGCCAACGCGCCGGCCAGATCGGTTTCGCCGGCAGATTGCGAAATCGCGGCAACGGCGGCGGAAAAACTTTCCGGCGCCAAAAAAGCCGAGGGCGAAGCCAGGCGCGCCGGCTTGGCGGCGGTGATGAGAAAAACCTCGTCGCCGGGCGCAAAAAGCGCCGCCAGACGCTGGGCTTGGTTTCGCGCCTGCGCCAACAACGACGCCCCTTCGGAAGCCGAGGCCATGCTCAACGAGTTGTCGAGAATAACGACCGCCGAAGCCGCGGCCCGCTGCGCGAGCGCCGACTGGTCGCGGCGCAGCGTCGGGCGCGTAAACGCCAGGACCAGCAGCGCGACGATCAACATGCGCAACAGCAGCAAAAGCAATTGCCGCAATTTGAGCCGGCGGATTTTTTCTTTTTCCAGCCGCTTCAAAAAAGCGATGGTGCTGACGGTGACGACGCGCAATTTCCGGCGGGTCAACAAGTGAATGAGAAGCGGGAGAGCGATGGCCGCGAGGGCCCAGAGCAAAGTGGTGTTGATGAAGCCGAGCATTAAGTTGCACGATTAAAAATGGGATTTCTTTAACAAAATAGGCCGCTGGGCTTTATTAAAGCCAATCATTTAAGCGCATTGTTTAAGCATTCGCCCACCGCAAGATGATGCGATGATTTCCCAGAATGACTTCATTCCCACGCACAGCGACGCCTTCAGGGGCGTCAATTTCAATATGGTCATCAATCAGCTTGGCCGTGAGCTCGATAACGGTGTTGACGCTTTTAGAACGCAGCGCCCATAGCGTTTCCATGAAATCAGACAAGGTCATCGTGTCCGGATCATTTTCTCCGCTTCGGTCGAGAAGATGATCGAACTCTTGATCAGTCAATTTATCTATCGGTTTAAGATTCATTTTCGTTCTCCTAAGCTTGATAGACGAGCATTTTATTTTTCCAAATCTGATATGAGACCGCAACCCATGCGGCTCCATGAAAATCGAACGTGACTGGCGTAAAAAAATTAGTCGAGCTTTTGATGTCGCCTCGCAATCCGGTAATGGTTAAATCGGCGCTGGAATATCGCTCGGCTCGCTTGCGCAGATCATGCGCTTGAAAGAGCAAGCCGGAACTTTGCAAATCTTGAAAAACTTCCATCTCAAAAATATATCCGATGGCCAGAGCATTCCACCAGTACAAACAAAACGCGATTAAAAAACGCGTCGCCGGCATATCGCTACACAACCACTGCTCTTGATTGAACCGCGCCCGAATCTCTGCGATAATTCTCTTTTTGAGTTTCCGCCCCTCAATGTTGATTTGTTTAGATCCCAGCAGCGCCTTGATGAACTCATCTGTATAAACGGTTTCAATAAACCGATCGAAAAAATTCGCAAAAGAAAGATTTTGCTCATCGATTTCAACTCGGCTGGATCGAAGCAGATCAATGCCTTCCAAAAGCTGCTGCCGTTCTTGCGGACTTGTCGCAACAGGGTTAATAATCGAGTTGAGCAAAGCGATCTGATGCGCTTCAGTTAAACCTGACGCTAATTTAATCGAGTTTACCGGCATCTGTTCAATTTATGTGTTGCCACGACTCAACAACAGCAACGGCTATGAAATCAATATCAATTCTTTGTACTGAACAAAAACTTCTTGCGTTCCCGCCACAAATCCGGCATTCTGCTCTTCCACTCAAGTAATCTCATGTCATCCTGAAAGGACCTTTTTGTTAATGGCCGCAATGCTGATAATAAAAAAGGATTCCTACGAATGACAAATTATCTAAATGAAAATCTGAGTGTCAAGACGCCAAATTCCGCAAGAACCGCAACGGATTCAGCGAGCGGCGCTTTTTCACGGCTTCGACCGGCAGCGGCTCGGGGATTTTGATTTCCTGTCCCGCCAAAGCGCAGCGAGGGTTTTCATAAAAAATTCGATGCGCCAGGCGGTCGCCCCACAGATCGCGCACGATTTTATAATCTTCTCCCATGCAAACTTTGCGCGAGCGGATGTTGTGCCCGTCGCTGCCGAAGAAATGAATAAGCCGGCTGTTCATCAAGGCGGCCGCCAGCGCCGCGACGCCGTCGCCGTATTTGCCGCCGAGGCTGCCGCCGTTCATTTGAAACAACACGCCGCGCTGCACAAATTCATAAACCCGATTCGGATTTTTCAAAAAGCCGACATTGCGCTCGGGATGCGCGATCACCGGCGCTTTGCCGTCGAGAATGAGCTGGAAAAAAATATCATCGACGCCGCGCGGAATGCCCTGCATCGGAAATTCCGTCAAAAAATAGCGCCCGTTGTTGTTGAAGGTGGAAATCTTGTGGTGCAGCTCCATGTCCGGCTGGTAAAAAATTTCGCAGGCGAGATGCAATTTCAAATTGATCTTCTCCGCCAGCAAACGGCGGCTCATCTCGGCGAATTTTTCGAGAATATCGGCTTGGAGCTTGCCGTATTGCGAATTGTCAAGAATATGGTGGGTAATTAGAATCTCCGTCGTGCCGTCGGCAACGGCCTGCCGCGCCATCGTCAGCGACTCGTCCCAATCCTTGGCGCCGTCATCGATGCCGGGCAACAAATGCGAATGCAAATCAATCATTCAAAATCCTAATTTTTGCAACAAGAAAAAACGCAAAAAACTTTAATTTCAAGACCTTCAAAGTTGCTTCGAAAGCTCAAACTTGCAACGAAAAGAGAACTGCAACGAATAAAGCTTTTGTTGTAGTTCTCTTTTCGTTGCAAACTATTTAATTATGTTGCATGAATCGCCTCCGCGAATTCACGAATCAAATTGCGGTTGCTGTTTTTTTCCAAAACGTTGCCGGTGACGACAAAGGCGGCGCCGGCTTTGACGCGCTTTTCGGCTTCTTCAGGCGTGCGAATGCCGCCGCCAACGATCACCGGAACGGTGACGAAACTCGACACCGCGGCGACCATCTCCGGCGTCACCGGCAAGTCCGCGCCGCTGCCGGCTTCGAGATAAACCAAGCGCATCCCCAAAAACTCCGCGGCCAGCGCCGTGGCTTGCGCGATGTCGTTTTTATCGCGGGGAATCGAGCGCGAGTTGCTCATAAATTCCGCCGAGGTGACGCGGCCGGATTCGATGAGCATGTAGCCGGTGGGAATCGGCTCGATGCCGAGCAGGCGAATCACCGGCGCCGCCAGCACCTGCACCCCGATCAGATAATCCGCGTTGCGGCTGCTGATCAACGAGAGAAAAAGAATCGCATCGGCGTAACGCGAAATTTGAATCGTGCTGCCGGGGAAAATGATGCAGGGAACGTTTGCCGCGCTCTTAATCGTCTTGACGATTTCATCAAAACTCGATTTCATCAGCAGGCTGCCGCCGATGAGAATGGCGTCGGCGCCGTTTTCGCTTGCGGCCGCGGCGATGTCCGGCAATTGTTTGATCTCCCATTTATCGGGATCGATCAGCACCAAATAACCGGCGCCGCGCTGCGTGCGCGTTTGCAGCAAATAATCCAAAACCTTGCCGCCGTGTGCAGCGTTCGCTGCCGGGGGTTGTGAGAGCTTATCCGCGATCGTTCATCTCCCGAACAATATCGGTGACGTGGCGCAGCGCCTCCTCGAGGCGGTGAACCTCCTTGCCGCCGGCAAGCGCTTGATGCGGCCGGCCGCCGCCGGAACCGCCAACCACCGCGGCGACTTTCTTGACAATGTCGCCGGCTTTCAAATTTTTTTGTTTGATCAAATCGTCGGTGACGACGCAGACGAAGTTTATTTTTCCATCCATCACCGCGGCCAGCACGCCGACGCCGGTGCCGAGCTTGTCGCGCAACGTGTCGCTCATCGCGCGCAAATCGTCGACGTTGGCGGCTTCGACCTTGGCTGTAACGAGGCGCAGGCCGTTCAGAACTTGAGCCTGATTCGCCAACTCAAAAATTTCCTGCTTGGAAAATTTTAAACGCAGCTCGCGAATCTCGCGCTCGAGTTGTTTGCGGCCATCGAGCAGCTCGCGGACTTTGTCCGGCAACTCATCGCGATGGCAATTCAACAGCGCGCGCAACTCGTCGGCAACGCGGCGCTCGCGGCGCAGCAAATCTTCCGACATTTTTCCGGCGAGCGCTTCGAGGCGGCGCACGCCGGCAGCCGCCGAGGATTCGCTCACGAGAGTGAAAATACCGGCCTCGCCGGTGTGATGCAGATGCGTGCCGCCGCACAATTCCAGCGAGTAATCGCCGATCTTTACGACGCGCACGACATCGCCGTATTTCTCTTCAAAAATCGCCATCGCCCCGAGCTTGCGGGCTTCGTTGTATGGCATTTGAAAAGTTTCGATCTCGAGGTCTTTTCGAATGTGCTCGTTCACCGCGCCTTCGATGTCTTCGAGCTGCGCCGGTTCGATTTTTTGAAAATGCGTCACGTCAAAACGCAGGTGATCCGGCGCGACGAGGGAGCCGGTTTGCGTCACGTGCTTGCCGACGGCATCGCGCAGCGCTTGGTGCAGCAAATGGGTGGCGGTGTGATGCCGCGCGGTGGCGAGCCGCCTTTCCCGATTGATTTTTGCCGAAACTTTCGGCGTCTCGATTTTGCCGTTCGCCAATTTGCCGAGGTGCACGATATGCGAGCCGGCTTTACGCGTATCCAGCACCTCGACGGCGAAACCATCGCCTTCGATCCGTCCGGCGTCGCCGACTTGCCCGCCGGACTCGGCGTAGAACGGCGTATCCGCCAACGTGAGCAAAACATGCTCGCCGTCAAAATGCAAGCGGCGAATCTCGCTGTCGATTTCATATTCCGTATAACCGACGAAACGCGATTCGGCGCCTTGGGAAAATTGTCGCCAGGTTTCCGGCTTGAAATCGGCTTGATATTCCCACTTGCCGGCCTCGCGCGATTGGTCGCGCTGCTTTTCCATCGCGACATTGAAACCGGCTTCATCAACCGAAAGCCCGCGCTCGCGCGCCATCAGTTGCGTGAGATCGATCGGAAAACCGTAGGTGTCATAAAGGCGAAACGCATCTTCACCAGAGATGATCACGTCGGGCACATTCGTGGAACCGCCAGCCGACGCCGGTGCCGGCGTTACGGTGATCACGGCTTTCTCGCTGCGCACATTGGTCACGATCTTCTCAAAAATCTCGAGGCCGCGATCCAGCGTATTGTTAAAGCTTTCTTCTTCTGCCTTGATCACGAGCGAAACATATTGGTGCTTTTCTTTCAATTCCGGAAAAGCTTCGCCCATGATGTCAACGAGCACCGGTACGAGCTTGTAGAAAAACGGCTCTTGAAAACCGAGCTTACGGCCAAAGCGCGCGGCACGGCGGAGAATGCGACGCAACACGTAACCGCGGCCTTCGTTCGAAGGCAATGCGCCGTCGGCAATCGCGAAAGAAAGGCAACGCAGATGATCGGAGATGGCGCGATGCGCCACGCCGTTTTCAAAATCATACCCTTTACCGGAAAGCTCGCTGACTTTTGCGATGATCGGTGTGAACAAATCGGTGTCGTAATTGGAGCGCTTGCCATTCAGCACGCTCAACACGCGCTCGAAGCCCATGCCGGTGTCGACGTGCTTCGCCGGCAGTTCTTTGAGTGATTTGTCCGGCTCGCGATTATATTGAATGAAAACGAGATTCCAAATTTCCAACACGCGCGGATCACCGCTGTTGACCAATGTGGCGCCGGATTTATCCGGTGTGAGATCGATATGAATTTCCGAACAAGGCCCGCACGGGCCAGTCTCGCCCATTTCCCAAAAATTGTCTTTCTCGTCGAAACGCTGCACGCGCGCGCTCGGCAGGCCGGCGATTTTTTTCCACAGCTTTTCGGCTTCTTCGTCGGTGCGATAAACCGTGGCGTACAGCCGGTCTTTCGGCAAGCCCCATATTTTAGTGAGCAGCTCCCACGCCCATTCGATGGCCTCGGCTTTGTAATAATCGCCGAACGACCAATTGCCGAGCATCTCGAAAAACGTGTGGTGAATGGCGTCAAAGCCGACGTCTTCGAGATCGTTGTGCTTGCCGCTGGCGCGAATGCATTTCTGCGTGTCCGCGGCGCGGGAGTAACCGCGTTTTTCCAAGCCGAGAAAAATGTTTTTGAACTGGTTCATGCCGGCGTTGGTAAACAGCAGCGTCGGATCAGCGAGCGGCACCACCGGTGCCGAGGGGACGATCGTATGTCCTTTACTTTTGAAAAAATCGAGAAACGATTGGCGTACTTCGGATGACTTCATGTTGACTTCCTGTTTGTATATTTGATCTTCGCTTTTTACAAACTATCATTTTTCTAAACTTTGAGAACGCGGCCCCACGTCCCGCCAAACTAGTAGTCCGATTCCAAATTAACATAGCAATGGATTACAAACAATTTTAAACAACAGCGATTTCATCAAGTTTGTATTTCCATTTGAACACGATTGGCATTTCATTGATTTCGTCGAG